>RCUH01000136.1_pt1 | contig 112245 bp, 117 predicted proteins | sample 2166191 | NCBI WGS metagenome assembly RCUH01 (sample SAMN09932848, study PRJNA488358) | compost metagenome | feature: garden; material: soil; isolation source: compost soil in an enriched community after 214 h of incubation | place: Germany: Experimental Botanical Garden Goettingen | collected...
CGAGCCGGACGCTCGGGAAAAGGGGCTTGGGGTCACCCAATTGTCAGGATGCTCACACTGTGATCGAGCTACAATCTACTTAAATACCACCACACTAAGTGATCAGTTTCTAAGTACACATACTCCAAAGGCATCAGAAATTAGACTCACACATCTCACTTTTTTGAATGAGATTTAGTTAATTCACTCGAACTGCGCTCTTGGGGCGGCAGTGACCCATCCCCAGATTCTTGTTTTCCCGAGCCGGACGCTCGGGAAAAGGTGCTTGGGATCACCCAATTGTCAGGATGCTCACACTGTGATCAAGCGACTACCTCTTTAGATACCACCACACCAAGAGATCAGTTTCTGCTAGACCAAGGTCCGCTTTGTGATGCACATGGATAGGAATTTGAGCCTTATCGCTTAAGAGCTCATAGGATGGATCTCATAGCGAATGAGCAGCGAGTCTAAGCCCATTCTCATCCCATTATCATGACTGAACTATAACTCTATTTTTTTACCATGTTGCTGTGCGTTTCTGAGATAATGAGAAAGTCATCAGAGCGAAAGGAATTCGGCTATGAAAAAGACAGAACTAACAAATGGACATGGGTTGAATGAGTCAACTTCTACTGCGACGAACACTCCAGCAGAAGTAACAGAGAACTCAGCTCAGCCAGTCCGCAAAAAGAACCGTCGCCGTCGCTTACCAGCTTGGTAAGACCGGTTTTCCTTGAAAGAGGAAATAAGAATATCTTGTGAGGCGGTTTTTAGGAGGGGAAACGGAAGTTTCCCCTCTTCCATTTTAGGCGAGTATCGCGTGAGATAAGTTTTTTCCGCGTTGCTGCGTCGTCGACATACAAATGCGTACGCCTTCCTCCTTGAAAAAACATATCTCACACAACACTAGTGAATCAGAGTTTCTTGGGCTTGTTCGTCTTCGCGATTTTCCAGGTAAGCCAGGAAAGACGCGCAACGGAAAGCTACATCGTACAAAGTATCCATGTCGATCAAGAACTTCTCCTCGCCCATTTTAATTGAGACTAAGTTTTCTGAAATCTCTTCGAGGCCGATTTGCTCGGCTTCGATAAACGACATCTTTTTCATTATCCCCTCAAAGAGTAGTAGCTGATCACGAGACCAGGCTCGAAAGCGAATGGAACCACTTCAAGAGTTGGTTCGTCACTCACGCGACCCACTTCCAAGCCTGCAACTTCTTCCTTATTCAGGAAAGAGGCCAAAGGCAGGCGGGGAGCTTGTTTGGCTTCCAAGTAAACTTGGTTTTCGTAAGTTTCTTTTTTCAAAGAGATCTTGTCGCCCACTTTGAGAACTTGAGATGAGATGTCTACTTTTTTACCGTTCACTTGAACTTTACCATGAGAGATCAACTGGCGAGCGGCAGCAATACTTCCCGCAAAGCCCAGACGGAATACGACATTGTCCAAACGCTTTTCAAGAAGGTTCACCAAGCTTTCAACCCAGTTTGTCGAAGAAGATCTTTTTGCTTTATCGATGAAACGACGGAATTGCTCTTCTTTAAGGCCATAGTGAAAACGGAGTTTTTGTTTTTCTTCAAGTTGCAGACCGAACTCGGAGTATTTGCGACGGCGTTGACCGTGCTGTCCTGGAGGATAAGGACGTCTTTCCAAGGCTCCGGCTTTTCCCAAGCCTGGAAGTTCTGTGATAAGTCTTCTTTGGATTTTAAAGCGGGCGATTTTGCCTTTTTTATTCATAAATTCCTCTGTCAGTAATTAAGAGATCTTGTTCTAAAGATTTCCTTTGAGCTTGTGAAGGCATTCGCTTTCTTTTTAAGTAATTGAAAGGGGGGTGAAAGGTCATTGAGTTCTCAATTGAGAATGCAAATGAACTGATTCTCAAAGAGTACCGAGGCGACGAAATACTTTTGAGGAATTTTGTGGGGACGAAGTGCTGCTTATTTTTTGACCAAGCGCTTCTTAACAAAGTGTTTCGCTTGAAATTTAGTAGGCTTAAGTAAAACTAAATAGATGTGTAGAAAATCATTTATATCCTTCTTAATTCTTTCTCTTCTTCCTACAACATCCGCCCTCGCAGCCACTTTGCAGGAAGCTTATCAATCAGCACTTCAAAAGAATGAAATTGTCGGAGTGCAAAGCGAACACGTAAAACAGGCCGAAGAGCGCGTGAAGCAGCTTCGTGGCGGAATGTTTCCGCAAATTTCGGCAAATGCCACTTATTTGCAGCAACCTAAACCTTCTGATCCTGTCGCTCGCGATTTTTTCCCCGAAAAACAGACCACTGTGGCTTTGACGGCCAACCAGGTGCTATTCCGTGGTTTGCGTGAGTTTGCCGGAGTTCGCCAACAAAAAGACTTACTCAGTGCTCAAGAAGAAACTCGCAATCAAGCTTTGATTCAACTTTATCAAGATGTGACGAGTTCTTATTTGAACATCCTCACTCTTGAGCAAGACTTGAAGAATATCGGCGTTCAGCTCGACATCTATAGCGAGCGGGTCAAGGAATTGAGTGGTCGCGTTCGGCGCGGAGAATCCAGTTCTTCAGACGCCTTGGCCGCGCAAAGCAGTCAAGCGGCTTTGCAAGCTGAGTTGCAGATCGTCGACGGCAATCTTAAAATTGCTCGAGAAGTTTTCTCTTTCCAGACGGGTTTGTCTCCCGAAGAGAAGCTCGTGGATCCTGCCTTGGCGAAAAGTCACAAGATCGCGCCTTTGAGAACCTACCTAGAGAGAATTGAAAAACGCTATGATGTGAAAGTGGCTCGTGAGCAACTGAGCGCCATGGAAGAAGAAGTGAGCATCTCCAAAGGGGCTCATTTGCCATCTCTGGATTTGACGGGAAATTATTATTTTAAACGTCCAGATGGTTTCAATGAGGATTTGAATTGGGATGTGCAATTGCGTTTGAGTGTGCCGCTGTTTGAAGGGGGCTCCACTCAAGCCAAAGTTCGTGACTCAGCTTCAAAAAGAATGGAAGCGGACTTGTTGCTCACTCGATTGCGCCGTCAGGCCGATCAGGAGATTCGCACTTTCTATGAAAATTTCCAGGCTCGTTTGCGCCAGGTGGAAGCATTGGAAAAAGCCGGAGCTCTCTCTGAAAAGAACTATAAAGTTTTACAACGTGATTATCGCCGTGGTTTGGCCCGCAATATCGACGTTCAAGTGGCTTTAACGGATTTCCGTGTGGCGACAAGAGCTTTAGATCAAGCGCGATATGCAGCACAAATGGATTTGGTGCGTTTGCAGGTGGCTTCTGCTGAAATTGAAGCTCCGAAAGTGAAGGAAGAATAAAATGACTTTGTCAGATTTATCAATTCGTAGACCCGTCTTTGCCTGGATGTTGATGTTCGGCTTGATCGTATTCGGGGCGATCAGCTTTATGCGTATGGGGGTCAGCGAACTTCCAGACGTGGACTTCCCGGTTATTTCTTTATCAGTTCGTTATGAAGGCGCAGCTCCGGAAGTGATGGAAGCTGACGTCATCGATCCCATCGAAGATGCTTTGATCAGTATTCAAGGGGTGAAAAATATCACCTCGGTGGCTCGCAACAGTACGGCGGATGTTACGATTGAATTCGATTTCGAGCGTAATATCGATGTAGCTTTCCAAGACGTGCAGGCCAAGATGTCGCAAATCCAAGCGGCCTTGCCTCAGAATATGGATCCGCCGACGATCATGAAGATCAATCCAGAAGACTTCCCGATCATGTGGTTGTCTCTTTCCAGTTCGAAGATGCCTTTGGAAGAAATGATGGTTTTCGTGAAGGATCAAGTTCGCGATCGCATCACGACCGTACCCGGAGTTGGAAATCTCTGGATGCCCGGTTACCTTGAGCCGAATATGCGTGTGTGGGTTCGCAATGAAGACCTCCATAAGTATTCTCTCTCGGTGATGGACGTCACAAACACTCTGCGCAGTGAGCACGCGGAGCCCCCCGCAGGACGTTCTGAGTACAATAAGACAGAATACAGTCTACGGACTCTCGGGGAAGCGAAGACCATTGATCAATTCAACAAGATCTTGGTCAACAGCCGTGGCGGTGGCCCTAACTATTTGCCAATTCCTCTCGAAAAAGTAGCCGACTTTAAAGAAGGCATGGTCGACGTGGTCCAGTTTGCTCATGCTAACGGCAAATCTGCTGTGGGTTTGGGAGTTGTAAAGCAACGTGGTTCCAATGCGGTGACGGTGGCTCACGCTGTGAAAGATCGTATTGCGGAAATGCAAAAGACCTTGCCCGATGGAATGCAAATCGTTGTGAACTATGACGGAACCAAGTTCGTGGAGGAGTCTGTTCACGAGTTGGTGTTGACTCTGGTTCTGGCGGCTATTCTGACTTCTTTGGTGTGTTGGCTCTTCTTGGGATCTTGGTCATCGACCTTTAACGTTCTCTTGGCCATTCCCACTTCTGTTCTGGGAAGTTTCATTGTTCTTTATTTTGCCGGATTTACTCTGAATATCTTCACTTTGATGGGCTTGAGTTTGGCCATTGGTATCGTCGTCGATGATGCCATTATGGTTCTCGAGAATATCATCCGCCACTTGGAGATGGGAAAAACCAAAAGGGAAGCGGCCTTGGTCGGTGCCCGAGAGATCACTTTCGCAGCCATGGCCGCATCAGTTTCTTTGGTGGCCATCTTCCTGCCGATTGCTTTTATGGAAGGCATGATTGGTCTTTTCCTCTTCCAATTCGGTGTGACGATGAGTGCCGCGGTGATGATTTCATTGCTTGAGGCCCTGACATTGACTCCGATGCGGGCCTCTCAATTTGTCACTTCCGGTGAGAGAACAACTCGCTTGGGACGTGGTTTCGAGGCCCTGTTCGAAAAATTCCGTGCTGGCTACACTCGAACATTGGATATTTCTTTGAATCATCGTTGGAAGGTGATCATAGCCTCTTTGATATTCTTTGTTCTGAGCTTCAGTTCTGTGGCTTTCCTCAAAGGGGAGTTTCAGCCTGCTCAAGACCAAAGCTCACTGATGATTCAAATTAGCAATCCTCCAAAGTCAGCGATCTCGTTCACAGCAGACAAGGTGAAAATCATTGAGGACTTTCTTTTGAGTCGTTCCGAAGTGAATTCGACCTTCGTGGCGGCCGGAGGATTCACCGGTGGTGAAGCGAACAATGCCATCGTCTTCGTGGACCTCAAGCCGAAGGGGCAGCGGGGAAAGTCTGCTGAAAAAGGCAAAGAACTGAGTCAGCAAGAGTTCATCGAAGTGGTTCGTGATTATTTGAATAAAGAAATCCCGGACTCAAAACCTCAGGTGCAAGATCCGTCCACGCAAGGTTTTGGTGGCGGCGGAGGAAAAGGATTTCCGGTGGAATTCAGTATCCAAGGTCCAAACTGGAATGAATTAGGAAAATTCTCTGAGCAGATTGTGGAAGAACTTAAGACCAGCAAGATCATGACAGACGTCAGTTCGGATTACCAAGCGGGAGCTCCAGAAGTTCAGATCATTCCGAATCGTGCGAAAGCTGCTGAGCGCGGCGTGAGTGTCATTGCAATTGGCGAAGTCTTGAATGCCATGATGGGTGGCGTGGTTGTGGGAAGTTATGAGAAGGGCGGGCATCGTTATGATATTCGCGTGAAGATGACTGAAAATGGCCGAGATCCTCAAGAGCGTATTCGCGAATTGAAGGTGCGTAATAATCGTGGTGAGTTGGTGCCGATCGCCTCTGTGGTAGACATTAAAGAGGCCTCTGTTGCGTCGAGCATTTCCCGGAAGAATCGTCAGCGCTCAATTATTATTTACGGAAATAATGGCGTGGGCTTAAGTCAGCAGCAATCCATGGACAAAGCTCAAGAGGTGGCAAAGAAAATTTTGCCCGAGGGATATAAGGTTGTCTTGAGCGGATCCGCTGAAGAATTCCAACAGAGCTTTACAAGTTTGTTGGTGGCTTTGGTGATGGGCTTCTTGGTGGCCTATATGATCTTGGCTTCACAGTTTAATAGCTTCATTGATCCGATCACAGTTTTTATGGCCTTGCCATTCAGTTTCTCTGGGGCTTTCCTGGCACTTCTTATCGGCGGTCAGTCTTTGAATATCTTCAGTATGATCGGTTTAATTCTTTTGATGGGTATCGTAAAAAAGAATTCGATTTTGTTGGTGGACTTTACAAATCAACGTCGGGATACAGAGAAAGTTCCGGTTCGTCAGGCTTTGATTGAAGCCTGCCCAACCCGTCTCAGACCGATTTTGATGACATCATTTGCGACTATTGCAGGTGCTGTGCCTGCAGCATTAAGTTTCGGACCGGGAGCAGAGGCTCGTCAACCCATGGCCATCGCCGTGATTGGTGGGGTTTTCGTGTCGACCTTCCTGACTCTTTATGTTGTACCTTGCGTTTACAGTTTGTTCGCTAGATTTGATCGTCGCGAAGACGCCCTGGCTCACGAAAAATAAATTCTGGAAGTCGCAAGGAACTTTGAAACCCACGTCTTTGAAAAGAGATGTGGGTTTTTCTTTTTGGAAACATTTGAAATCAGTTTAATTTCAGTCAGGCCAGAAAATTCCCATCTAGAAAGTGGAATTTCTTAGAGTATTTGATTTACTCTTTTCTTGATCTTCGAGGAATTTTCATTAAAGTGTCCCCAAGGAGTGTGGGTACAATGGCGTATGGCGAAAGAATGTCATTTAATTTAGTGATGTCGCAACCTGAGTCTCCCATCTCTGTCTTTCTTCACGATATTCTTGAGAAAAGAAGAGTTAGAAATCCTAAATATTCCATGAGGGCTTTTGCCCGAGATCTAGGTCTTTCTGCGGGACGCCTCTCTGATATTCTTACCGGGCGCAGAGTTCCCGGCAAAGAGCTGACTCGTCGTATTTCTGAGTCGTTGAAACTCACTGAACCAGAGAGCATTGATTTTGAGCGCCTTATTGAAAAGCATCGCAGTGTTCACGTGGAACAAGCGGGTGCGCATCAGCTGCGCGATGACGAGTTTTCTATTGTGGCGGACTGGGAGCATTTCGCCTTGTTGAAGCTCCTGCAAACAAGTGATTTTCAGTCTGACTTTTCATGGATCGCGCAACGTCTCGGCATTTCAGAAGAGCGTGTGGGTGTGGTCATGGAACGTTTGCAACGCTTAGGCCTGGTGTCCATTGATGGAGGTCGGTGGCAAGCCGTGCATTCCAAAGTGACGACCCCGAATGAAGTGCCCTCTGAAGCTGTTCGCGAGCATCACAAGCAAAGCTTAGAACGTTCCATTCATTCGTTGTTAACAGATGATGTAAGTCTTCGGTCCATCACGAGTATTATTGTTCCGGCCAATATGGAAAAGTTAGAAGACGCTAAGAATGCGATCCGCGATTTCCGCCGTAAGATGGCAGGGATTTTAGCGGAAGGAGAGCGTACAGAAGTTTACGCTCTGAATATTCAACTGGTGCCCATGACCAAAATAAAAGGGAAGAAGTCATGAAGAGATTTGCAATCACCTTTCTTTTGATGATGAGTTCCATGGCTTCTGCGGGAACCGATTGGGCTGAAGTGGGAAATGGTGCAGACGTTATCATCTGCAGTGATTCTAGATCAGGCCGTTTGTATGATACCTATGAGACCACCCATCGATTTGGCTTTGACCTTCAATATCCAAGTTTTCAGTTGCCGTCTCGTTTGGATAACTTACCAGGCCACGACTCTCGTTATGTGATGTCTGCGGTGAATATCGCCAAAGACATGATCCAGCGTCTGCAATTGCGCGATCCAGAGATGATGAAGTCACTTTTGCAGTGGGCGGACTCCTTCCCTCAAGAAGCGCGTTTTGTATCCGGAGACCTTTTAGATATTCCAGATACAGGCATTGGAGTTGTTCCCGCAGGATGCTCTCTGAGACAATTGGTCATTCAGCGCACTCCGAAGCTGCCTGAAGATCGCCTCTATTTGGTGGCCCATGATTATTGGAGATTTATGCTCCTCGAACAACAAGCGGCCACTGTTGTCCATGAAGTTCTCTATCGTTACGCTCTGAAGAAAAATCCAGGGTTGCGCTCGTCGGAGCCGGTTCGCTATTTCAATGCTCTTATTCTTTCTAAAAAGATTGAGACTATGAGTGAGAGCGAATATCTAGAAATCAAAAAAATCCTAGGTTTTTAAAACCTTTATTGGCGACGGCGGCCCTTGGCCTCTGCCACGCCATCGGCGGGGTCTTCCGGCCATTGATGCTTAGGATACTTGATTCGCAATTCTTTACGCACTTCTGCATAGCCATTTTTCCAAAAACTTTCCAGATTCGCAGTCACTTGCACGGGGCGGAAATTCGGTCCTAAAAGATGCAAAGTCACAGGGAATTTTCCCCAGAGAACTTCTGGTGTTTTCTGCCAACCAAACACTTCTTGAATACGAACTTCCAAATAAGGGGCTTTGTCTTCGGGATAGGCCACTTTGATAAAGCTTCCACTCGGCATTTTCAATTTTGCCGGCAATTCTTTTTGCAGAGCGTGAATCAGATCGTGAGGAAAGACGGTTTCAAAAAAGAAAACCAGGTCTTTATCCATCACGCTCTGAATTTTGGTTTCACCTAGGCAGGCTTGAGTGAACGCTTCCAGTATTAAAGTCTTGAAGGCAGTCTCTGAGCTGACCTCAGCCAAGGTCTTTTGCAGCTCTGCAGGGATTTTATCGCTATGAATGCGCAAGAAATTAAATCTCTCCATCCAAGCTGCCAAGTTCTCGTTGTTTTTGAGAACATAGTCTAAGCGTTCGGTGAGGATTTGCGGCAGTTTTTCCGCGACCTCCGCTGAGGAAGCTGGACTCAGGGAGGGTTCATCCAGGGGAAGCCCCAAGAGTGATTTGAATTCTCTCTTAAAGAACTGTCCTTTTTCTTCTAAGAAAATCACATCTTGAGTTTTTTCGATCTGATCTTTAAAGACAGAAAGAATAAATTCTTTCGAGAATCCCGAAGCCAGGCTCACCTGAGTTTCCGCATCACTGTTGCCTTCGACCCCATTGAGAGCGACAAAGAATTCTGACTCCTTCACCAGGGTGTCAGGACCCAACTTGACCCCACGGCCACCGACCATCAGGGCTCGCTCTGTTTTTCCACGGCGACGACAGAGGCGATCGGTGAAGGATTTCACAAGGATTTCTTTAATAAGATCTCCACTGGAGATTTTATTTCCAGCGCCACCCAGTCGTCGTGCCAGATCTGAAATCTGTCGTGCAGATTGATCGACGGTTTGCAGAGAAAAGAAAGCCGCTTCTCGAGGAGCTTTCCCGTTGTTTTTAAATTGCCTTAAAACTTCCAGACGGGCGGAAAGATCACATTCAAATTGATCTCCCAAGAAGGAAGAAACAGATTCTCGACGAAGAAAATCTCTCTCTTGCAGAATGGCCGCCATTTGCGCCGCCAACTCAGTGGCACTAAGCTCTTGTCCTACGAGAATAAGTTTCGCTAAGCGCACGGGGAGAGGGAAATGAAGCATCTTTTTACCCATCTCCGTGATCTTATTGGTGGAGTCCAAGGCTCCGGCCAATTTGAGGTATTGCAAGGCCTTGTCGATGGCGATGTTCTGAGGTTTTTCATACCAAGTGAAAGAATGAAAATCACTAACCCCTTGAGCGCTCAAGAAGAGCAAACTCTCAGTGAGATCCACGCGATGAATTTCTGCAGTCTCATTTTTTGAGAAAGACAGCTCGTCCATTTTATTCCAGAGACGATAACAAACTCCAGGGAACTGACGGGCAGCCCGGCCGGCTCGTTGAATAGCACTAGAGAGAGAAATACGGCCCAGTTCTAATCGCGAAAAACCTGTGCGAGGGTCTTGCTTCATATTTTTGGCAAGACCGGAATCAATCACAGTGTTCACACCATCTAAGGTAACTGAGGACTCGGCGATATTCGTGGACAGAATAATTCGTTGCGAAGATGCCTTTTGTAAAGCTTGGCGTTGATCTTCAAGGGCGAGAGTTCCGTGAAGGGGTACGATCTGAATGTTTTTCCCCGCAGCCCAAGAGCTCAAAGCTTCTTTGGCTCTTTCGATTTCCCCGACGCCGGGAAGAAAAACCAAAATATCTTTGTCGGTATTGGCTTGGGCTGTCTTTACAGTAGAAACCAAGTTGTCATAAAAATGAGGGAAAGTTTGCAGATGCTGTGAACTTTTTTGATATTGAACATCCAAAGGAAACAGTTTGCCCGGCACGCTGATCACGGGACAGTTTCCCAAGTAAGCCGCGATTTTGTCGGCCTCGAGAGTCGCAGACATCACAAGAATTTTAATATCCCGACCGAGTTCTTGCAATTCACGCAAGAGTCCTAAAGCCAGATCCACATGAAGAGAGCGCTCGTGGAACTCATCGAGGATCACGGCATCAACACCTTCAAGTTCAGGATCTTCGATCATCTGACGAGCCAGGAGGGCCTCGGTCATAAAAATCAAGCGACTGTGCGCAGATGTTTTGTTCGCAAAGCGAACTTGATAGCCAACCTCTTGCCCGATTTGCCAGTGGTTTTCTTCGGCGATACGATGAGCCGCTGCAATGGCGGCCATACGACGAGGCTCAAGGACTAAAACTTTTCCTGAAGTGACTTTCAGCAAAGCCGGTGGCAAGCGGGTGGTTTTGCCGGCACCAGGAGCTGCCGTGATGACAAGGTTCTTGCCCTTTTCAAAAGTGCTTAGAATGTCGGGTATGAACTCATCAATAGGCAGCATTAGCGCGGATAGATCAGAAGCATGAATTCAGCTTTGTCGTAAGGCAAGCCTGAGATCAGCTTGTCGATCTTGCCTTCGAGAACACATTCATCTTCTTGAGAAAGGTTGAGAGTGAGAAGAAACCGACGATCAGAAAAATGCTCTTTCATATCTTGCAGAGTCTTTTTCAGGCGATAGGGAGTATCCATCAACACAATGGCTCTTTTTTCTTTGGTCAGTTCACGAAGAGCGCGACCACGGGCTTCAGTTTCAGCGGGAACAAAACCACGGAATAAAAATTCATCGAGGCGTTGACCACTGAGCGACAAGAGCCCCATCAGAGCCGAGGGCCCCAGGACAGATTTAACTGGAATATTTTTTTCACGACAAAGGCGAACCACATCCGCACCAGGATCACAAAACCCAGGGGTGCCGCAGTCGGTAACCAGGGCCACCACATTATTCGCGCACAGAGGAATCAAAGCGGCTTTGTCTTCCATGGTGGAGTGCTCATCAAGAATTTCATACTTTTTTCCAGAGATGCCATGAATGCGCAAAAGTTTGGAAGCTTCTTTGGTGCTTTCACAAATCACAATTTCGCATTCTCTGAGAACATCGAGGGCGCGAACTGAAATTTCATTAGGGTCTCCGATAGGGGTGGCAACAAGATACAACATGGTGATTTACTCGTGGTGTTGAAGGAGGAAGTTCATAATAGCCGGAATATTCTCTGGAGGTTCGGCTTTGCCTGCATGAGTGCTCTTGAAGAAGATCATTTCCACTTCGGGGCAAGTGACCAAGAGACGATGTAAATTAACGGGCTCATTTTCAAAGAAATAAATCTTTTCAAAAGATTCTTGAGAAGCCTGAATAAACCAATCGGATTTAAACTCGGCATCATCCATACTGCGATGAGGTTTCAGAACCAATTCAGATTTTGAATCCAGGGGAAATCCCCACTTATTCAAAATCTCAACAGATCCCGTTCCCATGCGCTCGACATCCCGACCGGTGAGATAAGCAATACGAGCACCAGCCTGATGAAGCGATTGAACATATTCAACAGCGCCTTCATAGGGCACATCATACTGAAGATAGTGATTCGAGAAAAAACTCTTATGCCAAAAAGCACGAACGGCTTCTTGAAATTCAGGATGATGTCCATCAAGCCCCGCTCTTTGCAGGGCTCCAACAATGCCCCAATCCGACCGCAAAGTTTTAATCCCTTTAAAAAGTAAAACCTGCTCAGGAAACAGCTTCTGATTTTCAGGAAGGGCCGCAAAATCCAAAAGAATCCGCTCAAGCCGTGGACTGACATCAAACAATGTGGAGTCCAAATCAAAAACCACAAGATTCTCCCGCCCATTTTGCAAAGCATAGCGAGAACCAGTAAGAATCTGTGTCAAAAGAGAAGAACTCATCCACCCATAATAGCCCCAAAACCCAAATCGAAGCAATCCTAGACAACCCCACCTATGCGATTGTTACTCAAAACAAGCTCAAGTATATTTATATAGATCAAAAACGACGATCCAATTGGATAAAAATCCAAGAGATCAAAATTGCAAATAAGGAAGATCGTCCATTCAGAGGAAGTAAATTGTGTAAGCCAGCCCGAAGGAGGCCTTTGCCGGCGCCTGGATGGCGCGAACCCGCCAAAGGCGGGCGGCATTCGAGCCCGGAAGGCGTGCCGACGAAGCGGCTGGCTTACACAATTTACTTCCTCTGAATGGCCCGAGAGCTTCGTTGAGGAGAAGTTATGTCGAACGTAGATAAATATCCGATTGTGATTAAAGAGTTTCATGTGGATTCTTTGGGGCATATGAATAATGCCACCTATTTGGCCCTCTATGAAGAAGCCCGCTGGGAACTCATCACCAAGCAAGGCTTCGGCTTCAAAGAAGTGCAAAGAACAAAGCAAGGTCCCGTGATTCTCGAAGTAAATTTAAAATTTATGAAAGAAGTTTTACTCCGTGAAACGATTGTGATCACCACAGAAATGGTGGGCTACAAAGGCAAGATCGGTCAGTTGAAACAGCAGATGTTGAAGCCCGATGGCACAGTGGCCAGCGAAGCGATTTTTACATTCGGTCTATTTGATATGAAAGAGCGAAAACTGATTGAGCCTTCTCCGGAATGGAAAAAAGCTCTCGGCATGGTTTAGCCTCTTAGAGGTTATTTGCTAGAAAAGGCCACAACAGTGAGATAGAACTTTCCCTTGCCTGTTGCGAAGGGGATCAGCATTCCTGCGGATCCCTCGGGGCATGGAATTGTTTTCTGTGCACCCAAGATGACTTTCGGAACCGTCATTTGAACTCCGAATTGAGCCAAGTCCGCTTTCGAATTCCCGAAGATGATATTGTTGATTTCACCGACGGCATCTTGATTGTCTGGAGTGAGCTCGGTTTGCTCTTCCATCAACATGGTCGAGACAACTTCGAGATAACTGTTTTTATCAAAAGAAATACAAAGATAACCCGTGAAAGCTTGAGACTTGATATCCACAAGGGAAGACACTTCTCCAAGAAGAGGGTCCGTGGCTGGCTTTGGCGCCGCCTTTTCCATCTTCACATCAGTGACACCAAATTGATTTAACACGTGAGTTGTGGCTTTGATCACAGCATTGATGATACGAACATCCACAGCGTATTTGGCACTGGTCGCACCGGCAGCTGGCTTTTTATCGCTATGATGTTCGTCGTTTAAACATTGAACCATGGCATTGATAAGGTCTGCGGGGTTCACAGGTTTTTTAAAAAACTTAGCGCCTTTGAGAGTCTCAGGAAGTTCCGTGGACTCTCTATGGCTGACCACCATGAGTTCGGCATCTTGAGTGTTCTTGTAAGAACTCAGGCCATAGACAAAGCCACCGTCCATGAGACGGGGAACTTCAGTGTCGATGAGAACCATATCGAAACGTTGATTCTCAGATTTAATTGCGGCATCAGCACCATCTTTCGCACGCACGACGACAGGTGTAACGTCAGAGTTCTCCATCTGTTTGAGCAGAGGAGCCTTTACAAGCTGTTCGAGTTCACAGTTGTTGTCGACGATGAGGATGGTTTTACGTTGTTTCATTTCTCTCTTTTGGATGAAGACCATAAACAATTATCGGTCGTTGTAGAAAAAATTTGAGTCTTATTTCATGAGTATATTGTCTATAAGTTCGTCATAAAAGAACAAATAAATTTTAAACAAAATGTTTAAAATCTTATAGTTAAGTCGGGTCTGGGTTGCGCCGATATGTTCCCCTAGAGAAGCGAGGGGTATAATGGCTAAGCAATATTATCTATCTAACAATGGGACGCACATCGGGCCCTATACTATTGAGACTGTCTTGAAAAAGCTCGACTCAAAAGAGCACCAATGGACAGATTATATTTTTGATGACGCCATGGGTGACTGGATCATGCTTTTGGAGCATCCAGAGTTCTCCGGCAAGCTTTCTTCTCAGCCTGCGACTCGACCAGAGAATCTCACAGCGGGTGTCGCGGACTCTGAGTCCACATATAAAGATCGTGAGTGGTTCCTCTTAAAAGAGGGCAATAACTATGGTCCATTCTGCAAGTTGGAAGTGGTGCAAATGCTCCAAGAGAAAACCTTGTTTGAATATGATTATATTTGGCACGCCAAGCTTCCAGCTTGGCAACGTGTGGCCGAAGTCGAGGATTTTTCAACAGAAAACATGCGTGCGATGAAGACTTCAGCAGAGCCTGGACTTTCTGAAATCTTTTTCCGTCGTCGTCATGCTCGTGCCAGCTATGGAACTTCATTGATTGTACATAATAATAAAGCTGTATTCCGTGGCCAAGCCATTGAGATCAGCGCTGGTGGAGCTGGGGTTCTTATTGAAAGTGCTCACTTGCAACCAGGTCAGTCTTTGTTTTTGCACTTCCAACCGGGAGATGGTGTACCGCCATTCAATGCGGTCTGCCAGATCGTGAGCAAACAATATATTCAAGACAGCACCGCAGAAGTTCAACCGATCAAGTATGGCGTGAAGTTCACGACTTTGAGTCAATCTGCGAGAGAAAGCATCAAGACGTACACAGCGGCCAAAGCCGCATAAAGACTTTGTCCGAAGGAGTGAGTGTGAAAAAAGGAATTTTACAGGCCGGTGTTCTTGCCGTTTCATTTGTACTTATGGCCTGTGACAATGGAATGAAGTTCGATCTTCCTCAGACTTCGGACAATTTTGAACAGAATGTCACCTACAATAACAAGGTGGATATCGTTTGGATGATTGATAGCTCCTCTTCCATGAGCCAGCATCAAGCACGTTTGAACGATCAGATCCCAACTCTTGTGTCCACTTTGAATGCTTTGAAAATGGACTATCACATGGCGGTGGTCACTTCCAGTATGGGCGGAACGGCAGAGCAACAAACGGGTGGAAAGTTCGTGGGCTCACCGAAATATGTCACAAGATCGACTCCAAACTTGGTGAATGTCCTTAAAGCCCGCATGTTGGTGGGTGAGTCCGGAAGTAATAATGAAAGAGGCTTGGAGTCTGTAGAGACCGCATTGTCTGCAGGGTATTTGAATACCGAAGGTCGGGGATTTTTCAGAGACGAAGCTCTTTTGGTTGTGATTGCTTTGTCTGACGAAGACGACAAAAGCAAATCCACTTCAGATGCCGCAGCCACATATTACAAAAACTTTTTTGATAGCATCAAGAGACCTTGGGTGGATGGCACTCGTTCTTGGATGTTCAGTTTCATTGGTGTGCTGAACTTGAGCAGTCAATGCACAACGTTCAATGATTATGCCGAGCCAGGCTTGGCTTTCATTAAATTGGCAGATGCATCCGGCGGAGTGAAAACTTCGATTTGTACGAACAATCTGTCTTCGGCCGTGAGTGGCATCCGTGCCAGAATCTTCCAGATCCTGACGGACTTTAAGCTGTCTAAGAAGCCGGACCCGGCGACCATCGTTGTGAAGATCAACGGCCAAGTGGTTCCGCAATCTTCAACGAATGGTTGGGATTATATCGAAGACTTGAATATCATCCGTTTCTATGGCTCTGCAGTTCCAGCGGCAGACGCGTCGATCAAAGTCGACTTCAAACCTAAAGAAGCCAACTGATGATAGAGACCTTGGGTTTTCATTAATTCATCGTGAGAACCCATCTCGACGATTTCACCCTGATTTAAAACCACAATGCGATCACATTGCTCAATCGTTGAAAGACGATGGGCGATGATGATGCTCGTTCGGCCCTTGGTGATTTCTTTAGTGGCCTCTTGAATGATGTGCTCACTTTCAGAGTCGATGTTGGCGGTGGCTTCATCGAGAATCAAAACATGGGGATCAAAAGCCAGGATGCGCGCAAAGGCGATCAGCTGGCGTTCTCCCACAGATAGATTGGCTCCGCGTTCTTCCACGGGACTGCTGAGATCTCTTCCCGTGCGATCTAATAATTTCTGATATCCAGTCTTGGTGCAGGCCAGAGCAATCTGCTCTTCGCTCACAGTGGGATCACCCAAACCGATATTGTCACGAATAGTGCCGCGGAAAATAAAGTTGTCCTGTTGAACCACGCCGACAAAACGACGGATGGCTTGGCGGGGGATATTTTCGAGGGCTTGGCCATCCATAAAAATAGCATTCTCGGGCGCATCATAGAATCTTTGCAATAGCGAGATGAAAGTGGATTTGCCGCTGCCTGTGCGACCCACCAGGGCCACAGATTCTCCAGCGATGATATGCAAGTTGATATTTTTTAGAACGAGAGGCAGGTGGGGCTCGTATTGAAAATTCAGATCGCGAATTTCAATTTCCCCGCGAAGGCGTTGAGGAATCTTTTGATTGTCCATATCGCTTTCAATAGGCTCATCCATCAAAGTAAAAATACGTTCAGCACTGGTGACCGAATTTTGGAACTGTTGGTATTTCTCAAGGATCTCTCGCAATGGCGGGATAAAATCTTGAATGTTCATCAGGAAGGCCACCAAAGAACCGATGGCTATGGCATTCTGGCTGCTCAAAAGGCCGCCAAAGTACAAAGCCGAAGTGATCGTGCAGGCGTTGAAAAGATTCATGATCGGCTGCATGAGAGAATAAGCACGGATAGAGCTCATATTGGATTCGCGATAGTCATCAGAGAGCAGTCCGAAGCGCGCCCGATTTTTTGCAACCCGATTGTAAAGTTGTACCACCTTGATGCCATTGAGATTCTCAGCCAAGAAAGCATTGATCAAAGACAGCTTTCTTTTTTGCTCTCGCAGGATATCGCGGATCTTGTTGCTCATATAAAAAGAAGCAAAAATAAAGAGCGGAGCGGTGATCAGAGTCACCAAGGTCAGCTTCCAAGAAATGAAAGCCATGGCCACCACAACAGAGACGATAATTACAGCATTGGTAAAGACCGAGATCACACCTTCCGTGAAAAGTTCACCCAAAGACATCACGTCATTGGTCACTCGAGTCACAATGCGACCCGTGGGCGTTTTATTGAAGAACTGCAAAGGCAGTCTTTGAACGTGTTGAGTGAGGGCTTCGCGCAGATGAAAGAGCATGCGATTGCCAAAGAGCTGAAAAAGATAGACGTTCATGAATGAAAAACACGAACGGCAAATTTCTAAAGCCAAATAGACATAGGCCACTTTGGTAAAGACCGAATAATCACGACCCTTAACGCCATGATCAATGGCATAGCCAATCAAAGCAGGGACAAGACGAGAAACCAAAGCTCCACCAAAAACAGCGATGACAGCAAAAAAAAGCAGTGTTCTTTCTTTTCTGGCAAAGGGCCAGAGACGTTTGAACATGATGGGATAGGTGACTTTGGTTTTAACCAGGTCTTCATGCATGAATTGATCAGTCATGACTTCTCTCCGATCCCTGAATAGCCACTGTACGTTGGAAGGTCGGACTCAATGCGAGGACTTCTTCGTAAGTTCCAAAAGCTTCCACGGCACCATCTTTAAGAATCAACAACTTGTCGACATTCTTCAAAGAAGACAGGCGGTGAGCGACAATGATACGACTCATGGAAGATGATTCCTTACCCAATTCTTCTTCAATGGCCTGTTCTGTGCGCGTGTCCACTGCGCTCAAGGAGTCATCAAGAACCAGGACTGGAGTTTTCATAATCAGACCCCGGGCAATCGTTAGACGTTGTTTCTGACCGCCCGAAAGATTCACGCCTCGTTCGCCGAGTTGAGAAGAAAACTTCATCGGTAAAGAATCAATTTCACGAGACAGGTCCACGATATCGGTCATGCGTTGCACCTCGGGACTCGGAGCCAAATCTGGCAGACCAAAGCTGACGTTCTCGCTGATGCTTTCACTGAAAAGGAAGGCCTCTTGAGGAACCAGCAAAAAGGTTCTGCGCAAAGATTCCTGAGTGACAGATTCAATAGGCAGGTTGTTGACGAGAATCTGTCCTTCTTCCAAAGGATACATGCGGGTGAGCAAATGCAGGAGAGTGGTTTTGCCAGCGCCCACAGGTCCCATGATCCCTAGGTTTTCACCTCGTTTGAGAACAAATGAAACGTTCTTCAAAGCATAGACTGCGCTTCCCGGATAGCGGAAAGACACGTTTTTGAATTCCAGTTTTTCAAAGTGACTGAGGACGTGGTTCCCAGAATCTGGGATGTCGGTCTCGGTTTGCAAAACTGTTTTGATACGACCAAAGGACGCATAACCTTTTTGGAAATAAGAAAGTCCCATTCCCAGGGCCGTCATCGGCCACACCATTTTTTGAATATAGCGATGGAAGGCGACGAAGGTTCCGATGGTGACAGCGCCAGAATAGATATCATCTTTTGCCACAAACAGAAGAATCACACTGCCTGAAGTGACGCCGAACTCCATCACTGGAATAAAGAGAGCGTCAACGCGCGCCACTTTGTTGCAGGCTTTTTCAAAAGCACCACTGACAGCATTGAAGACCTTTGTACGGTTGTCTTCTTGGGCAAAGCTTTTGATGACACGAATGCCGCCGATAGTTTCTTGCGCCACACCGGTGAGTTCAGAGAAGCGATCTTGCTGAACTTTGTAATTCTGATGAATGAGTTTCATCACTTTCCAAATGAGGAGAGGGACCAGAGGAAGGAAGATTAAAGTTTTCCAAGTCCATGACCAGTTCAGGCTGATCATGATAGGGAGAACCACAGCGATGATGATCACACCATCCGCGATGATAAGCAGTCCCGGGCCAATAGCTTGGCGGAAAGATTGCACGTCATTGGTGATCAAGCTCATCAGTTCGCCCACTTGATTTTTTTGAAAGAAGGTGGGGCCGAGGGATGTCAGATGACGGAAGATCTTTTGACGAATATGTTCCATCGCATAGGTGTGAAAACGACCAAAATTCACGCGCCATCCAAAGCGGGTGATGGCTAGGCCCGTCATCAGACAGAAAAAGAGAATGCAAGTTTTGGTGATGTCACTCATCGAAGCTTGAGCTTCAATTTGATCGATGGCCTTTTTCATCACCAGAGGATAGACGCCATCCAGTGCATTGGTGATGAGCAAGAAAAACATCCCCAAGGAGAAAGCCCTGGGGTTATTGCGGATGTAATACCAAAGAGGTCGTTTATGTAGGGTAGAGTCCGGCTGTTCTTGCATTCCCGCCAATTTAGATTAGTCGCGGTAGGTGCGACAAGGGAAATAGGCGTCGCGGCGAATTTGCTCCCGGCGTCGTTCGAAGGCCAGCTGTTCTTTGTGGTAATAGAAAGTTCGCTCGCCGAACAATTGCTCCGAAAGGTGATCTATTAGATTTGCAAGCCAAGTCATAAGTCCCTCCTTTAAGCGGGTTGATGGGCTTATCTCTATAATCGGCAAAAGGGTTCCGATATTCAATACCCTTGCCTGAAGTACTAAGATGTAATACCCTCGTTTTGAGGGGTAGCCATGTCACAGATTGACCAATTCCTAGGTGCTTTAAAACGCTCTTTAAAAGCGAAGAACATTTTATATCGAGATCTCGCAAAGGCTCTGAATTTAAGTGAGTCCAGTGTAAAGCGCATTCTTTCGAGCAAGAGTCTCAGCCTGGATCGCCTCGAAGAAATCTGTCGTGTTGCGGACTTGTCTTTCTCAGAGGTTGTTCGTTCCGCGAATCTCGAGGATGGTCAAACTCAGGTGGTCTTGAGCTATGATCAGGAAGAGGCCTTGGCCGAGAACGCTCGTCTTCTGCATTACTATATGATGTTGTATGAGGGGAAAACTCCTCAGAAGATTGAACGGGAATATTCCATCAGTTCTGCGGAAGCGAAAAAGTTTTTGTTCCAGTTGGATCGCCTCAATCTCATTGAACTTCATCCTCGAGACAAAGTGAAATTCCGTCGCCAGGGCTTTGTTCGTTTCCGTCGGGATGGCCCTGTTGGGAAAGCCCTTTTCTCGCAAACCAAAGCGTCTTATTTGAATTACGATTTCCAGAGTGAAGATCTCATGAGATTCACCTTTCTTCGTCTGAGTCAGGGCTCTTTAGCCAAACTCAAGGCCCGCATGGAAAGGCTCATCGTGGAAGTGCAAGAGGAGTCGCGCTTTGAAACGGAGAGTAATGTTCCGGTCGAAGATATAGGAATCCTTATGGCCTTCCGTCCCTGGAAGTACTCCTATATGGATGCCATTAAGAAAAAGGAATAAAGCCGTCTCATTTTAAGACTAGGCTTTAGAGATTGGTTTTTTTAACCGATCTTTTATATATGGGAACGATTTCAAAAAACCTCAGAATGAATAGTCTTAAGGTCTTTGGATTGAGCTGCTTGGCAGCCCCCTTCCTTGTAGGGTGTTCTATTGATGCCAGCTTGACTGATTTAGCTGAGGATATCGTGGCACCTATTTTCCAAAAAGGTTCAGCTAAAGAGATCGTACCCACAAGTCAGCAGGGAACTGTGACGACGGACGGATATCTTGTGCAGTCCTCTGTGGATTTCCATAATGGCCCTCCTGAATATGTGACTTCCGGTGGATACCGCGTGAGCACCAGCGTTCAGGGCTCTATCTTTAAAAAGTAATGATAATTTAGTCATGTTGGCCCATGCCTTTTAGCAACCATTGCCAAGTGCGGTTGCTTCCTTCTTCTTTTTTTTTGATTCTACCGTCTATGAAAACAAAGATTCTTCTGTCGATCTTTCTTCTTCTTTCTTCATCTTTGGGGTGGGCGGGAATGTATGATCGTCGAACATCCAATGGCCGTCCTCTGTCCACTGTCCTCGAAGAAAATGGAGTTCCTCGAGGAGCCGTAGACTTGATCTTCCGTTTCTTTGACTTCAATCAAGGTCGTATCGTGAATGTGAATACAGCTGTGGTGGTGGATTACTCGCAGCCCTCGACTCAGAAGCGTCTTCTCATTTTGGATTTGAAACAGGGGGCTGTAGAAAAGCACTATGTTTCCCATGGGATTAATTCCGGCGTGGTCGAGACTCGCAGGTTTTCAAATGTCGTGGACTCCTGGCAGTCTTCCTTGGGGTTCTATTATGCTATTGGCACTTACAAGAGCCAGAAAAACGGTCTTTCTCTCTATCTTGAGGGATTGGATCGCTCGAACAATGCTTCCAAAGAGAGGGCTATTGTTTTGCATGGTGCGAAGTATGTGAGTGAGCAGTTTATCCAACAAAATGGACGTCTTGGATGGAGTGAAGGCTGCTTGGCGGTGGCCTTGGAAGTGGCTCCACGCTTGATTGACATGCTCAAAGAGGGCAGTGTGGTGCTGTCCTTTCATAAAGATCTGATGGTGGACTCTCGCCGTTATCCTTTGTGGCAAGAACTCGCCGGGCAGGAACTTGTTCCGCCAGGTGTGAATATGAACCGCACCCCGGGTGAGGGCGGCGGTCTTTAACTTTCGGTGACGAGAATATTTTCAATGACTCCGGCTTTGCCGAGGAGCTTGAACAGTTGAGCGACTTTGTCAGGGCTCAGAGAGTTTGAATAATCAGCCAAGGCACTGGCTACGGAAATCCCCTCTCTCAATTCATTCAAAACTTGCGCTTCGATTCTATCAATGCGTGTAACGTGGATTTTCTTTTGTTTTTTGTAGATCAACAAACTCTCGGGATGATTCCAATTGATGTCTTCAAAAAGATAAGCGGGTCCTTGGCGCTCCCTCCACAGATCGTAGATGGAATAAGGACTGTCAAAGATTTCCATTTCTTTGATAAAGCGGATTTTGAAATCCTCAGCTCCTAAGAGCTCTTCGACTTTTTCGGAAGGCAAGGGATGGGGGTTCGGAGCGTGATCGAGGTTTTTATAGATCCACTCAAAGCGCGCCAAATCATAAAGAAATGAAATGTGTTTTGACGTGGGGTGAATTCGCATAAAATCCGCCATTTCGCGACCATAGAGATCGAGATGATAGGGGACGGTCGGTTGAGATTCGATGAAGCGACGACAGAGCTCTGCGAATAAATCTTTGCCTAAAACCCAGCGCACTGCTTGGTAGGTGCCATCCAAGGCTTCACTCAAACGAGCAATATAGCTTTGGTGATAGACCTCGAAATTGTCTTTACTCGCCAGGGAGCCGGAAGGTTTTAAGTGTTGAATGACTTCAGGTTCAGAGAGAGGAGGGGGATTTTTGTCCATGGGATCTCCATCTGTAAAGGGAAGTCGAAAGCTCAGGCCAGAATCTCTGTTCTTGGGGAGGGGCAGAGGTTCGGCATCATTCCAGCCATGAGCTCGGTGTAAAAAGATAAATGTTATTTTTTGCCAGGAGGAATCATGGCTTCGCCTTCGATCTCAATCTTGATTTGATCGCCGACCACCACACCGCCTTTGTCGAGACTCTTATTCCAGTTTAAGCCAAAGTCTTTGCGGTCTACTTTGCCTTCGGCTTCGAAAGCCACGCGACGAACATTCCAAGGGTCTGTGATAGCTCCTTTGTAGTCCACCTCAAGGGTCACTTTTTTCGTGATACCTCGAATTGTCAGATCACCTTCGAGCTTCTCGGGTTTGCCATCGTCATAAATTGTTTTTGTACTTTTGAAAGTCATGTCCGGAAACTTAGCCACGTCAAAAAAGTCGGGGCTGCGCAAATGTTTGTCGCGGTCTTTTTCATTGGTATTGATAGAGTCGGTTTTGACTGTCACATGAACGTTGTCGAGCTTCTTGGTTTTCTCATCAAAAGTAAAACCTCCTTCGAACTTATCAAAGCGTCCGCGGACCTTAGAGACTACAAGGTGAGGAGCTTCGAAGCCCACGTTGGTGTGGGCTGGGTCGATTTTGAATTCCGTAGCCAGAGCCACAGAGCTAAAGATTGAAGTGATAAAAAGTAAATGAAGAGCTCCCATAAAATCCACCTTTCGACATAAGTCGACAAAACGACATCATCTATTTCCAGACAGGTTGGCGGAATTTACAAATTAAGAATCGGAAATCTAGGAACAGAGGTAGGGACTTACTTTTGGTAGCAGCTGCGCGCCATAAATGGCTGCGCCGCTGCTACCAAAAGTAAGTCCCTACCTCTGGGCCAAAGAAAAACCCCGTAAGGATCACTTACGGGGTTTTCAAAGTTTTAATTTAAAATTGTCTTTTAGTATTTCATGAGAGCGTTGACATCAAGACGACCATTTGAAGTCGACTTGTTCATCATCGAGTTCGTTTTTTTCGCCGAACCGATGATTGCTGCTTTCACGTCTTGCCACGTTTTGTTGGGATAAGCAGACCAGTAAAGGGCCGCTGCACCCGCAACGTGAGGAGTTGCCATAGAAGTGCCATCCCAATAAGCTTTGAAACCGAACTTGTCGATCACAACGTCTGTATAGTCTCCGCCAACAACTGTTGAGAAAACTTGCACGCCTGGAGCGCCGATATCTACAGTTTTTGCTCCCCAGTTAGAGAAAGAGCCCAACTCATTTTTGATATCCAAAGCCGCTACAGAAATAATGATGTCATGATCATAAGAAGCCGGGAATGAAGGGGTTGCTGATGAGTCATTGTCATAGCCCACACCTTTAATTCCATTGCCTGCTGCGGCAACGAAGATCACGCCTTTGTCTTGAGAGTATTGAATAGCATCTCTCAAAGCTTGATTCTCTGGAGCACCAGCTTCTTCGCCGATAGAGCCCCAAGAGTTGCTTGTGATTTTCGCGCCATTGTCGACAGCATAACGAATGGCTTTGATCGCATCCGCTGTTGTGCCTTGACCTTTTTCAGAGATGAAACGCAAAGACATGATCTTCACATTCGGAGCCACGCCAGAAACACCTTTTCCGTTGTCTCCACGAGCTGCTACGTTACCCGCGCAGTGAGTACCGTGACCTGGGTTGCCACCTTTGAATAGCAAATCCAAAGGATCTGCAGCAAGGTCATAAGGTTTGTTGTCATTGCTTACAAAATCCCAACCCACAACGTCGTCAATGTAACCATTGTTGTCATCGTCGATGCCATTGTTTGGAATTTCGTTAGGATTTCTCCAAAGATTCGGCAAAAGGTCTTCGTGAGTGTAGTCTACTCCCGTATCGATCACTGCCACGATCATATCTGAGTTTCCGCGGGAAACTTTCCATGCGTCAGATACTCCGATATCCAACATGCCCCATTGTTTATTAAACAAAGGATCTAGGCCTGTTGTTGACTGCGGCGCATCAGGAATCTCTGGGTTGTCCGGTTTTGCCAAATCGCGAAGTTGAGGATTTCTCGCTAGCATCTTTCCCAAAGCGGCGCGACGAAGAGGATCTTGGATTTTGTTGTCTTCAATCAAACCCAGTTTGTAGTTTGGTTGAACGTACTCAACCGCCGAGTTCTTTTCGAGGGAATTGAGATTCATGCTCATTGGCGCCTGAACGCGAACCCATGATTCGGTCAATTTCTCTACTTTTGCACCCTGAAGCTCGAACTCAACAAAGCCAGGTGCTAATTTAATGAGCAAATCTTGAGTTTTTGCGTGCTTTTGGTTTGCTTGAGCCGTGGTTGCGAAAGCAAGAATGGCAATCAAAACGTGCGAAGCCACTTTAGTAAACATAGTTTTCCCTCCTAGAATTGAGAAGCAATGTCAAAATCACCGGTGTTGCCGTTGTCGGCGCATCGCATTTTTGAAACCACTTCGAGTCCTTAAGTGTAAGTTTCTTTGATTTTGAGTGGCAAACCCATTTAGACAAAAGTGAGCGGGCGCGTTGAAGAAAGCCAGAGGCGGGCCTATAATGAGTTATCTGGTTGTCAGGACTTAGGAATTTCAGTAATTACTTAATGATAGTTAAATGAAAATGTTGAGGTGTTTTTATGCACAAAGATCAAGTGCAGGCTCCTGCGTCTCTTGATGGGATGTCGGGAACTCAAGCTGCAGATGATATGTCACGAAGCTTTGCTTTCACATCCAAGTTGGATGCGATTGTCGCATGGGGAAGAAAAAACTCTCTATGGCCTATGCCATACGGTACTGCTTGTTGCGGTATTGAGTTCATGTCGGTGATGGGACCGAAGTATGACCTTGCTCGTTTCGGAGCTGAGGTTGCGCGCTTCTCTCCTCGTCAAGCGGACTTGCTTGTTGTGGCGGGAACGATCACTGAAAAAATGGCTCCGGTTATCGTGAAGATCTACCAACAGATGCTTGAACCAAAATACGTTCTCTCTATGGGGGCGTGTGCAAGCTCTGGTGGATTCTATCGCGCTTACCACGTTCTTCAAGGCGTTGATAAGGTGATCCCTGTTGACGTGTACATCCCTGGTTGCCCTCCAACACCTGAAGCGGTGATGGACGGTATCATGGCTTTGCAAAGAATGATCGCGACTCATCAACCTCGTCCTTGGAAAGACAACTGGAAGAGCCCATATGAACAAGCTTGAGAATCTAAAACAAATCCTCGGCGGCAAGTTTAACATCGACAAGTACAAATTCACGCACGCTGTGGGTGATGATGTTCTTGAAATTCCAAAAGAAGATGTTCCTGCTGTTTTAAAATTCCTTCATGACGGTGGTCATTTCGATTTCTTGATGGACGTTTGCGGTGTGGATTATCCTGCTCGCGCAAAACGTTTTGATGTCGTTTATCACTTGTTCTCTTCGAAAGATGCTTCTCGTTTGCGTTTGAAAGCGCAAGTGGGCGAAGGCGAATCTATCGGAACAGCTTTGATTGCTTACCGCAGTGCTGACTGGTTTGAGCGTGAAGCTTATGACATGTTCGGCGTGAAGTTCGAAGGCCATCCAAATCTTCGCAAAATTTTGACTCACCATCAATTCGTGGGTCATCCATTGCGCAAAGACTACGACGCCAATCAACAACAGCATTGCACGGAATCTTTGCCGATTCATTTCAACAACGAACCGGGTTCTCCTGGAAACGTTTTGAATGATAAATATATTCCTTTGAACATTGGTCCTTCTCATACAGCGATGCACGGAACACTTCGTGTAATGGCCGAGATGGATGGCGAGACGATCGTGCGTGCAAACTGCGAAATCGGTTACTTGCACAGATGTTTCGAAAAAATGGCAGAGACTCACCCGTACAATCAGGTGATTCCGTACACTGACCGTTTGAACTATTGCTCAGCTCCAATGAACAACATTGGTTACTGTAAAGCTGTTGAAAGAATTTTGGGCGTGGAAATCCCGCCTAAAGCTCAAGCGATGCGTGTAATCTTGGCTGAACTTTCTCGTATCATCGACCACTGTATCGCGATTGGTACTGGGGCCATGGACTTGGGAGCTTTAACGAGCTTCTTCTTCATGTTCGAATTGCGTGAAAAAGTTTATACGTTGTTTGAAAAACTTTGTGGTGCTCGTTTGACTGTATCTATGACTCGTGTCGGTGGTATGGCCCAAGACACTCCAGAAGGTTGGTATGACGACGTTTTGGCTTTGTGTAAAGTGATCCGCGTTGGTGTTGATGAAATGGCCAGCATGGTTGTCGACAATAAGATCTTTATCAAACGGACTCGTGACGTTTGCCCGATCTCGGCTCAAGACGCTATCAACTGGGGTTACACAGGACCTTTGCTTCGTGCAACGGGTGTGAACCTGGATTTGCGTAAATCGAATCCTTATTATGGTTACGATGCTTTGGACTTTGATATCCCAGTAGGAACAAGCGGTGACATCTATGATCGTTACTTGGTTCGTTTCGAAGAAATGCGCCAGTCCGTAAGAATCATCGAGCAAGTTTGTAAAAACGTGCCAGGTGGCGATTACACAATCCGCGATAAAGGCATTGTTCTTCCAGAGAAAAAAGACGTTTACGGAAACATCGAAGGTTTGATGAATCACTTCATGTTGATCATCAAAGGTCTTCGCCCACCAGTGGGTGAAGTTTACGATGCCACAGAAGCTGCTAACGGTGAGTTGGGCTTCTATTTGGTGAGCGATGGTTCTGCAAATCCATATCGTTTGAAAGTTCGTCCACCTTGTTTCGCTATTTATCAGTCTTATTCGACATTGGTAAAAGGCGCTATGTTGGCCGATGCGATCGCGACAATTGCTTCTATGAATCTAATCGCCGGAGAGTTGGACCGCTAGGTCCAACACGACGGTCCCGCCGAAGCTATACAGCGAAGGCGGACGGTTGAGTTGATAAGTTGATAAAAGGAACAGATAAAGATGTTTAAACTATCTGAACAAGGCATAGCGGCAGTGAAGAAAGAGTTGGCTCGTTACGAGGCCAAAGATTCTGCTATCATCCCTAGTCTTTATATTGCGCAAAAAGAAAACAGCGGTTGGGTGAACAACGACGTGATCCTTCATCTCTCTCAAGTGATGGAGATTCCTGAAAGTCGCATCAACGAAGTTTTCAAATTTTATACAATGTTCAACCAAGAGCCTGTGGGTAAATACCACGTTCAAGTCTGCGCGAATATCTCTTGTGCCCTTGAAGGCGGCCGCGAACTGGCAAGTCACATTTGCCAGGAGTTGGGTGTGAAGTTGAACGAAGTGACTTCAGATGGTCGCTTCACAGTATCTAGAGTTGAGTGCTTGGGCTCTTGTGGCACAGCTCCGATGATGCAAGTGAATGATGACTATCACGAGAAGCTTACTCCTGAAACTGCGATGAATCTCTTGAGAGGAATGAAGTAATGGCTGAAGTAAAGCATCTTACAGAGCATTATCATTTAGATGAATATAGCACTTTGGCAGGTTACAAAGCCAAAGGTGGCTATGAGACTTTGAAAAAAGCTTTCGCAATGCAACCTCAGCAAATCATCGATGAAGTGAAAGCTTCAGGTTTGCGTGGTCGCGGTGGTGCGGGTTTTCCGACGGGAATGAAATGGGGCTTCTTGCCTAAAAATGGCGAGCCTCGTTACTTGCTTTGCAACGCCGACGAAGGTGAACCAGGAACATTCAAAGATCGTATGATGATGGAGCGTGCTCCACATCAATTGATCGAAGGTATGATCATCTCTGGTTTCGCAGTAGGTTCTAATAAAGGTTATATCTACGTTCGTGGTGAATACACTTTCCCGATTAAATGCTTGATGGACGCTTTGAAAGAAGCTTACGCAGCAGGTTTATTGGGTAAAAACATCCAAGGCTCAGGTTTCGACTTTGATTTGGACGTTTATCGTGGAGCCGGCGCCTACATTTGCGGTGAGGAAACAGGCATGATTTCTTCTTTGGAGGGCTTGAAAGGCCAACCAAAATTGAAACCACCATTCCCAGCGGTTCAAGGTTACTTGAGAAAACCGACAATCGTAAATAACGTGGAAACTTTGGCAGCTGTGACCTACATCGTAAAAGATGGAGCAGCAGCTTACCGTAAGAACGGAACTGAGAAATCTGCGGGAACTAAATTGTTCTCTCTTTCTGGCAACGTGATGAAGCCAGGAAACTATGAAGTTCCACTCGGTTATCCTTTGACGGATTTGATCATGAAAGAGGGCGGCGGGATGAAACCTGGTCGTCGTTTGAAAGCTGTTATTCCAGGTGGATCTTCTGCTCCTGTTTTGACGGCTGAAGAAGTGGCGAAAGCCGGTTTGGATTATGAATCACTTGCGGGTCTTGGAACCATGTTGGGTTCTGGTGCGGTGATCGTGATCGACGACTCTCAATGTATGGTTGATATGTTGGGTGTTTTGACTCACTTCTATGCTCATGAATCTTGTGGTCAATGTACTCCTTGCCGTGAAGGTACAGGATGGTTGGACAAAATCGTTCACTCGATTTTGGAAGGCAAAGGCCGTTTGCAGGACATCGATCTTTTGGTCAAAGTCGCTGACAACATGAAGGGCAAAACTATTTGCGCTCTTTCTGATGCGGCAGCATTGCCGGTTCTCAGCTTCGTAACAAAATTCCGCGATGAGTTTGAATTCTACGTTCGTGAAGGACGCTCTAAGGTAAAAGGAACGACATATGCTGAAATGCACCATTAATGGTAAAGAAGTCGAAGTAAAGCCAGGAACTTCGATCATCGAAGCCATGCAACAGTCTGGCGATCGCATCGCTCACTATTGTTGGCATCCGGGCTTGAGTGTCGCTGGTGTTTGTCGTCTTTGTATGGTGGAAATCGAAGGAAATCCACGTGTGCAAATCGCTTGTAACACTATGGTGACTGAAGGCATGAAAGTGAACAACACCTCTGAGAAAGTCAGAGATGCTGTAAAATGGGGATTGGATTTCCATTTGATCAATCATCCTTTGGATTGTCCTATTTGTGACCAAGCTGGTGAGTGCGGATTGCAAGACCAATACATGGAGTACGGGAAGTACGATCCAGAAATGGCCGAGCCAAAACAAAAGAAACACAAAGTGGTCGATCTTGGACCAACTGTGGTTTTGGACTCTGAGAGATGCATTCTTTGCTCTCGTTGTGTTCGCTTCACTGAAGAAGTTTCTAAAACAAATGAATTGGGTATCTTTAACCGTGGTGATCGTTCAGAGATCGGCACTGTTGAAGGCGTTGAATTGAACAACAAATACTCATTGAACACTGTGGATATCTGCCCAGTCGGTGCGTTGACGTCAAAAGACTTCCGTTTCCGTCAAAGGGTTTGGTATCTCAAAGATTCTGAAACAATCTGCACAGGCTGTTCTACAGGCTGTAACGTTAAAGTTTACTACAACAAAGAAGGCATGTTCCGCGTAAAACCAGTTTACAACGAACAAGTGAACGGACATTGGATGTGTGACGAAGGTCGCGACATCTACAAGTTCGTGAACAAAGAAGCTCGTTTGTTGAAAGGCCAAGTGCGCACAGCAGGCGGCTGGACAGAAATGGCTCCAGGAGCAGCAGCGAAGTCAGCAGCAGAAGTGATCAAATCCACTTCGGCGGACTCATTGGCTCTGGTATTGACAGCTCAATACACTGTTGAAGAGTTCGAAGCGATTGTTTCTACGTTCGTGAATGAATTCAAATCTAAGAATATTTTCTTCTGGATCAACAACATGGAGTCTTTCAATAGCTTCGATGGTTTGCTCCTTCGCGGTGACAAGAATCCGAATACGAAAGGTCTTTTGAAAGTCCTTGAGAAACACGGAATCACGGCAACTTGGAATGACCTGTCTACAGGTCTTGCAAGCGGCGCGATCAAAACTGTGGTTGTTGCGGGTCCAGAGAACCAAGTGGTGTTCCCAGATATGAACGACAAAGTAAAAGAATTGTCTAAAGCTCAAAACCTTATTTGGTTGCAAGCGGGCAAGTCTGACATCTTGAATTCATTGACGGGTTTCGTGCACTTGATTCCATTGAAAACTTTCGTGGAAAAAGATGGCACTTTCATCAATCAAGCAGGTCTTGAGCAGAAGTTTAAGAAAGCAACGACAGTTGTTTCTGAAGCTCTGACTTTGACTGAAGCGGCTTTGTTGATGGCAGGCAAAAACTTGATGATTCCAACTGCAGCTAACGAGTTCGTTGCAACCAACGAGCGCGTGGACCAAGTGGCTTTGGAAGCACGTAAGAAAAATGAATTTGTCTTTAAACGAGGCAGCCTATGAGCGTAATGCAAAATAACTCTGAAAAAGCGAAATGGTTTTTGCCGGGTATTCTTGGTGGCTTGAACATCACCATGAAGCACTTGTTGAAAAACCTTTTCAACAGAAAGCAAATGATGACCCTGAACTATCCGGAAGAGAAGTATGACTACTCTCCGCGTTTCAAAGGGAATCACGTTTTGACTGTGAAAAAAGACGGATCTTTGCGTTGCACGGCTTGTATGTTGTGTGCGACGAACTGTCCTGCTGAATGTATTACGATCAAAGCAGCAGAGCATAACGATCCATTGGTTGAGAAATTCCCAATCAGTTATGAGATCGATATCCTTCGTTGTGTATTCTGTGGTTTCTGTGAAGAAGCTTGTCCAGTGGATGCAATCCGATTAGGACCTGAGTGGCAAACACCAGGCGTAAATGGCGAGAACTTCATCTACGACATCAACTACTTGGCATACCGTCCAAACCTCAGAGGCGGAATCCAAACACACGTCGACGACGAAGAACGCCACAAGGCGGGAATCTAGAGGGTGCCTGGTTTCACTTTTTGTCTATAGTGAGTCATAGTTAAAATGTACCTGGTAGGTTCTAAGAAACTACCAGCACCTTTTATTCTTCGGTTTCTTTTTTTCCTAAAAGAGCTGCGCGGAAAAGGGGAGTGTAAATTGGATAGGCTCCCGCCATTTTTGATTCGTAGAGAATGATTTCTGTGACTTTGATTTTGCCGAAGGACTTTCTCTTAAGGGGCGAGATCATGTCTTTCACTGACTTTGGATTTCTTAGACGACCTATCGTCAAATGGGGGACGAAGTCTCTTCTCTCGGAGGCGATATCTAAATTCAGCGCCGCGATCTTCTCGTCCAAGGTGTCCTTGAACTCATTCAGAACTTTTTTGTTCTGCACGCCCAACCAAATCACTCGGGCGTCGGTTTCGCTAGAAAAGGCTCCCACGTCTTCGACTTTCAACTCGAAGGGAGGGAAATCGTTGCAAACTGCGGTTAGAGTTTCTTGTAAGACTGGGATGCTATCTACATCTGTATTTCCTAAGAAAGTCACGGTGACATGATAGTTGTCCAGGGGAGTCCATTTGACTACGGTCTCTCTTTGATCGGCATTGATTCTCAATTTCTTGTGAAAAGGAACAAAACTTTGAGCGATAGGATCCGTGGCATTAAGAGCAAAGAAAAGACGGCGTTTTTCTGACATACACCCATTCTAACAGATATTCGCAGGTGCCAGTTTCTTTTTCTCACTGTTGGGCATAAAAAAAGGGAGCCTTTTGTAAGGCTCCCTGGTTAAACACGGCACGGTGAGAAAATGAAGCAGGCACTTTCTCTATTTCGAGCAGATAGACTTCAAGAGGTCTAGAGCGACTTGAGCTTCGGGAGAGACATAGTTGCTGTCTTTTCCGGCTGTGGCCGCAAGGACTTTGATTTCTGCTTTTGCGCAGTTTTGTCCATGGATGCGAGTCATGGAGATGAGATCTAAGTAACCCTCGAACTCATTCAGACTGCGGAAACTTTCAAGAATAGGGTCGTCATCGCGCACCTTCAAAAGATCTGGTGGCAATTCAATCGTATTCAAGCGATGGTTGACGAATTGTTTCAATTCACTCAATTTTTCCATACGACCAAACTGTGTCTTATCAGCTTGAATCTCCGCTTGGATCTTCTCAGCAGCAAGTTGAGTGACAGGATCTGAAAGACTCCAAGAAAGAGAAGGAGCCATCAATACAAAAGCCATAATTGGTTTGATTAGTTGACGCATGATCCGCCTCCGGCGTTATTTTCAATTTGATTCAATGTTTTAGTAATTGTTGGGAAATATCCAGAAGTTTCCTTCTTGCGACCAACATTGTTGTTGGCAGAAGCCGGGAACTTTTGCATGTAGCTTTGCATTTGGTTGATGAACTCATCTGCACTGGTTACAGGCTTGTTACGATAAACTGAATTCAACAAAGCCTTCGCCGGAGTCCAAGTTCCTGCAGGCCCTGCATTGTGAGACCACACCATCAAAGCACGTTTGACTTTGTTCAAATCGGAAGCCGACAGTTTGAACTTTTTTTCGTAAGACGCATTGTTGAAGATTACACGGCTCATGCTTTGCTTAACATTTTTAAGATAAGCGTAAGTGTATATCATGTTCTTCATCGGGTTGCCTTTTTCGATCGAGATGCGATCGCAAGAACGGCTCTTCTCTGCGCGCATTGGAGTCAATGAATCCAACATCTCATGAGACAATCTCACGCAACGCGGATCTTTACTGCCTTCCAAGCTGATGCGAATAGAGTCGAGGCCATTTCTGTTCACATCAGTAATAGCTGGTCCCGTGAACTGACCGATACCACCAGCTCCAGTGCCGCTCATCGCGTTCACGTGGAAGCCAGATTCAACATTGATTAAAGCATAGATTGCACGAACATCTAACTTTTGCTCATCCAAAGCTTCGCCGGGAGCAATGTGACCCATCATGCAAGAGCTCACGAGATCAAAACTGTTGTTTACAACTTTAAAATAGTTCTCAGAGATACAAGGACGGAACGCCTTGGATAAAGCTCCATTGGCGTTGCAAGTGCGGAAGACACGAGAAGACTCGCCGAATTTATAGTTCATTCCCATTTCCACACAGGCAGGCTTAATAATAGAGTTCGGCTTGATATCTTGACGGATCATTTCACCCAAAAGTGAATCTGTTTGAGCTGTTCTTGAGAGCTCTTTTTCAAGGTAATTATTCTTATCAGTGCAAGTCATATAGCGAGCTTTAGAAAGAGCTTCTTCACAGTCTTTACAGTTCTTATTGGCAACGTTGTTATGACCATTCAAAAGGTTTTGAACGTTTTGAGCCTTATTGATTTTATCCAAAGAGTATTCAATGACCGGGATTCCGTCTTCGTCCTTCTTTGTATCCAATTTAAATGGAGCTTTCAAAGTGTCCGACTCGGAGGACAATTCAATCGAAGAGATGGATTGTGGTGATGCCCAGGCCGCCAACGCAAGCGCCGACAAGCTGAACAGGAACCATCGAATTCGATAGAGAGAATGAATGTGACTCATAGGCAGTCCTCCTATGGATACTAGGGAGCAACGCCTATGCCATCACGCCACTCAAAAAGACCCCTTATTTCAGCATCTTAATGCTGTCTCACTTTGAGATTGCAGGCTGTGCCGCAAAGTCGTCACTCCGAATGTCACTTCTTTTGACAGGCAGGAGAGTCAAGGCCAAGGTCCATTCAACTGCCCGGGGATTAGGCCGATAAGCGTATGAATGTATTAAAAACATGCGATGAGGTTCTGCCAATGAGCTTACGACGACGAACGGTGATTTCAGCAATGAGCTTAGGACTATTGATCTCGGGCTGCGAAAGTTTGATGAGCTTAAGAAGTCCTGCGAGTAATGATGCGAAAATTTTTAGCGTTGAAGAAATCATCCGCGGCAGCGAGTTGATTCTGCAGGACCTTCAAAATCCAAATGTTTTCAATCCTTCGACTTGTGTGGATTATGTACATCGCATTACCGACAGTGTTTTTAAGAAGCCTTCTGATTACTATATGCCCAAGAACGAAACGGAAAAAACAGAGTTACGTACAAAAGGTCCGCAGCTTCTTCAACGTTTCTTTGATTCTCGTTTGGCTCTGAGAGGCAACTTACAAAAATTTGATGGGGCTGGAGAGCTGACGATTCCCTGTGTAAATGCTGTGCGGGAGGGTCTGCAGTATTTCCGCTTTGCTGAAGAGTTTCTTTTGGAGTGGCTTGTGCAGCAAAAGGTCTATGCTGATAAGAAGACCATCATTCTTGATAACGAAGCACCATATACAATGACGAATCCGGCCTATGCGAATTTCAAACTAAAATCTGGCGACGTTATGAATATTCGTGGCAAGTCCTATGTGTCTGCCATGATCGCTCGCATCGGAGATGAAGAAGGTCATTTCAGTCATTTGGCTGTGGTGGGTGAGGATAAAAAAGGAAAGCTCTTTATTGTCGAGTCTTTGATTCAATATGGGGTGATTGTGACTCCTTTGGAAAAGTGGAGAAAAGCAGAAGACGCGCGCGTGGCCTTGTATCGCCAGCCGGATGAGGTCTTGGCTAAGAAATCGGCCCGGGCTGTTTATGATTATGCTATGAGTGCCATCAGCAAAGGCACGAATATCCGCTATGACTTTGCCATGGACGATTCAGACTACTCGACAATGTTTTGCTCTGAAGTTGGAAAGTACGCTTATGACAAGGGCTCCGATGGAAAATTCATCATTCCTAAATTCAGAACTCAAGCGACCAAATTCAAAGGGACAACCTACCTTAAAGATTTGGGTGTAGATCGCGATGATCTTTTTGCGCCTTTTGATATGGAAGTAGACCCACGATTTGATTTTGTCGCCGAATATCGCTATCTCCCATTGATTCGTCAGGTGCGCTTGCAAGATGCAGTTTTGCAAAGCGTTTACGAGTGGATGGTGAAAGACAAGTACGAGTACTCCTTCACCTTCCCTGTGACAGGGAAGGCCTTTATCGCGAAGCTGGGGCGGCAGATGGGCCTCTTCTCGAAAGATCTACCGAAGTATATGCCTATGGATACACTGCTCACGACATTGAAATTTGAGGCCGTGGCAACGACCCTAGAAAAGAACATTTACGCGAAGGAAGCGGCATATTTTAAAAAACACGGCCATTCACTGACCTTCGTGGATATGATGGCCATCAATAATGAGTACCGCAGAAAAGATTGCGAACTGCATAAGTCTTTTAAAGCGGGAATGGACAGCCCCTTTGAGGATGTCAGAGCTGAGGCCATGCGCAAAGGAGACCGCTCGGTCTTCCATTGGTTCTTCAGCAACAACGCCACCTCTTGTCTCTAAAAACTGGCCAATTCAGGAATAAAAAAAGGAAGAGTAAAACTCTTCCTTTTTTATTTGTCTTTAAGATTTAAAGTTTAAGATATTGGGATCGCACGGCGGTGGGCATGCCATTGTTTCATTCCCACCTCAAATTCCATCTTGGCGATTTCAATTTCTCTTTTGATCTCTGCCAATTTGTGATCGTAAGCATCTTTCAGCTCTTCACGTTTCTTAGCGGCATCCACTTTGAACTGAGCATAGTCTTCGCGAAGTTTCTTGATGCGAGTTTGTGCTTCAAGAATCTTTTCTTTCATCATGATGATTTTGTCTTCAGCAAAACCATGATGTTGAAGTTCTGCCGACTCTGCATGAAGACGAGCTTTGAGGATTTCGATATTCGAGATCTGGCGAAGTTTATAAGCCAAACCCATAAAGCTCAAAGTGCGGATCGTCCATTTGGTTGGATCCCAGTGGTACCATTTGATGCCATTGCGATAGTCGATTTGGAATTTGTGATGGAAGTTGTGGTAACCCTCGCCATGCGTGAGGAAAGCCACGAAAACAGAGTCTCTTGCTGAAATGTCTTTAGAGTAAGTTTGCTTCCCCAAAGTGTGGCAAAGAGAGTTCACAAAGAAAGTGCTTTGTTGAGTCAAAACGATTCTCAAGATACCGGCGATCACAAAGCCACCCCAAGGGGAGCCCATCATCCAACCAATAAGAGTTGGAACACCGAAACCTGTGATAATAGCCAAAGGCACATAATATTTATGTTGGAACGTCACCATCCAGTCTTTTTCAAGATCTGGAGCTTGAATCTTTTGGTCTACGGATTCCTTGAGGAACAACCAGCCCATGTGAGCATACCAAAAGCCTTCGTTGATGTTGTAGGGATCTTTGTCGCCATCAATGTGAGTGTGATGACGGCGGTGATCAGAAGACCACTTCAAAGCAGAACCTTGAAAGCCCGAAGCGCCGATCAAAAGGAACAGAGCTTTCGCCACAGGATGAGCATCATAGCTCTTATGGGAAAATAAACGATGATATCCAGCCGTTACGCTCAAATTTGTAGCGGCAGCAAAAATCAAAGAAAATACCAGAAGCGGCCATTGAAAACCCACTGACATAAAGTACAGGGGAGTCAGGATCAAAGCAGCCAGGGGCGTGATGATTAAAAAGAGAGCAACAGGCCACTCAATTCTGGCAGTCCAATGCTTTTGCGGGGTTTGTGTCGTCATGGGCACCTCATGCAAGTAAGTCTAACAAAGCACTTCCTAAATAGATACGGAAATGGAAAATCTGAGGCAAGCTTTGACTCAGGTGTCATTTTTATTTGGACCAAATTCTCCTCTAAAGAGCGCCTGTTTCAGCTCGAAATCCGTGTTAAAATAAGACCTTTGTCTCAGAGCTTTTAAAAGGGGAATCTGATAGGCTCACATTCATGCTCATCGATGTCGTGCGTCCTGAAATGTGGGAAGAGTTAAATGATCACCTCAAAACCCATTTTTTACTTGATCCTAAAGTGAATGCTCGGGCCTATTTTGGCTTGGCTCAGGCTGTATTCGAAATAGCGCAGGGCACATCTCATTTTATGGCCCACAAAAGGTCAATTGCCGCCGTGATGGGCCAAACTCCAGCTTTTGAGCACATTCTTCCTTACTATTATAAAGAAGCGTATCAGGTGCAGACTATCGATCACGGCCAACTCAGCGACGTCCGCCAGTGGGTGGAGAGTCTCAACAAAGACACCGGATTTGTTTTGGTAGCTGAGGATCATCCTGTCACAGGAGAAACCTATCCCTTTGTGGAAGAGGTGGATCGTTTGCTCAATGAAAAACGCATTTTAGTTTTGCGGGTCTCTCACGCTCGTCACTTCTTTGAGCGCGTTGAGCTGCGTCCTTACACGGTTCGGCTCTGTTCCTTCGATCCAGACCATGCTGTGGCTCTTTGTGGAGAACGTTTTCGTTCACCCTCATTAGCCACTCAAGGAATGACATGGAATCAAGATCATTTTCTGACACACATTGAAAGTGCACGGAAGGGGAGAGAGCAAAACCCTTCGCTCATTGCCGAATTTGAAAAACAGATTCAGGGAGTAGCCGAGCTGTGGTTCAAAGAAGGTTCTGCTCGCTTGAACGATCGCGCTGTTTGTGTTTTACCTGATGTCAGCGCCGAAGCTGTACTCAAAGCTTTGGTCAAAAAACTCGGCATGCCCGCAGTGGAAGCTGTCGCCGTTTTAGGAACAACCAATCTTTGCGAGTGGGATGCCATCCGCATGTTCAATTGGTGGAAACCCGCGCCTTCTCAAAATCAATTGCGCGGCCTCATTGTGATCAGTCCTGCGTTGCTTTCTATAAAAGACTTTGCCAAGCATTTTGTTTCTGCGTATGAAGAAATCAAGCAGCAACAAAGTTGGGATCTTTGAGTCAAAATAAAGAGAAATTCATTATCCTCAGAAAAGTGAAATACGCGGAAGCGGATCTCATTATTCATGGTTTGTCTCCACAAGGGGAAAAAGTCTCTTTTATTGCGCGAGGAGCGTTGAAAAGTAAAAAACGTTTTGGCGGCGGCATCCTCGAGCCCACGCACTTTGTTCAGTTCACTTACAAAGAAGCTGCCAGTCATGGTCAACTCAATACACTCAATGAAGCCACTCTCATCAATGACTTTGCCGGCATTCGTAAGAACTATGATCATCTCGAGTTGGCTTTGCATGTGGTGGATTGTGTGGCGAAGGTCAGCCAGGAGGGCGATAAGAACTCCGAATTTCTCTTTAATCTTTTAGGTCACACATTGAAAGCTCTTGAAACAGCGACAGATCCCGCCGTGGTGAAGATGCATTTCTATCTGAAGTTTTTGTTCCAACAAGGTGTGATTGAGACTGAACCGTGGATGACGCCTTTTTTGAGAACAAATTTGGCAGACACCAATCAGTTGCTCGATCAAAAGCGTGTGGTGGGTCAGGAAATGTCCGCCGTAGAAATTATGGTTCGTCACTATATCGAAACAGCGACGATTTGAAGTCCGCATCCTAAATCCTTGGTTTCCCGAGCCGGATGCTCGGGAAAGGGGGCTTGGGATCACCCAATTGTCAGGATGCTCACACTGCGATCGAGCCACAATCTCTTTAAAATACCACCACACTAAGGGATCAGTTTTTGATTATTTGCTCTGTAAAAGAGCGTCCACATTCAAAACATTCCCATCAAGAATTTCTTTATCTAAAAAAGAATACTTTGCTGCCGAAGACATGATCAGGGCCTTCAACTCTTTGGGTTTGAGATGTGGCGACTGTTGCAACTTCAAAGCTGCAGCTCCCGAAACCACAGGGGCCGCCGAAGATGTACCATTGTAGTTCCTGTAGGGAGTCACCTTCCAGTTCAATGCCAGAGTGACGTTTCCGAGAGTGTCTCCGGCCGGGGCTGAGATATCAATGCCACTGCCGTACATAGAATAGTAGGCCCGACGAAAAATCGGTTCAGTTAAGGTGGTTGCGCCGACAAAAAGAACATTGTCGATATCATTTTTATCAGGCAGCAAGCGCGAGGAGTTTCCTCCAGAGATCACAAAGAGAGCACTTTCAAATTGTTCTGCAGGGATCTGGCTCTGGATCTGTTTCATGAGGCCATAGTCTGCCGACAACGAAATATTGATGATCTGTGCTTTCCTCTTAAGGGCATATTTAATCGCGGCGACCACAGCTTTCCAAGTGGTGACTCCGTGAGAATCAGTGACTTGTAAATCCATGATTTGAGCGTCTCTTGCCAAACCAATTTTTGAGGAGATGACCCCCGCAGAGGCCGTGCCATGGCCCAAGTTGTCTTGTTGTTGTGATGAGGACTCTAGAAAGTTCCATCCGGCGATGTCGTCGATGAATCCGTTGTGATCATCATCGACACCCGGCAACCCTTGCGCTTCGCTTTTGTTGATCCATCTATTTTCACGAATGAGGGGATGATCAAAATCCACACCGGAGTCGATAACAGCAACAACAACACCGTGACCTGTGTAGGATTTGTTTTTGAGATTGATACGCTCATGCAAAGCAACTCGCGTGTCTTGAACGGCGGGGCTCGCAGCGAGAACTTCTCCGGCTGTCAAAAGAACTGACATTCCTACTAAAAATTTCAATCTCAGGCGCACAGCAGAACCCCTATCGCAGATAGCAGTAAAAGCATCGAATGTGGAAGGGGATTGCAAAGGATGGGCCGAAGAAGGGCCGTTATTTTATAAGATCTGCGCAGACTTTTTTTGCCGACTCTTCCGAGGTCTGTTTGGCTTGGCAGAGCATATTGAGCTCGATCAAGTCAGGAATATTATCGAGTTGGGTTTTGAAGTTCTCTAGCTTGGTCTTCATGTCTCCGGAAATCCCGAAGATATCAAATTGCATTTTCACAGAGATAGCAAGATCTGCCGACAGAGAGTTGTGCATGGTCGATCGTTCGAGGGAATCCATGCTCTCGCGAGGAAGAAAATCGCCAACTAAGCTCATCATGTAAGTGCCCAAAGCAAAGTTGAAATCATTCAGAGCTTCAGAGCCGTGGTTCTTATAGAAATTCACGCCATCAATCAGCGGGTTGTCAGTGCCTTGAATTTGATAAACGGAAGGATTGCAAATCGCCTTGCAAACCGGTGATTCGCTCTGAGTTCTCATCAAACGACGAGCAAAGATCATAGCTGCAGGAAAACGAATCACTCTATTGGAGGAGTCGGCAATCCCCGTGTGTGTTTTCGTCAGAGGAAGTTGCAAGTTTTGGGTGGTGTAATTACGAACAGCTCGCAGAAAAACCATATTCAAGGCGATCCCTAAAAGCAAAGCAATGAAAAGACTCCACAAGGTTCTTTTGATGAATTTAAAAATCTTGTTGGTTTTATTTTCAGTTTTATTTGCCATGGCCTCTTCCCAAAGGGTGCATCTTTTCCATCGTGCGAGCAAGTTGATCCATGCCAAGATGGGTGTACTTCTCTGTGGCTTGCAGGCTCTCGTGGCCCAGCAGCTCTTGTAAAGTGCGTAGATTCGCCCCACTGGAAAGGAGATGAGTGGCAAAGCTGTGTCTCAAAGCATGGGGATGCAATGGCTTTAACAAGCCTGCACGAATCCCACTTTGGCGGACCATCTCATAGGCGGTGCGAGTGTTCAGAGGTTCGGCTCCAAAGACAAAGTCTTCAGAACCCACTTCTTTTCTCCATCGCTGAAGAACTTCGATGGTCAACGAAGGCAGAGCAACGACACGCTCCTTGGAGCCCTTGCCCTTAACCCGGAGAACCTTTTGAGCCACGTGCACTTCATTCCATCGCAGGTTGCAAGCTTCGCTGATCCGCAAGCCCCCACCATAGAGAAGAAGAAAGAGCACCTTCTCTCTTAGGGGAGACTTATCGCCATCAAAGGTTTTAAGAACCGCCAGGGTTTCATCCACACTGAGAAAGTGGGGGAGCGTCTTCGGGACCTTCGGACAGGTGATTTGAAGCGAGAGATCCTTCTCTATAAGGCTTTCCTGGAAGGCCCAACCAAAAAAGCTCTTGAGGGTGGCGGCCTTGCGATTGCGCGAAGCCAGACTTAAGTCAGCCCATCTATTGAAGGCGCCGCGGACCTGGGTCATCAGTTCGGATTCGGTCCAAACCTTATCTATTAAATGTGAACTTTTATCTAATTCAAAGGCCTGTTTGAGGTCTAAGGTGTAATGTTTCAAGGTCAATGGCGAAGCAGATTGGACAAACTCCATGTATTTCATATACTTATCGATACTTTTCATGAGCTTGAAAGACATCGTTACACCCTGGTTTCGACCTGGTTCTGCTTTAAGTTAGGGCAAACCCATAAAATATTTCTAACGCCATGCAATATTTTTCTTGCAAAAGTTACAGGACCTTCGTATAACTCAATGCGTCGACGCAGCGTATCAAGGTGAGATATTCACTTTGAGACAAAGCGCAAAGTTTACAAAAAGTACGTAATTCCGAAAGGCGGACCTATGAACGATAATAACTCTACGACTGTTTTGCCCTCTCCACAGAATTCCAGTCAAGTGATGTGGAATACAAACACAACTTCAAAAGTTGTTGAGAACAAGACCATCGTCTACCAATCTGAAGTGATGGCTAGCTTGATGAAGATGATCGATCGCGTTTCTCCTTCTCAAGCCAATATCTTGGTTCTTGGAGAGTCTGGAACTGGTAAAGAGCTTATTGCTCGTTCAATCCATGAGCGTTCCGGCCGTAAAAACAAACCTTTTATCGCAATCAACTGCGGTGCTCTTCGTGAGACCCTTCTTGAGTCTGAACTTTTCGGTCATGAGAAAGGTTCGTTTACTGGCGCTTACAACCGTAAAATCGGTTTGGCTGAAGCTGCTAACGGCGGAACTTTGTTCCTCGATGAAATCGGTGAACTTGATCCACAAATCCAAGCTAAACTTTTGCGTTTCATCCAAGAAGGTGAAATGTACCGCGTGGGTGGTAAAGACCCAATCAAAGTTGATATCCGTTTGATCTGTGCGACCAACCGTGAGTTGGATCAAGAAGTGATCAAGGGCAACTTCCGTGAGGACTTGTTCTATCGTATTAACACAATCGTAGTAAGTGCTCCGCCTCTCCGTCGTCGTAAAGAAGATATCGCGATGCTCGTGAATCACTTCTTGACGAACAATCAGCACGCTTACTTGAACCGTGGTCGTTCCGTGAATGAAGAAGCGATGAAAGCTTTGATTCGTTATGACTGGCCGGGAAATATCCGTGAATTGCAAAACATGTGTGAAAGACTTCAGATCTTGTCTGAAGGTCATATGATCATGTTGAACGATTTGCCTGAGAACATCAGAAATCCTGAAACACAAAAAGACAGTTTTGATTACGATCCAGCGATGACTTTGCATGAGCTTGAAAAGCGTTACATCTTGAAAGCTTTGGCTCACTTCGGTGGAAACAAAACTCAAGCGGCTAACAACTTGGGTATCACGATCAAGACTCTTTATAACAAACTCCATGAGTATGGTGAGTTTGAAAAATTCGCGGTTCATACAAAACCGATGAAGTAATTCTGAGCTTTTAACTGTTTTCTATGGCTCCTTGCAGTTTCCTCTCTCTTTCTGCAAGGAGCCTTTTTATGAAGGAATTTTTTTATGAAACGTTCAATCTTGATTCTAATTAGTTTCTTGATGCTGACTTCCAAAGTTATGGCTTGGGAAGCAGGTGATGTCGTTTATAACAATCTTCATGAAGGTCGCACGCAGATCATCAAAGTCGTCGATCGCAAAAGAGATCTCTATTTGGTTCGTGTCCTTGAGGGTGATCGCGCTGGGAAAGTCATGGAAATGATGGCTGGACAAAACTTCGAAGCGCTCACTTCTGATGATGGTGATCATCAAACGCAATTGGTTCGTGCGCGCGGAAACTCTGTTTCGGCTTGTGTGGCGACTCTTTATTCTGAACTTGGAATTTTTGAATCTGATGCTGAAAGAGCCTGTCAATATGGCCGTGACACTCAGTTTTTGACTTGTACCGTAGACTTGGCTCGCTCAATGGGTGAGGCCTATGTGGCGGCAGCGGGATACTTCTGCTCGCACAAGAACTTGAGCAGAAATTCTTTGAAATGTGCGACATCTCTTTACTTGAGAGGTGGTCAAAACGGAGATAAGGCCGTAGAGCTTTGTGCAAACGGTGTGAACGCTCAATTGAATAACTGTATTTTTGATCAATTTAATAATAAACAACGTACGTCATCTATGGCTCGTGAATATTGCATCTCTCAATACGATCCCGCTGTGATCGCGGCTCGTGAGGCTGCTGCCGAAGCTGCTCGCCAACGTGCGGAAGCTCAAAAAAGAGCGGCTAATGAAGCTCGTCAGCGTATGGAAGAAGCAAGAAGATCTGCAGAGGAAGCTCGCAGACAGCAAATGGAAGAACAAAGACGTTTTGCAGAGGAAGCTCGTAAACAGCAAGATGCGCAAAGAAAAGCTTTGGAAGAACAATCTCGCAAGCAACAAGACGAAGCTCGCAAGAGACAAGAGGCTGCAAAGCAAACTCCAGTGGTTGTTAAGCCTCAACCAACGGCTCCTAAGCAAGAAACTGCAAAGGCAGCTCCTGTAAAAGAAAACAAACCGGTTCAGCCTGCTCAACCAACAACTCAACCTAAGGAAACTGTGAAAGAATCGACAGCTCCTAAAGTTAAGCAGGATGACGACTCTTTACCACCATTGCCTCATCCAGCTCCGGCGGCTCCGAAAGCTCAACCGAAGCAGCAAGGGAAAACGGACAGCAATTCCACATCTCAAGGTGAAGAGGGTGGAATCATCGTAGACCTCCCGCTTTAATACTAGCGGGGGTTCTGTTTCCGAACCTCAACCATATCCACTTCTTGGGCCTTTTGAACCAGCTCGCTGAGAATGTCCTCTGGAAGAACTCCGGGCTGTTCAAAAATAATGTCGCCTTCTTTCACGATCATCAAATTTGGAATCGATTTAATTTCAAAAGTCTGAGCAATTTCCACTTCATCGTCTGTATTGATTTTCGCAAAAACCACATCAGGATACTTCGCCGAAACCGCTTCGAAGATAGGACCAAAGCGTTTACAAGGTCCACACCATGGCGCCCAAAAATCCAAAACCACCAGAGGGTTCTTTTCTAAGGTATCTTTGAAGTTGTCTTTCGTGATGTTTATAACGGCCATGAGTCCTCCTTATTTTAGCTTTCCAATAATAGTGCAGGCTTGATCCATGTCTTCGGCGTCATGATAGAGGCCGAAGCCGAAGCGCAGTCTTGAGCCGCGAGAGTCCGTGATCAAAGAGTGACCTTTGAGGTCCTCTACCATTTGAGCGGTGATTTTTGTGCTCGGCAAATTAAATGTTAGAAAATGACCATGATGATCCAACTCTGAGACAATAAGATTCTTTTTACTTAAAAGAGGGTGGTCGACTTTCGCGAGTCCGTCGAGAAAGTGCTTTTGATTCTGTTGCACCCATTGATGAATCTTTTGGACCGTTAAGTTCTCTGAACGAAACTTTTCTAGAGTGGCAATCAGACGATAGAGGCCCGAGAAGTCCATAGTGCTGCCCGCGTACTGAAGAGCATCTTGGGGATAACCCACTTCATTGCCCACAGCGTGCAAGTGCGAGAGTTCCGCAAACCAGCCGGTATAGAAGGGACGATGTTGAGCCGAAGATGGAACCACCAGGAAGCAAGCCCCTTCGCCCCCTTGAGCATACTTGTAAGATCCTGCCACATAAAATACCCGATTTTCAATGGACTTCAGAGATGTCGGCACGGCCATGAACCCATGATAGCCATCAATCACAAACATCGTAGACGAAGCCGCATTCATAGCCAGTCTTTCAACATCCGCAACCAACGCAGAGTTGAAAAATACCTGACTCAGGAAAATCATATCCCAAGAGCCTTTTTGCATTTCGCTCTCGAAGCGTTCATGAAAATCATGGAAGGGCAAGGTGGGGACTTTGACGATTTCGAATTGCGAAAGTTCAGACAATCGATTCATTTGGCGATCAAAAGAATAGAACTCCGAATCCGTGGTGAGGATACGAACTTTCTTGCTCCAGTCCAGAGAGCTGGCCAAACGCATGACAAACTCATGGGTGTTCGGCGCAAAAACAATTTGTTCAGGACGCGAGATTTGCAGTGCTTCAGCGATTAGCTTTTGAGCGCGAGGAATTTTTTCCGAAAAGATATAGGACCATTTATCGTCAACGTGCTGACAAGAGTCGTCCCAGTACTGGAGATGAGCTTCGCGGCTGACATCGGGCCAATAATGATGGCTGTGACAAGCAAAGTGCAGAGTCTGAGGATGAGCATTGAGAAATCGAGAGTAAAGAGACTTATACATCTCTAAATTAGACAAAAAAAAAGGGAGCTTTACCAGCTCCCTTTTTTAAATCACGCTTTGCGCAGATTAGAAGTAACCTTCGTCATCACCGAAGTCGTCGTCTTCATCATCTTCGTCGTCATCGTCAGCTGAAGTGCTGCCTTTAAGCAAATCGTCTTCACCTTCTTCATCATCTTCTTCAGATGCAGCAGCTTCAGTGCCTTCTTCTTCATCTTCGTCATCCCAGTCGTCGGACTCAGAAACGTCTTCGTCTTCGATATCAACCATGCTGTCGAGTTCGCCTTCGTCATCAAATTCAGAAACGATTTCGCCCATCACAGGGGTTACCGGTGTTAAAACTTCAGCTTTCGTAGAAACAGCTTTTGCTGCTTTTGGAGCTGGAGATTTTTTCGCTGCAGGTTTTTTAGCAGCTTTCTTTGGAGCCGCTTTTTTCGCAGCGGCCTTTTTAGGAGCAGCTTTTTTAGTCGCTTTTTTAGGAGCGGCTTTCTTAGCAGGCTTTGCAGCTTTTTTAGTTACTTTTTTAGCTGGTTTGGCAGCCTTTTTTGTGGCTTTTTTAGCCGCTTTTTTTGCAGGCTTTGCTGCTTTTTTTACGGTTTTTTTCTTAGCAGGTTTTGCTGCTTTTTTAGCTTTTTTCTTCGCCATGATTTGCTCCTAAAGTGCTGATTGAAAAAGAATGCCCCCTTAGACTAGCGACATTTAAGGGGGCAGGCAAATCAAAATAGTTCGTGTTTTGTCAGACTGGGCTTCGGACTCCTACTGGATGAGGCCAGCCATGTGGTCGTCTAAAATTTTAGCAATGTCATTCGGGAGAGGCAGCGCAACAAAGAGTCCACCTTTAAAGTTTCCCTTTTTTGGAACAAGGCTGAAATAACCAAGAATACGAGTTCCTGCTTGGTTTTTGATAGGTGCTGTAAAGCCTAAGTACTCGGGAATGTAGGAGCTTTCGACGTACAAACCGACCGCATTAACACCTACATAGAGATGCACATTTTGGTTGGCGCCTAGGCTGACTCCGATAGAAGCTAGCTCTCCGCTCGGCATATTCGGAAGGGCATCTCCGCTTGGAAGTCTGGCGCTCGGCAAAAAGTTAACACCTTTAACTACATATTTAAGCGGGATGCTAACGACAACCTGGGTCTTGTTGCTAGAGTCCTTATAGGTTCTGAGCTTAGCTCCCGGCAATTCTGGAATAGTCACATTCAGATCAATAAGGGGGTTGGCCGGAATGGGTAGATTCACGAGTAGGGCATTATTGGCCTTGTCGAGATCGAAGGCCCAAGTCCCATCATAGACATTTCCAGCCACGGTCCCTTTCATATCCAACTTTTCAAAAGCGGATGGGGGAGCGGGTGTGTTTGGCGTACCACCGGAACTTCCGGGTTCTTGATCAAGCGCACCTGCGTTTGGAGTTTGGAATCCTTGAGAACAGGCGCTTAAAAGACCCGCTAGGGTTATGCATGTACACAGGCTGATTAATTTTCTATTGAGGCTCATCATTCTCTCTCCTCTATGTTGTTACAGAGTATTTTTCGGCACAAAGGTCTGGAGACTTGAGCTAAATATTTGATTTTATTGGTAAAAAAGTTTGACAGTTTTTTGATGAAGGATCGTGGACGAAAGTCTGGGTGGAAACTCCTTGGTCGAAAAAATAAAAAACCCGATGTCTTTCAACACCGGGTTTAAAAAATTCTCAGAGTTTCAGGAGTGAGTAAAGCTCACTCCATCAAACTTTTATAATTAACCGATCAGTTTCAAAGCCAATTGGTTAGATTGGTTAGCTTGCGCCAAAGTTGAAGTACCAGCTTGGAGCAAGATGTTGTTACGAGTCATCTCAGAAGATGCTGCAGCAACGTCAGTGTCTCTGATACGGCTGTTAGCAGCTGACATGTTCTCTTGTGCAACACCCAAGTTATCAACTGTTGAAGTCAATCTGTTTTGGAGGGCACCGAGGTTAGCGCGAGTTCCATTTACGGAATTTTGTGCGTTATCGAGTGATTCCAAAGCACCTTGAGCGCCTTCTTTAGTTGTAAAATCAAGTCCTGACAAACCAAGAGCATCCAAAGTAGCTACGTTTTCGCCAGCGTTGAAAGAGATACGATCTTCTTCAGCGTTATTGAATACACCCACTTGGAAATCGAACTTCGGTGAAGAACCATCCAACAACTTAGTAGTACCCCAAGTTGTAACAGAAGCGATACGTTGAACTTCAGACTTCAATTGCTGAACCTCTTTATCCAACATTCCACGTTCTTTTTCACCTACAGTGTCAGATGCTGCTTGTACGCCCAATTCTCTGAGACGAACAATGATGTTTCCGATTTCGTTCAAGCCACCCTCAGCAGTTTGAACCATTGAGATACCATCATTAGCATTTCTTTGAGCTTGAGCAGCAGAGCGGATCTGAGCTTTCAAGCCTTCAGAGATTGCCAAACCGGCAGCGTCATCAGCAGCTTTGTTGATACGGCTACCAGAAGACAATTTAGCCATTGAATCATTGATGGCTCTTTGTGAACCCACCAAGTTTCTTTGAGCGTTAATCGCAGCGATATTTGTTGTTACTCTCATTCCCATTTTAAATTCCTCCGTTAAGTTTTGTTTTTCATTTCAATTTCCTCCTTGAGTTAGTTTTTGCCTCTCGAGATTTCTAAGCGGTTAGTCTCTTTGAGGCGGCGTCAGCATCCGAGCCAGCGCGGTTTTTTTATTTAAGGCCTTTGATTAGCTCTGTCGAACTTCGCTGAGCGAGTTCGCACAGCTTTGAACAATCTGTTGTTCTTTTATGTCATCCTTGAAGGCCCTCCTTTCGGTACTGCAAAGAGTGTGACCATCACTCTTTGACTCCTTCTGAGTACTGGTTGATGTGAATTAGATCGGGATTCGCCATGAACTCTTGACAGGACGTGGGGCGGGTTTTGTTTGATTTTTACAATACTAGTCTTAGGGCAGATCGAGATTTCAGGACGAAGAACTGTCCTGCATCAGTAAGATACAATACTTTCAGAGGGGAAATAGGTGTTTAGCTGGGCTTAGGCTCAGTCAATTTCTAAGAAGCGACAAAAGGCCATATTGCCAGAGAGCAAATACTGTTTTGTCTGTTCTGCTTTTAAATGGTGGCTGGGATTGTAGCCAATGGTGCAAAGAACTTTGTCTCCATCAAAGTGAGAACAATCTTCGCAAGAAAATCGAGTGTCATATTTCATATAGTCAGCCGGATTCACCGCTTCTTTTTTTATAGAAGCATGGAGACGTGGCTGTGATTTTTGTTTAGACTTTGGGTTCAGGATCCCGGGCATATTGACAAACCTCGATTAAGCCTCATTGTTATTTCAGATGGAGGGTTCATGAGCAACGATATTGAAAAAATGACGCGTAAAAGTCAGGAGGCCATGCAGGCCGCAGCAACCTTGGCTGAGCGTAAGGGCAACCCCTCTGTGGAACCCGAACATCTGCTCTTGGAACTTGTCCAACAGTCTGAAGGTATAGTACCTCGTCTCCTTGATAAACTGAATGTCTCTCAAGGCAATTTCCTGACCGATCTGAGAACGCGGATTGACCGCTTCCCACAGGTGACCGGGGGAGGGCAAAAACAGTTTGCCAGCCCACGTTTAGAAAAAGTCTTTAAATTCTCTGAAAAAGAAGCCCAGGAGTGGGGGGATTCCTTCATGTCCACGGAGCACTTCTTTTTAGCCATGCTCCGCAGCGGCGATTCGGACTTGAACGCCTTTTTTAAGAAGTACGGAGTAACCACTGACAATGTTAAGAAGGCCCTCACTGAAATGAGAGGCAATCAAAAGGTCACTGACGACGATCCTGAAAACAAATACGAAGTTTTACATAAGTATGGTCGAGACCTCACGGCCTTGGCCGCGGAAGGCAAGTTAGATCCCGTTGTTGGCCGTGATGAAGAAATTCGTCGGGTCATCCAGGTCTTGTCGCGCCGGACGAAAAACAATCCTGTCCTTATTGGTGAACCTGGTGTGGGTAAGACCGCTATTGCCGAAGGTCTAGCTTTGAGAATCATCAAGCAAGACGTTCCTGATAATTTGGTGGGCAAGAAACTCATGTCTTTAGATATGGGTGCTCTTATCGCAGGAGCCAAGTACCGTGGTGAATTTGAAGACCGTCTTAAGGCGGTGATCAAAGAAGTCACTGGCAGCAACGGGCAGATCATTCTCTTTATCGATGAATTGCACACTTTGGTGGGCGCTGGAAAAACGGAAGGGGCCATGGATGCCGGGCAGTTGTTAAAGCCCGCTTTGGCCCGTGGCGAGCTTCGTTGTATCGGGGCAACGACTTTGGATGAGTATCGCAAGTATATCGAAAAAGACGCGGCCCTTGAGCGTCGTTTTCAAACGGTGATGGTCGAGGAACCCAGCGTTGAAGACGCCATCACCATTATGCGTGGTCTCAAAGAAAAGTACGAAGTCCATCATGGGATTCGCATCACCGATGCCGCCCTGGTGGCTGCGGTGAAATTGTCTCATCGTTATATCACTTCGCGTTTCTTACCGGATAAAGCCATCGATTTGATCGATGAGGCGGCAGCAAAGCTCTCTATTGAAACGCGCTCGGTGCCAGAAGAGATCGACAAGATCGAACGGGAACTGATGCAGTTGCGCATTGAGAAAGAGGCTTTGAAGAAAGAAAAAGACGAAGGTGCTAAAGAGCGTCTGTCTGTGATTGAAAAAGAACTCACAGAGCTGAATTCGAAGAACCAACTCTTGAGAGAGCAGTGGGAGTTCGAAAAAGGTGGCATTGAGCAGATTAAAAAACTCAAAGGGGATATCGAGAATCTCAAGCAGGCAATATCTAAAGCCGAGCGCGAAGGCGATCTCGGCAAAGCGGCGGAGTTGAAGTACGGCACTCTTCCAGAGACTGAGAAAAAACTCAAAAACATGGAAGAACGCAGTAAGAGCCAGAAATCCACAGAAGAGAACCGCATGCTCAAAGAAGAGGTCGGTCCTGAAGATGTGGCCGAGGTGGTGGCGAAGTGGACGGGAGTTCCGGTTTCAAAAATGCTTGAAAGCGAAACTCACAAGCTTCTGCACATGGAAGATGCTCTTCGCAAACGTGTCGTTGGACAAGATCATGCTCTTTCCAACGTGGCCGATGCAATTCGTCGTGCCCGTGCAGAAATCTCGGACCCAAATCGTCCGATTGGATCATTTATTTTCTTAGGTCCTACAGGGGTCGGAAAAACCGAAACTGTGAAGGCCTTGGCCGAGTTCCTCTTTGATGATGAGCAAGCTGTGGTGAGAATCGATATGAGTGAGTACATGGAAAAACATTCCGTGTCTCGATTGGTCGGAGCTCCTCCGGGCTATGTGGGTTACGAAGAGGGTGGTCAATTGACTGAGGCGGTTCGTCGTCGCCCTTACAGCGTGGTTTTGTTGGATGAAATTGAAAAAGCTCATCCAGATGTTTTCAATATTCTTTTGCAAGTTCTTGATGATGGTCGTTTGACAGATGGTCAGGGTCGCACTGTGGACTTCAAAAACACGGTTCTGATCATGACCTCCAATGTGGGATCGCAATCTATTTTAGATCCGACCATGAGTGAAGAGCATAAGCGCGAAGCTGTGATGGCCGCTCTTCGTGAAAACTTCCGTCCCGAGTTCCTCAACCGTGTGGATGAGATTGTGATTTACAACTCTTTGAAAGAAGAGCAGATCGCAGGCATCGTCAAAGTGCAGCTGGAGATCGTCAGTCAAAGACTGAAAGCGAAGAAAATCACCATCGACTTTGACGAATCAGCGGTCAGTTTGCTCGCGAAAAAAGGCTTCGATCCAATTTATGGAGCACGTCCTTTGAAGCGAGTAATCCAAACAGAACTATTGAATCCATTATCGAAGGAAATAATCTCAGGAAAAATAAAAGCCGGAGACACCGTCCACGTCAAAGGCAAAGACCAACACTTAAGCTTTTAGAGGTACGGAAGCGAAGGTAGGGACTTACTTTTGGTAGCAATGGCGCGTCACTTGCTGACGCGCCATTGCTACCAAAAGTAAGTCCCTACCTCTTTGATCTTTCGGTTGGCTTCCATTTACTGACAGATGTAAGATTTTTCCTATGAAGAAAATCATCTCAATTGTAATCATGATGTGTTGTGTGGCTCCTGCGTGGGCACAAAAAGCGGGGCGACCTGTTATGAGCTATGACGTCTCTGGTGGCGTGGGATCCTATGATGGGAATTCCTACAGTGAGATTCACTTGGGACTCAATTGGCCAGTCTATGATTGGTTGAATTGGCGAAATGCTATTTTCACTCAGTTTGGTTCGTCCATTAAATCTGTGTACGGTTTGGATTCTTCGCTCTTGTTGCAATCTGATTTCTACAATCAGAATCGCACGGCGGGCGTGGAGTTTTTTGCGGGCCCTGGTGTGCGTGTTGCAACTGAAAAGTCCAACGCTGCTTTTGTGCAAGGTGGAATCACATTTGCCTTGGCTGGATTGCGTCTGGGAGTTGGAGCTCAAGCTCTAACATACTTCGCGGACCGCACTGATAAAAATGATGCCGCCTTGCCAAAGGACGAAGTTCATTATTTTATAACAATCTCCGGTGGCGGAACTCTCTAGTTCGAGGGATACTAAAAACGGAGTTTTCAACTCCGTTTCCTTGGAGGCCGTTATTTATCACGGTGAACGTTTTAACAGTATCACGCATTTAGTGGGAGCCGCTCTTTCGGTAGCGGGAGCCTCAGTATTAATTACTCTGGCTTCTCTCACAGGTGACATCTGGAAAACGATCGGCACCAGTGTTTATGGCGGCACGCTGATTTTTCTCTATCTGATTTCGACTCTTTATCACAGCTTTCAAGGACCATTTAAAAAAGTTCTGCAGAAGCTGGATCACATTGCTATTTATCTTTTGATTGCCGGCACCTATACGCCATTTACTTTGATCACTTTGCATGGCCCTTGGGGTTGGTGGATTTTTGGAATCAATTGGGCTCTGGCTTTCATCGGAATTGTTTTTGAGCTCACTCTTGCTCACAGGACAAGAACCCCATCTCTGATCATTTACGTGGTCATGGGATGGTTGATTGTGGCGGCTCTCAAACCATTGACGGCTTCTTTGGCTCCTGCGGGCATGGCTTGGCTCACAGTGGGAGGCTTGCTTTACACCGGTGGGATTGTGTTCTTCCTTTTCGATGAGAAAGTGAAACACTTCCATGGAATCTGGCATTTGTTTGTCATGGGCGGAAGCATGGCTCAATACTTCTGCATCTTGTTCTATCTCGTTTAGTTTTAATTATTCTGTGCGACTGTCCTTGAAGGTCTGCAACTCATTGACGACGTTGTTGGGGCCCGCTTCTGCTTTGGCGGTTTTCTCGATAAAGATTTTGTCCTGAACGCTGGGCACTTCACCCTTCAAAACAACTTTCCCATTCTGAGACGAAATCCTCACGGTCTTCGCATAACCTCCACTATATATATAGATCTTATCCTCGATGCGATAACGTAAGCGACGGTCCTTGTCTTCTTGAGCCTGAGTCCTCTGTTCTTGCTGAGAGAGTTTCGGAGCTGGGGGATTTCTGGGAAATGTGATGGTGGCCGAAACAGCTTCCTGGTTTTCCTCCGGAGTGTCTGGGAGATTGGGGATATAAACCGGACCAGGGGAAGTGTAAGGATTGAATTGGTCTGTAGAGGTTTTTGGTCCTTGTTGAGGTTGAGTGGATGGCAACTGTTGTTGAGTTGGCAGAGGCTGATAAAACGAAGGCTGCTGTTGAACGGGGGCCTGTGCTGGTTGCTCTTGCGGCACATCCATGTCGTCCGGCTCGTCCTGAGCATCCACAAAGAAGGAGAGGGTACTCAGTATCCCGAAGATGAAGAGAAACCTTCCTAGTCTCGTCACGCATCACCTCACGCTTTCATTTTAGATTCAAAACGAGGTATCAAGAGTCTGTATCTCAACAACTCCATTCAGAGAGTCCTGCGTATTTTGTTACTTTCCAGAAAAACGCTCCGTAGTCTTTGCTTCTTCCTCTGTGTGTTGGATCTGAGTCGCCGGTCATCTCGTCCAAGGCCCTTATTTTGCTCAAAAGTTGGATCATCTTGAGAAAAAGAGAGCCTGTGTAGAGACAATTCACGTCAAAATTAAAACTTTAGACAGTCTTTGTAGGGTTTACAGTCCTTCCACACTTGGTTTTTTCATAGGTATTTCAGCAATTTAGGTCGTGCCAGGGGAGATTGGCCCATGCGTTGCTCTTAGGTAAGTCGTGACGATTTAGTTAAAAATTTATTAGCAAAGGACACGCAAATGAAAACGCTCAAAAGTATCTTAGCCTTCAGTTTGATGGCAATGGGCTTGCTCACAATGGGTTGCTCGAAAGACAGCGGAAGTTCAAACAATAACGGTTACTACTATAACAACGGTGTTTGTTATAACGGAAACCAACAAGTGAACTACACTTACTGTCAAAATAACAACGTGAATAACAACTATTATTCAGATGGTGGTATTTGCCGTGATCGCACGACAGGATATCAAGTTAATATGACTATGTGTAACAACAACAACGGATACAACAATGGTTACGGCCAACAATGTATCGGTCTCTACTGGTGGGACAGCTACCAAGGTCGTCAACAAGTTCAATGTAACGGTATGGATTGCAGAGGTTGGACTTTGACTTCAGTAACAACTGGTCAGTCGACGATGTGCCAATAAGATCCTAAGTTTCCCGAGTCCTTTAAAAAGCCGAAGTCTATACTTCGGCTTTTTTATTTTGCAAGAAGCGTCCTGTTTCAAGAGAGCGCTTTGCCCAGAAAAGCCCTTCATTCTACCTCTAAAAATGCCGAAGAATTCAGAGGGATGAGACCTGCCATTTTGAATGTCTCAAGATGAGATCAGAATCATCCACAGTTTTTAAACAATTCTTTGAGACGATAAAAACATGAAGCGCAAAGTCCTGCTGACAGCTTTCTTCTCATTGGCTCTTCTTGGAGTTTGGTTCTTCCTGCGAGGAGGGGAGACTCCTGTGGCGTCGAGAGAATTCATGTCGTCTTCTTCAGAAAAGATTCATAAGTCGGAGTCGCCAAAAACAGAAGATACAAAAGCTAGAAGATCTTTGCCTTCACCGCGAACAGTGTCTTCTTCTGCAGAATTTCCTTTTGAAGGACGAGAGAATCGTCCTCCTGTTCTAAAGAACAACAGAGTGGCGATCCCTTCCCCACAGGAGCTCAGCGAGTCACTTCTCTTGGCCGAGACTTCTTGGAAACGTTGGGGCCGGGTTTCCGCGGTACCACGTTCGGAGGCGGCGGGATCACATGTCATCGGCGAGGTCAGTGGCTTTGCCCTGATCGCTTCACCTCAAACGGGTGATGAGACTCAATTTACAGAAGGACAAAATCTCGTCTATTTCAACTCCCGCACTCAGGTCGCGGGCATTGTGACGGGAGTCTTCCGCGTGACCTTGAAAGAGGGTGTGAGATTTGAAGACCTCACTGAGGCTTATAATTTAAAAATCACAGGGGCTTATCCACATCTGCAAACTTATTTTGTAACAGGGCAAAACAGCCCATTTGATTTGACGGTCTTACAGAAGAGACTCAGTGCGGACTCTGGAGTCGCTGATCTTGAATTGGAAATATTAAGTCGGAAGTATGAGAAAAATTAAGAGATCCTCTTCCATCTTAATCTCCTTAGGATTTGCCGGCATGGTGGTCAGTGCGCTTTTTACCAACTGCGCTCCTCCGGCTTTTGAATCAATCGATTTAGCCAGCATGAGTGGCAATGATCCTTTGCTGGGATACTCTTGGCATTTGAACAATTCAGGACAACAAGTGTTTGCGGCACGATCTGCCGTGAGTGGTAATGATCTCAATCTGCACAAGACTTGGGGCATGGGTTATTATGGCAATGGAATCAAAGTGCTGGTTTCAGATGACGGTCTTGAAGACACCCACGAGGATCTTCAAGGCAACTTCCTTTATGGGAGCCTTTCAAAAGATTATACATTAAGTGCTCCTTACGTCGCCAATGGTGCTGCACCGAAAACGGCCAATGACAATCATGGAACAGCAGTGGCGGGGCTTATTGCGGCCGCTGGTGGGAATGGCCTAGGCTCTCGAGGCGTGGCGCCGCGAGCCCACATCGCCATTGCTAACTTTCTTAGTGAAAATGTGACTCAGACTCTTTCAAAGATGGTGGATCAGGCCTCGGGAAGTTTTGATGTTTTCAATATGAGCTGGGGCGGATATCAGAATACGGTTTCTGCTCCGGACACGGGGTTCGAAAGTCAGCTTCGTTATGGAGTGACTTCGGGGCGATCGGGCAAAGGCTCTGTGTATGTTAAAGCTGCCGGGAATGATTTTTTCAGTTACTGCAATGGCAGTAGCACCGCTGTCTGTGTCGGCAATTCAAATTTCGATCCTGACAACACCAATCCCTATGTTCTCGTCACGGGAGCCATGAACTCCCTTGGTAATGCCGCCAGTTATTCTTCGGGTGGTTCCAATTTGTGGGTCTCGGCCTTCGGTGGGGAATACGGTGACGACAGCCCCGCCATGGTGACAACAGATCGTACGGGCTGCAGTCACGGCTATGCAGCATCGAATGCGGATCTTTCCTTTGACCGAGGTTCCGGAAATTCAAACTGCAATTACTCGGTGACTTTCAATGGAACTTCTTCTGCCGCCCCGGTTCTGAGTGGTGTGGTGGCCTTGCTCTTGGAAGCCAATCCGCAACTGACTTGGCGAGATGTGAAATACATTCTGGCAAAGACCTCTAAAAAAGTTCATCCGACGATGATCAACGTCAATCATCCTCGCGGAGTGACCAGTCCTTCGGGCTATGTCTGGGACAATGGCTGGGTCAGCAACGGAGCCGGCTTTCCTTTTCATAATTGGTTCGGCTTCGGGCAGGTGGACGTTGATGCGGCGGTAGCCATGGCTCGCAGTTATTCGTCGTCTTTTGGAACATTCACAGATACGGGCTGGGCAAATAATTTATCCGGATTGAGTCACGCCGTTCCTGACAACGTTGCTGGCGGAGTGACAAGTTCCATGGCCGTGGCTTCCAATTTGAAGATTGAAGCTGTGCAGTTGCGGATCTGGGTTACACATCCGAATATTTCGGAGTTGGCTTTGGAACTGACGTCTCCTTCGGGGACTAAGAGTGTGGTTGTTAATATGAACAATGCCTTGACGGGAATTGCCAACTACCAAGGCGAAATTTTCTTAAGCAACGCTTTCTTCCAAGAGAGAGCCGCTGGCACATGGACTCTTCGAGTCGTCGACGGGAAATCGGGGAATACCGGGACCCTCACTCGCTGGAGCCTCAACTTTTTCGGCTCTAACTAGAGCTTCTTCTCCGATCGGGGAATTTCCAAATCACACGGCTTTGAAGGCACCGCCGCTGCGGAGGGTACGCATCCTTGCTCGTCGTCGCCCGCCTTTGGCGGGTTCGCGCATCCTGCGCCGACGAAGGCCCTCCTTCGGGCGGTGCCTTCAAAGCCGTGTGATTTGGAAATTTTCGATGCTATGGGGCTGACTTCGTTTGTAAAAGGTTGATGGGAGAGAGGCGCGGTAGTTGAAATTTATCGTAGCCTTGGGTGCGAAGAGAGATGTGGGAGTGATCTTTTAGATGGAGATGGGCTATCGCTCTTTTGGAAAACTGAGATCTAAGATGATGCTTTTGAGAGGTGGTGAACCATCCCCTAAATCTTGGTTTCCCGAGCTGGATGCTCGGGGAAGGGGGCTTGGGATCTCCCAATTGTCAGGATGCTCACACTATGATGGAGCTACAATCTTCTTAAATACCACCGCACTAAGGAATCAGTTTCTGGTTTTTGGTTTTGGCTTTATTGTCCTCACCATTTTTCTGATAGGCGCTTTGCTCTAGTTTCGAATCTTGAATTTTTATTTTTGGAATTGTGATTATTTTGTTTTCAGTATTTGTGCGGATTTGTTTTTCCTGAGTGGTTCGTTTGGCTTAAAGAGTCTAAAGTTTTGACAAGGCAAATTTTTTTTAGAAATGCAGATTTGCTGAGCTTTGAGTGATTTCTTATACTTAGCTTGTCTCTGTCTGAGACCTGATTTTGATTTCTGAGTTAGTCTAGGTACTTAGACCAAAGTAAAGGTTCTCCACCGAACTCCGTATACTCTCCTAAGACCGCTGCTACTTTTTATGAGTGCATTGGGAAAGGGACAGAATCATGAGAGAGTTCGTAGGTAAATTTGCAAAAGGCTCGATGATCATTCTTGGTGCTGGCATCATGATGGGAAATCAAAAGTGTGAAAAGCCAGTGGTGCAGCAAAGAACACTTAAGAAGTTGGTAGAGATGGGAAGTATCCAATCTAGTCCAATCTATCTTCCTGGTGGGAATGCATTCGATTTCCAATTTGTGGCGAATCAACAGGTGTATGGAGTTTTAATGGAGAACGATCACTTCGCTCTTCGCTATGCTCCACCAATCTCGATGCCTCCTTCGCAAGCGACTCCTGGTGATGCGAACTTCTTTAATTTGACCAAAGCCGATGGACAGATGATGAAGTCATTTGCTCAGCAAGCGGGTAAAGATGACTACTCTGTTCAGTACGCTAAGACGGCTTGGTGTATGGTGAACTTGCCGCAAGCGAAGATCGCTGGATCTGTGAATTCCTTTGAAATGATTGGTGGAGGAGGAGTGACTATTGGTTTCACTCCTGCGGGACCAGTGGGTAATGGTTTGACCTCTGCAGGCCTGAACGTTGAGTGGGCTCAATTGGATCTTTCCATGGTGGCAACTCGTCCTCTGACTTCAAAAGTGATGGCGGCCTCTAATGTGACTTCGAAGCAAACTAAAACTAAAATGAGCTTTGGTTTGAACTTTGGAGCCTTCAGTGTTGGACCAAGCGCTTACTATCAAACTCCGCTCGCTGCTGTGACGAAGAAAGCATTGACGACGGCCGTGGATAATCTCGATACCGAGTTGAAATCTGAAGAGTGGTACACTCGCGTGATGGCCAACCATGACACTCACCTGATTGTTGTTGGTGGCACTGACGTGAAGTTGGAAGTGGGCGATCAGTTGTTGATTTACAATGAAGATTACTACTGGGACGGTGAGCCCTGCAATTCGCGCTACCTCGGTGGTGGTGCGGCCGCAGGCTCTGCCGTTGCCAAGATTGAACTTGATTGGGTAGGGGATGAAATCTCTCGCGGTCGAGTGATTGAGCAAAACGATCACAATGCGGTGATCGGCGCGAAAGTGAAACTGTTCAAATTCCACGCCCCTGATTACGTGGCTCCAGACGCTGGCGTCCAAGACCTCGAGTAGTCGGAAGGTACGCCGTTCTTTTCTGCCACCCAGTGTGTCACTAGTGACACACTGGGTGGCAGAAAAGAACGGCGTACCTCTTAGGGCTTTTCTTGCTATTCCTCTCTGAAAAGAGTAAGTTCCCCGCCATCAAGGTTGGGTCTTATGTTTTCAGGAATCGTTGAAGCCGTTATGCCTATTAAGAGCTCTCAGGAGCTCGACAATGCCTATCGCATCCAAATCGAAAAGCCGAGTGATTTTAATGACATAAAGCTGGGCGACAGCATCGCTTGCGATGGCGTCTGTTTGACTGTGGAGGCCTTCGATGCAGATCAGATGACCTTTGCTCTGGCTGCCGAAACCATCAAGATCCTTAAGTGGAATCCAGAGCAATGGCTCGGAAAACGCATCAATCTCGAAAGATCCTTACGTTTTGGCGATCGCATCCATGGTCACTTGGTCACAGGCCATGTGGACTCCCTGGGTATTGTAAAAAGAGCCGATCTGGAAGGGGAGAGCTTCTTCCTCGATGTGGAAGTGGCGGACTCCATTTTGCCTTACGTCTGGAAAAAGGGCAGTATCACTCTAAATGGAGTGAGTCTCACCGTAAATGAACTGAATAATAATTTAGTCTCTGTGTGTTTAATTCCTGAAACTCTGAAGCGAACGAACTTGGGAGACGTGAAGGTCTCTTCAACTTTGAACGTCGAGCCCGATTACATGGCTCGAGCGATACAACGCTCTTTGGAAGTGAGAAAGTAGGATTCATGGAATTTAATTCTATTCCTGAACTGATTGAAGATATTCGCAATGGCAAAATGGTCATCTTGGTCGACGATGAGGATCGTGAGAACGAAGGTGATTTGATTCTTGCCACGGATTTCGTAGCTACTGAAGCGATCAATTTCATGATCGTCGAAGCGCGTGGTCTTGTGTGTTTGACGTTGACTCAACACCAGATCGATCGTTTGCAACTTCCGCAGATGGTTCGTGATGACATGAACTTTGCGCCGAACAAGACAGCTTTCACGGTCAGCATCGAAGCGTCTCATGGCATCAGCACCGGGATTTCTGCGGCAGACCGTGCGCACACGTGTCGAGTGGCTGCTCACCCTCAAGCAAAACCTAGTGACATCCATATGCCAGGTCACATCTTCCCCATCAAAGCTCAGCAAGGTGGCGTATTGAAGCGTGCTGGTCATACTGAAGCCAGCGTGGATCTTGCGCGCATGGCGGGTCTGAATCCTGCGGCTGTGATCTGTGAAGTGATGAATGCGGATGGCAGCATGGCTCGCGTGGGCGACCTGCGTGAATTTGCTAAAAAGCACAACCTCAAAATCGGCACGATCGTTGATTTGATCGCTTACCGTTTGGCTAACGAAACTCTCGTTGAAGAAGTGAGCTGCATCGACTTGCCAGCTTCTTTCGGTGAAGGTTTCAAGGCTCGCGTCTTCCGCAGTTCCGTAGATGGTCTTGAGCATTTGGTGATTCAAAAAGGGGAGATCATTAAAGATGAGCCCACTTTGGTTCGCGTTCACGTTGACAACTTCACTCGTGATTTCATGTCGATTGTGCAAAAGAGAGCCTCAACGGCTTTAGAGTCTATCAAACTTTTGAATCAACAAAAATCTGGAGCCTTCGTCTTGCTTCGTGGAAACAATCGCACTCAAGGTTTGACTCAAGAGATTCAAGCTTTGGCGGGACTTGAAGATCTCAGCCCGACGACGCCATTGATGGATGAAAGAGACTATGGCATTGGCGCGCAGATTTTGCGTCAGCTGGGTGCGAATAAAATCCGTCTTCTCACAAATAAACCGGAGAAGAAGGTGGGTCTCAAAGCCTTTGATATCGAAATCGTGGAAATTGTTGGAATTGAAAATGTGAAGGGACAGAACTAATGAACAAAACAATCAAAGTCGGAGTAGTAACAGCTCGCTTTAACAACGAAATCACTGAAAAACTCGAAGAGGGTGCCATCAGCTATCTCGAAGGTTGTGAAGGCGTTGAGATCTTTGCTGCCCTTGTCCCAGGAGCTGTGGAGTTGCCTCTGGCTTGCCAAGCTTTCCTCGATGCAGGTTGTGACGGCGTTGTGGCTTTGGGTGTCGTGATCCGTGGGGAAACTTCCCACTATGATTATGTCTGCAATAGCGTGACGGACGGAGTCACTCGCTTGATGCTCGACTATAAGAAGCCTATTGGATTTGGTGTTTTAACGACTGAAAACGAAGAGCAAGCTTTGGACCGCGCTGGTGGTAAACACGGCAATAAAGGTGAAGAGGCCGCTCAAGTGATGATGGAAATGATCGGTTTGACCGGTGAGATCAAAGTCGCGTTGAAAACGGCGGCGCAAATGGCGAAATCCGCTCCTAAAAAGGCGAAAACCACGACTAAGCCCACTGCAAAAAAAGCTTCAAAAAAGAAGAAAAAAGCTTAGAAGCAGTCTCGAAAATGCCCTATGCTTAAGCCCGAGGAGGAAGCTGCAAATGTTTTACCCCAGCAGCTTCTATAATGGCTTTTCATGAGCACTGACGATTTAAACGACCAAGATGATGACTTTCTCCCTCCTGGACCTCAGGAGTTTAAAAAGCGACGCCGCGAGATCTTTGTAGTCCTCGTTGTGTCGCTTTTGTTTGTTCTGCTCACATGGTTTGAGATTCGTCTCTTTGCGACCAGTCAGCAGCTTCCTTTCGTTCATAGTATTTTCTTTTTCGGTCTGGTGAACTTCAACATCATCTTACTCCTGCTTTTGCTCTTCATGATCTTCCGCAATGTCGTGAAGGTTTTTGTAGAAAGAAAGAGTCGGGTCTTCGGGAGCAGTTTGAAGGCCAAGCTGATTGCAGCCTTCGTGAGCTTCAGCGTGATTCCGACACTCCTGATGTTTGTGATTTCTGTTTTTTATATCAACTCCAGTTTCGACAAGTGGTTCAGCGCCAAGATGGCCGGGGTTCTTAAGAGCTCCATCGAGGTCACGAATGCGTATTACTTCAATGCGAAAAAACGGAACTATCACTTTGCTCATCAAATTGCGAACTCCGTTCGTCCATTGCGCAATCCTCAAGACATTCAAAAAAAGATGGATGTCTTGCTTCGTGAATTCAGTTTGGATGCGGTGGAGTATTATCCTTCCTTGTTCGGAAAGCGCATTGTGGTGTCTGCCGAGGACGAGACAGTTCCTCAAGTTCCTGCAGTGTCCCTGGAGTTCTTGCAAAAAGGCGTGAAGCTCCAAGCAGAGGCCAGCATCATCCATCAATTCGGGGATGGAAACCTCGTGCGGGTGATCGTGCCCGTGCAAGAGGGCTCTGAGCGAGGCGCCATCGTGGTCTCGAGTTTCTTACCCCTATCCCTGATCTCAAAGATGAATGACATCTCGACGGCCTATGATGAATTCCGAGATATCAATCCTCTCGAGTATCCTCTGAAGTCGATTTATCTTTATATCCTCGTCTTGATGACTTTCGTGATCCTCTTGGCCGCGACCTGGTTTGGTTTCTACATGGCAAAGCAGCTTTCGGTGCCGCTCGTACAACTGGGGCGAGCCACAAGGCGTGTTGCCGATGGTGACTATACTCCTTTGGATATTAAATCCGGCAGTGAAGAGATCTCAGCCTTGATCACCAGCTTCAATCAGATGACGGGCGACCTAGAGAGTTCTTTGAGTGAGATCGATCAACATACTCGTTATATCGAAGTCGTCTTGAAGAACGTCAGCGCAGGTATCGTGTCCGTGGATAAAGACGGCATGGTGACGACGATCAATCGTCACGCCGCTCAGCTTTTGAGAATTGAGCCTGAGAAGTACATCGGAAAATCCGTTCGTGAACTTTTGACCTTGGAATACTTCAGAACTTTCGCGGAACTCTTAAAGACCATGCAAGACCATAAAGTGGAGAGCATCCAAAAAGAATTCCGTCTGAATGTCCAAGGGGAGGCAATTCCTTTGCAAATGACTTTGTCGATGCTGAAGAATGAGCGCGGTGAGGATATCGGTAAGATCTTGGTGTTCGATGATATGACTCCGATCGTGAATGCGCAAAGAGCCGCCGCTTGGACTGAAGTGGCTCGTCGTATTGCCCATGAAATTAAAAATCCGCTCACGCCGATCAAGTTGTCAGCAGAACGCCTGCAACGAAAATTCGGGAGCACCATCACGGATCCGGCATTCAGCGAATGTACGACCATGATTGTGAAGCAAGTGGATGGTTTGAAAAATCTCGTGAATGAATTCAGTAACTTTGCTCGTTTACCTCAGGCCCGCCCTGTGGTGGCGTCTTTGAATGCGGTGGTGGCAGAGTCCTTGGGACTTTATCGCCAAGCTCATCCTCAAGTGGAATTCATATTTACAGCTGATTCAGAGCTTCCTGACTTCAAGTTCGATCCGGATCAGATCAAGCGAGTTTTGGTCAATTTGGTGGATAACGCGGTGGCCGCTGTGTCAAAAGAACCACAGGGCCGTGTGCAAATTGTCACTCGTTACGATAAAGATATTAAAACTGTGCGCCTGACGGTGACAGACAATGGCGAAGGAATCCCCGCTGCGGATCGTAATCGTATTTTTGAGCCTTACTACTCTACAAAAGAAGGCGGAACTGGTTTAGGCTTAGCCATTGTGAAACGGATCATTGAAGACCATAATGGTTTTATCCGGGCCACAGCCAACGAGCCTAAGGGTGTGAGAATGGTGATCGAAATGCCGGTGAATGAAATCGGGGCATGGAAACCTTCCGACCAAGCAAGCAATGACGGTAAAGGAAACGAGTGATGACTGGCGCTCAACTCAATACTGAACAAAATAAAAATACAAAAATTCTCATCATCGATGACGAAGCTCCCATTCGCGATGTTCTCTCTGCTTCGCTTCGTGATGAAAATTTCAATCTTTCTTTAGCCCATGACGGGGAGTCAGGTCTTCAAGCGATCAAGGAAGTTCAACCTGACATCGTGTTCTTGGATATCTGGATGCCTGGCAAATATGACGGCATCGAAGTTCTGACCACGGCTCGTCGTGAATTTCCATTGGTCGAGTTCGTGATGATCTCAGGTCACGGGACGATCGAGACCGCAGTTAAAGCCACGAAGCTCGGCGCTTGGGACTTCATCGAGAAGCCTCTGTCCATGGACAAGATTTTGATCGTGATTTCAAATATCTTAAGCTACCAACAAGAGCGTGAAGAGAAAGCTTTGCTTTTGAATAAATTGAGAAAATCAATTGCCCTCATCGGGGAAGCTCCTTCTTTGGTGACGACAAAACAAATCATCGCTCGTGTAGCACCGACTAACTCTTGGGTTTTGATCCAAGGAGAAAACGGTGCCGGTAAAGAGTTGGTTGCGCAAAACATCCACTACATGAGCACTCGCGCCAGCCGTCCTTTCGTGGACTTGAATTGTGGCGCGATTCCTGAAGACCTTTTGGACTCTGAAATTTTCGGTATCGAAAAGGGCGCAATGCCAGGGGTGGATCGATCTAAAAAAGGAAAACTCGATCTCGCTCAAGGCGGGACTTTGTACATCAAAGAGATTTCAGAAATGAACTCTCAAGTGCAAGGCAAGCTCTTGCGCTACCTTGATGAAAGAAAATACAACCGTGTAGGCGGTGCTGAATCCATTGAGAACGACGTGCGAGTGATTGCATCTTCTTCCAAAGATTTGGAAAAAGAAGTCAAAGACGGACGTTTCCGTGAGGATCTGTTCTATCGTTTGAACGTGATTCCATTCCGCGTGCCCTCTTTGAGAGAGCACCCAGAAGATGTTCCGGTATTGATGTCATATTTCTCAGACAATGTGTCTCGCGAAAGCGGATACTCGAAAAAAGTCTTCTCTGAAAAAGCAGTCGAGAAGATGTTGAGTTATCAATGGCCAGGAAACGTGCGTGAGTTGAAAAACTTCATCGAACGCGTTTACATCCTGACTCCGGGAGAGTTCGTGGACGTTCATGACTTGCGTTTCGCGGGTTTGATCGACTCTGAAGACGAGAAGGCTGTGGAGATGCAGGATCTATCCACATTCCGCGAAGCCCGTGCTCAGTTCGAGAAAGAATATCTTTTGAGAAAGATTTCTGAGAACAGCGGTAACATCAGCAAGACGGCCGAAGTGATCGGCCTCGAGCGCAGTTATTTGCATAGAAAAATTAAAGCCTACGGCATCGATACGAGAGATTGAAAGGTACAAGAAAATGAAATGGTCTAAATCGCATGTTTACACTCTAAAAGAAGCTCCGCAGGATGCTGAGATTCCAAGTCACAAGTTGATGATTCGTGGAGGCTTTATGAAAAAGCTCGCTCCCGGAATCTTCACTTATGGAAACTTGGGCCTTCGTGCGATCAGAAAATTCGAGAACATCGTTCGCGAAGAGTTGAATAAAAGAAACTGTGTCGAAGTCTTGATGCCAATGGTTCACCCTCGTGAACTGTGGGAAGAAACGGGTCGTTGGAATGAAATGGGTGAAGGCCTTTTGAAATTCCAAAACCGCAACAAGCACTGGTTCTGTCTGGGCGCGACTCACGAAGAGGCGATCACAGACTATGTTCGCAATGACGTGAAGTCTTACCGTGATCTTCCAAGAAATATCTATCAAGTTCAGACTAAATATCGCGACGAAATCCGTCCACGCTTCGGTTTGATGCGCGGTCGTGAGTTCATCATGAAAGATGCTTACAGCTTTGATGCGGACCAAGCGGGTGCTTTGAAATCCTATGAGTCTATGTACAGCGCTTACAAAGCGATCTTTGAACGTTTGAACCTGGACTTCCGCATCGTGCAAGCGGACGCGGGAAACATCGGTGGTTCGCAAACTCATGAGTTCCAATTGCTGGCAGATGCTGGTGAAGACGCTCTCTTGGTGTCTGACGCAACTGATTTCGCAGCCAATATTGAAGTGTGTCCTGCCATCGATGCTGAGCCCTACTTGGCAAAAGATACTGCAGAAAAAGCTTTAGAGAAGTTCGCGACTCCAGGTCAAAAAGCCATTGCTGACCTTGAGAAATCAACGGGCGTTCCGGCTAAAGAACTTGTGAAAACATTGTTCTTCTCGGCCAATGAAGGATTTGATGCAAAAGATAAATCCCTGAAGGCTTTCGCTGTTCTTTTGCGCGGTTCTGATGAAGTGAACCCTGTGAAAGTGAAAAACATGCTAGGCATGACCAATCCTCCTGAGATGTTGACTGACGATCAGGTGAAGGAAGTCACTGGAGCTATGCCAGGATCTTGTGGTCCTGTGGGCTTGAGCATTCCAGTTTACATGGACAACGGCGTAGCGGGTCTTAGAAATTATATCGTGGGCGCCAATGAAGATGGCTTCCATTTGAAGAACGTCAATCACGAGCGCGACTACAAGGTGACGAAGCTCGGTGATTTGCGCATGGCTAAAGAAGGCGACAGAGACCCGAATTCAGAAAAAGGTCGTTTGAAGTCTTACCGTGGTATCGAAGTGGGCCACGTATTTTATCTCGGCACAAAATACTCTCAAAAAATGGGAGCTTTGTTCTTGGATGCAAATGGCAAAGCAAAACCATTCGAAATGGGTTGTTATGGCATCGGTATCACTCGTACGGTGCAAGCGGCGATTGAGCAATCCCACGACGCAGACGGAATCATATGGCCAAAAGCTATTGCTCCATTCCATGTTCACATGTGTGTTCTTGATCCAAAGGATGCAGAGATCATGGCCGTGGCAGACAAGTTCTATAACGACCTCAATGCTCAAGGCATCGAAGTCTTCATGGATGACCGTGATGAACGTCCAGGCGTGAAATTCAAAGATGCAGATCTTTTGGGAATGCCAGTAAGAATGGTCCTTGGAAAACGCGGCCTCGAAAACAAGGAAATCGAAGTCGTTGAACGCAAAACGAAAACCGTATCAAAAGTAACTCCAGAAAACCTAATAGCCGAAGTAAAAAAACTCCTCGCCTAAAAGGTGCCTGGTAGTTTTTTACGTCTACAACGCGTTAAAGAAGGGATTCCGCAAGGAGTCCCTTCTTCTTTTTGAGAGCACTAAGAGGCCTTCAGTATAACTTTGAATTTTAAACCCGCCCCACGAACTTGGTCTTCTAGCGCTTTGGCTGCGAACTGGGCCGGGGAGTATCCCATAGCATTCGCAAACTCGACGGCTTTCTCTAAAGTTGGAGTACGACGTCCTTTTTCGATGTCACAGAGATGAGCCTTGGACATCTTCATCTTCTTAGCTAGATCCACTTGAGATAGTTCGTCGGCTTTTCGCAGGGATTCAATCATCCTCCCAAATGTGAGAGGACCACCTCTGATTTTCTCAAGAGCTTTTAAGGCAGGACTTTTTTTAGTAGTCATGTTTGTTCACTTCCTCAATTCTAATAAAAGCGATCTTTGCCTTTATGATAATATAAATAGCTCGATAAGATCTATTGAGTCTGATTGATCGTTGCCCCTGGCGGTCTCCATGAAGAGGCTCATCGTGATAGCCAGGAACTTTGCGAACATTTTCAAGACCTTGCTCCTCTACACAATTCACCCAAGTTTCCAGTTTATCCAGAATGAAAGCAGGAACAAATTTAAGATCTTTGAGTGCTCTTTTAGAAAACTCAACTTTCGTTATCACACGAATTCCGTTTCTAAAAGTACCCAAATATAGGGTACTTCAATGCTAATTTTTTTGCAAGACGTCATGAAGAGATAAGAAAATAGTCTTCGCTCTGCCACCGAGCAAAGCTGGTGCCGCCTTTAAATTGATTAGGGAGCATATGAACTTCTTTACTCTCCGGAATTCGCTCTATCTATGGGTCTTGGAGTCATGTCCAATTGCAATAAAAACTTGATCCCATCTCCATCCGATGACCTAATAAAGTTCATAAAAACGATCCAGCGAAAGGATAAACATGAAAAAAATGTTGAGCGTGGGCTTGATGCTAGTGATGGCTTCTTGTGCCTCAAATACAAAAGTTGCTGAGAAAGCGACTCCTGTCTTCCCAAAAACAGTTGAAGAGGCTGTGAACAGCACTTTCCGTGTTGAAGAGAATAAAAAAAGAGATATCTACCGTCATCCGGTAGAGACATTGAACTTCTTCGGCGTGGCTCCAGAAATGACTGTCGTAGAGATCTGGCCTTCAGGCGGCTGGTACACTCAGATCTTGGCACCGCTTCTTGTGACCAATGGAAAATACATCATCGCTGATCCTCCAGCGGATCCAAATGGCTACACGACAAAACGTGTAGAGTGGTTGGCAAGCCATCCTGAAATCGGTGCGAAAGTGGAAGCGACACAATTCCTTCCGCCAACTCACTTGGATATCGCTCCAGAAAACTCTGCGGATATGGTACTAACATTCCGTAACGTTCATAACTGGGGTTCAAAAAAGAACCAAGAGTTGGCATTCGCAGCTTTCTTCAAAGCCTTGAAGCCAGGTGGAACATTGGGCGTGGTAGAGCACAGAGCGGCTAACACGAAAAAGTTCGACCCTAAAAAAGGTTATGTGAAGGAATCGGAAGTCCTTCGTATGGCGAAAAAAGCCGGTTTCAAGTTGGTTGAGAAATCTGAAATCAATGCGAATCCGAAAGATCTTAAAAACTACCCTAAGGGAGTTTGGACTCTGCCACCAACATTGGCTGAAGGGGATAAAGATCGTCAAAAGTATCTTGAGATTGGCGAAAGCGATCGCATGACTTTGAAGTTCGTAAAACCTGCTAAGAAATAGACTTTTCTAAAACTGCACCCTTAGTATGGTGGTGACCCATCCCTAAATTCTTGGTTTCCCGAGCCGGACGCTCGGGAAAGGGGGCTTGGGATCACCCAATTGTCAGGATGCTCACACTGTGATCGAGCGGCGATCTTTTTAAGTACCACCACGCTAAGGGCGCAGTTCGAACCTTTTAAAAAAGAAAAAGGGATTCTCGTCGAGAATCCCTTTTTTATTTCTAATTCGATCCGTTCTTATTGAACATTCACAGGGATCAAATCAACAGCGAAACGAGCGCCTTCAACGTATTTGTATTTGATATTCCCAGAAAGAGAAACAGAGTTGTTCTCTGGGTTGTACAACCAACCATTGTCTTTGTTGTTCGGAATAACTTGATTGCCATAACGAACTCTCAAAGCCAAAACGCCATTCTTGTCAGCGCGAGGACGGTGTTGCAAAAGAATTTCTTTTTCCAAAGTCTTCACTGTGATGTCATCGCCGATTTTTCCAAGATCTTTACCGAAATCCGAAGACCTAATGCTCATCGTGTATTTCGCAAGAGCTTGCTCCATAGTTCCGGCGTTGGCATTGGCCGCATAGATGAACTTTTCAAGATTCTTAGGGCCGAAACCAGTGCACGTGCCATTGTTTTTCGGAGGTTTCACTGTCATGTCAAAACACTCTGGATGGTATTTAGGATGAACGCGCAAATCCCAGTCTTTGGATTGGTCAGGAGTATTGGCTCTCACCAAAACACCATACACAGAAACTTTGTCACGACGCCCACCTTTAAAGTCGATCAAGGTTTGAGCCATTTGCTCAGGACTGATGCTTTTTGAAGAGTCGTCAGCATCTGTCAGAACGATCACAACCAATTGAGCATCTTTGCGGAAGAATTCCTCATTCGCAGCTCCGCGGCCGGTTTTTTCAAAAGACGATGCCAAAGGAGAGAAAAACTCTTCGAACTCTGGTCCACCTTGAGCATGAGGGGCAACGCCGATATTCAATGTAGAAGCCAAAATGTTATTATCACTTTTTGTTACAAAACGCTTGGTAGTAGAAGTAACTCCTTTAGAGTCCTTGACGAAACGAAGTTCGCCAATACCATAGGTGTCTTTTTTCGTTTGGACAAAACGATCAGAGCTATCCCAAGTCGAGATCACACCGATATGATAGTCGATCATTTTATTGCTCGTGATACCAGAGGTAAAGCGGTCCAGATTCTTGAGCAAGTTGGCTTGAGCCGACTTCATACTGTCCGAGTTATCTGTCACAAAAAGAATGTCCACTTGAGGATTGAAATCCAACTGACTGTGCCCACCGTCTTCAGTGATCCATTCGAACTTTTGTGCTGGAACATCTTCAAACTGTGGAATTTCAGGAGCAACAATAGGTTCTTCAGACGTGAGTCCCACTCCTGCAGGACTGCAAGCTGAAACCATGATCAAAACGAGCAAAGAGAGGCCAAGGATTATTGCTTGTTTCACATTTTCCTCCTGATGTCTTTAGCGCAAGATTTAGCTGCCACTTCATACTTATCGAGTTCATCGATCCAAGGGCGACCGTCATCCATGAATACGAGCTGGTCATCGTTGACCTTCTCAAATTTCTTTTCGTTGTAAAGACTCTTGTCCATAGCCAAGTCCGTGTGAACACGTTGAATCGCTTCAACTTCCACCAGATTCAGCTTTTGCACGATCTTGAAATTGGCTTCGGTTTCTTGCTGAGCCAAATCCTTCATGCGGGCGATCAATTTAGCCATGCTCGCCGAATTCAATCTTTCCATCTGAGCTTGCAGTTTTGAGTAGTTTGCAGCTCTCAATGTTTCGATAGCCTTTTGAGAGATTTTGTACTTCAAAAGTTCAGATTGGATTTGTGTGTCTTTATAAAAGAGCAAAGGCAATGACGACAAGGCACTTCCGGCATCCGTCATGCGAAGTGGGAATTTATCCGCTTTCGCAATCACTTTCGTGAAAGCCTCATTCATGCCTGAAACGGCCAACTCTTGGATGGCCATGATGCGAGCCTTTTGCTTCTCTTTAAAAAGAGCATGAGTTTCAAAAACGCTCTTGTAGTCACACATTCTCAATTGAGAAAGGGATTGCAAGAAGAAGGCTTCAGAACTCACCACTTCAGAGAATTGCGGGCTGATCAAAGTTTTGGTTTGAGCCAAAGCTTTTTCCATATTTTCCTGACGGAAATGGCCCCATCCACGTTCTTCAACGGCCTGGAACCAATAATCTGTTCCTTTAGGAATCTGATTATAAAGAGCGATAGCTTGAGTGTATTTGCCTTCAGCAAAGAGCTTGCGGGCTCTTGTGAGCTTCATCTTTTCGCTACAATTTGTGCAAGACGGAAGAACCTTAGCTTCAAGAGATTTCATATCCAGAAGCCGAGCCGCTTTTTGCAAACCATCTCTTTTCAAAGACGTTGCAAGGCGTTTATTCCAGTCACTGACTGAAAAGCGCTCATCCGCCGCTTTGGCGTGAAGACACGCTGAAAGAATGATTAAAAGAAGCGACGCACGCAAAATCATAAAATCCATCCTAGGCCAAGGGAGCCAACACCTGAATCCAAGCTTCTTGAACCAGCGCCTTCAGGGCGGTCAGAATAGTTTTGGTAACGACCTTCAGCACGGATAGATAGATGTTTGTTCACCCAGGCAGCCACACCGAAACCAGCTGTATAGATAGGGGACGAGCCTTTATCCAAATTGATCTGTCCGCCACCGCCCAAGAGATAGATATCGAACTGAGTCACGCCGATGTCCATGAAGCTGGTTTTTCCATAAATAGGGTACCAGTTCACAACGGCCATAGTGGCATTCAATGGATAGTCTATGTCTGTGAACTGACCTGTTTGACCGGCAGCTTTGGCTTCACGAGCTCTTTGGTATATGCGTTCGCCTTCTGCCGTCAAATTATTCGAGAAATCATAGTAGCGAAGGCCCACAGACCAACGAGGGTTGATGTGGAAATCCAAAGCAGCACCGAAAGTTTGTGTTTTCACGTAAGAGTCAGCACCAATCACACCACCGTAAAGCATTCCCATCTCAAGACGAGAGTTGCGGTTGATGATACGCTCTTGAACGATGCGTGTTTTAGATTTGGCTTTGATACTTTGAGCAAGCTCCATCAAATCTTTATTGCCACCCAAAGTGTCAATATCCTCTTGAGCATTGATCTTTTTAGTAGAGCGAGCCGTGTTTTTCGATTGAGCGAAAGACACTTGGGAAGTCAAAGAAGCCATCAAAACAATCAGAGTTAAAAGCTTAAAGTTTTTCATGACTATTTCTCCGTCTCTGGTTGTGCAGAGTTATCTACTGGTTCTTGAGGCGTTTGTGTCGCCACAGGTGCTTGAGCATAGACCAATTTCAACTGAGTCAACGACTCAGGAGTCGACATCCCGTAAGGGCTATAGACTTTAAAGCTCAGACGAACACGAGTGCCATCAGCTTTATCCATCACAGTTCCGTTCTTAGCCAACTGAGGTTGAACCGGGAACTTTTTGGTATCGAAAGGCAAAGTGAATTTCCAAACAGAGTTACCAACATACTGAACTTCTGTCTTTGTAGTATCCACGTGGCGGGAACCATCCAGCTCCAAGAAGCTATTTCCCGCTGTCAAACTGACACCGTCATAGCTCACGACCAAACGAGGTTTTTGTGGAGATTTGTCATCAATACCAGGAACTTTTGCGCTCACAGTAAAAGAAACAACATCGCCCTCTTTGATTTGGCCCGGTAAACCAGTCACAGTGAGATTTGAAGGCGGCTCTTGATTTCTGAACAAAAGGATCGTGATTTCTTTTTCATTCACGAGACCTTTGATTTTGGCAGCGTTCTCTTTGTTTTTAGAAGCTGCAGCATCCACGTCAGCAATCAACTTAACGTCATAGTCTTGAGACGATGTATTTTGAGGAATCACATAAAGAGATGGAGTCCATGTCAGGTTATAAACGTTCTCCTGAGCAGAAGGAGTTAAAGTCGCTCCATCTGGCAAGCCTGTTGCCGTCAATTTCAGTTGAACATCCGGCAAAGTTGCGCGAAGAACCACTTTGAAAGTGGATTTGACGCCTTCTGTGAAGGTCATTTTTCTGTCTGGACTGATGATGATGAAGCTGTTGTCAATTTTAGTTTCTTCAACCACCACGCGTTCTTTTTCAATAACCACAGGGCCTGGCAAATAACGAGGTTTTACAGGACCAGTTTGCACCTTGGCATCTTTGCGAAGCTCTTCAAGATCATCGACTGGGTTCTTTTTATATTCACCGCAACCAACAACGAGTAATCCCGCAGGAACAAACATTAAAAGTGATTTTACGTTTTTCATAACTAGGGCTCCTCTTAGCGGCTGCTCACGCGCATAAGTTCAAATGGGTAAAGAACATCCACGTTTACTTTTCCAACAGGACGTGGGAACTGCCATGATTTCAAGCGAGACAGCATGCAATTTTCAACAAGGCTGGATTGCAAAGACGAATTCGCTACGCGAGCCATCGTGATTCTTCCAGCAGGACCGATCGTGAAGTCCATCGCCACACGGCCACCAATATTTGGCTGCGCTTGCAGACCTTTTTCATAACAATAGATGATTTGACCACGGTTACGATTGATAACAGCGATGATTTGGTCACGATCCAATCCACCTTCAACAGTGGCTTCGTCGTCCAAAGGTAAACTCGTCGCAGAAGTTCCGCCAACCATATTGATTTTTCCATAACCTGCACGACCGCCACCAGTTCCGCGAGTGCCGTAACCTCCGGCGCCTTGTGCCTTTGCACCTTCACCAGAGCTGCCAGCAATCAAGCCTTGGCCTGGCATGTATCCTTTGATACCACCGCGACCAGCTCCGCCAACACCGCCGCCACCTCGACCCGCACCCGCAGAACGGATGTTTTTCAAAGAGTTCATATCAAGGCCTTCAGCATTTTTAGCACCACGAGAAACTCCACCCAAAGCGGCAAGAGCTCCAACACGGTTCACGTCCACAGCTTTCACTGTATTCACTTTATAAGCCTTAGACTTAATTTTAGGTTTGGCTTTAGCGACCGGGCGATAAACCTTTTTGCTAGGTTTGATTTTCTTTTCAGAAACTTTAACGTGGGCACGCTTTTCAACAGGTGCTTTCACTTCTTTTTGCGGAAGAGCGATTGTCACAACCGTCGGCTCTTCTTTTTGAGTGAAGTAACCCACAGTCCAAGTCGCCATCATCAGCACAGCCACGGCAACCAAGTGACCGATAGTGGTCTTTTTCAGAAGAACTTTCAGCTCTTCCTCGTCTTTTTGTTCAGGCAATTCATGGGCTGGGCTAGAAAGTACGTCTACAGGGTAGAGACGCACACGGCCTAAGCCTTTAAGAGCGAAACCTTCTTGAGTCAAAGAACTCATGGAGATGGTTTGCAAGAGACGGAAATTAATTTCGTTATCAATCAGCGTTTGGAGATTAGAGACCGCCTCGATACGTCGGCTCTCTGTGAGATAAACGATGTTGAGTGCTTCTGAGTCTACAGCGAATGTACGAACTTTTTGGCCCAGAGTATTTTCGAGTATCAAAAGTTTTTTAGCCGCGCTCATATGGTACCTTTAGTTTCGGGTTTGGTCTTCTTGAAGACGGTCCTCAAACTGAGTCCTTCCACGAAGAAGATCATCCAACAATTTATCATTCTCTACTGTCGCCGTTGTATTCATTGAACTCTGGTATTTCCCTCTGAGGGCTGTCCCATCAAATTTGAAGGACGTACCGAGTTTCGCTTTAGTTCCAGCAGCAACTGCTTTCTTTCCTTTGCCGTCCGCTTTCGGAGCGGCTAAGGTCATACCCCCATGTAGCAAGATCAGGGCCACAATCATCAGCTTTTTCATAGGCTTCTACCCTTCTGTATGTGATTTAAGCGTGCATCCAGGTATGAGGACATCAACGGATGACCGATTTTTGTCTCTAAGAATTTCAAATTTTCAATGTCACGCACGCTCTCTGGATTATCGGACACTGAGCGACGTGCAGAGAGTAAATCACGTGACGAAAATGAGCCCTCTCTCAAGGCACTTTCAGCCAAAGACTTCATTTTACCAGTGCTAGGCAATTGAACCAGCAACTGAAGCTCGCGACCCAAGAGCTTTTGAACCTCTGGACGAACTGTTTTGTAGTCTTTGATCAGCTGAGCTAGGGCAGGGGACTGATTCCAAATTTCCTGCTGCTTTTGCTGAGCCACTTTCGCTTTATAGAGGAACGGCTTCGATTTAGCCTTTAGGATGTCGATATATTGCTTTTGTTGGGCCGGATTCAGCCCCTTTGGCATAGGCAAAGCGGCAAGGTCATGAACCAGGCGTTCATTCTCTTGAGTTACCAAGTTCAGAACCAACATCTGAGCCGTGACGTCGTTCAGGTTCAAACTTTCAGTCAAAAGACGGTCGGCTTTTTTCAAGGCCTGAATGCGAGCGTCAATTGTTTTTCCCAAGAGACGATCTGTCTTAGAGTTGAGCTTAAGAGACGAAATTTGGCTCTCCATAGAGGCCACTTTTCCATAGAAATCCTGTTTCTTTACGAAAAGAGGAGCCGGTTGGCGCTTCAACTCCTTCATGGCCAAAACTTTCTTCAAACCACTCTTGTTGCGTGTTTTTGCGAACACGAAAATAGTCATTTCGCTCAACAAAGCGGGCTTTGTCTTTAACTCTGAAGCTTGAGTTTTCAACTCCGCCACTGGGTTTGAAGACAAGAAGATCAAACGAGAGCGGATCACCAAAGATTTGTCTCCACGAAGACCTGCTTTAAGGGCTGCTCGGTAATGTTTTTCTGGCCTCATATCAGCCAAGTCCGCCAAAGTTCCCAAGCGGAACTGACGGTCTTTTTCGCTCTCTTTGCTCGAGATGCGCAAAGAAGTTTGATAAGCGCTCTTGAAATCCAATTTTTTCTCATGGAAGGCCGCAAGTTGAGTCAAAGACTCATTACGACGCTCTTGAGACAACTGGGGAATCGCGATCAAAGCTTGGAGAGAACGAACATAAACATCATCGGCGCCAGCTTTTTGCGCCAAAACGCTTTGATTCGTAAAGAACAAAATTCTTTCGTCTGGAGTTGAGCCCGCACTCTTGGCGTTCACAACGTGGTTCAAAGCATTGCGGTAATCCGTCGTCGAAGAGTTCTTATCGTTGGCAATTTTAGCCACGCGATTCATCAAAGCTTTGCGAGAAAGTTTATCGAACTCTCCACGGGATTGTGGAAAAGCCTGAGCATATTCTGCGGACCGTCTCTCAATGCTTTCATCATCTTTAAGTTGCGCCAAGCAATCCAAGGAAAGATGAGCTGATTTCAATCTCAACTCCATATTGCCTTTAGAGTCTTGAGTGAGCTCATAGAAAGCCTTGGCTGCCTCAGCTAATTGTTTTTGTTGATAACTCAAATAAGCCAACTGGTAACGAACCGCGAACTTACGAGATTCATCGGAAGAGTATTTCAAGAAATGCAAATAAGCTTCTTTTTGCACAGCTGGGTTCTGAGATTTTTCAGCCAACGTGATCTCATTCAAGAGAGCTTCATTGCGTTCTTTGTCAGAGAAACCACGGGTTTCACTGATTGTACGATACAATTGAATGGCCACTGTTGTGTTGCCGATATCCACAGCCACCTGAGCGGCACGCTTCGTCATTTCAATGTCAGAGGGGAAGGTCTTTTGATATGTCATGTAGGCACTCAAAAGATCTTGGTCAGGTTTTACTTTTTTAGAGCGATGGAGTTCCGTTACATAACGTTTCATCGCTTTTTCTAGCTCTTGGCATTTCTTTTCGTCAGAACATCCCGTTTTTTTGAATGCCGCCGCGGCCCGAGCAAAATCCGCCGTAGATTGAGCGGCTTGACCACGGTCATAGTTCACCTGAGCCATTTTAATGAAAGCAGCTAAGCGTTCATCCTGAGTCAAATCTGGATTTTCCATGTACTTGCTCAAGATCCGATGGGCCGCTTGTTTTTGGCCGACGCGATCTGCTTCTTCAGAAAAGTGCAGAGTGAGTTCTTTGCGTTTATCTTGAGGAGCGAGATTTTCATATGTAGAGATGTCACGAGGAGTGATATTGCGGCGAGAATAGAAGGTCGCCAAATCACGAAGAATATCCGCATGGAAAACAGGGTCGTAACGATTGCCTTCAGCGCTCGAACGAGAAATCTGTTTTGGATTCTTCAGCAGGGCCTCCAAAGAAGCAACCGCTGTATTCAGACGATCAGAGTTGAATTCACACCAAGCTTTATTATAGATCGTCAAAGCGCGGTTCTCGAGTTTTTTATCTCTAAGAGCGGCCGTGTATTGAGCATGAGCCTCCATGAATTTGCCCTTTTGGAAAAGCAAATCCCCAAGACTCGCTTGGGATCTGGAAACAATTGCTAAAGATGTTTTTTGGGCTTTGGCGTTCTTAATAAGACGCTCATACAAAGCAATGGCCTTGTCCTGTTGACCGGCCATCTCATAAAGATGGGCCAATTGGAACAGAATCGGCGCGTGCTCGTTGATTTTTACTTCAGCTAACAATGACTCATAGATTTTGATCGCCTTCTGACGGTCTGCTTTAGAGCCTTTACAGCCATTGCAATTCACTTCCACTTCAGACATGAAGCGCATGCGTGCACGTTCAGACAAAAGATCGGCCAAACGCTGTTGGCTGGCCAACCAGGCCGAGTCGCCCTTTTCCATAGCAGAAAGGACGCGTTCCATTTTTTTAATAACCAAATCTTGGGTTTCGTTGTTCATCTTCTGAGCCAAAGAAGGCTGGGAGATGAGAACTCCGCCGAAGAAGGCACCTACAATAAGAAGTTGGTTTAAATTTTTCATTGGGATGGCATTACCGCAAATTTAAGCTTTTCGATTCCCGCCAAGGAACCGGCTTTAAGAAGAGGATCAAGGTCTGCGTATTGCATTTCTTGGTCCGCTTGAACCATCAATTCGATATCTTTGGTGTTCTTTTTCAAATCAGTCAGACTTTGAGTCAGACCTTTTGCAGAAACCAATTTGTCATTCAAGAAATAACGACCTTTTTGAATGCGCAAGATCGGCATCTCTTTTTCAACACCTATGCTTTGCTCAGCGATAGGTAAATTCAAAGAGTTTGGCACAGCCATTTCGGTGCCGCCATTTTGAGTCCCGATCAAGAGATAGATCACGATGATCGAAAAAGCATCGATCAAAGAAGTCAAAGGCAAGGCTAAAGCCAAATCGCGAGAGAAGCCTTTGCCTCTTTTGCGTTTGCTGTTCATGCCCTGAACTTCAGTGAGGGGAGAACGTCTTCTGGATGTAGCAAATAATGTAGTTTTCATAATTACCCCAGTGGCGACAAGCCCACGCGGTCAATTTCAAGTTTTTTCAATTGATCCATGATTTTGATCACATCACCGTAAGACGTTTGTTCTTTCGGACGAACGATTCCGGTTTTGAGTTCCGGCCATTTTTCTTTAATAGCCTGGATCTTTTGTTGGAAGGCCACCCAGTTCACACCCTTGGCAGCGCGAGCTACCGGGACTTCGTGGGTTTGCGATTTTGGCAGATCTCGCATAGACAATTGCATCGTGCCATCAGCTTCAACAGTGACCCAGAGAGAAGGAGGATTTTTAGCTCCCTCGACCGAATTGTCACCAATGGCTTGCTTGGTATCGATGGTTCCGATCTGCACAAACACCGCTGTCAAAAGCAAGAAACAGATCAAAACAGACAAGATATCCAGAATAGGTAGAATGTTGATTTCAAAATTCAAATCTTTGTCATTGTTATTACTGCTCATCATAGTCTAACTCCGTTCGTTTTCTTACTTTGTGACGACTATTATACGTTTTTAGTTTTCTTTGCTGTTGCAGATACCGGTTCGTAGTGGAAACCCAACTGAATGAACAGGTTCAAAGCTGCTTTGTTCAAATCGTCAGTCAAACGAGACGCACGATTTTGCAAAACCGCATACATGATCAATGCTGGAACAGCCACGATCAAACCGTAAGCCGTTGTATTCATCGCTAAAGAGATACCTTGAGAAAGGATTGATGCTTTTTCTGCCGGGTTGGCATTAGAGATACCCGCGAAAGAGTGGATCAAACCTGTGATAGTACCTAATAGACCGACAAGAGTGGCTACGTTGGCAAACATGGCCAAGAAACCAATGCGTTTTTCTACGCGAGATTGTTCTTCAAGAAGAACCTCATCCATTTTGATTTGGATCTCTTCTTTGCCGCCCATATCAATAGCAGCCTGAATGCCTGCAGAAGCCACCACAGCCAAAGGCTCTTTGGTGCCTAATTGCATCGAGCGACGGAGAGCCTTCTCAAGGTTCCCAGAACGGATGTCTTCAGAGATAACTCGTGAGAGATCCTTTTGATTTGTTTTGCGATTAACGAAAAGAGCGAAAACTCTTTCAGCGATAATAGCTACAGAAACGATTTGTGCTGCCAAAATAGCCCACATCCAAAAAGCGTCTGAAGATGTGAAACCGCGACCTAGTGATAAAAAGAATTCCATATATCCTCCATATGTTTGTTCCCGCTTCGCTTAGAGCAAGTCGGGTGCCAAAGCCTGGGTGGCAACTCCGTCCTTGTGAGGGGTCTTCCATTAACAATTATTTAGGGAGGTGACGCTTTTTGGCGCCCACCCCTACTTTTTGGACATTTATAAAGAGGGCGGGGAGTGGGGGAAATCGCATGGAAAAGCGGACTGTTTTGCGGGAGCACAGTTTCGAAGGCGTAAGGAAATTGTCTTTTGGAGTGATGAGGTCGTGGGGGGCTTGACGGTCTTCCTAAGGAGGCGTCCCCTGAGGTCAGGGGAAAAAGTAAACTTACCAGGAGGGGAATATGAAAAGGTTCATTCTGTCCTTACTGTTGGTTTTTTCAGTCGGAGCTCAGGCTCAGCAGCCCGTTTCTGATTTGATGTTGGATGACTTGATGTCGCCTGACGAGATCGCTGAAGAAGCCAACTTACCAGCCACTCGATACCAAGAGAACATCCTGTCTGTAGAGCAGGCTTATCAGGCCAATGGCAATTACGATGTGACTCGGGATTATCCTATCGTCGTTAGAATCAATAAATCAGCCTACGGACCCAATGCTCAAAGACTATGGTTGTATGAGTATGGACAACTGACTAGCACCTATCTGGTCTCTACAGGGCGTGAGCGTTGGGAAGAGGCCAAGAGTGGGCGTCGTTATTTTTCAGTGACTCCTACAGGGTGGTTTCATCCCAAGCGTTTTGTGCGTAATCATTGGTCAAGCACTTGGCAGACCTATATGGAGTTTTCTATCTTCTTTAACGGAGGCATCGCTCTTCATGCGACAACGCCGCCGTATTATCCTCTTCTCGGTCAGCGGGCCTCGGGAGGTTGTGTTCGTCAAACCCGAGAGACTGCTGAGTATTTATATAACCGCGGTTTAGCCGTGCGCACGGCCTTTGTTCCTATGGTCCATCCTACAGGCGAAGTGGCCCGGGATTCCAACGGCAATATCATCCGTATTTTTGCTTCGAACATGTTGATCATTGTTGAAAATTAGAAACTGAGCCCTTGGTGTGGTGGTATTTAAGTGGATTTTAGCTCGATCACAGCGTGAGCATCCAGCTCGGGAAACCAAGGATTAGGGGTATTCACTCCCACTCTGAGGGATCAGTTTATGAAAATTAAAGCCCTGCTCTCCATCAAAGACAAAGGCCCCACCATGTGGTGGGGCCTTCTAAGGAGGGAGTTCGTCTTTCTGCTAAGATAAAATAACGGGGGATTACTTTACGTACTCAATCAGAGTCTCATCAGAGAAACGAACTTTTTTAAGGTTCTGATAGGCATCATCTGGATGGCGATAGCCGAGAGCCACCGTGGAGACTGTTTTCCAGCCCGTACCTTCCAGGTTGAGAATTTTGTCATAGGACTGAGGATCGAAGCCTTCCATTGGGCAAGCGTCAATATTTAAGAGAGCTGCAGTTTCCATTAAGAAGCCCATTGAAATATAAGCCTGTCTTTGCGCCCAAGAATCGATGGTCTTCGCGCAAGGGCCTTTAATAAGAGCTTCCACCATGGAGGATTTAAATCCGTCTAAAGACTCTTGAGAAACTCCGCGAACCTCGGCAATGCGATTGATATATTTTTGGATGAACTCTTCATCCAATTTCTCTTTCGCTGCAAACACAACATAATGACTCGCATCTGTGACTTGTCCTTGGTTCCACGAGGACGCTTTGAGTTTTTCGCGGACCTCAGGGTTTTCAACGACAAAGAACTTAAACGGCTGCAAGCCATAAGAAGAGGGAGCCATAGTCAAAGCGTTTTGCAAAACCTTCCAGTCTAGAGCGGAGATCTTTTTAGAAGTATCAAACTTCTTCGTAGCATAACGCCAGTTCAGGGCTTCATTGATTGTTGAGTGATTCATCGGTTCTCCTCATAAAGTGAATTCAAATCACATATAATGTGACAGTCATGAGCACATTATTAACCCCTTTCTTTTTAAATGCAACAATAAAACGCACAATTGATCCTTTTTGAGGCTCGAGGGGCGTCAAAGGCCCAAGATTGCTTATTTTTCGGCCTTCAGATATAATGCGTCTATGGTTGATCAAAGATTTTCTGTCTCAGTCCATCTCATGACGATTCTCGCCTATCATAAGGGTGAGTTGATGACGTCTGATGAATTGGCTTCTAGCGTGCGCACGAATCCTACTGTGGTTCGTCGTCTCGTTTCTAAGCTGGTCGAGGCGGGAATGTTGGATTCCTTTAAAGGGAAAAGCGGCGGCGTGAAATTCACGAAAGCGGCAAAAGAGATTTCCTTGAAGGATATTTATATGGTGGTTTCCGGCAAGCCTTTGATTAACACGTCAGAAAAAGAGCCTTATAAAGCCTGTGCGGTGAGTTGCTCTATGGGAAAACTCATGGACGATGTGGCCAAGGGCCTTGAGTGTCAGTCTATGAAGTACCTTTCAAGCATCTCCTTGTCTGATCTTGCCTCTAAAGTGACTAAGTAACAGCCCCTCCAAAATGTGGTGGTATTTAGGAACTGATCCCTTAGTGTGGTGGGTACTTAAAAAGATCGTCGCTCGATTATGGCGTGAGCATCCTGACAATTGGGAGATCCCAAGCCCCCTGTCCCGAGCGTCCGGCTAGGGACACCAAGGATTTAGGGTGTGGTTCCCTAACGCTCTAGGATTCAATTTAAAAATCCTTTAAATTCTGTCTTCTGTTGCCTCGGCCCCTGTTGAAATGAGAAGCTCTGATTTCAAGAGGAGACCCCATGAATAAAAACCTTCGTGCTCACCCGATGAGAAATCCCATTATTCTAGCTCTTGATGTAGACACTCGTGATCAAGCTTTAAAAATTGCCGATGATCTTGCTGATATCGTGGGTGGTATCAAGCTGGGCCCTCGTCTCTGTCTGCGCTACGGAATGGAATTCGTCAAAGAGATGGCGCAAAGAGCCCCTATCTTCCTCGATAACAAACATTTTGATATCCCTTCCACAATGGAAGCGGCAGTTCGCGCCAGCTTTGAAGCGGGAGCTTCTTTAGTGACGGTGCATGCCCTTGCAGGCAAAGAAGCCCTCACTCGCATGGCGGCCGTAGAAAAAGAACTGAACCAACAGCGTCCGTTTAAGATTCTTTCTGTGACGATTCTGACATCTTGGGATCAGAATTCCTTGCCTGGAAACATGAAGGAGCAGCCGATTTCCCAGCATGTGACGGATTTGGTTTCTTTGGTGGAAAGTTCGGGTTTAAAAGGCATCGTGTGTTCGCCTCACGAATTAGACCTTTTACAAAATCGGGATCTTTACCTTGTCACTCCCGGAATTCGCTCTAGTATGCAGGATTCTGGTGATCAAAAGCGAATCATGGGCCCTAAAGAAGCACTAGCAAAAGGTGCTTCAGCTTTGGTGATAGGCAGACCTATCCTCGAAGCCAAGGACATGAGAGAAGCTGCAACTGAATTTACAATGGCTGTCTATGAAACGAAATAACAACGCTCGCCCTGGAAATCGCAATTCTTCTCCTTCACGCTCTGGGGGGCGTCCTCAGCCTGCGGGCCGTGGCCCTCAAGCCAGCAGTGGTTCTCGTCGTGGAGGCTCTCCGCAAGGGGGCGGCCGCTCTGAGAATATGATTCCTCGCGAATGGCGTATTGTTATTGGGACTCATGCGATCAATGAAGTGTTGAAAGTGCGCCCGAAGAGAGTCAAAGGCATGTGGTTGCGTCAAGGTTGGGAGCAATCTGGTGACTTGCGTGATATGCATGATTTGGCTCAAAAGAACCGTATTGTGCCTGAAATTAAGCCCGATAACGTGATTGAAAAGTTCGGTCCTTCCCAACAGGGTGCGGCAGTCTTTGTTGATGCGGGCCCGACCTTGGATATGAATGCCTTGGGTGAATCTGAAAAATCAGTTGTGCTCATATTGGATGGAATTGAAGACCCTCATAACCTCGGCGCAATCGTGAGAACTTCTTGGTTAACGGGAGTTCAAGGTGTCTTGATTCCGGAAGACCGCGCGGTGGGTCTAACCCCGACAGTTCATAAAGTGGCCTGCGGAGGAATTGAGCATGTTCCGGTTGAAGAAACCACGAACTTTTCTAAGTATGCAGAAGAGCTTAAGAAAAAAGGCTATTGGATTTATGGATTGAGCCCGCGAGGCAAACAATCCATCTTTGATTTGGAGCTTCCCGAGAAAGTTGTCTGGGCAATTGGCTCTGAAGATAAAGGTTTGCGAGTGACAACTGAGCGTCTTTGTGATGAATTAGTGTTCATTCCGCAGGCAAGTGCATCGGCAAGTTATAATGCTTCTGTTGCTACCGCGATGGCTCTGACCGAGACTTTAAGGCAGCACGCGTCGCAAGGTAATCGCAAAAAAACTCAAACCGTCGAATAATCTCTTTGACGGATACATCTTTTTTTCGGTACAAAGTGTCGGTTGTCTCATGTAGGCTGGTTTAGCTCAATTGGTAGAGCAGCTGATTTGTAATCAGCAGGTTGCGGGTTCGAGTCCCATAACCAGCTCCAAATTCTTGTGAGTACACATTTAGAAAAGTGGGTAGGTGCCCGAGTGGCTAAAGGGGGCGGACTGTAAATCCGCTGGCTTATGTCTACGAAGGTTCGAATCCTTCCCTGCCCACCAATTTTTTTAAATGCGCAGTCACAAGAATTTGTAGGGAAAAGAAGGGGAAACTCTTCGAGCTTTCTGATAATGGGCGGGAGTAGCTCAATTGGCTAGAGTATCTGCCTTCCAAGCAGAGGGTTGCGGGTTCGAGACCCGTCTCCCGCTCCAAACTTCAGAATCGCGCCCATGTAGCTCAGTGGTAGAGCACACCCTTGGTAAGGGTGAGGTCGTCGGTTCGGCTCCGATCATGGGCTCCACTTTGTTAGTTAATTTATTTTGTTATTGGTTTTGTTAGTTTTAAAACTATAATTACATCTCTTCAGGAGGAACAATGTCTAAAGAGAAATTCAACCGCTCGAAGCCGCATGTTAACATCGGTACAATCGGTCACGTTGACCATGGTAAAACAACTTTGACAGCTGCTATCACTACTACTCTTGCAGCAACTGGCCAAGCTCAGGCGATGTCGTACGATCAAATCGACAAATCTCCTGAAGAAAGAGAACGTGGTATCACGATCTCTACTACTCACGTTGAGTACGAAACAGCTAACCGTCACTATGCGCACGTTGACTGCCCAGGACATGCTGACTACGTAAAAAACATGATCACTGGTGCCGCTCAAATGGACGGAGCAATCTTGGTTGTTTCTTCTGCTGACGGTCCTATGCCACAAACTCGTGAGCATATCCTTCTTGCTCGTCAAGTAGGTGTACCTGCTCTAGTTGTTTTCATGAACAAAGTAGACATGGTTGATGATAAAGAACTTCTTGAGCTAGTTGAGCTTGAAGTTCGCGAACTTCTTTCTAAGTATGAATTCCCTGGCGATGATATCCCAGTAGTAAAAGGTTCTGCTTTGAAAGCTTTGGAAGGTGATACTTCTGAAATCGGTCGCCCAGCTATCTTGAAATTGATGGAAGCTTGCGATGCTTACATTCCACAACCAGTTCGCGCTGTTGAAAAAACTTTCTTGATGCCAGTAGAGGACGTATTCTCTATCTCTGGTCGTGGTACAGTTGTTACTGGCCGTGTAGAGCGTGGTATCGTTAAAGTTGGTGATGAGATCGAAATCGTTGGTATCCGCCCAACTCAAAAAACTACTGTAACTGGTATCGAGATGTTCCGTAAACTTCTTGACGAAGGTCAAGCAGGGGACAACTGCGGTGTTCTTCTTCGTGGTACTAAAAAAGAAGACGTTGAGCGTGGCCAAGTTCTTGTTAAGCCAGGAACTGTTAAGCCACACAAAAAGTTCAGAGCAGAAGCGTACATCCTTACTAAAGAAGAAGGTGGACGTCATACTCCGTTCTTCAACGGTTACCGTCCTCAATTCTACTTCAGAACTACTGACGTTACAGGCGTTTGTACTTTGAAAGCTGGAACTGAAATGGTTATGCCTGGCGACCGCGTTGAACTCTCTGTTGAGTTGATCGCTCCAATCGCTATGGAAAAAGAGCTTCGCTTCGCGATCCGTGAAGGCGGTCGTACAGTTGGAGCTGGTGTTGTTATCGAAATCCTCGAGTAGTAACGCAGCATAGACTAAGTAAAAATTCACCCGGGGGACTCCTTGACAAAAGGGTCCCCCTCGGTGTTTGTTGGCATGTGCAAAAATACGTGCACTTCGGCTTACGTCGAAGCAGTTTTTAGATTTTTTCGTGCAGGGGTGTAGCTCCAGCGGTAGAGCGAACGACTCCAAATCGTTAGGTCGTGGGTTCGAATCCCTCCGCCCCTGCCAATTTGATCTAGAAATGTAAATGTAAGAATGAGTTTAGCATCTTTTGTGAGTCATCTGATGTCCCTTATGAGGGGGCGAGTGGGGAAGAATGGAAAAAACAAATTCTAAAGTTTTAACTCTGAGCTATGCTATCGCAGCAGGTTTGGTGGGTTTGACGTCGCATCTTTTGTTGAAGGCTTTTGCTGGAGCATTTGGTGTGGTGGCAAGATTCGCCGACACTGATCTAGTTAGACATGGTCTTCCCATCGCATTAGGTTTCCTAGTGTTTGCGCTCTTGCAGTTTAATCCTCGTGTAGGGGCTTGGGCTGAAGAAGTTGTCGTAGAAGTGCGCAAAATTGTCTTTCCTTCTCGTAAAGACGTAACTGCAATGACTATTGTTTGTATCGTGATGGTTCTGATTTCCAGTGTGATTATCAGTTCTTTCGATATGCTTTCGGGCTTTTTTATTAACTATCTCATGAAGTAAGGAACGAACCATGGATAAAAAGTGGTACATCGTTAACGTTCAGACGGGTTGTGAGGCAACTGCCAAAAAAGCCATCCTTGAAAAGATCAAATCCAATAAAATGGAAGAGCTTTTCGGCGAGATTTTGATTCCTTCTGAAAACGTAGTAGAGCTCGTAAAAGGTCAAAAACAGACCAAATCGCGTAAATTTTTCCCGGGTTACATGTTCGTTCAGATGTTTTTGAACGATGAGACTTGGCATCTGGTAAAACATGCGTCAAAAGTAACAGGTTTTGTAGGTGGTGGTAAAACTCGTCCTCCGGAAGTTCCAGAGGCAGAAGTTCTTCGTGTAACCCAGCAGATGGCTGGCGTTGCTGAAAAGCCAAAACCGAAAATGAAGTTCTCTGTAGGTGAAAATGTGACTGTTGTTGATGGTCCATTCTCTAACTTCCAAGGAACAGTAGAAGAAGTGAACGAGGACAAGGCGAAGCTTAAAGTTCTTGTGAGCATCTTCGGTAGACCAACTCCAGTAGAGTTGGACTACATTCAAGTTGATAAGAGTTAATAAGATTTTGAGGTCTCATAGGGAGATCTCGAGAATACAATAAATGCAACCTCTTGCAGGAGTGGGTCATGGCAAAAAAAGTTACAGGAATGATCAAGCTGCAGATACCGGCAGGGAAAGCTAATCCAGCTCCTCCCGTTGGACCGGCGCTCGGACAGCATGGGGTAAACATCATGGAATTCTGTAAGCAGTTCAATGCTCGTACGCAAGCATTGGGTGATAGCATCGTGCCTATCATCATCACTGTTTTTCAGGACAGATCGTTTACTTTCATTACAAAAACACCACCGGTGTCTTCTTTGATCAAAAAGGCAATCAAACTCGATTCGGGTTCGAAAATGCCTCAAAAAGACAAAGTTGGAAAAATCAAAACCGATCAAGTTAAGACGATCGCAACAACGAAGTTGCCAGATCTGAATTGCTTGAAGGTTGAATCCGCTATGTCGCAAGTAATCGGCACGGCGAAAAGCATGGGCGTTGAGCTCGCAGACTAGGGTGGATGTATGACAGGTAAAAAATTTGAAGCAGCCTCTAAGAAGGTTGATTCTGCAAAAAGATACACTGTTGAAGAAGCATTCAAACTCGTTGTTGAGACAGCTCCAGCGAAATTTGATGAATCTATCGACGTAGCAATTCGTTTGGGTATCGATCCTAAACAATCTGACCAACAAGTGCGCGGAGCTATCGCTCTTCCACATGGTCTTGGTAAAGACGTGAAAGTTGTAGTTTTCGCAAAAGGTCCTAAAGAGACTGAAGCGAAAAACGCAGGTGCTGACTTTGTTGGCGCTGACGACCTAGTAGCGAAAATTCAAGGCGGCTGGTTGGATTTCGATAAATGTATCGCGACTCCAGACATGATGGCGACTGTTTCTAAAGTTGCTAAGATCCTTGGACCTCGTGGTTTGATGCCAAATCCTAAGATTGGTACTGTGACTATGAACGTGGGCGAAGCCGTTACTGCCGAGAAAAAAGGTAAGTTGGATTTCCGCGTTGATAAAGCTGGTATCCTTCATGCGGGTGTTGGTAAAAAATCAATGGGTAATGACAAGCTTAAAGATAACTTCCTTACTCTTTTGGGTGCGGTTGTTAAGGCTAAGCCTGCTTCATCAAAAGGCGTTTACTTGAGATCAATCTCCGTAGCTTCAACTATGGGTCCTGGTGTTAAAGTTGACGTGAACCAAGCTGCTGCGGTAGTTGGTTAATTTATAATAATATAGTTTTTCTTGCGGTCAGAGACAGTAGGTTTCCAGTTGTGGATGTAATCCCTCGGATGTGAGGGGCCTGCCGAGATTAGGCAAAAGAGTTTACAAAATTAGGACGTATTCTCCCAAACCGACCTGAATCGCACTTATTCTAACGAAAGGAGGTCCACTTATGATCACTCGCGCAGATAAAGAGCAGGAGATTAAGCTTATTACTGAGAAATTCGGTAAAGCTAAGGGGGCCTTCATCGTAGACTTCAAAGGCATCAAAGTTGAGCAAGTGACAAACTTGCGCAAAAAATTGAATGCTGCGGATTCTGAGATGAAGGTCGTTCGTAACACTCTTGCAAAAAGAGCGTTCAAAGATCATCCCGCTATTGATAACGCGTTTTCCACTTCTATGAAGGGGACGAATGCAATCGTTTTCTCTTACGGTGAGATCAACGCTACTGCTAAAACTTTGGCTGACTTTGCTAAGGACGTTGAAGTCCTACAAATCAAGTCAGGTGTTATGGACGGTGAAGCGCTGGACGATGCAAAGATTAAGTTCTTGGCAACGCTTCCAGGTAAAGATCAGCTTCGCGCTATTTTCCTTGCGACTCTACAAGCTCCAGCTACTACATTGGCTCGTTGCTTGAACGTTTATGCAGAGAAATTGGGCGGCGGTTCTGAAGCTTCTGCTGAAGCTGCTCCACAAGCGTAGTCTCTAAAAGACACGCAACCGGGTTAACCGGTGTAGAGCTGAATTTTTAAATAGGTTTAATTAATTTTTGGAAGGATTTTAAAATGACTAATGAACAATTGGTTGACGCACTTTCTGCGAAAACTGTTATTGAAATTGCTGAGCTTGTAAAAGCTCTTGAAACTAAATGGGGCGTTTCTGCTGCTGCTCCAGCTGCTGCTGCAGGTCCTGCTGCTGCTGCTGTTGAAGAAAAAACAGCTTTTGACGTGATCTTGGTTGACGCTGGTGCTAACAAAATCAACGTTATTAAAGAAGTACGTGCATTGACTGGTTTGGGTCTTGCTGAAGCTAAAGCACTTGTTGAAGCTGGCGGAAAAGCAGTTAAAGAAGGCGCTACTAAAGAAGACGCTGAAAAAATCAAGAAAGCTCTTGAGACAGCGGGCGCGAAAGTTACTGTTAAGTAGTTTTCTCATGCCAATGCAAAAAGCCTCCTAGACAGGGGGCTTTTTGTGTTTATAATATAGAACTTTCGGTTCTATGATTTTGTCCTGATTTTAAGAAGTTAGAATATTTAATGTGGGTCTTGGATTCTTCCCCCCGAAGCGAAAATCCGGTTTTCTTATAGGAGAAATAGTGGAAAAAACTCCAGTCACGGCCTCTAACATCCGTGTTAGAAAGTCATTTGCTAAGAATAAGCAAGTCATCGACATCCCAAACCTGATCGAACTCCAAAAGAGCTCTTATGAAGCTTTTATCCAAAAGGATATGGATCCAGATCGTCGCGGTGAAGCTGGTTTGAACGGTGTGTTCAAATCTGTATTCCCAATCAGCGATTTTAACAACACAGCTAGCCTTGAATTCGTTAGCTACACTCTTGAGCCGCCTAAGTACGATGTTGATGAATGCCGTCAACGTGGGATGACTTTCGCAGCACCAATCAAGGTGACTTTGCGTCTTATCGTATTTGACGTAGATGAAGAAACTGAAGCGCGCAGCATCCGAGACGTAAAAGAACAAGAAGTTTACCTCGGCGAAATCCCTCTTATGACTGCGAACGGATCTTTCATCATCAACGGTACTGAGCGCGTTGTCGTTTCTCAGTTGCACCGTTCTCCAGGTGTATTCTTCGACCACGATGGTGGTAAGAACAATGCTTCTGGTAAGTTGATCTATTCTGCGCGTGTTATTCCATACCGTGGTTCATGGTTGGATGCTGAATTCGATCAAAAAGATCTTATTCACGTACGTATCGACAGAAGAAGAAAATTCCCTGTTACAATCCTCTTGAAAGCTTTGGGTTACAACTCTGAGCAACTTCTTGAGTACTTCTATGACCTTGATGAAGTTTACGCTAAAGGCGGAAAACTTTACCGCAAGCTCGACATCGAAAGAATGTCAGGCCAAAGAGCAACTACGGACATCCTAGATGCTTCCGGCGAAGCTTTGGTTAAAGCGGGTCGTCGTATCACTCGTGCTATCGTTAAAAAAATCAAAGATTTGAACATCACTGAACTTGAAGTTCAGCCTGAAGATCTTGATGGAAAAGTTTTGGCGAAACCACTTATCGATGAGTCTACTGGTGAGATCATTGCTGACGCCAACGCTGAGTTGAACGCGGCACTTATCCGTCGTTCACTTGATATCGGTATCGACAAGTTCTTCATGATTTTCTTCGATGGTTTGACTGTTGGGCCTTACTTGAGAAACACATTGTTGGTTGATAAAGTTTCCAACAAAGATGAGTCTCTCGTTGAGATCTACAAACGCCTTCGTCCTGGTGAGCCTCCAACTTTGGAAGCTTCTACAACATTCTTCAACCGTTTGTTCTTTGATCCTGAGACATATGACCTCTCTGAAGTTGGTCGTATCAAGATCAATCACAGATTCGGTATCTCTATGGAAGAGTGCCCACCATCTCACAGAACTTTGACTCACAAAGATATCTTGAGCACGATCAAAACTTTGATCGATCTTAAGAATGGTCGTGGTGTAGTTGATGATATCGATCACTTGGGTAACCGTCGTGTTCGTTCTGTAGGTGAGTTGCTTGAAAATCAATACCGTATCGGTCTTGTCCGTATGGAAAGAGCGATCCGCGAGCGTATGTCTCTTCAAGATGTTGAGACAATGATGCCTCATGACCTTGTGAATGCTAAACCTGTGAACGCCGTAGTAAAAGAATTCTTCGGTTCTTCTCAGTTGTCTCAGTTCATGGATCAAACGAATCCATTGTCTGAAATCACTCATAAACGTCGTTTGTCAGCTCTTGGACCCGGCGGTTTGACTCGTGATCGCGCTGGTTTCGAAGTACGTGACGTACATCCAACGCATTACGGTCGTATCTGTCCAATTGAAACTCCAGAGGGACCAAACATCGGTTTGATCGCGTCTTTGGCGACTTATGCTCGTATCAACAACTATGGTTTCATCGAGACTCCATACCGTAAAGTTGATCAAGGCTCTGTATCTAAGGACATCAACTATTTGTCAGCTCTTGAAGAAGCAGGTCACTACATTGCTCCTGCGGCTCGTGACGAAGCTGGTAATAAGTCGATCCAAACTGCGACGACGATCACTCGTCGTGATGGTGAGTACGAAATCGTTGATAAAGACAAAGTTGGTTTGATGGACGTTTCTCCATCTCAGCTCGTTTCTATCGCGGCTTCTTTGATTCCATTCCTAGAGCACGATGACGCCAATCGCGCCTTGATGGGATCGAACATGCAACGTCAAGCGGTGCCATTGCTCCGTTCACGCGCTCCACTTGTTGGAACAGGCGTTGAGAGACTTGTTGCTCGTGACTCTGGAACTTCTATCGTTGTGCAAAATGACGGTATCGTTGAAGAAGTAGATGCATCTCGTATCGTTATCCGCCGTTTTGCTAAAGGTGGAGAGCTTGGTGCGAACGTGGATATCTACAACCTCACGAAGTACCAACGTACAAATCAAAATACATGCTTTAACCAAAAACCAATCGTTACTGTTGGTGACAAGGTAGCTAAAGGTGACATCATCGCAGACGGTCCTTCGACTGAACTCGGTGAGTTGGCTTTGGGTCAAAACATCCTTGTGGCCTTCACTCCTTGGCAAGGTTACAACTTCGAGGACTCGATCCTTATTTCTGAGCGTTTGTTGAAAGACGATGTTTACACGTCTATCCACATCGAAGAGTTCGAGTGCGTAGCTCGTGACACTAAGCTTGGTAAAGAAGAGATCACTCGCGATATCGCCAATGTAGGTGAAGAGGCTCTTAAAGACCTCGACAGCTCAGGTATCGTGCGCATTGGAGCTGAGGTTCGCCCTGGTTTCATTCTCGTAGGTAAGGTAACTCCAAAAGGTGAAACGCAACTTTCTCCTGAAGAAAAACTCTTGAGAGCTATCTTCGGTGAAAAAGCTGGTGACGTTCGCGATACATCTCTTCGTGCACCATCTGGTGTTTACGGAACGGTTATCGATGCTCAAGTTTATTCTCGTGAAGGCGCAGACCGCGATGAGCGTTTGGCTTCCATCATCGAAGATAAAAAACGCAAGCTTGAAAAAGACTTGGCAGTTGAGCAAAACGTTATCCGCAATAATGCGATCAGCAAACTTCGTGACATCCTTGTTGGTAAAACAACAACGGGCGTTCTCTTGAATGAAGACGGAAGCCAAAAGCTTCTTTCTAAAGGTCAAGACATCACAGTTGCTGACCTTGAGACGATTCCATTTGAATTGTTGAATTATATCCCTCTAGAGCAAGATCTTGAGTTCCAAGTGAACAAGATCATTGATAATGCTCGTAACCAACTCGATGCAGTGAAGCTTGTCTTCAACGAGAAAATTGACCGTCTACGTAAGGGTGATGAACTTCCTCCTGGCGTAATCAAAATGGTTAAAGTTTACGTTGCGATTAAGCGTAAAATGCAAGTTGGTGACAAGTTCGCCGGCCGCCACGGTAATAAAGGTGTTGTTTCCAAAGTTCTTTCTGCGGAAGACATGCCATACCTAGCTGACGGTACACCTGTCGACATGGTTCTTAATCCACTGGGCGTACCTTCTCGTATGAACATCGGGCAAATCCTCGAAGTGCATTTGGGTTGGGCAGCACACAATTTGGGTAAGCAATTGGCGAACCATCTTGATAAGTGGAATGCAGAGAACGCTCGTAAAGAGATGAAGGACATCTTCGGTGATTCTGAAATCTCTACGAAGTTGGACAATGCAGATGATGCTTCATTGAAACAGATCGTGACTAGAATGAAGGGCGGTATCCACGTAGGTACTCCTGTATTCGATGGTGCTCGTGAAACAGACGTAAAAGGTTTGTTGGAAAAGGCACAAGTGCCGACTTCCGGTAAATCAGTTCTGTTCGACGGACGTACTGGCGAGCCGTTCACGAATCCTGTAACTGTGGGCATTATGTACATGCTGAAACTTCACCATCTGGTCGAAGAGAAGATCCATGCTCGTTCTATCGGACCTTATTCTCTTGTGTCTCAACAACCATTGGGCGGTAAAGCTCAATTCGGGGGTCAAAGACTTGGAGAGATGGAGGTTTGGGCCATCGAAGCATACGGTGCCGCTTATTCATTGCAAGAGTTCCTTACTGTTAAGTCGGATGACGTGGCAGGAAGAACACGCATGTATGAAAGCATCGTGAAGGGTGAAAACATCCTTGAGCCGGGATTACCTGAGTCCTTCAACGTTCTAGTGAAAGAGCTTCAATCTCTTGCGCTGAACATTGAACTCGTGGAGTCCGACATCTTGAGAGACGACAGTGATCTCTTGGGTGACGGTGAAGAGGCTATTGAAGCAGTTGTTCCGGTTCGTTCTGACGAATCTGGACAACACTAGAAACAAGAATAAATAGGGGTGTTACCTTGAGAGACTTGTTGAATTTTTTCGATAAACCAAAAGATCCACTTTCGTTTGATGCCGTACGCGTGTCGTTGGCATCTCCTGAAATGATTCGTGATTGGTCATTTGGTGAGGTTAAGAAGCCAGAAACTATCAACTACCGTACGTTCAAACCTGAAAGAGATGGTTTGTTCTGTGCTAAAATCTTTGGTCCAATCAAAGATTACGAGTGCTTGTGCGGTAAATATAAACGTATGAAATATCGCGGCGTCGTATGTGAAAAGTGCGGCGTTGAAGTGACTCAAACAAAAGTCCGTCGTGAAAGACTCGGTCATATCGAGTTGGCAACACCTGTTGCTCACATCTGGTTCTTGCGTTCACTTCCTTCTCGTATCGGGAACTTGCTCAACCTTTCTTTGAAAGATGTTGAAAAAGTTCTTTATTGTGAAGCGTATGTAGTAACTGATCCAATGGAAACGACTTTGGAAGACGGTACGATTTTGACAGAAGAAGCTTACCAAGCGGCTCTGACAGAATTCGGTCCTACTTTCAAAGCAGGCATGGGCGGCGAAGCTGTTCGTGACCTATTGAGAAAAATCGACCCTGAGTACTTGTCTCGCAAACTTCGTCTTGAAGTGAAAGAGACAAAATCAGAAACCCAAATCAAGAAATTGACTAAACGTCTGCGCGTTGTTGAGGCCTTCAAAGGCTCTATCAACAAACCAGAATGGATGATGCTTGAGGCTCTCCCAGTATTGCCTCCTGATCTTCGTCCACTAGTTCCTCTTGATGGTGGTCGTTTCGCGACTTCAGATCTGAATGATTTGTATCGTCGTGTAATTAACAGAAACAACCGTTTGAAACGTCTACAAGAGCTTAATGCTCCAGACATTATCATCCGCAATGAAAAACGTATGTTGCAAGAAGCAGTTGATGCTCTCTTGGACAACGGTCGTCGTGGTAAGACCTTCACTGGTCCTAACAAACGCCCTCTACGTTCATTGTCAGACATGCTTAAAGGTAAGCAAGGTCGTTTCCGTCAAAATCTTTTGGGTAAACGCGTAGACTACTCTGGTCGTTCTGTGATCGTGGTAGGTCCTACTTTGAAACTTCACCAATGTGGTCTTCCTAAGAAGATGGCTTTGGAACTTTTCAAACCATTCGTTTACAACAAACTTGAAGAAAAAGGTTTGGCGTCAACAATCAAGCAAGCCAAAAAGCTTGTTGAGCAAGAAACAGTAGAAGTATGGGATATCTTGGCTGACGTAGTTAAAGAACATCCAGTTCTTTTGAATCGTGCGCCAACTCTTCACAGATTGGGTATCCAAGCTTTCGAACCTGTTCTTCACGAAGGTAAAGCAATCCAATTGCATCCTTTGGTGTGTGGCGCGTTCAATGCCGACTTCGACGGTGACCAAATGGCGGTTCACGTTCCACTTTCTGTGGAATCTCAAGTTGAAGCTCGCGTTTTGATGATGTCGACGAACAACATCCTTTCTCCGGCGTCTGGTAAGCCAATCATCAATCCATCACAAGATATCGTGTTGGGCTTGTACTGGTTGAGCCGTTTGCGCCCAGGAGCTAAAGGCACTGGCAAAGTGTTCTCGAACGTTCAAGAGGCGACTTACGCTTACGAAACAGGCTTGGTTGACTTGCAAGCAGCTTGTAAAGTGCGTATCAACGGTAAAACTCAAGAGACTTCAGTAGGTCGCGCGATCCTTTCGGATATCGTTCCTAAAGAAGTTCCTTTTGAAGAAGTTAACGTTGTGATGAATAAGAAACAAATCGCAGCTTTGATCGATAAGACTTTCCGTCTTTCTGGTGCAAAAGCGACTTGTATCTTGGCTGACAAAATCATGGAATTGGGCTTCAAATATTCTACAGCAGCGGGTATGTCGATCGGTATCGACGACATGGTTATCCCAGCTAGCAAGCCAACTATGATTGCAGACGCCGAGAAGCAAGTAACTGAAATCCAGCAGCAGTACGATGAAGGTTTGATCACAGATGGTGAGCGCTACAATAAGGTAGTGGATATCTGGGCTCAAACTGGTGATAAGATTGCTAAAGAAGGTATGAATGCGATCGAGAAACAAACTTTTGTTATCGATGGCAAAGAAACAGTAGGACCTTCATTCAATCCTATCTATATCATGGCTGACTCCGGAGCCCGTGGATCTGCAACTCAGATCCGTCAGCTCGGTGGTATGCGTGGTTTGATGGCTAAGCCTTCTGGCGAAATCATCGAAACTCCGATCACGGCGAACTTCCGCGAAGGTTTGACAGTAATTCAATACTTCATCTCTACGCATGGTGCTCGTAAGGGTCTTGCCGATACAGCATTGAAAACAGCGAACTCTGGTTACTTGACTCGTCGTTTGGTTGACGTGGCTCAAGACGTAGTTGTGTCTGAAATCGATTGCGGTATCGAAGATGGTTTGGAAATCACTCCAGTTTACGAAGCTGGTGAGATCATCCAAAATATCGGTGATCGTATCTTGGGAAGAACAGCTTTGGCTGATGTTGTTGATCCAGTATCAAACACAGTTGTTGTTAAGAAAAACCAAGAGATGACTGAAAATGACGTTAAGAGAATTGAAAGTCTTGGTATCGACCGTGTCATGATTCGTTCTGCGCTTATCTGCCAATCTACTCGTGGCGTGTGCGTGAAGTGTTATGGCCGTGACTTGTCTCGTGGTGCGACTGTGAACCTTGGTGAAACAGTAGGTATCATTGCAGCTCAGTCCATCGGGGAACCAGGAACTCAGTTGACGATGAGAACGTTCCATTTGGGTGGTGCGGCTTCTCGTTCAGTTGAGCAATCAGTTCATACTTCTCGTTATGACGGTACTATCAAGTTTGAAAACATCCATGCAGTGACAAACCGTCAAGGTAAGTTGACTGTGATGAATCGTAACGGATCTGTTCTTGTTATCGACGAGACAGGCCGCGAGAGAGAGAATTTCAAACTCGTTTACGGTGCTGTTTTGAACTTTAAAGAAGGTGATAAAGTTACTAAAGGCGCGACTGTTGTTGAGTGGGATCCATACTCAAATCCAATCATCGCCGAAGTTTCTGCGAAGATCCAATATCAGGATATCGACGAAGGTTCGACAATGACTGAACAGGTCGATGCGGTGACTGGTTTCGCGACGAAAGTCATCACAGAGTCTAAATCCTCTGATGTGAAACCAACTGTTTATCTCGTTGATAACAACGGGAAAACTTTCAACCTGCCTGGCCGCGAAATCCCTGCACGTTACTTGATCCCAGTGGGAGCTCAATTGCTCGTATCTGATGCTCAAGAAGTACATGCTGGTGATGTTATCGCGAAGATGCATCGTGAAGCTTCGAAAACGAAGGATATCACGGGCGGTCTTCCTCGCGTGGCCGAATTGTTTGAAGCACGTAAACCGAAAGAAGCAGCTATCATCTCTGAGATCGATGGTTATGTGACATTCGGTAAAGATGTGAAGGGAAAACAACGTGTGATCGTTACTCCTGAAGTGGGTGAGCAAAAAGAATATCTCATCCCTAAAGGTAAGCACGTTGCTGTTAGAGAAGGTGAGTACGTAAGAGCTGGTGAGGCTTTGATGGATGGTCCAACAAATCCTCATGACATTCTGGCAGTTCTGGGTGCTAAGGCCTTGTCAGCATACCTCGTTGACGAAATCCAAGAAGTTTACAGACTTCAAGGTGTGGGTATCAATGATAAGCATATCGAAGTGATCGTTCGCCAAATGCTACGTAAAGTAGAAATCCAAGATGCTGGCGATAGCCGTTTCTTGGCTGGTGAACAGGTTGAACGTTATGCGTATCTTGCAGAGAACGATCGCATTAACAAAGAGGGCGGACAGCAGGCAACTAGCGTTCCACTTCTCCTTGGTATTACGAAAGTATCTTTGAGTACTGACAGCTGGATTTCAGCGGCGTCGTTCCAAGAAACTACGAAAGTACTTACAGAAGCGGCGATTAATTCTCGTACGGATCATTTGCGTGGTCTGAAAGAGAATATCATCATGGGTCGTTTGATCCCTGCAGGTACTGGATTGACATCGTACAAACGCTGGAAGGTTTCAGTGCAAGAAGACGACGATATTTCTTATGTAGCAGCGCTACCTGGGATGTCGACTTCTGTACAACCACAGGGTTAGTACTTGAAATGATTGGGGAAAGGGGCTCTCACCCCCTTTCTCTGTGGAAGAAAGTAATATTAACAACAAAATCTTGACCAGGATGCTCGGTCCATGTAAGTTCCAGCGTCCAGCAATTTGAATAATTGTTTTTAAGGGGTATATAAGTGCCAACAATTAACCAGCTCATTAAAAGTGAGCGTATTGTTCAGAAGAATCAAACTAAGTCGCCTGCGTTGGACTCTTGTCCTCAACGCCGTGGTGTATGTACACGTGTTTATACTACAACTCCTAAGAAACCGAATTCAGCTCTTCGTAAAGTAGCTAAAGTTCGCCTTTCTAACGGTTTTGAAGTTATCTCTTACATCCCTGGTATCGGCCATAACCTTCAAGAGCATAGCGTGGTTTTGATCCGCGGTGGTCGTGTGAAGGATTTGCCGGGTGTTCGTTACCATATCGTGCGTGGTGTATTGGATCTTCAAGGTGTAAATGGTCGTTTGCGTGCTCGTTCTAAGTACGGCACTAAGAGACCTAAGAAGTAAGGGGTATTGACAAATGTCACGTCGTAAAAAGACCTTTAAAAGAGAAATCATCCCAGATCCAGTTTTCAAGGATTTGATTGTTGCGAAATTCGTTAACAAAATGATGATTCAGGGTAAAAAAGCTACAGCTCAAAAAATGTTCTACGGAGCATTGAAAGAGCTTGAAGGTAAGATCCAAGGTGAAGAGCCTATGGCAATTTTCAAGAAAGCTCTTGAAAACATCAAACCTTCTATCGAAGTACGTTCTCGCCGTGTTGGTGGTGCTACTTATCAAGTTCCAGTAGATGTTCGTCCATCTCGTCGTTTGGCTTTGGCTATGCGTTGGTTGGTTGAGTACTCTCGTGAACGTGGTGAGAAAGACTACGCTAAGCGTTTGGCTGGTGAATTGATGGATGCTTTCAACAATAGAGGCAACTCTATCAAGAAGAAAGACGACGTTCACAGAATGGCTGAAGCGAACAAGGCTTTCTCTCACTACAATTGGTAATTTGTATTCATGTCAGCTAAAGATCCTAAAGTTGTAGCTGATCTCAAGTATACTCGTAATATCGGCATCATGGCTCACATTGATGCCGGTAAAACGACAACCACCGAGCGCATTCTATACTACACAGGCAAAAGTCATAAAATCGGCGAAGTACACGACGGCGATGCTACTATGGACTGGATGGTCCAAGAGCAAGAGCGTGGTATCACTATCACTTCCGCTGCGACAATGGCCTTCTGGAAAGATCATCGCATCAATATCATCGATACTCCGGGACACGTGGATTTCACTATTGAAGTGGAAAGATCTCTGCGCGTTTTGGATGGTGCTATTGCTGTCTTTGACGGCGTAAATGGAGTTGAGCCTCAGTCTGAAACTGTTTGGAAGCAGGCTGACAAGTACAAAGTTCCCCGTATTTGCTTCATCAACAAAATGGATCGCGTTGGTGCAGATTTTGTGATGTCTGTGGGAACAATCAAAGAAAAGCTCCATGGAGCTAATCCTATTCCTGTCCAAGTACCTATTGGCATGGAAGACACTTTCCGTGGTGTCGTAGATCTCATTGAAAACAAAGCCTACATTTGGGCCACCGACGTGATTGGTGGAAGTTTCGAAGTTGTCGATGTTCCCAACGATATGAAAGAGGAAGTTGCGCGCTTCCGTTCTGACGTCGTTGATAAGATCGTTGAGTTCGATGACTCTCTTGTTGAAAAGTATCTTAACGGAGAAGAAATCACTGTTGAAGAGTTGAAAGCTGCTCTTCGCAAAGGGACTCTTGAATTGAAGGCGTTCCCAGTGTTCTGTGGCGCTTCTTTCAAAAACAAAGGTGTGCAACCTTTGCTTGATGGTGTGATCGATTATCTGCCATCTCCTCTGGATGTTCCGGCTATGGTCGGAACAGATCCTGAGCGTCCAGATAAAGAAATTATCTGTAAGACAGATTTCGATGCGAATGTTGCGGCGTTGGCTTTCAAAATTGCCAATGATCCTTTCGCAGGAACTCTCACTTACATTCGCGTGTATTCAGGCGAAGTGAAAGTGGGCGATCAATTATTAAATCCACGTACACAGAAAAAAGAACGAATTCAAAAGCTAGTAAAAATGCATGCGAATTCTCGCGAAGAGATTCAGTCACTCAAAGCGGGAGACATCGGTGCGGTTATTGGTTTGAAATTCACAGGAACAGGAGACACGTTGTGTTCATCTGCTCATCCTGTAGTTCTTGAATCTATCACATTCCCAGAGCCTGTTATTGCTGTTGCGATTGAAGCGAAGTCTTCAGCGGATCAGGAAAAAATGCTTCTAGGTCTTGCGAAACTTGAGAAGGAAGATCCTTCTTGTAAGTTGAGAAATGACCCTGAAACAGGACAGATTTTGCTTTCGGGAATGGGTGAACTCCATCTTGAAATCCTCGTGGATCGCCTTTTGCGCGAACACAAGATTCAAGCCAATGTGGGTAAGCCACAAGTTTCTTATCGTGAAACAATTACAGCCTCCGCTTCTGCAGAGCATGTCTACGAACGCGAGATCGCGGGCGAAGCTAATTTTGCAAGAGTGTCTTTGACGATTGAACCTATCTCTCAACACGATGGCGTTCAATTCGTATCCAAAGTGGCTGTGTCTAAAGAGTTTACAGCTCCATTCCTAAAAGCCGTTGAGAGCGGTTTTAAAGAAGCGGCAGAGGTGGGTCCTTTAGCGAGTTATTCTATGATTGGTATCAAAGGGACTTTGACGTCTGTCGAAACCCGTCCTGATGCTTCCAATGAAATGGCCTTTAAAGCGGCTTCTTCATTGGCTTTCCGTGATGCTGTGAAAATGGCTTCCGTAGAGCTCATGGAGCCTATTTTTAAGCTTGAAATCACTTGCCCAGATGAGTTCGTAGGAAACGTCGTTGGGGATTTGAATTCTCGTCGTGGCAAGATTCTTACTATGAACGTGAAGCCTGGAGGCGGGCAGATTATCTCTGCAGAAGCCCCATTGGCGAATCTCTTTGGTTATGCGACGGATGTACGCAGTTTGAGCCAAGGAAGAGCAAGTTTTAGTATGGAATTTTTGGAATATGCGGTGACTCCTGCGAAGGTAAAAACCGAGATTCTCCATAAATTAGGAAGATATTAAAAAAAAGATTATTTCCCTTTGACAAAGGGGAGAGAGCTGCGCATACTCGCGCACTCATAGCGTCTATGTCTACAAAAAACCCCCCGCATTGGGAATCAGGCCGCAAGGGCTAATTCGGGGATCGTTTTCGATGGGATTGGGCGTGAGAAATTAGTAATATTTGCTAGTAATTTTGATACTTTAGACAAAAAAGAAGAGTGTCCATATGCAAAGTCAGAAGATTAGAATCAGATTGAAAGCTTTCGATCATAAATTGCTTGATCAGTCGACGAAAGAAATCGTTGAGACTGCTCGTCGCACAGGCGCGAAAATTGCGGGTCCTATTCCCTTGCCAACCCGCATCAATCGCTACACAGTACTTCGTTCGCCGCACGTAGATAAAAAATCTCGTGAGCAATTCGAAGTCAGAACCCATAAACGTATGCTCGATATTTTAGAGCCAACTCAGCAGACAGTCGATCAGCTCATGAAACTCGACCTATCAGCTGGTGTTGATGTCGAAATTAAATTGTCGGCGATCTAAGGAGTATAAGTCGTGAGCGAAAATACACAAACAACAAATGAAAACACGCAAGGGCTTAAATTGAACGGCCTTTTCGCGTTCAAAGAAGGCATGGCTACCATCTACAATGAGCAAGGTGAAGCCGTTCCTGTTACAGTTCTTCGTTATGAGCCTTGGTTTGTATCTCAAATCAAAACAAACGAAAATGATGGTTACGATGCTATTCAATTAGCATGTACACCTAAAAAAGCAAAAAACTCTAATAAAGCTGAAAAAGGCCACTTGGCTGGTGCTGGTTTTGAGAATGGCGCTCAGTTCGTAAAAGAACTTCGTCAATCTCCTCCAGAAGGCACTGCGGTTGGTGCGCAAGTATCTATCGACAGCTTGGCTAAAGGTGATGTTGTAAAACTCACTTCTAAGTCAAAAGGTAAAGGCTTTGCTGGCGTTATGAAGCGTTGGAACTTTGCCGGTGGTCCTGGATCACACGGTTCTAAATTCCACCGTCGCCCTGGTTCTTCTGGTAACAGAACTTGGCCAGGTCGTGTTATGCCAGGAAAGAAATTCCCAGGTCACTTGGGTGATGAAACTGTCACTGTTAAAAACGTAGAGATCGTTGAAGTTATCGCTTCTGAAAACGTTCTTATGGTTAAGGGTCCAGTTCCAGGTGCTAGAAACACTTTAGTGAAATTGGTGAGAGCGTAATTATGGCTACAGTAAATGTATTAAACTGGAAAAAAGAAAAAGTTGGCTCAATCGAGCTCGCTGCTGATGTTTTCGAAACAACTGTAAAGAAAGAAGTTCTTCACACTGTTGTTAACTGGCAGTTAGCAAGTCGTCGTCAAGGTACTGCAATGACTAAAACAAAAGGTCTTGTAAGTGGTGGCGGTAAAAAGCCGTTTAAACAAAAAGGTACTGGCGGAGCTCGTCAAGGTTCTAGCCGTTCTATCTTGATGCCTGGTGGTGGTACTGCTTTCGGTCCTCAACCTCGTAGCTACGCTTATGTTCTTCCTAAAAAGGTTCGTCGTTTAGGTTTGAGCATGGCTCTTTCTTACCTTCAAAAAGAAGGCAAGTTGTTCGTAGTAGACAGCATGCAATCTGAAGGTAAAACAAACGAGTTGAACAAACGTCTTCAAGCATTCGGTTTGAAAAAAGCTGTTTTGGTTGATGCACAAGCTAACGAAAATTTCGGTCGCGCTTCAAAAAATCTTCCGACATTCAAATACTTCCCAGTTGAAGGTTTGAACGTGTTTGATCTTTTGAAATACGATGCAGCTGTAATCACAAAAGATTCAGTGGCTAAAATCGTAGACCGTTGCTCATTGGAGAACGCGTAATGAAACACGTAATTAAATCTCCTCTGGTTACAGAGAAAAATACTTATCATAACGCCGCAGGTGTTTATGTATTCGAAGTTGACCTTAAAGCTACTAAGACAGAAATCAAATCTTCTGTTGAAAAGAACTTTAAAGTTAAAGTTGATAGCGTGAGAACGAGCGTATGCCGTGGTCACTCTAAGCAAACTAAATTTGGATTAACCAAGGTCCCTTACTGGAAAAAAGCTTACGTTAAGCTTGTTGAAGGTGAGAAGATCGCACTCTTTGAGGGAGTATAGAGATGGGTATTAAGACTTTCTCCCCACGCTCTGATGGACGTAGAGGCATGACGGGTTTTGATTTCAAAGAGATTACTAAAACATCTCCAGAGAAATCATTGCTTGCTCCTCTTTCTAAAAAAGGCGCACGTAACAATCACGGTCAAATCACTATTCGTCACCAAGGTGGCGGACATAAAAGAAAATACCGTTTGGTTGATTTCAAAAGAAACAAAACTGATGTTGCGGCTAAAGTTGTTGCGATCGAGTACGATCCAAACAGAACTTGCCGTATCGCTTTGATCTCGTACATCGATGGTCTTAAAGCGTATATCCTTGCTCCAGTTGGTTTGAACGTTGGCGACAACGTGATCTCTTCTGATAAAGCGGATATTAAACCTGGAAATTCATTGTCGTTATCGGCAATCCCTGTTGGGACAATCATTCATAATATTGAATTGCGTCCTGGTAAGGGTGGTCAAGTATGTCGTGGAGCTGGCGCTAGTGCTACTTTGGCAGGTAAAGGCGAAAAATACTGCCAAGTGCGCATGCCGTCTGGCGAATTGAAGCAAATCCTCTCTGTTTGTAGAGCTTCAGTTGGTCAAGTTGGTAACACTGACAACGAAAATATTTCTCTTGGTAAAGCGGGTCGCTCTCGTTGGAGAGGTATCCGTCCTAGCGTTCGTGGTATGACTATGAATCCAGTCGACCATCCGCTCGGTGGTGGTGAGGGTGTTGGTAAAGGTCATCATCCTGTGACTCCTTGGGGTCAGCCATGTAAGGGTTATAAGACCAGACATAATAAGAGAACAAACTCTTCAATCATCAAGAGACGTAAGTAGGAGTAATCTGTGGCACGCTCAATTAAGAAAGGTCCATTCGTCGATACTCATCTTCAAAAGAAGATCGACAATGCGATCGAAAAAAGTGATAAAAAAGTTATTAAGACTTGGTCTCGCCGCTCAACAGTTCTTCCTGAGACTATCGGACTTACGTTCGCAGTTCACAATGGTAAGAAGTTCGTTCCTGTGTACATCACAGAGAACATGATTGGTCACAAACTCGGTGAGTTTGCTCCAACAAGAACTTTCCATGGTCATGCTGAGAAAAAAGCCGCTGCTCCAGCTGCGAAGAAGTAATAGAGGTTGATAATGGAAGTTAAAGCAAGCTTGAAATATGCAAGAGTAGGCGCTCAAAAAGCAAGATTGGTTGTTGACCTCGTTCGCGGCAAAGACGTGAACGAAGCTATCAAAACTCTTACTTTTTTGAACAAGAAAACTGCTGGAATGGTTAAGAAATTGATCGAATCTGCGGTTGCTAATGCTGAATACAAAAAAGTTATGGACGTAGATAACCTCTACGTTAAGACAATCTGGGTTGATCAAGGTCCTGTCCTTAAGAGATTCCGTCCTCGCGCTCAAGGTCGTGCGTTCGGTGTTCGTAAGAAGACAAGCCACATTAACGTAGTACTCGAGGAGAAATAGTCGTGGGACAAAAGGTTAATCCAATTGGTCTAAGAGTTGGTGTTATCAGAACTTGGGATTCTCGCTGGTACGCGAAGGGTCAACAATATTTTGACAATCTCCACGAAGACATCCGTTTGAGAAAATATCTTAAAGATAAGCTCAAGCACGCGGGTGTTGCTAAAATCGAAATGGAACGCGCAGCGAAGAAGATTAAAATCATCATCTCTACTGCTCGCCCAGGTGTTGTTATTGGAAAGAAAGGTACTGGAATTGACTCTTTGAAAGCGGAAGTTCAAAAACTTACGCCTAACGAAGTGTTCTTGAGCATTCAAGAAGTTCGCAAGCCAGACCTCGATGCTCAGCTCGTTGCTGAGAGTATTGCTCAACAACTTGAGAAACGTATCTCTTGGAGAAGAGCACTTAAAAAAGCTATTGCAGCTGCAATCAAAGGCGGCGTGAGAGGTATCAAGGTCCGTGTATCTGGACGTCTTGATGGTGCCGAAATTGCTCGTTCTGAGTGGTACAACGAGAAGAGTGTTCCTCTTCATACGTTGAGAGCTGATATCGATTACGGTACAGCTGAAGCTCTAACGGCATACGGAATCATTGGTATGAAAGTTTGGATCTACAAGGGCGATATCTTATCTGCTCGCGAAGTTGAGGAGGCAGGTCGTGTTAAGTCCTAAAAGAGTAAAATGGCGCAAACAGTTCATCGGTGATGCAAAAGGTCTTGCTTACCGTGGTAGTACACTAGATTTCGGTGACTATGGACTGCAAGCAATTGAAGAAGGTCGTTTGACAGCTCGCCAATTGGAAGCTGCTCGTATTGCGATCTCCCGTTCGGTTAAGCGTGGTGGTAAAATCTGGGCGCGTGTTTTCCCAAATTTACCTGTTACTAAAAAACCAGCTGAAACTCGTATGGGAAGTGGTAAAGGTAACCCTGAATTGTGGGTATGCCGTTGTCTTCCTGGAAAGATTCTTTTCGAGATGAACGGTGTGACTCGCGAACAAGCTAAAGAAGCTTTTGAACGTGCAGCTCACAAGCTTCCTTTCAAAACTCGTTTCTTGGCGAGGGAGTAGTCATGAAGTTTATCGAAATTAAAGATCTTTCAGTCGCTGAATTGAAAAAGAAAAGAACAACTCTAAGCGAAGAGTTGTTCAACGCAAGAATCAAGAATTCAATTGGTCAACTTCCAAATCCAATTGAAATCAGAAATCTTCGTAAAGATATTGCTAGAATTAACACAGCAATCGTTAAGAAAGTTGCGCGGTAATTATGAAAACTGAAACTAATACTACAAATAACAGAGGTCGTAAGATTGAAGTCGTAGGCGAAGTTATCAGTGACAAAATGGATAAAACCATTTCTGTCCTTATCTATCGCCAAGTAAAACATGCTAAGTACGGCAAGTATGTTAAAAAGACTTCTGTATTCAAGGCTCATGACGAAACGAACCAAGCTAAAACTGGTGACATCGTTAAGATCCGTGAAACACGTCCTCTTAGCAAAACTAAGCGCTGGGCTTTGGCTGAAATCGTAGAAGCAGCGAAAGTGTAGGAGTGAAGTCATGATTCAAATGCAAACTAGACTAAACGTGGCTGACAACTCTGGTGCTAAAGAACTTATGTGCGTAAAAGTACTTGGTGGTTCTAAGCGTCGTTTTGCTTCTATCGGTGACATCATTGTTGTTTCCATCAAAGAAGCTTTGCCAAATGCAAAAGTAAAAAAAGGTGACGTGGCTAAAGCCGTTGTCGTTAGAACTGTTCAAAAGTTGCGTCGTCCAGATGGTTCATACATCCGTTTCGATGATAACTCTGCAGTTTTGATCAATGCTTCAAAAGAGCCTATCGGAACTCGTATCTTTGGGCCTGTAGCAAGAGAGCTAAGAGCTAAGCAATTTGTTAAAATTGTTTCTCTTGCTCCAGAAGTTCTCTAAGAGGTGTGATGTGAATCGCTTACAAGAAAAATATCAAAAAGAGATCGCTCCCGCTCTTATGAAGCAATTGGGCGCAAAGAACGTAATGCAAGTTCCTCGCTTAGAGAAAATCACTCTTAGCGTGTGCTTGAGCGAAGCTGTTCAAAATCCAAAAATTTTGAACACAGTTGTTGATGAAATCACAGCTATCGCCGGCCAAAAAGCCGTTATTACAAAGGCAAAGAAAGCCATTTCTAACTTCAAATTGCGTGCTGGCATCCCATTGGGTGTTCGCGTGACTTTGAGAAAAGAAAAGATGTGGTCTTTTATGGATCGTTTGAACACTTTGGCACTACCGCGCGTAAGAGACTTCCGTGGTTTGCCAAGCAAAGGGTTCGATGGTCGTGGTAATTACAACATGGGCTTGAAAGAGCAGATCGTGTTCACGGAAATTAACTTCGATAAAGTTGATAAAACTCGTGGAATGAACGTCACAATCTGTACGACAGCGAAGAACGATGCCGAAGGCCGCGCTCTTCTTGAAGCTCTCGGAATGCCATTCAGAAAATAAGGGGAAGGTGTCACGTGGCTCGTAAATCAAGCATCGTAAAAAATAACAAAAGAAAAGAACTTGCAAAGAAGTACTTCCAAGCAAGGAAAGATCTTAGAGAAAAAGCTGTTAACATGAACCTTTCTGAAGAAGAAAGATTTGAAGCTCGTAAAAAACTTCAAGCTCTTCCTCGCGATACCAACGCGAACCGCGTGATCACTCGTTGTGAGTTGTCAGGCCGTCCTCGTGGTAACTACAGAAAATTCGGATTGTCCAGAATTGCATTCAGACAGCTTGCTCTTGACGGCAAACTGCCTGGCGTAACTAAGGCCAGCTGGTAAGAGGATAAAAATGGATACAATTTCTCAGTTCCTTACAATGATCAGAAATGCCGGAGCAGCAAAACACGAAAAAGTGGATATGCCTGCTTCAAAACTTAGAGCTGGTATTGCTCAAATTCTTCAAAATGAAGGTTTGATCAGAAGCTTCAAAGTAGCTAAAGACAGCAAACAAGGCATTATGCGCGTTTACCTTAAATATGATGAAGCTGGTCAACACGTGATCACTTCTATCGATAAGGTCAGCAAACCTGGTCGCAGAGTCTATGTTAAATCTGATAAAATTCCTAAAGTTAGATCTGGTCTTGGCATGTCCATCATCAGCACTAGCAAAGGGATCATGAGCGCGAAGCAAGCAGCCGATGCAAAAGTCGGTGGCGAATTGCTTTGCACGATTTGGTAGGTGAATTATGTCTCGTATTGGAAGAGCACCTGTAAATTTTGAAAGCGGCGTACAGGTAACTGTATCTCCAGCTAATGAAGTAGTAGTTAAGGGCGCGAAGAGCTCTCTTAAAATCGGAATGTTACCTGCAATCTCTGCGAAAATCGAAGGCAACCAAGTTGTTTTGACTCGCAAAGATGACAGCAAAGAATCTCGTTCTTTGCACGGCCTTTACAGAGCTCTGATTCAGAACGCTGTAACTGGTGTGTCTAAAGGATTCACAAGAGGTCTTGAGCTTCAAGGTGTCGGTTACCGTGCAAACGTTAACGGCAAGAAGCTTGAACTTTCTTTGGGTTTCTCGCATCCGATTCATTTCGATATCCCTGAAGGACTCGAAATCAAAGTCGAAAAACAAACTAGCATCACAATCACTGGCGCTAACAAAGAACTTGTTGGTCAAGTTGCTGCTAAAATCAGATCTTTCCGTCCGCCTGAGCCATATCTCGGTAAAGGTGTTAGATATGCTGGTGAGCATATCAGACGTAAAGCTGGTAAATCTGCTGGTAAATAATTGAGGTAGGACATGAAATTAAAATTTAGTAAGCACACTAGCGAACGAAAAGTAAATCGCCTCAAAAAGAAGATCAGAATCCGTAAAACCGTAAAAGGTACTGAGGAAAGACCTCGCCTTTGCGTGTTCAGAAGCGGTAAGCACATGTACGCTCAAGTTATCAATGACGTAACTGGCCATACACTTGTATCTGTTTCTTCTCTTGGTACTGAAGATAAATCAGGCATTGAGTTGGCTAAATTTATCGGTATGGAAGTAGCTAAAGCAGCTAATTCTAAAAACATCAAGGACGTGGTTTTCGATAGAAATGGCTATCTTTACCATGGCCGTGTTAAATCTCTTGCAGAAGGTGCCCGCGAGGGTGGCCTTAATTTCTAAGGAGTGATTTGTGAGTACAGAGAAAAATCCAAACGCAGGTGAGTTGGAAGAGCGCGTAGTAGCGATCAACCGTGTAACAAAAGTTGTTAAGGGTGGTCGTCGCTTCTCTTTCGCAGCCTTGGTGGTTGTTGGAAATAAAGCAGGAGACGTTGGTTTCGGATCTGGTAAAGCCGGTGAAGTTCCAGAGGCTATCGGTAAAGCAAGTCGTGCAGCAAAGAAAACTGCTAAAGGCGTAGCTTTGAAAGATGGTCGCACAATCCCTCACGAAGTTATCGGTAAATTCGGAGCAGCTAAGGTGATCATGAAGCCTGCAGCTCCTGGTACTGGTGTTATCGCGGGTGGCGCGGTTCGTGCCGTTCTTGAGTCTGTCGGTGTTAAAGATATTCTTACTAAATGTGTTGGTACTCGTAACCCACACAATGCGGTAAGAGCTACTATCGACGGTTTGAAACAGTTGAAACTGTCATAACCAGAGAGAGAACATAAGATGAAAAAATTTGTTGTAACATTAAAAAGATCTCTGATTGGCTGCACTCAAAGTCAAAAAGATGCAGTTAGATGCCTTGGTTTGAAGCGTCGTCACCACACTGTTGAAGTGAATGACACAGCTGCTAACCGCGGCCAAATTATGAAAGTTCAACACCTCGTGGAAGTTGAAGTTAAGGGGTAATCATGAGCTTGTTAAGTAATCTTGCTCCCGCTAAGGGTTCAAAACATAGCCCAAAAAGAATCGGTCGCGGTATCGGTTCTGGTATGGGTGGAACATCTACTAAAGGTCACAAGGGTCAATTGGCTCGTACCGGTGGTACTGTTCGTCGTGGTTTCGAGGGTGGTCAAACTCCTCTACACCGTAGACTACCTAAGTTCGGTTTCAGCAACGTGGCTTTCGCTAATCGTTTTGAAATCGTAAATCTTAGCCAACTTGCTAAATTTTCTGGAGAAGTGACTCCTGAAACTCTACACGCTGCTGGACTTGTGTCTAAAGGCGCTGTTAAGATTTTGGGAAACGGTGAGCTTAAGACAGCTTTGACTGTAAAAGCTCATAAATTTTCAGAAAGCGCTAAGAAAGCTATTGAAGCTGCTGGCGGCAAAGTCGAGGTAATTAAGTAGTGTCTGCAATTGAGAGCATCGCAAAGAATTCGGATCTTCGTAAGCGTATCCTTTTCACGTTAGCTTTATTGGCTATCTACCGAATCGGTGTTCACGTTCCGACTCCTGGGGTTGATGGAACTGCGGTTCTTTCTTTCTTCCAAGCTCAAAGTAAAGGTATCTTTGGTTTATTCAATACCTTCACTGGCGGTGCTCTCTCTCAATTCAGTATTTTTGCATTGGGTATCATGCCCTACATTTCGTCTTCCATCATTTTCCAACTTTTGACTTCAGCGATTCCATATCTTGAAGCTCTTAAGAAAGAAGGCGAACAAGGTCGTCGTAAGATCAATCAATATACTCGTTATGCGACAGTTGCTTTGGCGATCGTTCAGGGATACGGAATCAGCACTTGGTTGATGAATTCCACAAGCCCTGAAGGACATCCACTTGTAGTTGCTCCTGTTGTAGCATTCTTGCCGTTCCAATTGATGACTATCATCACTTTGACAGCTGGAACTTGCTTCATTATGTGGTTGGGTGAACAAATCACAGAAAGAGGTATCGGTAACGGTACGTCTTTGATCATCTTCACTGGTATCGCGGCTTCCATTCCTCAAGGTGCTCAGCAACTTTGGAGTTTGATGACTGCGGGTGAAATGAAATTCATCGTTGTTTTGGCTCTTTTGGCGTTCATGATCGCGATCATTGCTGCTGTTATCTATATGGAAGTAGCGCAACGTCGTATCACTGTTCAGTATTCTCAACGTCAGGGTGGTGGCGGAATGCAGTCTATGCAGACTCCGACAAGCCACTTGCCAATTAAAATTAACTTCTCGGGTGTTATTCCTCCAATTTTCGCGAGTTCTTTGTTGATGTTCCCAGCAACAATGGCTCAGTTTGTACAAACACCATGGTTGAAGGCTTTGCAGGATTCTTTGAATCCTTCTGGAACTATCTTTAATATTCTATTCGTAGCTTTGATCGTGTTCTTCTCGTTCTTCTACACTGAAATTGTGTTCAATCCGAATGAAGTGGCAGACAACTTGAAAAAATACGGCGGTTTCGTACCTGGTATCCGTGCCGGTAAGAGCACTGCTGACTACATCCAAAAGGTACTTGAGAGAGTAAACGTTTTGGGTTGTATCTACCTCAGCGCAGTGTGTGTATTGCCAGGTATCCTCACAAGTCAAATGAACGTGCCATTCATGTTTGGTGGTACAAGTCTTTTGATCTTGGTGGGTGTTGCTTTGGATACTTCACAACAAATTCAATCTCACATGATCACTCAGAAATATGAAGGCTTCCTTAAAGGAGCTAAAATCCGCAGCAGGAGGGTTCAGTTTTGAACTTGATCCTCTTCGGAGCCCCTGGGGCCGGTAAAGGCACCCAATCTGCTCTTTTGATTGAGCGATTGGCTATGACTCAGATCAGCACGGGAGATCTCTTCCGCGCTGCCATTAAAGGTCAAACTGAGCTAGGGAAAAAAGCCCAAGAGTACATGGACAAGGGTCAACTTGTTCCAGACAGTATCGTTATTGGGATGGTCGAAGAAGTCCTTAAAAAGGGCGTACGCGACATTATTTTAGACGGTTTTCCAAGAACTGTGGCGCAAGCCGAAGCCTTGGATAACCTATTGATTAAGATGAACATATCCATTGGTAAGGCTATCTTTTTAGAGGTGCCAATGGAGATTCTTATGGATCGTTTGACGGGTAGACGGGTTTGTAAAAATTGCGGAACTGTTTACCACATCGTCAGTAAGCCTACCAAGATGGAAGGTGTATGCGACGTCTGCGGCGGAGAGGTTATTCAGCGTAGCGATGACAGGGCTGATGTCATTGAAACGCGCCTCAAAACCTACCAGGAGTACACGAGCCCTTTGAAGGAATTTTATAAAAAAGCTGATAAATACGTTGAAGTGGACGGGGATCGCGAAGCCGAAGAAGTCTATAAAGAGATCGAAAAAATAATAAAATAGGCTGCTGTATTATTTTTATCTCTAGACTTTGTTTTTTTTCGGTGTTAGCGTCGCGGACCGCATATCGTGTATTTGTCGATATTTTCATTATTTAATGATGGAAATATAATAAAGCGTGGGAAGACATTATGAAAGTAAGACCATCAGTTAAAAAGATCTGTAACAAATGTAAAGTTATCAAAAGAAAAGGCGTTATTCGCGTTATCTGCGAGAACCCTAAACATAAGCAAAGGCAGGGCTAGATCATGGCACGTATTCTTGGTGTCGACTTACCTAGAAATAAAAGAGTAGAAGTTGCTTTGACTTATATCTATGGCATCGGACGTCCTCGTGCGGCTATGATTTGTAAGCAAATTGGTGTTCCACATGAATTGAGAACTGAAGGTTTGACGGATGAGCACATTGCTCAAATCCGTGGAATCATCGAGTCTAACTTCAAAGTTGAAGGTGATTTGCGTCGTGAGGTTGGTCAATCAATCAAACGCCTTATGGACTTGAACTGCTTTAGAGGCATTCGTCATCGCAAAGGCTTGCCTGTGCGCGGACAAAACACACGCTCCAACGCTAGAACTCGTAAGGGTCCTAAGAAGACGGTAGCTAACAAGAAGAAAGCCGTATAGGGAGTAGCGTATGAGCACTGAAAAAAAGACTGTTGCTAAGAAAAAAGTTAAAAGAAACGTTCCTCAAGGGAACTGCTACATCCAAGCTAACTTTGGTAACGTTATCGTAACGATGACTGATCCAAATGGCGCGACTGTATCTTGGTCATCTGCTGGACACCTTGGTTTCAAAGGAAGCCGTAAAGGAACTCCATTCGCAGCTCAAGTTGCAGCTGAAGACGCAGCTAAAAAAGCTATGGACGCTGGTATGAAATCTATCGACGTTTACTTGAAAGGACCAGGCGCTGGACGTGAGCCTGCAATCCGTGCTTTAGCAGCTACTGGTATGAGAATTCTTTCTTTGAAAGATATCACTCCAGTTCCACATAACGGGTGCCGTCCACCTAAGCGTAGAAGAATTTAATAAGGGAGAATGCTGTGAGCTGCGTTAACGAAAGCGTATGTAAGCTTTGCCGTCGCGAAAACGTGAAACTTTTCTTGAAGGGTGACCGTTGTTTCTCTGATAAGTGTTCGTTCGAAAGAAGACCTTATCCTCCAGGACAACATGGTCAGTCTCGTTTGAAGTTCTCTGAATTTGCACTTCAATTGCGTGAAAAACAAAAAACTAAGAGATACTACGGTGTTTCTGAAAAACAATTCGTAAAATATGTAAAAGAAGCCAACCGTTCTAAAGAATTAACTGGAACAGCGCTTCTTAAATCCCTCGAGATGAGACTTGATAACGTTGTCTACTCTTTGGGTTTTGCTAACTCTCGTCGCGAAGCAAGACAACTTGTTAAGCACAATCATTTCCTGTTGAATGGCAAGAGAGCAAACATCCCAAGCATCCTTGTTAACAAGGGTGACGTTATTGAAGTTTGCGAACCAAGTCGTGAAGTGACTAAGGTACAAGCTGCTATGCAATCAGTAGCTCGTCGCTCAGTTCCTGCATGGCTTGAAGCGGATCATGGAAAATTCAAAGGTACTGTAAAAGATCTTCCAGGAAGAGATGATGTTACAGTTGCAGTTGAAGAGAACATGATCGTTGAGTACTACTCTAGATAATTTTTACCTCTCGGGGGAGCTATGCAAGAGCATTATTATAAGTTTTGGAGAGAAATGATC
>RCUH01000137.1_pt1 | contig 111493 bp, 106 predicted proteins | sample 2166191 | NCBI WGS metagenome assembly RCUH01 (sample SAMN09932848, study PRJNA488358) | compost metagenome | feature: garden; material: soil; isolation source: compost soil in an enriched community after 214 h of incubation | place: Germany: Experimental Botanical Garden Goettingen | collected...
CCGGACGCTCGGGAAAGGGGGCTTGGGATCACCCAATTGTCAGGATGCTCACACTATGATCAAGCCGTGATCTTTTTAAATACCACCACACCAAGGGATCAGTTTCTAAGTAAAATACTTCAAAGGCATAGATATTAGACTCACACATCGCACCTTTTTTGAATGAGATTTAATTAATTCGCTCGAACTGCGCTCTTGGGGCGGCAGTGATCCATCCCCTAATCCTTGTTTTCCCGAGCCGGACGCTCGGGAAAGGGGGCTTGGGATCACCCAATTGTCAGGATGCTCACACTGTGGTCGAGAGCCGCGATCTCTTTAAGTACCACCACCCTAAGGGATCAGTTCAAAAGCCTTTTGGTCTTAGGTTTAAACTTCAACCCAAAGTCTTCACAAGTGGCTGCATAGAGAGCCACATCCACCCACTGCTTATCAACGAACAGGCGCTTACGGCTAAGCCCCTCTTTGCGCAGACCAATGGCCTTGGCAACACGGATCGAAAGTTTATTGCTAGGACCTATCCCCGCCTCAATGCGATGAAGTCCAAGATCCTTAAAGCCGATCTCGAGCATCCCGCGACAGGCTTCACTTGCATAGCCCTGGCCCCAATAAATATTGAAGATCTTGTAGCCTAAATAAGCATTCTGAAAGATCTTGCGAGAGACATCCATCAAGGACACCACTCCGATAAAGACGCCGTCGTCTTTTCTGAAAATCCCCATTTCATAAAACTGATCTTTATGACTGAGATCTTTTTGATTTTTCAAAAGCTCTTTGAATTTTTTAAGTGTCAGCTCACTGTCTGCCCAGGGACTTTCATCCCACTCATTGCGAGCCGGATGCATATTGGTGTAAGACTGCCTCCAATTTTCATAGTCCGAAATTTCGAGGGGACGCAGGATAAGACGCTTTGTTTTTTTAAACAGAGGCCATTTGATGCTGATCATTGTAAATCACTTTCAGAGGGATGCGTTTCAAGTCGCAGTAATGATAGCTCAGTGTATGACGAGTGAATACGCGAGCAGTGTGAGGCTCATGCCCCACTTGCTTAACAGTGATTTCAACTTCTTTGTTCTTAGGAAGAGCCACGGCTTTTGGAGTCAGATAGTTGGTCTTCTTGCCATCGATCCAAATCTCAGCGCCTTCTTGTTCAGAAACAACCATGCACAGACCCATTTGGTCGCGGTTGCCCATTAACAATTCTCTGAGATTTTTGAACCAAGTCATGAAAGCCTCCCACTCACTTGCGGGAGGAGGTTTATCCAAAGACGACGGATATTTCCAATTAAAAGTGGAAAACTAGACCAGAAGATTCACCATGCCACATCGCTTCATAGCGGCGAAGGGCATGTCGTAATTACATGCCTAATCGAGTTTTGATCTCGGACAGAAGCTTATCCTGCTGCTCCAGGCGTTTTTTGAGCTCAGCGCTCTCCTGCTTGATCTGAAGATTCTCTTCTTTCAACGAAGCGATCTCGCGCTCGAGGTGATTGACCTTTTGCTCTGTGGCTTTGCACATGCCGTACAGCTCTTTGGTGGACTCAATCAGAGGTGAAACCAAAGAAGCATAGTCCACCATCTTATAGCCCGTCGCCTTGTCTTCGTGAATGAGAGTCGGGAAAACTTTTTCCACTTCTTGAGCAATCACACCGATATCGTGGCGACCGTATCCTGAAGCCTTCTGATTCCAATCAAACTCCACACCACGCAATTGCATGATTTTATAAAGAGCGTAAGGGATGGGCTTCACGTTGTCTTTTAGGCGCGCATCGGAAGTACAATTTACCCCGCCCGAAGCAGTTCCGAGAACGCATGTCGCGACTCCCACAACTTTAAGATTACCGCCGCTGATTTCTAGTTTTTCTGAGGGCGCCGTTGTACCAATACCCACATTTCCGCTGTGATCAATACGCATTCTTTCTGTCACAGTCGTAGAGGCGCTACCATTAGCCGTGGTTTCAAAGCTGATGGCGGATCCATTGGCGGTATCTGACCAAGCCTCTGTGGCGCGAAGACTGATACTTGCAGCGCCTCCGGCGTAATCAGTGGCGCCATAGCCCACAGCATTGATGACACCCAAGATATTGCCCGATACCGTTGCTGTGGGAGAAGCTGCTGTGCCACCCGCTCTTCTAAATGAGAGATATGAAGTGGCTCCATAAGAATCCAAAAGAACGCGGTTTTTCGTCGCGTCAGCTCCGACCACAGCCAGAGCTGCTTGCTCCAAATAAATATTCATCGGCTGAGCCACATTGGCATTGCTGTTCACCGTGAACTTACTGATCGGCGCCGTTGTGCCCACTCCGATGTTGCCATCGTTGTTAATACGGAAACGTTCGGTCAGAGACCCGTTGTCGGCTTTTGTTTGGAAACTCATATTGGCGCCAAAACCACTGGCGCCTCCAGTTCCTTGGCTGGTGCTGATCAACCGCGCGCCGACCTTTGAGCCCGCGCCATTTGAAGTCACAAAATCTAATATACCAATATTATCGTTCGAAGCCGGAGTCGTCCGGTTATTGCCGATGGTGATCACACCATAAGAACCGGCGACATTGGTGCCATTTCCCGCGACACTTAAAACTCTGGAATTGGCGTTGTAGCCAATGCCATGAAGTGGGGTCGAAGTGCCTATCCCCACATGACCCGAAGAATCTATGCGCATCCTTTCACTTGCCGCCGTATTAAAACGGAAACTGTTCGATGGGAGGTCATAATTGATTCGCCCCTGTTCTGTTCCACTTCCTCTAAAAATAACGGCGGTGCCAGACGAAGAGAGTGCATCCAATGAGAGCGTGGCGTTGCGATTAACTGATTTCACCAAAATATCCGCATTATCTGATACCGTTCCCGACGTGGCCGAGTTTTGAACGTGAATCTGAGAAATAGGCGAGGTCGTTCCGACTCCCACACTGCCGTTTGCCGCAAACGTCACCCAAGGAACCGTTGTGAATGAAGGGCCGATTCTAAAGTCCTTAGCGCTCCCTACGGAGCTATCAACTCCACTTTGAAGAAAATTGGCATTCGCATCACTGGTCATTCGCATGAATCCTTGAGCTGTGACACTTGGAGAAAAAATGAAGGAGGAACTCGTTGCCGAATTTGTTCCAAACTTGATGCTTCCACCATTGGGATTAACTGAAATGTCTCCAGGGGTAGCATGACTGGTCCCCTGCAATGTGAGAGATCCACTGGCGGTATCGGATCCGTATATAACAGGCGTCAATAAAGATGTCGTCGCTGAAAGCGAACCGGCGTTCACAGCTCCGCTCACACCCAATCCCCCGTCGACAATCATAGCGCCTGTCGTGGTGGATGTGCTCGCTGTGTTATTGGTCACGTGGAAAATCGAAGACGCTTGCACTTGTCCTGTGCCTGATCCTGCAAGAACAAGATTTTGATTTGTCCCGCCGGCAGAAATATTCAAGGCCCCGCTGCCAACGATGGAACCGACTTCAGAAAGACTGCCACCACTTGTGGAGGCCAGTTTTCTTCTCGTAGATCCAGAAGTAAAATACAAATCCGTCCCGTCATACTCAACGGCCCCATCTTCAGGAGTTCCGAGCAGTCCACCCGAAGTGAACTTTAATGGACTCGTGCCCGCAACAGTTCCACCGGCTTTGATTTGCATCACCGCCGAAGGAGTTGTTGTGCCGATCCCCACCCTGCCATCACCTCTGATGGTTATACGCTGAGCTTGAGAGCCGCCAACAGGAGTTGTCCACAAACTGAGTTGCCCCGGCATCTCTCCCGCCGCCGGCGTGCCATCGGCTTGGGCGCGAATCAAAGCGCCGGTTACAAAAGCACTTCCATCGTGACCTCGAAAGTTGATTTGACCAAAGTGATCCGTGGCACTAATCAAGCCTGAACTTCTTGAACGTTGCAGAACCATGCTCGCCCCATAGATAGAAGCTGCATTCTCTTTTTCAAAGAAGATATTGCCAGACTCATTGCTCTTTACATGCAGATGCCCCTGCGGAGTCAAAGTTCCAATCCCCAGATATCCCGAAGGATCAAGACGCATTTTTTCAGACCGCGAGGTCGTTCCGCTGGCCGTGGTTTCAAAAAGAAAACCTGAACCTTGAGCCGTGTCCGTCCAATTCTCACCGGCATACATCGTAAGACGAACTCTAGAGGCCGAAGCATATCCGGTCGCTCCATATCCTCGGCCATAGATCATACCCAGACTATCACCCGACAATACAGCCGACGGAGATGCCGCCGTTCCCCGACTTCTCTTGAATTCAATGCCTGCTGCTGTCACATCTGCCGCGTTGTAGCGTTCCATTAGCATGTTATTAGGAGCGTTAGCATCAGCAAGTAAATGTAAATTTGCCTGAGGGCTGGTGGTTCCTATGCCTACTTTTCCAGTGCTATCCACAGTCATTCTCGCGGCATTACCTGTGATGAAATTCAAATTCTGAGCCGTCGTTGACCCAATATTCATTGCTGCCGAAGCCGCATTCCCACCATCAAGAATCGCCTCACTTGGAAGACGAGCTTTATCCAATGTTCCTGCGGTGACTTGATTGGCATTGATCCCAATGGCTGTACAGTTCATACGATCATTGATCGAATCGTAAACCAGTGTTTTTTCCAAGGTACATGCTGCAGTGAAGTTAAAAAACGAAGGATGTCCAACACCTGTGCTCTTGATATCTGCAACTTCAATATGAGAACTGCTCCATGCCGAGCCATTGGATTTTAAAAACTCTCCATTCGTTCCACTTGGTAAAAGACCTGTGATGTTCGCTTCAGAGGCCAAAGTCAAACGACCTTGGGCGTCGACTGTGATCACCGGGATCTTCACTGCTGAGCCGTAAACACCCGCAGTCACTCCCGAGTTGTTCATTTTTGCAGAAGTCACAGCGCCATCTTTCAACTGCAAAGTGTCCACGCCGCTGTCAGCAATTGAAAGGGAACCTGTTGCCGTGATGGGTGCGTTTGCCGCTAGATTCGTCACCAAACCTGTTCCAGCTGCCACAGAATTCACAGAACCACCAGAGGTGCCCAAGGTCTGAACGGTGGATCCATCGTGATATTTTAATTTTCCAGTGACCGAGTCAAACCAAACAGAACCCGCTGCTGCTGAGGCCGGATTGCCGGCAACCACAGGTGCTGGAATTCCTGTCACACTCGAGTTGGGCAAATAAGCATTGGAAGTTCCATCTATCAAACTCAACAACGCCGTAAACTCTGTCGGCGAAAACGCAGTCACTGTTTGTGGACTGCCTGAAGCATCCTGCACTCTCAAAAGATGACTGGCTTTAAATCCACCCACTTGAACGGATTCAATGGCCGTCGGAACAAAGTTGATATCCATTGTCGGCAATTGCTCCCAGTCATTGAGAGTGCTGTCCTTGAAGGCCACCTTGAGCTTTCGTCCATCGGTTGTATTGGGAATGTAATCTGTACTGCCACCGCAATCCAAATTCGGATGAGTGACCTCGAACTTTCCTTGATTGGCAAAAACCCGATCCAGAGCATAGCTGCCCGTAAGAATAACGCCATTGCCATCATTCAACGTCAAAGTAAAATAGCCGTTCTTGCCGGTCATATTAAGGGTTTTAGTTTCTTGGAATAAAAGACAGTTTCCAGTATTCGGAGTGCGGATTTGCAAACGGAATTCAACGATGCCTTCGACAGGATTTCCTGAAGGACCTACCAGACGACCGTTGTAAGTGATGCCCGCTGAACTTGAAGCCAGTGAAAGAGAATAAAAAAAAGACACCAGCAGGGCGATTCCAAAATGTACAAATATCTTACTCATAGCACTCCCGACACGTTCCAATATATTTTTCGGGTTGTAGACTGTTCCATTATAGTTAGAGGGAACAGTTTGAGATCTAAATTGAGCTTCTGTAATACGAACCAAATCCTTATTCAGCTTCAGCCTCAGAGCCAAAGGTGAATGAATATCCTCGGGTGGTGATCACATGTCTTTCACTCAACGGATAGCCCACTGATTGCTCGATCTGGTAACCTCGCAAGGTCGTGACCTTATCCGATTTCCCCGAAATAGGTTCAAAGGCATTGGTGGCTTTTTCAAAGATTGGATTCTTGGTAGTCATATCCAAGATGGAAGCATCAAGAGCACAACCTGCCGTTGTGAACACGGAGATCACCGCAATGAGAATGATTTTAAAATCACGTTCCAACATACCCATGCCTTTATTTTAAAGGAAACTCACTGCTATAAACAGTCGCATCTCATACCGAGACACATACGAGAGTCTTTAAGTCAGTTTCCATCTAAATATTCGGTTTTTTGCTGATGCTTCTTAAGAAAATGGGAGCATTTTAAGTAGTAAGAACCACACTCTTAGCGTGATGGTGATTCATCCCTAAATCCTTGGTTTCCCGAGCTGGATGCTCGGGAAAGGGGGCTTGGGATCTCCCAATTGTCAGGATGCTCACACTATGATCGAGCTAAGATCTAGTTAAATACCACCACACTAAGAGTGCAGTTTATTTCGACGGCCCAGTGGCTCGACCACAGTCCATCAAGTTTCTTAACGATCTGTAATACAATCTAAAGAAGAGTCATAAAAATGGTGTCGCTCCTCATGGTTTTACTAGATATTTATCGCTCTTAACCTTAGCCTTTCTTAAGCGGAGGTTGATTCTGATGCGAGCGGTACTGCCTTTTTTTCTTTTCATATTTATCCATACAGCAGTCTCTGCCAAGGAAGTGGTTCGTCTTTCTGCCGGCGAGTGGGCACCTTATGTTTCAGGATCTTTAGATAACCACGGTCTTCTTTCCCAACTCACCCAGGAGGCCTTTGCCAAGGTGGGCGTTGAGGTACAAATAGGCCTTTTCCCTTGGGCTCGAGCTACCAACCTTTCTACGTCGGGTGAGTGGGATGGCACCATCGCCTTTGTTCGTTTGGAAGAGCGTGAAAAAGTTTATCTCTATAGCGATCGTCTTTATTCCAGCGACTATGTCTTCTTTCATTTAAAGTCCTATCCTTTTCAGTGGAATGACTACCCCGATCTTAAGAAGATCACCATAGCCACCACTCGAGGCTATGGGGGAATGGGTGATAAATTTCTCAGTGCCGAAAGAGAGGGTGTGATCAAGGTTCTTCGTCTCAATGCCGAAAACCAGAGCTTCAACATGCTTCGCAGTGGGCGTGTTCAGGCGGTTCCCAGCGATATTGAGGTGGGATATGCTTATCTTCACAAGCTATATGGAAAAGATGCCGACAAATTTACTCACAACCCTCGCGTTATTTTAAATTCGGAATATCATTTGGTGATTTCTAAGAAAATTAAAAACGGACCGCGCTTAATTGCAAAATTCAATGAGGGCTTAAGGCAGCTTCGCAAATCAGGTCGCTACAATGAAATTCTGAAGATCTGGTACAACAAACCCATTTATAGAGCCGCACTGCCGGCGGCCTATCTTCAAAAGATCTCCCCTACTCCGTAGATTATCTATTTTTCTTGAAGCATCTTTTCAATGCGCTCCAGACGAGATTTCATCTCGCTGTTTTCTTGTTTTAACTTTTCGTTGTCGGATTTTAACAGCTCCATGTCCCGCTTCATCGTGGAAACAACATGTTGATTTTCACTTTCAACAGAAGCTATTTTTCTTTCAAGATCCTGGATCTTTGCTTCACTGCCCTTGCACATGCCATAGAGTTCTTTCGTCGATTCAATCAACGGAGACACCAGCCCTGCGTAATCCACCATTTTGTATCCCGAAGACTTGTCTTGGTGAATGAGAGTTGGGAAAACCTTCTCCACTTCTTGAGCGATCACCCCAATGTCATGACGACCATATCCCGAAGACTTTTGATTCCAATCAAACTCCACACCACGAAGCTGCAAGATCTTAGCAAGAGCATCTGGAATGATCTTCACATTGTCTTTCAAACGCGCATCGGAAGTACAATTCACACCACCAGCTGCCGTTCCCAGAATACAAGTTGCCGTGCTGACAACTTTAAGATTTCCTGTCACTTCCATTCTCTCAGAGGGCACAGTATTGCCAATTCCGACATCACCGTCTTGATCCAAATAAATGCCCTTAGTCCAACCCACTCCCGCTTTGTAAGTTTGAAGTTGCAATGCACCACTACCATCTCCAGCTGTGCTGTTGGCTTTGTATCCGCGAACCACCCCAAAAATACTTTGGGTCGTTCCAGAATAAGCTCCCCCCAAGCCCACGGTACCTCCAACTCCCACAGCAGCCGTGTCACTGGACATAGCTCTTATCGTGGTTCCGGGATTTGCAGACCCTCCGGCAATAGTTCCTCCAGCATCGAGAGCCTGAACATCCAGTTTAGATACCGATCCATTGACTGAACCGATGGTGACGTTTCCCGTGCCTCTTTGCGCTGCAAACGAGGGAGCCGCATCAACTCCCGTTGTTCTCGACACAAGAGCGACATTATTTGCCGTGGCATCGTAAATCCAGCTGAAGCCAGAGTCTCCAGACTCTAAGAGATCCAAACGCGGATTCGTCGCTCCGCCTCCCTCGACTCTGAGAATTGGATTTGCAGTGACATGTTTTACGTGCAACATCGCCGTGGGGTCGTTGGTTCCGATACCCACATTCCCAGCCGCAGAGATACGAAATTTCTCGTCTAAATAATTATATACAGTGAGAAGAGGCGTCGCCGTTAAAGCAGCGGCATCCAGACGTGCATTGATTTGAACTCCCGCTGAGGCCGCAAGATTGGCATCCGTACTGGGCTCACCGATTAACAACAACCCCGGTCTGTTTGTTCCCGCTGCCTTAGCCCAGATTGAGGGAACATAGGAATTCGCGACACTTGTCCCATCGGTCAATCTAATAAAGGCCGTTGGGGCAGATCCATCTAAGATTTGAAGTGCAGGAGGCGTTGCGGCTCCCCCCTGTGGCTGATAAATATCGAGTGTTGCTCCGGGATCTTGTATACCAATCCCGACGTTCCCATTTCCCAAGATAGTCATTTTCTCTGAATTGGTTGTTCCACCGTCAGCCTTTGTACTGAAAAACAGCCGCGTTCCCAGATTGTTTGCGTCGGCAGCGCTGCCAGTCAGCTTTGCACCGAGATAGGCTTCAGAGCCAACATCGGGAGAAGAGAAGGCGCCATTGTTATAGGCATTGAAGTTGATAGTCCCCAGAGTATCCCCTTGCTGGGTCGGAGTCGGAGCACTCGCGGTTCCTCGGGATTTTCTTAATTGCAAACGTCCTTGGGCGCCACTCTCTGCACCTCTGGTGATAACGATACCCCCATGGCCAGCAACATGAAGATTTGCACCGGCCATACTTGTGGTTCCAATACCAACATCCCCGCCATCTGGATTGATGATCACATTGCCACGAGGAAGGTTGCTCGTGCCTTGCAAAGTCAAAGTTCCACTCGGTGCTTCCGATCCATAAATAATCGGCGAGAGCATTGCTGTGGTGGCTGCAATGGTCGCTGCGTTAACAGTTCCACTCACACCAAGACCACCGTCAACAATCATAGCGCCTGTTGTTGTGGAAGTGCTCGCCGTGGTGTTCGTCACATGAAAGATTGAAGAGGATTGAACTTGTCCCGTTCCTGAACCAGCCAGAACTAAATTTTGATTCGAGCCACCAGCTGAAATGTTCAAGGCGCCACTGCCAACAATAGAGCCCACGCTAGAGTAGTCCCCGGTACCGTTGGTGCTGGCAAGCTTTCTGCGAGTTCCACCGGATGTGAAGTGCAAATCTGTTCCGTCATACTCCATGGCTCCGTTTTCAACACTGGAAAGCAGTCCACCAGAAGTAAACTTCAAAGGACTTGTTCCTGCAGCTGTACCGCCAGCTTTAAGATGCAGCATAGAAGACGGCACAACCACACCCACTCCGACTTTTCCAGCCAAATAATTTTGCGCTTCTAAGTCTTCTTGATAAATTCCGTAGTGGCTTGTCACACTCGAACCTGAAGGCAAAGATTTGATATGAATATCGTAAAGTGTTCCTATCGACCCCGCACTCAAAACCGGAAGCAACTGAAGGCCATACATGTTAGAGGTTGTTGGGGTTGCTGCCGGATTTGCACCTAAGTGTCCATACTGAACAGTTTGACCATAAATGTTTGCTAGATTTCCTGAGTCTGTCAGCGTGGCCGATGACCCGCGGAGAACAGCCAGATATTGCCCTCGAGCATAACCAGGATTATTAACTCCGGCATCGACCGAAATTGCAGAAGAAAAGGCATTGATGGCGTATTTTGAAGACGTGTTGTCAGTCAGATGAGCATCCAATCGATTGTACATAGCGTAAGTGCTATTATCGACGGAGTTTGCCAACTGACGATTCAGAACATTCAAAAAGAAATTCGAGTACGCCAATCGACTGGCGTAAGGATAGGCCGCAGGATCATTCGAATGGAAGGTCGTCCCCACCACTTGAAATTTCTCACTCGGGGTCTCAATCCCCACACCCACATTGCCGGTGTTAGAAATCGTCAAACGAGGACTGCCGTTCGTCATCAGCTGAAGTGATTGAGCTGTCGTCGATCCGACAGACATGTTTGCCGTAACAGGATTTCCTCCATCAAGGACAGCTTCAACTGGCAAACGAGCCTTGTCGAGAGTGCCTGCGGTGATTTGATTGGCATTGATACCGATAGCCGTGCAATTCATACGATCGTTGACGGAATCGTAAACCAGTGTCTTTTCTAAAGTACAAGCCGCAGTGAAGTTGAAGAAAGAAGGATTACCGGCTCCTGTACTTTTGATGTCAGCGACTTCGATTCGAGCGCTGCTCCAGCTTGCCCCGTTGGATTTTAGATACTCACCATTACTTCCACTCGGCAAAAGCCCTGTGACATTGGCTTCACTCGCCAAAGTCAAACGGCCTTTCGCGTCCACGGTGATCACTGGGATCTTAACCGCTGAACCATAAATCCCTGCTGTGACGCCGGAGTTCGCAAGCTTTGCTGAAGTCACAGCACTGTCTTTGATTTGCAAGGTATCCACACCGGCATCCGCAATAGACAGTGTTCCTGTTGCGGTGATCGGGCTCGCACTGCCCGTCGTCAATCCCGTTCCCGCAGCCACCGAAGAAACCGAACCGCCAGAGGTTCCCAAGGTTTGCACGGCACTGCCATCATGATATTTTAATTTTCCGGTTACAGAATCAAACCACACCGATCCGGCTGCCGCAGAAGAAGGATCTCCAGAAACAACAGGAGCCGGGATCCCAGTGGTCACAGAACTTTTCAAATAAGCCGTTGAAGTTCCATCAATCAAACCGAGCAGTGATGTGAACTCTGCAGGACTGAAGGCCGTCACAGATTGTGGAACTCCCGTGGCGTCTTGAACTCTCAAAAGATGAGAAGCTTTGAATCCTCCGACTTGCACGGACTCAATAGCAATAGGAATGAAGTTGATATCCATGACGGGAAGCTCTTCCCAATCATTGGGAGCAAAAGAAGATTCACGGAAGAAGACCTTCATCTTTCTGCCGTCAGCGGCACTCGGAATGTATTCCGTGCTGCCACCACAATCTAAATTCGGATGAGTGACTTCAAATTTTCCTTGGTTCGCGAAAACGCGATCCAAGGCATAGCTGCCATTTAAGATCACACCACTGCCATCATTCAACGTCAGCGTGAAGTAGCCTTTTTTGCCGGTGAGATCGAGAGATTTTGTTTCTTGAAAAAGAAGACAATTAGCGCTGTTTGGAGTGCGCACCTGCATGCGGAATTGAACATGGCCTTCAACAGGGTCTCCTGAAGGGCCAACCAGTCGGCCACTATAAGTAATCCCTGCAGTCCCCGCGTTGGCCGCTGGCACCATAAGCAAAAGAGCGAGGCTCAAGCCTGTGACTAACAATCCCTGTATCATACCCAAACTCCAAGACGTTCCATATTCAAGTAAATCACTTGGTACTTATCGGGAGGGGCTGCGTTCCTCTAGAGAGAAAGGGAGCGCTCGCGAGTAATATTCTAAACAAAATTGATTAAACCGAATGCATTTCAGATGAGCTTCTCAGACTGAGATCTAGAAGCTTACTCCCAGGCAATGATACTGCGGGACCCCAAGCCCCCTTTCCCGAGCATCCAGCTCGGGAAACCAAGAATTTAGGATCGCTCAACACCACTCTGGTGGATCAGTTTATGATTATTATGAATAACATCTACTCCCATATATTTAATGTTGAACAGGACTTTGGGACGTACCGCAAATATGAGAATACTCCGAATAGAGAGGACCACTCTTAATAAGGTTGTCTATGAGGCACTTAAGATTTTTGTTACTTCTATTATTTGCAGTTTCAATTTGCTTTGCCGCTCCCAACGGCGAAAACTCCGCCTTGGTAGTCATCGATATGCAAGACTACTTTACAAACCGCAACGGCTTTCAAAAAAAACCTGAGAATCAAAAAAAAGTAAATCAAATCATCTCCGCACAACTCGCAATGATCGACCAAGCAAGAAAGCTAAATGTCCCTATCATCTTGATAGAGTATGACTGCAAGGGCTGTGGGACTACAAATGAGAGAATCAAAAAAGCCATCGCAAAATACCCGAAGGTAAAAGTCATTAAAAAAGATACGGATGGAATGTTTGAAGACCATAACAGATACAAAAAAGAATTAGTTAAGTATTTAGAAAAAGAAAAGATCGGAACCCTCGTCATCACCGGCGCCAATGGCGGCGCCTGCGTGCTCGAGAGTATTGTCGGTGCCGTCACAAATAAATATGAAGTGGTCGCGGTCACCGAAGGAATTGCTGATTTTAACTATGAGGACTTTATTTATCCTTATGAAAATCATTATAATAAACTGAGCCTGCGGTCTATCAAAGAGGTTTCAAGCGTCCGTGAGGCGAATCAAGCTTTGGGGCCTAGTAAGGCCTCTGCGGCCTCTGCGCAAAAGAATAAAAGCGAGAACATTCGATGACATCTACCTGGGGAAAAATGAAAATGACAAAGTTAATTTTAGGCCTTTGCTTGGTATCAAGCTTTGCTTCAGCGGCCCAACTCGAAGACGTAAAAATTCTCAGTGCTACACCGCAAGAACAGAGTCTTAAACTTAAGCTACAAACAAAAGGCGGATCTAAAGACTCCTACTTCTTCGTGGATATTATGAAGAACGATACGGAGTCATTTAATAAGCTCGTCCATGTGATTAACAAAATGGCGAATAAAGAGCGCTATAAGTTGAACATCGATATTCCCAGTTTTTCGGCGTCTCCAAGTGGAAGCTACTATCGCAGCAATGGCTTGACCTTCTCAGGAGTTGAAAAAAAATAAACTCATAGACTGGCTCCCGCATTCCTAAGGAGAGCGCATAAAGGTTTTCCATCCGCTGTCGCCTCTTTCATAAACATAGCGCTCATGAAGACGATCAGAATGACCAAACCAGAATTCAATTTCGGTGGGAACAATGTGGTAACCACCCCAATGAGGCGGACAAGGCACATCATGACCTTCAAACTTCGCCACCATTTCGGCTAAGCGATTTTTAAAATAGTCATAATTAGGAATCACGTCGGATTGATCTGAAGCCCAGGCGCCAATTTGGCTGAGGCGTGGACGTGTTGCGAAATAGGCTTCGCTCTCTGCTCGACTCAACTTTTCAGCGGCACCAGAAATGCGAATTTGCTGAGACAACTCAGGCCAGAAAATATTTGCGCAGACGTTGGGATTTTTTGCGAGATCACGGCCTTTGTGACCATGATAATTCGTATAAAAAGAAAACCCTCCGCGCACCAGACCTTTAAAGTACACGATGCGAACAGAGGGCATACCCTTTTCATCCACCGTGGCTAGAGCCATGGCATTCGGCTCTAGCACTTTTTTTGCGGTGGCTTCACTGAGGAAGCGTTCAAAATGAACGAAAGGGTCAACTGAGAAATCGATCATTATTTCTTTTTGTCAGCTTTAACGATATCCATCAATTCAACTTCGAAAACGAGAACTGAATTTGGTGGAATACCAGGACGACCAGATGGACCGTAAGCAAGATCTGGTGGGATGAAAAGTTTAGTTTTGCCGCCCACTTTCATCAACTGAAGAGCTTCAGTCCAACCAGGAATAACTCCGCCCACTGGGAATTCAGCAGGTTGACCTCTATCGTAAGAAGAATCGAATGTTTCACCGTTCGTCAAAGTTCCTTTGTAGTGAACTTTTACAACATCATCTTTCTTAGGAGATGCGCCAGCGCCTTCTTTTTCAACGATGTACTGAAGACCAGAAGCAGTCGTTTTCACGCCAGCAGCTGATTTGTTCTTAGCCAAGAAATCTTCTCCGGCTTTTTTGTTTGAATCTGCAGTCTCTTGCTGTTTTTTCATAGCAAGTTCTTGCAGTTTCATCATCGCTGCTTGCATGTCTTCTTTAGACATATCTGATTTACCAGCAGAGGCATCCTTCAATGACTGAGCCAAAGCATCAGCATCGAAATCGATGTTTTGTTGTTTCAAGTTTGTACCGATTTGCTGACCAATAGCGTAGCTCGCCTTTTTGATGTCAGTATCAAGCTTCACTTTCTTAGAGCAAGCAGACGTGAAAGCCAAAGCGATGATCGCTGCGCTTCCCAAGATCAATTTATTCATGAGTATCTCCTAGTTGTTTGTTTAACCAACCTATCAATACTTGTGCGAATTTTTAGAAATATCAAGTGGATGACGCGACGAGTTCGATAAACAAGCGTCAATTAGGAACAAAGAGCACTCTTGTTGAGTGCTCTTTCAAAGACTCTTTAAGACTTGTGCGTTTCGTCTTTTTTCTGTGCTTCTGTTTGTTGTGCCGTTTGTTGGTTCATCGGCGTTTCTGGATTTTGTGTAATTTGTTGACTCACATCACGGCCCGCAGTGGGCTCGTCTTCCGTCAGACTCTTTTTGAATCCACGAATAGCTTCACCTAGAGAACGTCCCAAACCGGGAAGTTTAGTAGGTCCAAAGAGCAATAAAGCGATCGCGCCAATCATAATGATTTCAGTCCAACCAAGATTCATTAAAGAGCCTCCGAGTTTTTTTTAGGAATCCAGAATTTAACACAGACACTGTTGCACTGCAATCAAACCAGGTGCAAAATAGACGTATAGGGGGAACGATATGTGGAGTCTAATACTGATTCTTTTCCTGCACTGCGATGTGCAGGCCCAAGCACCAAAGTCCCCGTCTAAACTCAATACCAACCTCTATGAACAAGAACCTGAGGAAGAGAAATCCTCTTCTTTCACGTCTAAAGTACGTGTCGTCAGAGATATATCTGATGATGTTGAGGTCTTTTTTGAATCCGACAAGGCCTCGGGAGCTTACACCCTCCCCCGCGCTGCACAGAATTATAGCAAAATGTTTAAGGATTTAGAGAAAAGCAAAGCCCCCGGTGGTCCTGCTGTTTCGGTGACCGCGGACTCTGAAAAGCGCATCAAATCCGTAGAAATCCAATCTGGCGGCGCAAGCGGCTCCTCCAACCCCTGGAAAATTGATTACAATCTCTAAAGGTACGGACACACTTCTCGTGTCGCAGATGCGTTATTTAGTTAACGCATCTGCGACACGAGAAGTGTGTCCGTACCTTGCGCGAAAACCTGGACCGTGGAAGACTCGGGTTCATGAGAATTCTCGTCGTTGAAGATCAAACAAAAATGGCCAACTTCCTCAAGAAGGGGCTCAACGAAGTCGGCTATGCCGTTGACGTTGCTGAAAGCGGTACCGCTGCGGAATCCTACATGGCTCAAGGCGAATACGATCTGGTCATCCTCGACGTGATGTTACCCGATCAAAGTGGTATCGACACCGCTCGCCACTTCCGTCGTGATGGTTTCGAAGGACCTATTCTCATGGTCACTGCTCTCTCCACCACCAAAGACAAGGTCCATGGTTTGGACGCGGGAGCCGATGACTATCTCACCAAGCCCTACTCCTTTGATGAATTGCACGCTCGCGTGAGAGCTCTTTTACGTCGCAAAGGTGGCAATGGCCAGAGCGTGTCTAGTATTTTAAATTACTCGGACTTGGAAGTGGACTTGATCCATCGCAAAGTGGTCCGTTCAGGACAAGAAATTTCCCTAACAGCCAAAGAGTTTGCATTGCTCGAATACTTCATGAGAAATGCCGAACGCCCTCTCGGCCGCGTTTCCATCGCTGAACACGTTTGGGATATTCACTTTGATTCCGAGAGCAATGTCATTGATGTGTACATCAATCTTCTCCGCAAAAAAGTCGATGCGCCTTTCTCCAAAAAGCTGATTCATACAGTGGTGGGCACGGGCTATGTTCTCAAAGATTCTAAGTAATCCTTTTTCATTTCTCAGCATTCGACTGCGACTGTCGTTGATCTTCGTTCTGATCTTTGGTCTCACCACGGTTTTTTTTAATGCCTTCTTATTCAAAGTCATGATCGACACTCTTCAACAGGATTTCGATGATGCTCTTTTCAACTATGCCGTGGACGTTTCTGATGGTGTAGAAATCGGCGTGAAGGGTGATCTGAGCTTTCCGCCCTTGAGACTGGATGACGGTAAAATCCTGCCCTTCGCTCTGGGGACCGCTCTCATTCAAGTTCGTCACAGCTCCGGAGCCGTACTCGCCCGTGTCGGAAATTTCGGCGAATTCAATCCGCCTTACAAAAAAGATTTCGAGCGCATTTGGGCCGGAGAAGAAGCAACCTATCGCACCATTGAGCATATTCACAACATTCCCTCGGCGGAGGCGAATTCCTATCGACTGATTTCCTTTCCTTTAGATAGCGCTTCAAAGCCTCAATTGCTCCTGCAGATTGCCGTGCCTATGACCTTGCTCGAAACCCAAATCGATCGGCGCCTGGCAGTCATTCAAATTGGTATTCCTGTGGTCTTGCTGATTGCGACCTTTGGTGGACTCTTTCTTTCAGCTCGAGCCTTGGCTCCGGTGAATAACATCATCAACATCACCAAGGGCATTAAAGCCAGCGATCTCTCTCAGCGAGTTCCAGTGCCTCGCCCTAACGACGAAATCAAAAAGCTCTCGCTCACCCTGAATGAAATGCTTGATCGCATTCAACAGGCCTTCCAGAGTCAGGAACGCTTCGTTTCGGATGCTTCACACCAACTCCTGACTCCCCTGACAATTATGCGTGGCGAGTTGGAGCTTTTGCAAAAGTCTGAGAAACGGGATGTCGATCAATTCATCAAGTCTCATTTGCAAGAAGTGGATAATCTTTCAGGTATTGTTCAGGAGATGCTCCTCCTGTCCCGTGTGGACGCAGGGATTGGCGCATTGAATTTGCAAACTCTTTGTTTGGACGAGGTGATTTTTGAAGCCCTTGGCCGTTGCGAAAAAGTTGCAAAGAACAAAGACATCAAACTTAAATTGAATATCAACAACGAGTCCTCTGAAGATCGCAAGCGCATCTTGGGCGACAATGACCTGCTCGTGAATCTCGTCGTGAATATAGTTGAGAACGCCATCAAGTACTCTCCGAATGAAGAGACGGTCTCTGTAACCTTGACCTGGACAGATGAGGCCAGCGAACTCGTCGTAGAAGACCACGGTCCTGGAATTCCAGAACAACAGCTCTCTTATATTTTTGAACGCTTCTCACGAGGCGCAAATTTTGAAAATCGTGTGAAAGGCTTTGGTCTAGGTCTAGCCATTGCTCAAAAGATTGCGATTCTCCACAACGCCAAACTCAGTGCAGAGAATCTGAACGGGCGCGGCGCGAAATTCTCCTTCCAGATTAAAAATATTTAATTCCCTTTTAATCACGGATTTAACCTCCTTTGTTAGCCTCTTGAACTGTTAGGTACCGATTCGGTATCGAAGCTAACTTTAAAAACCATTAGGAGGTTTTAAATGAAAATCGCTGTTGTTTTGATGTCTCTAGTATTTGCTGGTGTTGTTGCTCAAGCTAACGAAACTGCTACTGCGCCTGCAGCTGCTACTACTGCTCCAGTTGCTAAAGCTGAGAAAAAAGCTAAAAAACACACTAAAGAAGTTGCTGCTCCAGCTGCACCAGCTGCTGCTCCGACAGCTCCTGCTACTACAACTCCAGCTGGTCACTAAGACCTACTGTCTTCGCAAGAAGGCATGGAGAAAAAAAAGGGAACCCACAAGGTTCCCTTTTTCTTTTGGTACGGACACACTTCTCGTGTCGCAGATGCGTTATTGATAACGCATCTGCGACACGAGAAGTGTGTCCGTACCTTTTAGAACATCCACAAAAAGAAAACGGCTACTCCTGTTGGCACCAAAGCCGCCACTAGAAGATTCAGTGGCTTGATTCCTCCTGGGAATTTGTGACTTAAGATAGAGTATCCCGCCGCATTCGGCGCATTGGCGATGATTGTCAAACCACCCCCGGCGATAGCCCCTGCAACGAGAGCGTACTTGTTAGAGTCGGTAAGGCCTTCCACTTGGGATCCGAGATATGTTAAAGCCGCGTTGTCCGTGATGGCCGTCAAACCCACAGCACCTTTGAACAACATCAAATCACTCATGCTTCCCAACATCGGAGCCAACCACCACTTCTGGAAAGCACCAAACTGAATGATACCGCCCAGGAACAATGACACGAGCAAGCTCTCTTTAATTCTCAAACTGTCTTGATAACGTTGCGTTGCTACGGTGACGCCCAAGAACATCAAGAAAATTCCCAAGAAGGCATTTTGATGATGACCGGTTACCACAATGGCCACCAAGAAAAGCAAATGAATGATCACCACCAACGGTGGCATATCCGCCTGACCGCCGGCCATGCGCTGAGAAACCTCTTTCAATGAAATGCAGCTTTCCTTCAATTCACGACGGAAGAAGAAGACAAATCCCAAGGCGTTCACGAAAACGGCGCAGGCACTTTTCCAACCCAGATGAGTGATCACATAGGCGAAATCCCAATTCCACTTCGACGCCACCATCAAAATGGGAGGAGCCGCAAAAGGAGTCAACGCTCCCCCAATGGAAATATTCACAAAGAGCACCGCCAACAAACTGTAGATCAACTTATTCGAAGTCTTTTGCAGCATTGAATTCAACATCAAAGCACAGACTGTCATCGCTGCAGGTTCCGTGATGAAACTTCCCGCTAAAGCTCCGATGGTCAAAACTACAAACATATCCATCACTGCCGCAGATGTTTTAAAGATCTTTTGCAAAGCAGCGCTGATAGTCATGATGGCCTCGCGAGCTGCATATAAAATCGGTCGTGTCGAACACACCACCATGATAGCCACGATAAAGAAAGGCTCGATGAAATTCAGAGAATTCTGATATTCAATAGCACTGCCCCAGCCTTCGAGAATCGCATAAATCGACATGAAGAGGGCCGCCCAGATACCAAAGACCACCTCGATTTCACCTAATAGATGAAGCACCGAATGACCAAAGGAACCTTTGGGAAAGTGATGAGAGTAAGCCAAGATTTTTCCCACACAGAAAGTGTGAATCACAGCCAAAGCAAAAAATATTGTTCCGAGAAGTTCTATCGTTGTATATGTCATGGCAGAATTCTAAAACAGATTTTCTATGGATGTCCAAGTGAACCGGAAAAAATCGACAGACCTCCGAAAAGACTTGACTGCCTTTAAGCAAAAACCCATCTCTCGATGGGTTTTTGCAGCGCATTTTAATTTCTAGAAACTGATCCCTTAGTGTGGTGGTGCTTGAAGAGATTGTAGCTCGATCACAGCGTGAGCATCCTGACAATTGGGTGATCCCAAGCCCCCTTTCCCGAGCATCCAGCTCGGGAAACCAAAGATCAGGGGATGATTCGTCACCACTCTAGTGGGGCAGATTATAATTTCTAAGCACGAGTTATCTTTCGCAAAGATCTATCTTGTCGTTGATGGTTTGCCGCTGTTGAGTCAATTTTCCTACAGGGTATTCAAAGTCTTTGCGACTGCAGCCGTTGTCTTGGACCAACTGCAAAAGAGCTTCTTTCTCTGGTGGAGTGAGTTCCAAAGACCAGATCAATTTCACTTTCAACCACTGCGACAAATACTGACATTGATAGCCTGCATCGGGCGGCATATAGCGTTCAGGACTCTTGTCCCCTTTACGTCTGTTCTCGCTATAGCCCACCGAAAGAAGATGAAAATCATTTCCGCGATAGTTTGCATACAAACAGCGACGAGCTGAATTCCATTTGTGTGCCCCACTGATATAAGCGTGCTTGAGTGGAACAAAGTGGTCTATGTCGATTTCGCCAGCTCTTGTATACACTTTGCCAGTGTAAGGATCTGTCCACTTGCCCGTGCTCACGGTACAGTTTGTCGAGGTGTAAGAAACGTCCTCTTCAGAATCACGAATAAGAACTTGAGCTCTCGTGTTAAAACAAGTTCCATCTCCACGATCGCGCACCCAAGTGCCGAAGTGAATTTGACGATGGTAGGACTCGGACAGGTCTCCGTAAGCTTCGCCATGATGATCGAAGTTGAGCAAAAACAGAACCTGGGCTTTTAACTCAGACAGGGCCAAACCCGTTTGTTCAAAAATATCTTGTGCCGTGGTGAGAGGATCGAGGGCGATTTCAGAGTCGAAAGACAGTTTTGGTTTTTCGTGAACGGTATAGTAGTTGTCGAAGGCTTTTGTCGCTTGCGCCGCATAGGCTGCAGACTGCGTCGAGTATCCCCACACCAAGACACACAGAAACACCAAGCTTTTCTTCATGAAAACCCCAAGTCCGTTTTGATTTACCTCTAGAGAGAAATCCGTTCCCTCTAGCCCCATAGACTCTATTTAAGTCGAGATCCTTGTGAAATGGCAAACGAAAGTATGTCAGGCTTTAGTTAGGTGACGCCGAGAGCAATGATTATGTTACGCCTTTGCGACCCTCCAGAGGAAGTTTGCCTCACTTTTGAGCGCAAAAACCAGAGACTCCACCTGGGGGTAAATCGCCAATGACGATTCCATACAACTTTGATATCCTTGGGCTTATGGTTCAAAAAAAAGACTGTCCCGCTGAAAACTCTCCCATCGCTTGCCAAACGTGCGGCATGCGCGAAGAGAGCTTACTTTGTTCTACGATAGAAGCATTGCCTCTGATTGATCAGGCCAAGGTGATGTGTCGCTATAAAGCGGGGCAAACTATTTTTTACGCGGATAACGATCCTTTGGGAATTTTCACAATCACCAAAGGTCTGATCAAGCTTGAAGTGGTCTCCCCTTCTGGATCCGCCCACACACTGCGCATGGTGGGGCCCGGTGGAGCCCTTGGCTATCGTTCTTTGTTTTCTGGAGAACCTTATCATGCCTCAGCCATTGCCATGGAAGATGTGGAGCTTTGCTTTATTCCCAAAGCTGCAGTGATGAATATTTTTAAACAAGATCCGGCATTGGCTATGAAGCTGTTGTCTCATGTCTCTAAAGATCTTCGCTTGGCCGAAGAAAAGTGGCTTGATCAAATGGACAAAGGAGCTTCAGAGAGAATTGCAGAAGCCCTGTTGTTCTTGCAAGATCACTTCACTCATCAAGGATGGACTCGTCGCGAGATCGCTCAATGGGCGGGCACAACGCCTGAGACTGTGATCCGCACTTTGGCTCAATTTGAAAAAGAAGGCTTCATCGATCAGTCTGATGGTCGCAGCATTCGTATTCTCAACCGCGATAAACTGCGCGAGTTTCAAAAATAATTTCCTAAAAATTCAGTCCGACCTTTCTCGTTGCGAAGTTCCCTCACAAAGAACTTCGTCAATGCCACTCGTTGTTGCGGATTTTCCTTCAAAAATCGAAATACACCCCCAGGTGCAGGGCATCTTATGACGGCCATCATGTCTTAATCCTTGGCTCAGGAGCATATTGATGGAAAGAGGACGCATCGATATGGCTCTTACCCTTGCTCAACACAACTGTCTTTATTGCGGCACTCTGACTACGGAGTCTGAGTACTGCTGTAATGCGTGCGAGAAGCTTCACCAGCTGACTTCTCCTCTGCCTTTTGTTGAACAAAAAAAGAATCCGTTTTCTTATTTGGATGCTCCGGAGTTCCGAAAGCTTTACTTCCATCAACACTCTGACTTTGAATATCTATTTTATGTCGAGGGCCTGCACTGCTCATCTTGCGTTCATCTCTTAGAGAAGCTGCCCGATTTTTACGACGGGGTTTCTTTCTCTCGAGTGAACTATGCCCATTCGACCCTGGCTTTGACGTTGCGTCCTGGCGCTTCCCTGGCTCAGGCGGCTTTTGTGATTAAGGAGCTGGGCTATTCGCCCCTTATTCTTTCAGCCCAAGATAACTTTGCTGAAAAGTACAAAATGGAAAATCGCCGTTTCTTAAAACGCATTGGTGTAGCTGGATTTTGTGCGGGGAACACCATGCTCTTTGTGATTCCCGTGTATGCTGGTTTGGTAGGCTCCTTAGAAACTGTTTTTAATTGGATGAGCTTTCTCCTATTCTTACCTATTCTTCTTTACAGTGCTCAGCCCTTCTATCAAGGGGCCATAAACGCTCTAAAATACAAAGTCATCAATGTGGATCTGCCCATTGTGATTGCCATGCTGTCGGGCTTTATTCTTTCTACATACAATCTCGTGCGTGGCAATGGTGCGATTTATTTTGATAGCACAGCCAGCTTCATGTTCTTTATCTTGAGTGCTCGTTACCTATTAAAACGTGTTCAGCAGAATTATCTTTCGCCTTCTTTAGCTAAATCGATCTTTAAAAACCAAAAGTACTTAAAGATAGTGGGCTCAGCAGAAGAAGTGACTCCTTTTGCACAAATTCGTGCCGGGGATATTTTGAAAGTTCAGCAAGGGCAGATCCTGCCTTCGGACTGCACCCTTCTCTCCGAGCATGCTTTGCTCGACATGTCGCTTTTCAATGGCGAGTCTTTGCCAAAGAACTTCACAAAGGGCTTGTTGCTCTTTGGTGGCACTCAGGTTCTGAACACCCACATCCTGGTGCAAATTCAAAACTCCTATGAAGACAGCAAAATGGGACAGCTCATTCAAAAACTCGAACAAGGGGCTTTGGACAAAGGACACTTTGTTGCGCTCACAGATCAATTGGCTCAGAAGCTGATCATCACTGTCTTTGGTATCGCCATTTTGTTCTTTGCTTTCTATTCTGCGGTGGACTTTTCGGAAGCCTTCAATCGCTCTTTGGCTTTGATTGTGTTGGCCTGTCCTTGTGCTTTGGCCTTTGGCACTCCTCTGACTTTCGGTTTGGCTTTGAAAAAAGCGCAATCTCAGGGTGTTCTAATCAAGAACGCCACCGTCTTTGAAAAGATCTTGAAAGTTAAAAACATCTTCTTTGATAAGACAGGAACATTGACCGAAGGTCAGCTGGCCTTAGAAAGCAGTGAGCCCGAGAGCATCCCTCACGAAGTTCGTCAGGTGATTTTGAGTCTTGAGTCCTCCTCCTATCATCCCGTGGCTTTCGCCCTTCGCAAAGCCTGGCCTACAGAGACTCTTCTTGAGGTGACTGAAAGTTCAGAGACACTGGGCCAAGGCGTGAGTGGCAAAATCAATGGCGTTCGCTATGAACTTCGCAGCCTGGCTGAAAGCACTCACGAAAACGAAACCGCTATTGAACTACTCAAAGAAGGCCGCTCTTTATGCCGTCTTTATTTTACGGATTCTCTGCGCAAGGAAGCCCCTGCGGCCCTTGCTGTTCTCAAAAAGCGTGGCTTGAACATGTTCTTGCTCTCTGGCGATAAAAAATCTCGGGCCCAAGATATTGGACAGCGCTGTGACATTCCAAAAGAGAACATCTTTGCAGAACTCTTCCCTGAAGATAAGAAACAAATTCTAGAGCAATATGCAGACACTTGCATGATCGGTGACGGTGCCAATGATGCCCTCGCTTTGCAACTAGCCGATGTCGGCATCGCCGTGAAAGGCAGCGTGGATCTGTCTCTGCAACATGCCGATGTCTATTTCTCTCGCGGCGGTTTAAATCCCCTCTTTACACTTTTGAACCTGAGCGAAAGAACCCAAAAAGTTCTGGTTCGCAATCTCAGCATCTCTTTGATTTACAATATCACCGGTGGAACTTTGGCTCTCTTGGGATTTATTAATCCCTTGATGGCGGCAATTCTTATGCCGATCAGTTCCGCTCTGATTATCCTCTCCACCCTGTGGGGGTTCCGATGAATATTTTAGTTTTAATGATCCCGATGGCGCTCATCCTAGGAATAGGTTTTGTGACTGCCTTCATGTGGGCCACCTCGAAAGGTCAATTTGACGATCTCGAAACACCGGCTCACCGCATTTTGAATGATGACAACGAAAGGAAAAACTCGTGAACACGACTCCGAATCTCGTCGAAAGAATCTATTATGATGACGACATTGTTAAAAAGTTTATCTTAGCCACCCTGATCTGGGCTGGCGCCGCCTTCCTCTTTGGGGTGCTGGCAGCATTTCAATTGGCCTATTGGCCATTGAACGCCAACCTCGAGTGGATCACCTTTGGACGCCTGCGTCCCCTTCACACCAATGCGGCGATCTTTGCCTTTGGTGGGAATGCCATCTTTGCCGGGATCTATCACTCTTCTCAAAGACTCTTAAAGACCCGCATGTTCTCAGACACTTTATCTAAGATTCACTTCTGGGGTTGGCAGTTGATCATCGTGGCCGCCGCCATCACTCTGCCTTTGGGCTACACACAATCCAAAGAGTATGCGGAGTTGGAATGGCCTATTGATATCGCCATCACAGTGATTTGGGTTGTCTTTGCCATCAACTTCTTCGTGACTTTGAAAAAGCGCCGCGAAAAACACATGTACGTGGCTCTTTGGTTCTATATCGCAACGATCATCACCATTGCGGTCTTGCACATTGTGAATTCCATCGAGATTCCTGTGAGCTGGATGCAGTCTTATCCAGTGTATGCTGGGATTCAAGATGCCTTGGTTCAGTGGTGGTACGGTCACAATGCTGTGGCCTTCTTCCTCACGACTCCGTTCTTGGGATTGATGTATTACTATGTTCCGAAAGCGGCGAACCGTCCGGTTTATTCCTATCGCCTGTCCATCGTTCACTTTTGGGCCTTGGTGTTCATCTATATCTGGGCCGGCCCCCATCATTTGCTCTACACGTCTTTGCCTGAATGGGCACAGACTCTGGGAATGATCTTCTCGATCATGCTCTGGGCTCCCTCATGGGGCGGTATGATCAATGGTCTTTTGACTCTCAAAGGAGCTTGGCACTTGCTGCGCACAGAGCCTTTGATTAAGTTCTTTGTAGCCGCTTTGACTTTCTATGGAATGTCGACTTTTGAAGGCCCTCTTCTTTCGATCAAGTCCGTTTCAGCTCTCGGTCACTATACTGACTGGATCGTGGGTCACGTTCACTCGGGAACTTTGGGATGGAATGGCTTCCTGACTTTCGGGATGATCTACTATCTTGTTCCGCGCTTGTGGAAGACAACTCTCTACAGCAAAAAACTTTTGGAAAATCACTTCTGGATTGGTCTGACAGGCATTCTGCTTTATTACATCTCTATGGTGGTGGCAGGTATCACTCAAGGTTTGATGTGGAGAGCTGTCGATAAAGACGGCGCCCTTCTCTATCCAGATTTCATCGAGACCGTGGTTCGCATCGTGCCTCTTTACTGGGTGCGCGCCATCGGTGGAACTCTGTACATGATTGGTTTTGGTTTGATGCTTTACAACATCTACAAAACAATCCGTCTTGCACCTCGCGATCAAGAACAAGAATCCGTCGAAGTGGTTCGCACTGGTTTTGACGAAGTCACAAAGAAAACTCACCGCAAGATGGAAGGCATGGGTTTGGCGTTCTCTGTGTTGGCTTTCTGTGCCATCGCTGTGGGATCGGTTATTGAGATCTACCCGACTCTGTCTTTGCATAAATATGTGAACCCGAACAATATCACAGAGCCTCTTTCTCCTCTCGAGATTGCGGGACGTGATATCTATATCAAAGAAGGCTGCTATGTCTGTCACTCCCAACAAATCCGTCCGATTGTTTCTGAAGTGTTGAGATATGGACCGGCTTCCACAATTGAAGAATCCATGTATGACCGACCTCATCAATGGGGTTCAAAACGCACAGGCCCTGATCTGGCTCGCTTAGGCAAAAAGTATCCAAATCTTTGGCACTACAATCACATGATTGATCCAAGGTCTGTGACTCCAAAGAGCATCATGCCGAACTATCCATGGCTCACAGAAAAGAAAACAGATTTCTTGATCTTGCGCCGCAAGTTCTCGGTAATGAAGCAATTGGGAGTTCCTTACGAACAAGATGTGATCGCCAACGCGGATATTCATGCACAAAAGCAGGCTCTGCAAATCGCTCAGGATCTTGAAAGCAATGGCGGACCAAAAGGTCTTGAAAACAAAGAGATCGTGGCCTTGATTGCCTATCTTCAATCTCTCGGTCAGAAAGGGAAAAACTAATGAAACAGGAAGCTTTGAAATTCTTTAGCGACACTCATTTGACAGCCCTGGGATTATTAATTTTTTTTGGATTTTTCGTCGGTGTCTTGCTCTGGGTTTATCGCAAATCCAGCACCAACATCTATGCCCAGCTTGAACAACTTCCGCTTAAGGACGGAGACAAATAATTATGAGCAATAACGACACAGAACAGTTTCATGAATATGATGGAATCATCGAGCATGATAATCCCATGCCCACTTGGTGGCTATGGACATTCTTCCTGACCATCATCTTTGCATTTCTTTACTACATCCATTACGAGTTGGCCGGCGGGCCGACTCTGCAACAGGAACTCACTGTGGCTATGGAGCAACTTGAGAAAACCAAATCCGCGGCTATCTCTTCGGCTCCGATGGAAACCGAAGACAGTCTGGCAGCAGCTTTTGCGAAAGACGGCCTTCTTGAAGCTGGGCAAGGTCAGTTTGCATCTAAATGTGCGGCCTGCCACGGAGCCGAACTTCAAGGCCTGATCGGTCCGAACTTGGTCGATAAGTTCTGGGTCCATGGAAAGGGCAACCGCATGGATATTTTGAAAGTGGTTCGCGAAGGTGTCCCTGAAAAAGGCATGCCGCCTTGGGGTCCTGTGATGAAGCGCGATGAACTTTATGCTGTGGTCGCCTACATCATGTCTAAAAAGGGCACGTCCCCTGCGGGTGCAAAAGCTCCTGAGGGAGAGGCTGTCGAATGAGCCATCTCGACCCGTCTAAACTCACTAGCGTCAATGAACATGGGGATCGATTAAATATCATCCCCGCCGACGTGAAAGGCTTCTTTCGCAAACACCGCGACTGGAGCCAAATGGTTTTGTTGGTGATCTTTCTTGCCCTGCCTTGGACAACGATCAAAGGTCATCAGACCATTCTTCTTGATATTCCCAACCGTGAGTTTGCTCTTTTCGGAACTCTCTTCAAAGCCCACGATGCGCCTCTTTTGTTTTTTATTTTAGGCTCCCTGGCCTTGGGCCTCGCCTTGGTCACGTCCATTTGGGGTCGTGTGTGGTGTGGCTGGGCCTGCCCTCAAACTGTTTTCATCGATGGCGTCTATCGTCGCATCGAAAAATGGGTTGAAGGAACCTACATTCAACAACGTCAAAGACGAGATGCCCCCCTTTCTGCAGAGAAGCTTTATAAATACTCTCTAAAATGGTTTCTCTTTGTGGTGGTGTCTTCCCTGATTGCTCATAGTTTTATGGCTTACTTTGTGGGTGCTAAATCTTTGATCGCCATGATGATGAATACGCCCTCCGAAAACCTGACTTACTTTGTTTTGGTGGTGAGCTTTACCGCCATCATTCTTTTCGACTTTGCTTGGTTCCGTGAACAGTTCTGCGTGATCATGTGTCCCTATGGGAGAATTCAGTCTGTTCTTCTTGATCAAAAATCCTTAGCCATCGTTTACGATGCTGAGCGCGGTGAACCCCGTCGTGGGCTCAGTTCTCCGGGACAGAAATCCGGCGACTGCGTATCCTGCAATCGCTGTGTGCAAGTCTGTCCAACGGGCATCGATATTCGCAATGGTCTACAAATGGAATGTATCGCCTGCACCGCTTGCGTCGATGCCTGCGATGAAATCATGGAGAAAGTGAAAAAGCCCAAAGGCCTGATTCGTTATGACACCTTGGATGGCAGCAAGATCAATCTCTTCAAGCCCCGCTCGGTGATCTATTTCGTCGCTATTGGAATCATGATCGGCGTGCTGGCTTACTCTCTTTCAACCAGAAAGCCTGCGGATTGGACGGTCCTTCGAGGTGCGGGGCTGCCATACTCCTATGTGAAAGATGAAAATGGAGAACCTCTGATTTTGAATCAGTTCCGACTGCACATTCAGAATCAAGGTGCGCAAAGTGCTCAGTACGAAATGTCCCTGCCTTCAGAAATTGTAGATCTTCCGATTCGTTTGACCGTCGCTGAAAATCCTATTTCACTCAACCCAGGAGAATCTCGCGAATGGTATTTCTTTATTCGTCTCGATCCGGATTTGATGAAAGCCAGTGGCCAAGTCAAAGCTCAACTCGAAATCAAAGATCGCAAATCCGACTACGTTGAAAAACGAGAACTCATTTTAGTAGGACCCAAACAACCATGACCACAGGCTCACTCCTTCTTGCACTAGGAATTCTGTCCTCCAGCTTCTTCGGGAGTTGGCACTGTGCCGGCATGTGTGGGCCCATCGCCACCTTGATGAGCACGCGCAACAGTCTGTGGGCATATCACCTGGGTCGCCTTATCTCGTATGTTGGCTTGGGAATTCTCGCGGGACTTCTCGGGCAGTTTTTCCTTTCCAGTGATTTTGTATTCTTACGTTGGATGTCTGCGGGGACTTTGGCTTTGATCTTGATGATGTCCGGAGTGAACTTGCTCTTTCCGGGAAAGATTGTTCTGTTACTTCAAATGAATCGCCTCAGCCACAGCATCCTGCAACTCATCAAACGCCTTCAAGTCTTTCATCTTTCCAAATCAGGATTTGCCGTGGGCCTTCTTACTGCATTTCTGCCTTGCGGATGGCTCTACACTTATGTGACCGCAGCCGTTGCTACGCAAAGTCCTTGGGCCGGAGCTGCAACAATGGGACTCTTTTGGCTAGGTGGCCTGCCCGCCTTGAGTGCTGTGCCAATGATGGTTCGTCAAGCTGTGCACTCTGCAGGACTAAAGCAGCAAAAAATTGCTGGTGGCGTTCTTATTCTGGCAGGATTGTATTCTATTGTGAGTTTTCTCTACCTTCATTGATTGCATTTTTTGAATATTGACAATCTAGATCCAGGAAACCTTGAGCCTCATTTTTTTAGGGACTACCTTGAAGTCACAACAAGGAGGCTTATATGGCTAACCCTAACAACAACCCCCGACAAGCACCGTCTTCTTCGGGCAAAGAACAAGAATCTCGACGAACAACTTCTAATCAACCCGACAGTCGCGAGTTTCAAAAAGACCGAGACAGTAAAGAGCAGCGTGATTCATCACGCCAATCTGACTCTCGCTCTAACTCACAACAGTCAGGTACACGACACTCTTCTTCTGGAAAGAGTCATCAATAATAGACCTTCACCTTAAGAAGAATGTCGTCAAAGACCCTCGCCAGAGGGTCTTTGTCTTTTCACACTCCGTAAATTAAAGACTGGCAAGGCTTTGCGCCTTGCCGCTGTAACTAAGCACTGAAACTAATAGATCTACTTTTTTCCGTGTACGAGATCGAGCCTCGGGTTTAGCGTGAAGTCAGACCGATTAACTAAATAAAGCTAAGACCCAATATTTTTAAGGAGGAATTTATGTCTCTGCAATTTCTAAAAAATGGCTTGGCCGTGACGGCCCTTGTGGTTCTTGCAAGCTGTGCAAGCAAACCACCAAGCTTTATCCCACTTTCTTCAACTGCGGATCCTTCGGGAGAAATCGCAAAAACAGAAGAGCTCATCACGGCGGCGCGGGACCGTCAGCTGGACGTGTTGTCTCCTAAAAATTTCAGCCGAGCAGAAGATGCTTTGGCCGATGCTAAAAATCTAAGATCTAAAGACAAGCCTAATGAAAAAGTACTTAAAGAAGTAGCTTATGCACGCGGTTGGTTGCAACAAGCTGAAGAAAAAGGTGAAGTGGCTCGTACCTCTATGAAAGACATCACAGATGCCCGTGCCAATGCCTGGAGAGCCGGTGCCGACAAGAACTATCCTAAGGATTGGAAGAAACTTGAAAATGACACAATGGATGTCACCGAAGCCATTGAAAGGGGCAACCTCGGCCCAGCTGATCGCAACACCGGCAAACTGGTGGATCGCTATCGCGAGCTGGAAGTTCGCTCTGTGTCAGCAAACGCTCTAGGAAAAGCAGATGCCAACATCAAAGCCGCTATTAAAAATGATGCTGAGAAATTGGCACCTAAAAGTTTAGCTTTTGCCCAACAGAAATACGCAGCCACTGAAAACCTGATCAAGCAAAATCCTAAAAACAGTGTGATGATCAACCGCATGGCCGAAGATGCAACTCGTGCCTCTGCTCACCTCGTCACTGTCACGGACAAAGTCAAAGCGTCAGGAAAAGCTGGTATGGAAGATCTCGTTCTGCGTGATGAACGCCAACAACGCATGATCACTGGTTTGCGCACTGAAGCCATCGATTCCACTGTTCAAGCCGATCAGTTGGCTCGGGAAAAAGATGCGGCGGTTCGTCGTGAAAGAGAACTTCAACAAAAACAAGCATTGATCGATAAGGCCAACAAGGTGCGATCCCAATTCAATCCTAATGAAGCTGAAGTTTATACCCAAGGAAACAAGGTTATGATCCGCCTCAAAGGCATGGAGTTCGCGAGCAACCAATCCCGTATCACTCCCCGTGGCGAAAAACTTCTGCAAAAAGTTGAGAGTGCTGTGAACGAATTCCAAGACTCAAAAGTTATCGTGGAAGGTCACACAGATACAGTGGGCTCTCGTCAAGCCAACATGGTCGTCTCTGAAAAACGCGCCAAAGCCGTAGAAAAATATCTGGTGACTAATGGTGTGGATGCTGACCGTATTGAAGCCGTAGGCATGGGTTATCAAAATCCCGTCAGCGACAACAAAACGCCTCAGGGTCGCGCACAAAACCGTCGCATCGATGTGATCATCGAAGCGCAGTAAGAGCAAAGGAGGTTCTATGGCAAACATACCTGGCCATCACTGGCAGGATCTCAAACGGGAGCTCATGGAAAAGTGGCATGAGCTCACCGAGAACGATCTTGACAGCACTCTGGGAAATAAGAATTCCATTATTTCCTTGATTGAAAAAAAGGTGGGCTTGGCAATGGATGAAGCATCCGAAAAATTTGCCGAAATGGCTTCGCACTATCGACTCTATGACGAGCCTGAAGAGCAGGAGCCTACTCCTACCGAACAAAAGAAAGAACGTGTCCTAGAGATCAATCCACGCAAACCCGGCGACAAGGATTCTACGCCTCGGGATCAGCGACACTGAATTGACCTCTCACACTTCCACTTGAAAAATCCCGTCTTAAACCGACGGGATTTTTTTATCAAGACGTCCTTGGCGAGCTTCGGGGATGGATCTAAGAGGGAGTGGAGCCTGGGATATGGGCGCTACTTCGGCCCATATCCCAGGCTCCACTCCCTCTTAGATCCACTTTGCCTTCGAGATCTTTGAACTTAGATAAATTGGCTTTGGCCTTTAGATTTCTTTCTCGATGGGCGAAGACTCCGTTTGCCGGATGACGGCGACGAATGCGCAGGGGCTTGAGAATAGTTTCTCTTGTTTGCCGTCTTTCTTTCGGATGAGTTCTAAAGAGTCATAATCTTGGGTTTGACGTCTGACGAAGACCATCATCCCTTTTTCTTTGAGTTGGGCGAAGAGTTTTTCCGGGAATTCTTTTGAGCCCGCTGTGAAGATGATTCGGTCATAGGGACCGAGTTGCGCCGCTCCCTCGAAGCCGTCTCCCGTTATTACTTTTACGTTGCTTACGCCTTGCTCGATCAGTGAGGCTCTGGCTCTGTCTGCCATTTCTGGAATGATTTCTGAAGTTATTACTTTTCCTTCGGGGCCTGTGAGGTAGGCCATGAGGGCCGCGTTCCAACCGCTGCCGGTTCCTAGCTCGAAGATTTTGTTGCCTGGCTCTATTTGCAACATGTCTAGAATTCTTAGGACAAAGCTAGGTTGAGAGAGTGTGGAGACGAAAGGCTTTTCTTCATAGAGCATTAACGGCTTATCTTCATAAATTTGAGCCAGATGATCTTTTCTGGTATCCGTTGTGACATCTATCCATTCGCTGTGGCCTGCGGGGCGGTATCTTCTCACATAGAAATGTCTAGGGCAGTGATAGAAGGCCTCCACCACTCTTTCGTTGAGTGGGAGTGCGTTTTGGATCACTAGATTTTGATAGTATTCTACTTGTGAAGCCACTTTGATTTCTCCTTAGAAATTCTCCTTAATGCTTTCTTTGGAAACAACTTCTCTTGTTCGTTTCTGCTGAACAACACCGAGGATTTTTTCTGTCTCCCATCAGTTTATCAGCGAAAATGAATTGAAAAAATAAACCTTGCTCACATGTTAATAACGCAATGAACTCGTCTCATTTCACTCTCATTTGTGCGCAAATTCGCCTTTATCTCGAATAGCTTTCATCTAGTCTAGATCGATTATCGATAGACTTTCTCTATGGGTACTATAGAAAAAGAAGAATAGTCATTCCTCTGAAAAGAGCCGATTCTATAGACAAGTAAAGAGGCAAAGATCGGAGGCTGTTATGGCAAACTTATCCTCTCTCACTAAAACCACTCATGCAAAAAATCAGACGTCAACATCGCCCGAGGCGGAAACACTCACGACCCTCAGTAAGACCTTGGCGAATGAGTATTTCCTGATGTTAAAAACTCAAAACTTTCACTGGAATGTGGAAGGTCCCATGTTCTTCTCTCTGCATAAACTTTTTGAAGAGCAATATGGACAGCTTGGCGAATTTGTCGATCGTACGGCCGAGGTGATTCGTGCCCATGATAAAAAGGCTCCTGGAACTTTCAGGGAGTTTAGCAAACTTGCCTCCATGCAAGAAGCTGCTAGCGATCAAATGAGTGCCTCGCAAATGATTGATGTTTTAAGCAAAGATCATTCTTTGATGGCCATGACTTTGAAAGAAGCCCTTATCGTGGCTGAAGAGGCCAATGACACCAACACTGTCACGCTCTATGAAGACCTGATTACTTTCCATGAAAAAGCGGCCTGGATGATTCGAAGTCACAAATAAGCAGGTGAGCTATGAATAGCATGTGGTTAGGCATAATAGCAGGATTGGTTACGGGATTGTCCACCATTGTGGGCGCCCTCCCCATCCTTCATCGCGTGAAGAGCTGGAACCCTTGGAAGGTTCTCAATCTCGACTTTGCCATTGGTATGATGCTAGCGGCTTCGGCCTTTAATCTGATTGGCCCGGCCTACTCTTCCAGTTCCAACGTTCTTGGTGTGAGCCTTGCCCTGGCTCTCGGGGTATTTTCGATTTATGGATTCAGTCACTTGATTCACAAGTGGACACCCACCAAGCATGGCAAGGACCAACGAGCTTGGCTCTTTGTTATTGCGATGATGCTCCACAATCTTCCTGAAGGCTTGGCCTCTGGAGCCGCTCTCAGCGCGACCTCGTCTCCTACGGGATGGGCCACGGTGATTGCCATTGTCTTTCAAAATTTTCCTGAGGGCTTAGCCACAGCGGCGGCCTTTCTCTCTATTGGCTTCTCACAGAAAAAAGCTTTCCTTGGAGCCACACTCACGGGAGTCGTTGAAATATTTGGCGGAACTCTGGGCGCTGTTTTCACAACAACAACGGCCAGCCACTTGCCACTGATCTTGGCTTTCGCCGGAGGAGCCATGATGAACGTCACTCTAGGGGAAATCATCACCAATGTGAAAGAACATCATTGGTCTTACCTCACACGCAAAGAATTCCTCGGCGGCGGACTCGCAGTCCTCCTGCTGAACTTCTTCATGTTCTAAGGTAGGGACTTACTTTTGGTAGCAGCGGTGCAGCCATTTATGGCGCGCAGCTGCTACCAAAAGTAAGTCCCTACCTCTTCGCTTTGCAGATCTCCACTGTCGTTCCAGTTCGGATGAGTGGATAGATCTCATAGATTTCTTGGTCATTCACGGCAATACAACCGTCTGTCCAATTGTACATGGGATGAACGGCTTCAACTATTTGACGTTTTGTTTTATCTTTCGATGGAAAACCATGGATCATGATATGGCCACCTGGAGATCTACCTTTAGACTTTGCATAAGCCACATCGGCTTTGTTCGGATAAGAAACATGCAAACCCAAATAGAAAGCGCTCTTAGGGTTTTTAGAATCAATTGTGTAAATTCCTTCGGGAGTTTTTTGATCTCCCTCGAATTGTTTATGCCCTACCGGGTTGCCACCGAAGGCCACGTGATAAGTCTTCAGCACGACATCTTCTTTAACGAGATAAAGCTGTTTGCGATCCTTCGAGATCACAATGCGACCCACCTTATTGCCATCTTGAACAAACTGAGCGAACTCGTCTTCAGTGAGATGAGGCAACTGATCGAAAGACTCCATATCATCACAATAAGAAGTGTCTGCGAAGGCAGAGGAACCAATCAAGAGGGCAGCAGCTAAAAAAAGTGTTTTGATTTTCATGGACCTAGTTTTACCATAGGCCGCTTTTCTTCGCATGGGCCTTTCTTTCTTACGATTTTGAAAGCCCTTTTCTGTCACTTTGCAGAGGGGAATCGACTTTTTCGCATCTAGGATGTCTAATGCTTAGACACCCCTTAGGTAAACCTTTCAATCCTAAAATCCCTAGAGTTTCTCAGGGTTTTTTAGGCCTCTCTTCCCGTGTATTTTAAGATGGATTCAATCAATTTCTTACGGTCTATAGGCTTCGTGAGATAATCATTGCAACCAGCCTCCAGGCAGCGCAGATGTTCATCACTCATGGCATGAGCCGTTAAAGCCACGATAGGTTTTTTGTATCCCCCACCGCGCAGCTTCTGCGTGGCTTCATAGCCATCCATCACTGGCATTTGAATGTCCATGAGGATCAAATCAAAATCCTGTGTCACAGCCTTTTCATAGCCCTCCTGACCATTGGAGGCCATGGTCATTTCAGCTCCTTCTTTCTGAAGCATGAGCTGAACCAACTTTTGATTGTCTGTTGAGTCTTCACAAATCAAAAGGCGAAGGCCTTTTAAATGTTGAATCGCAGGTTCAGATGAGGACCGCACCGCGGGCTCCGGCAAAGGCTGCAGACTCACTAGCTTTATCGTAAAACAAAAAAGACTTCCCTGCCCCGGCACACTCCGGACCAGCTCAATGCCTCCCCCAAGAAGTTCAGCCAATCTAATGGATAAAGCCAGGCCCAGCCCCGTGCCACCAAAAATTCTGGTGGTGGAGCTGTCGGCTTGCGTGAACGGCTTGAACAGTTTGTCTTTTTGGGAATCATCAATACCGATTCCCGTATCTTGGATTGCAAAGCGAAGTTTATCTCTGTTGGCCGTCACCGTCAAAGTGACGCCGCCCTCATTCGTGAACTTCAAAGCATTACCCACGAGATTCATCAAGACTTGCTTCACCCGCACGGGATCTGTGAGGATCGCATCCGGAGGGCTATCAATATATTCAACATTTAAATAAATTTTCTGTTCCCGGGCTCGAACTTCCAAAAGGGAAATCACCTCTTCCACAATACTGCGCAAAGAGACTCGCAAAGTTTCGATATCCAGGTGATTGGACTCCACTTTCGACAGATCCAAAATGTCGTTAATTAAATGAGATAAGGTATAACCATTTCTTTGAACGACTTCCAAATAGTGAGCACGATCTTGTGCTGACAAATTTGGATCTTCCAAAAGCTCTGTAAATCCCAAAATGGCTCCCAAAGGAGTGCGGATCTCATGGGACATATTGGCCAGAAAGGAACTCTTTAAACGACTGGCACTTTCAGCCTCACTCAGGGCTCTTTCTAGCTCCGTTTGATATCTCTTTTCTGGAGTGATGTCGACAATCGTGCCCGTCAACCGCAGAGGATTTCCAGACCGATCATACTTTGCTCTGCCCTTCACTCGCACCCAACGTATGGCGCCGTTCTTCATGACACATCTCAACTCCACATTCAGATCAGCTCTCTGATCAATAGCTGCACTTCGTGACTCGAGATAAACAGGCAAATCGTCCGGATGCACGACCTGCAAGAAAGCGTTTAAACTGGCTTGATATTCCTCAGGCTCATACCCCAAAAGGCGTGCCGTGGTGTCGTTGACCTTTGAAAAACTCTTTTGCAGATCATTTTCCCAAGTTCCCATATTCGAGGCTGCGAGAGCAAATTCCAAATGTTCCTTGGTTTCTTTCAGACTCTCTTCACTTTCGCGCAGGGCTGCATCGGCTTTGCTGCGTTGAATGGCTAAACGCTGCAATTCCAAGTTGCGAATCCCCACAGACATAAAAGCCCCGAGAGCCAATAAACTGATGATAGTCAGAATCACAGAAATCGTATTCCCGAAGGCTTCGGGATAAAGGCCGGCCTCACCTCCGCTATTAATCAGGACACTCGAGAGGATAGGAAAGAACACACTGAAGGTCACATACCATCGTAAGAAAAGACCTCCTGAATCCCGGGCACTGAGTTTTTGCACGATACCCCGCTCAATCTGAAAGAAGAGCGTCCCCACAGCCAGCAAAAGAAATGAAATCGCCGCTGGCAAAGACAAACCAATCAACCGCGAGGACCCTGTGGCCGTGATGTCATTAAGATATCCCACCAGGGCAATCAAACAAATGAACATGGTCAACAAAAGAGAAATCTGAAAAAACCAAAAGGCCCGACGGAATTTCGAAAGATCAAAAAGCAAGATCAACATAGACATCGCCAAAAAGATCGTCGATGTCGAGGTCTGGACAGACAACTTGCCAGAAAAAGATAACGACTTTTCATTCACAACTTTATCGAAAAAGAGAAGATAATTCAGACCCGTCTCAAAACTAAAAATGAATCCCAAGAGGTTGAAGATCCCCACGCCAAGTGGAATCAACAAAAGGATACAAACTGTATTACGCAAAGCCCGCGAAGTCAGCTGTCGAGTGTAAGCGATCCACATCAAGAAAAGACTGACAGCCAAAAGTATCACCATGGTGGCCGTCAAAGGCGCCATGGCCGGCATACCTGGTAAAAGAGTTCTTAGATTTGGGATATCAAAAGTCCACCCCGTCATCACAGAGATGGCAAGCAGCATAACTAAGATGGCGGAAATTCCGGAGATCCAACGTTTTCTTAAAAAATCCAAGTAAACCTCAATGAGTTAATCTGTTTGAGAAATTACAAAAAAGAAAATGCCCCTGCAATCTCGTACTCGCAGGTTACTTCAGCGTAATTGATGCACCTGCTATATGTTAAAACATCGCAATACATGCAGGCTTTCAGTTTTTAAATCTCGTGTTGTAAGTCGGCTTCACATCACAAGAGTAAAAATATTTTTATTCTGTAGCTTGATTTCCGCAGTTTTTTTCAGCTCAAAAGTATTTTGGGTCTTTCTACACAAGCAAGAATTTTTCTCGTGTTTTCTTCACCTCAAAAAAATCAACGCACAACTTTTTCATCAAAGCAAAAATCCCTAACAAAGACCTGTGGTGCCCCTCACAACTCGACTCGAAATTCCTGCTTTTCGCACTGAATTCACGCCAAAAATTTAAGACGGCAAGAAATCCACTAAAATAGGAGGCAGGACAACCCACATAAAGGAAAGGGGATCGATATGAAAACGCTTTTTTCGTTCATGATATTTGTAGCCGCGTTTATTTTCTCGTTGACGTTCTCGCTCCATGCCCAAACTCCGGACATGTCGAACGATAGTGAAATTCCAGATATGATTGAGGAGCTCAATCCTTTCGACCCGAATGTCGAAGAGACTTTGAAGTTCTACGATCGCATCTATGAAGAAGAGACCGGCAAGTCTCCCTTCATCAGTGATGAAGACCCTGGAATCTCAGGCTGTCGACGCTCTGCCTGCACCGTCTGGTTGCAAATTGTCAAATCATCTCAACGTGCCTATCTCTATATGAATGGCTCATTGAGCAGTTCCTGGGCCGTGTCTACGGGCATCTCTGGCTATGGCACTCCGAACTTTGACAAACATCCTAACGGACGTATCTATGACAGATACACCTCAAAAAAATTCCCAGGTGGTGACTGGAAAGGACTCGGCAACATGCCTTATGCAGTTTTCATTAGCGGTGGGTTTGCCGTTCATGGAACTCCAGAGGGAAACTGGCCAAAATTAGGAAGCCGTGCTTCTCATGGTTGCATCCGCATGCATCCCGACAATGGTTACAGATTCAACCGACTGGTTCGCCAATATGGAGTTCGTAATGTTTGGATCACTGTTCAGTAAAAAAGTTTTATGTCCAAGACAGGATGCCCTAAGGAGTTATAGGGCATCCTGATCTGAGTTCATCTCGCAGTTCTTTTTTATTTAAACCTGCTTTCCAACAAATAAATCACCCTTCACGACTTGCCATTAATGACTTCGCACTCATACTAAAAGAGATTTTGAAGAAGGATGTCCCTATGAAAAAGCTTTCGACTACGAAGTTGTCTGTGTTGGATCTCGCTCCTATTGTGGAGGGCCACTCTATTGCGGACTCCTTCCACAATACTTTGGATTTAGCCCGCCATGTAGAGCGCTTGGGTTACGAGCGCTTTTGGATGGCAGAGCATCACAATCTCGAAGGCATTGCCAGTGCTGCCACTGCCGTTCTGATTGGCTATGTGGCAGGTGGGACTTCCAAGATTCGTGTCGGCTCCGGGGGTATCATGCTGCCCAACCACGCTCCCCTCGTTATCGCCGAACAATTCGGCACCTTAGAAACTCTTTATCCAGGACGCATTGACTTGGGATTGGGTCGAGCGCCCGGCACAGATCCTATGACCATGAGAGCTTTGCGCAGAGACATGACTGATAAAAATGTCGAGTTCTCAGATCAAGTGCAAGAGCTGCAATATTACTTTGCTCAACCTCAACCCGGCCAACGTATTAAAGCTGTTCCTGGTGCAGGCATCAATGTTCCAATATGGCTCTTGGGCTCAAGTCTTTACAGTGCGCAACTTGCGGCTGTCATGGGCTTGCCCTATGCCTTTGCGGGGCACTTTGCTCCTGAGCTGATGATGCGTGCGATTGATATCTATCGCGTGGGCTTTCAACCTTCCGAGGTTTTAAAAGAACCTCGCGTGATGGTGGGGGTGCAAGTGATCGGTGCAGACACCGACGAGCAGGCTCACTTCTTGGCGACAACAAACTATCAACGTTTCTTGGGTATTATTCGCAATCAACGCATGCACTTGAAGCCTCCGGTTAAAGACATGGAAGGGATTTGGTCTCCTCAAGAAAAAGAACTCGTTCAGCAAAAAATGAAAACCTCGGTCTTTGGCAGTCCTGCCACCGTGAAGGCGGGCTTAGAAAAACTAATTGCGGAAACTGAAGCTGACGAGTTGATGATTGTCTCAGACACCTACGAACATTCCGATCGTTTGAAGTCCTTTGAGATTATTATGGATGCAACGAGGAATTAGAGACCAATCCCTAGTGTGGTGGTATTTAGAAAGATCGTAACTCGATCATAGTGTGAGCATCCTGACAATTGGGAGATCCCAAGCCCCCTTTCCCGAGCGTCCGGCTCGGGAAACCAAGAGTTTAGGGTATGGAAAGGCTTATCTTCCTTTTCTTGACTCGGAATCTTTCTCTTTCGAGTTTGCTCGACGCTCTTCTTCATTGCGTCCGGTATCACCGGAGTGATCCATTTGCTTGTTGCGCTTTTGCAGCTGCTGCGCCTTCAGGGAACTATCAAAATGCTTCGTCGTCTGACTAAAACCTTTGAGTCTATGGGTCGACATGAAATCCTCCCTTTTTCAAAAAAGGATAACAATCTTAAACATCGGCGTAAACCGACCGAAGGCCTATTGAAAGCAATGGAGTTGGTAATGTGGAATTGAACTGCTCTCTCCCAATGGACCAAGGTCACTTCATTATGGCAACGCGCAGAGATTTTAACTTTTCATGAATTGCAATAAGAGAGAATAGTCTTGATCCCGATCGGCTTTCTTTAATGCGAGGATGTACTGATTTCTCTTGTCACCCATTTGCGCTAAATTCTCTTTACCCCAAGAGAAGGGATGGCCGCCTTGTTGCTCTATCAAAAGATCCGCAGCCAAACGAGAAAATCTTCCGTTGCCGTTGGGAAAAGGATGAATCCACACCAGGCGATGATGAAAACGTGCACCGATTTCTTCAAGGAAAAATGTATTATTTTGCAGCCAGTAATTAACGTCACCTAAAAGTTGACCCAGTTCATTTTGTATACGCTCCGGCGAAACACCGATATTGGTTTCGCGCTGACGAAATTGCCCTGCCCACTGCCAAGTCTCTTCAAACATTTTTTTATGCAGCAAGCAAAGGCCTGAGGCCGACAAGAGATCACTTTTCAAAGTGCGACTGCGCTGAGCCCAAAGAGTGGCTCTCGCAATTCCGGCAGATTCGAACTCATCCAGCTCTCCTTGAGTGGTGAGCCCTGGAATCAAACCTTGCAAAGTCTCATCGTCGAGAGGCGTTGCCCCGGGCGGACTTTTTATCTTCACGCTTTGTTTTCCATATTCTGCGATCCTCATTTTGCAACAACTCCTGAGCGATGCTTTCAATCAACTGCTTTTGTGCCAAAGAGCCTGTCCCCTGCTCTTCCAGTTGCATTGAGTATTCGGTGTTGGCCACCACTTCCTTAGCGGCTTGTTGGGCCTGCTTCTCTAAAGTTTTTTGCAGCCCTTCTCCTCGGGGGACGAGATAATAAACAAAGTCACAGTTCATGGCATCGGCCACGTTTCGTAAAGTTTCAAGAGTGAGCTTGCCAGCCACCTCATCGCTTTCGATTTTATTGACCCGTTGTTTGATCACGCCCACTCGTTCGGCAAGATCTTGCAGACTCATTCCCAAGGCTTGGCGAATCTCTTTCACCCATCCCTCTTTAGGAGGTTTCGTCGAGGACAAGAAGAGATCTTTAAAAAACCTGTCCAATTGAGTTCTGCGCAGCTTGGCTGTCTTCGTTCCCATAACTCACCTTCAAGTCACTTTCATGCAAATACGTCTACTTATATATAGATATAATAATACATATCGTCTATATATAGATAGATCTTTATGACTATTTTATCTACTTTAATGTAGACGTATTTAGCGACTTATTGAGGTTTTATGCTCTAGCTAGGGCACGGATTGAGGATATTTTTATCCCCTAGCCCTGTCAAACGAATATGTAAATTATGTGTAACTAAAATGAAAGGTCTAGGTTTTTGATCTCATAACGAAAGAACCCGAAACTGATCCCTTAGTTCGGTGGTATTTAACGAGATTGTAGCCCGATCACAGTGTGAGCATCCTGACAATTGGGTGATCCCAAGCCCCTTTTCCCGAGCGTCCGGCTCGGGAAACCAAGGTTTCGGGGTGGCTCATTCTAATCGCTGAAATCTTCGGTCTCATCATAGTTGCGCATGACGAGCTGAAGATTCGGCGACACAAAAGAGCTGCCCATGATGTTCCCTACTCTGCACTCAGAAAGCATCTGGTCGTATTCAGAAACTTCGGCCTTATCCAAGGCCTCAAGGTCCACATCACAATTCGCGATATCCCAAGCCTTGACAGAGTAATCCATTTTGAAGGCCACAAGCTTTCCCTTGAGGTCACGAATAGCCAACAGCTCTTGCAATCTCAGTGGTTCTTGGCTCAAAAGGTAGTCCCCTTCAAGAATCGTATCCCACCAGGTGTCTGTTTGACTTTCTGCCAAGCTCACGAGTTTTTTGAAACGCAAGGGATCGATTTTGTCGAGAGGCACATCTTGCTCTTGATAGAACTTGCCATTTTTATCGTCGATAATCTTATCAACTGTGTTCGCGAAAGCTTCTTCAGCAGAAATCGCCTGAGCCTTGAAAGAAGCCAGAGACAGCACAAAAGACATAAGAATCACAAAAGATTTCATTAGAACCATCCTTATTAAGTGATGTCGCTTATAGCCCACCCGAAGAACCCTGGGCAATCAATGATGGGTATTTTATTATTCATTAAAAATATATTGAGTATTTCATCTACTCTTCCCCGCACTGTTCGGTAACATCAGATCATCCCTGTCGTCCTTCAGGCATCAAAAGTCAAAGACTCCCTCCTTGGCAAGGTTTTCGGACTCACCGAGAATAACACCAACAAGGAAGTCGATATGAAACTCTATGCTCAACTGCTCCCTTTGCTAGTTTTGATTGGATGCTCGTCCCCTCACAAGGCCAAGGAAGTCGACTCACGAGTAGAGATTCCCGCCATCGTCACTTCAGATGCTGTCATTGGCATTAAAGATGGCGATATGATTTATCAGAGAAAAGTTCTGATGAGCGAAGAGCTGCGAAACATTCAATCCGAATCCTATCGCTTGGAAGCCTATGTCTATGGAGGCCCTCGCTACCTAGATAACCGCGGACTTTATGGACTATTGAAAGATTGTCATATGGAATTGGGTGACTCCGCCAATCGCGGCGACGGCAAGTTGCGCTGGCTAGAGTCTCGCACCTATGTGATTCCCGAAGACGAGCTGACCGTCATGGGAATTGAAAACAAGACACAAATCGTCGGAGTCTCAGAAGAACTCTTGCAAGATCGCTTAGCGCGCTATCGTATCTACAAAAAAGTTTTAACGGGCCGCCAGGACGAGTTTGAAACCAAAGTGAAGGCCTGTGAGCTAGAACTGAAGGCGCAAAGACAAGCGACTTCAGACAGCATTCTCCAATAACAATCGATTTTCTTATTTACGCGACTTCGGAATGAAAGAGCTTCCGCCTTTGCCAGGAGCTTTTTTTCTGAATTTCTCAGGACGGCCGTATCCATCGTCATCGTCTTCCACAGACTTTTTCTCAGAAGCTTTGGCTTTTTTTACAGGCTCTTCTTTTTTTACACGCACGGGTCGTTCAGATCTGGGCTTTGCTTTATCGAACCCTTCGATATCTTCAAGACGGATCAAACGAACTTTGTTCGTTTCAAAAACTTTGATGCCCTCATCGCCGACACTTTTTATCAATCCTGTGAAACCAAGGTGTCCTAAGGCTTTGCCAGAAACTCTGAATTTAACCGGCGTGGTCTTTTTATCTTTGAGAAGTTTGTTCACCTCATCAAGGTTCTTAGCACCGAGTTCTTGGGAAATCACACTGACGATATCTGATAGCTTCATGGTCATCCTTTAACTCAAAGTCCACCAGGCGGCCCCGAGCTTGTTCGGCGCCAACTTACTGCACTTTCAGACGTCTTGCTATGATTTCTATGAGGAAAATGTAGAAAATAAACGAACAAACCACCTGAATACCCCGGAGCCGTCCGACATCCTATTCAAGAACAGGGTATTTGCCGTACACCTGCTCTTTCGGCAGAGCATTGAAGTGCCACCACTCATGGTCCAGAACTTTAAAGCCTTGGGATTCTAAAAGCTCACGCAACAATAAGCGGTTGTCCAGTTGCTCTTGAGTCAACTCGCCGCTGGCTAGAAATTGCTTTTCTAGTTTTGGTTGGGCCAAATCTCGAAAATCATCAAAGTCCGTACCCATGTCCAACGGCACACCCTCTTTGGTTTGCAGAGTCAGATCCATGGCCATGCCAAAATTATGCAAAGATCCCGGATGCGGAGCCGCCACGTAATTCTGAAATGGAGTTCCCTTCAGTTGATTATAGAACAGTTCTTGAATGCTTCGCGGACGAAGCGTATCCCAAATCAAAAACTGCAATCGGGGATGACGACGACTCAGATCCGCGCAAGCCTGCCCGAACATCTCAAATGTCGTCGAAGAAACAAAACAGCGATCGAAGCCCTGATAGACATCAGCATTCATAAAGTTGTCTCTGGTGGCGTATTTCATATCAAGAGCCACTTCCGCAGAGGACTTGATCTCGCGGAAATTTTCTTCAATCCATTGAATCTGCTGTTTAAATGAGGTCATCCACCAAGTTTACACCGACTCCATATTCTCATGCAAGATATCGTAGTTCAATCCTGCGGCGGCCACTTGTCCTGACTGACAAGCCATAAGAACAGTTTGGATCATTTGAGATATGTCTCCAGCCACCGACACTCCCGGAGAAGTCGAGCGACCAAGGATGTCCAGAATATAAAATCCCATTTCGTTCTTCTGACACCCGAGTTGTTCTCCAATATCAGATCTGGGCTTTTGCTGAACTCGGACCAAGGCGACTTTTCTCTCTATCTTTTGGCCATTCTCTAAAACTATAGACCTCAATTCATCACCTTCATGTTCTAGATGACTGATTTTATTTTCATAAAGACGAATCTGATTTCGTTCTATGATTTTTCTTTGCTCTGCAGTGAAATCACCGGAGCCATTGGAAAAAAAGGCCACATCATCCGAAAGTCCCTTGGCCAATGTTCCCATGTGCATGAGATAGTCCGCGTTGCCAATGATCGCAAACGCCTCGTCTCTAAACTCATAACCATGGCAGTAAGGGCAGTGAATCACAGACCGGCCCCAGAGTTCTTGGATTCCGGGAATATCCGGGAGTTCGTCTTGGACTCCGACAGCGACCAGGACTTTCCTAAAAGTCGCCTCTTCTTGATTGGTAAAGGTCGCGACGAATTGTCCGCCCTGCCGACGTACCGATTGAACCGAAAGCTCCCGCCTTTGGACATGGGGATACTGCAAAAGCTCTTCGTGGATCTTTTGTCGGAATTCATTGGGCGGAATTCCTTCCCCCGTTGGGAAATTCTGCATGTGTTTCGCCCGGGCATTACGAGGCCTGCCGTCATCACATAAAAGAACAGTTCGCCGGCCACGACCTAAAGTAAGAGCCGCAGTTAGACCCGCAGGTCCTCCACCAACCACTAGAACATCATAGTCTGTTTTCTTCATAAGGGCCTCCAAAAGGATGTCACGTCGATTTAATCCATCCATAGAGTCCATATTAGCCCATATGAAGGCTGATGATAATTTCTGAGTGAGTTGACCAATTGATACCTTTAAGGTATCATTGTTTTATGGATATAAATCAGCTCAATGCATTCCTTACTGTGGCCGAAGAACTGAACTTCCGCAAAGCGGCAGATCGCCTGCATATGTCTCAGCCTCCCCTGACGCGTTTGATCTCAAAGCTCGAAGATGACCTGGGTGTGAAGCTCTTTAATCGCAGCACTCGCAAGGTGGAACTCACTGGCGCGGGCTTGGCTTTGCTCAACGAAGGCCGCGAGATCATGGATAAACTGGCCGAGGCTGAAAAAGCCGTGAGAGATATCGGCAAACTGAAAACCGGGCATATAGAGATCGCGTTCTCTGCCCCCGCTTTTTATTCCTCACTGCCAAAGTTAGCTTGGAATTTCAAAGATCGGTTTGCCAAGGTCAAACTTTCTGTGAATGAGCTGAATCACGAACGTCAGCTGCAAGCCTTGAAAGCTGGAAAGATTGATGTGGGCTTTATGGAAGGCCCTGTCGAAGAAAGTAAAAATCTTTCAGCTCTTATGGTGGCCGATCAAGAGCTGGGTTTGCTAGTTTCTGAGAATCACCGCCTTGCCTCTCGCAAAAAAGTTAAAATTTCTGAATTAGCAGAAGAGACAGTGATCTTCCATGCCCGCAGTGAACGACCTGGGTTTCATGATGGGCTTCTTAATTTCTTTAAGTCCAATCAAATCAAAATCAATATCCGTTACCGCGATGTGGGCGAAAGCTGCGCTATTCTCGTCGCTATGGAAAAAGGCCTTTTGCTTTCAGTAGGACTTGGACACGGAACAAGTACTCCAGGAACTGTTTTTGTTCCCATTGAAAAACCCCCAAAACTTGGAGTCTATGCAGTTTGGAATCCAAATAATCCATCCTTAGAACTCAAATCTTTTTTAAATTTTGTTCGAGAGAACTCCGCAATCAAGGATCCCAAGGTCGATTGTCTCATGGGACTTGCCAGCTGGTGATATGTCGACACACAGGAAAGAAAGTTGCTTTCCTGCCAAATAGCCACTGGGCCCCTCGGAACACCGATTGATTCAAGACTTCACTAGCGATAGTGTATTTCTATGAAAAACTTTTTTGAAAATCCTTTCAAAGGAAAACTCCTTAGCGAACAAGTCACGAACTCCAACATTATTGTTGGACGTTACAGTTATTATTCTGGGTACTATCACGGGCATTCATTTGATGATTGTGCTCGTTACCTTATGCCTGACAATAAAGACGTGGACAAACTCATCATCGGTAGCTTCTGCTCAATTGGCTCCGGAGTTTCATTTATCATGGCGGGAAATCAAGGACATCGCATGGAATGGACCTCCACATTTCCTTTTCACTACATGAAAGAAGAACCTCTTTTTGCCGCCGCCGCCGATGGATACAAACCCGCTGGCAACACTGTCGTCGGCAATGATGTATGGATCGGCGCCGAGGCCATAGTCATGCCCGGTGTCCACATTGGACATGGTGCGGTCATTGGCACTCGCGCTGTGATCGCAAAAGATGTGGAGCCCTACACTGTCGTCGCAGGGAATCCGGCCAGACTGATTCGCAATCGCTTCAATGAAACTGAAACCATGATGCTTTTAGAGATGAGATGGTGGGATTGGTCGGACGAACACCTCAAAGGGGCCATGTCTATCATGACTGGTGCGCCGGTTGCGGATCTTTATGATTATTGGAGATCCAACGTCCTCAAGGCTTAGGGGTTCTAAGTCCAGTGCCGGTCGAGGTAAAATACGATTGTCAGAGCACATCCGCGCTGATTTACTAATATAGTTTTTAAAAACCACAAAGGAGTTTTCGATGAAGCTATTGTCTATCTTCGCGGTTATTTTCTCTCTTTCTATTGCCGATGCCGCAACAACCATGAAAATGAATTTTAATAATGAAGAGCTCACTAAAATTATTGAGAACTACTCAAAAGCTTCGGGACAGAAATTTGTTGTGGATGCCTCTGTTCGTGGGAAAACTTCCATCTTCAATCAAGAGCCCGTAGCTATAGAGGAAGCCTTCAATCTGCTTTCTAGCGCACTTGCCCTCCAAGGCTTTGGCATCAGCAAGCAAGGCGATACTATGATTGTACAGCCAGCCAGAAATCTGCAAAGAAACCTCATCGAGGTTGGTACGGCGATGCCTTCACTAAAACCAGAAAGAATGTACAGCTGGATTTATACAGTTAAAAACACTCCTGCATCTAAAATCATGAGAGACGTAAGAATTCTCACTTCCAAAGATGGCGAAATGAATCTCAACGAATCTACAAATCAGATCATTTTTGTTGATTGGGCTTCCAACCTCAATAGAATCGGCGAAATCATGAAAGAGATCGATAAAAAAGCTGATCCTGCCACAGCAAAGTTGATCGAAGAAGGTAAGAAAGATCGCATTAGCAAAAAAAGACAAGACTGATAAATAGTCTTTTAAAATTCGACGTTCATGAAAGGGACCTCTCCGGTCCTTTTTTTTATTTCACTAGCCCCCTCTTCAAAGTAAAAACCTTGGACGACCTCGGGGCTTTTGTTTTATCCTAAAGAACACATGGCCAAAGAACCTCAAGAACTCAAATGGATTGAAGATCTTCTTCCTGAAGAAGGATACCGCCGCAAACCTATGTTTGGCGGCTTCGCCTATTACATTGACGAGAAGGTTGTTCTTGTCACCTTTGAGAGCCTTGGCAATCGCGTCTATCGTCACAAAACCTATGACTTCGAAATCTGGAATGGCTGCATGTTCCCGGTTGAGAAAGAGCATCAGGACAAAGCTTTTAAGAAGTTTCCGTTCCTGGTCTCTCACCCCGTCTTGCCAAAATGGCTTTATTTGCCCATTGAAACGGAAAACTTTGATGAGCTGGTATCTGAGGTGATCGCCCAGGTTGTTCGACCTCAGAGTTATTGGGGGAGTGTTCCTAAAAAGAAATCAAAAGGGGCAAAACCTAAAAAGGCTGCAGAAGAAAAGATCTCTATCAAGATCGATACTCGCCGTCCTCGCATGTTTTCCGATGAACCTGCGGAAGCCATTCTTTCTACCGCGCAAAAGATCACGGACTTTAAAAATCTCGGCGCCGTGGCCGAAGCGCAATTTCATAAAGCTGGAATTAAAACAGCTCAACAGTTCATCAAGCTGGGCTGGAAGAAGACGATCTTGAAACTCATCAAAGTGAATCCCAAGAATCGCCATACCATGTATGCATATACTCTTATTGGAGCCTTAACCAATAAAGAATGGAATCTGATTTCTGAGCAAGAGAAGCAAGAGGCTCGCGAGTACATGAAGTCTCTTGCTCCAAAGAAAGAAAAGAAGTCAAAAAAGACTAAAAAGTGACTTTCTTAAGCGCTCCTCTGAAAAATCCCTTTACAGACCAAACCTCACATATTTCCATTGATGCAATATTGTCTCATTTTGAATCAATGGCATGACTTGCAATAGAAAGATTCAAAAAGGGAGTTCCAATGAAAAGATATGCTTTATCCGCTTTGTTAATTTTAATGGCTGGAAGCGCATCTGCAATTAAATCTCTCAATGATGTGTACTCACAAGAAAAACTACAAGAGCTCCTAAAGAGTTCCTCTCGCTGTGTTTTGAACTCCACCGATGAAAACGCTAAAAATCTGACAGTGGCCGTGCGTAGCGCTAAGGATGTCAGTGGAAAGTCAGTCTATTTTGTAGAGTTGAGCGCAAAAGATAAACCTGCCACGCTCTTGCATCTCGTTCAAACTCATTTTATTTACGCTGGATACGTGGTCGAATCAAATGGCGGATGGCCTTTCCTTGGTCTCAACGTATCAGGCACTGTAAGTCACATCGCCCAGCTTTCTGGTGGAAAGAGTTCTGAAGTATTTTTGACAGTGAAAGAGAGTCTCTTAAAACAAAAAGTTGAGTTCTCTAACAACTGCGAATTCTAGTTCATAACAAAAAGGCTGCCAAGAAAAGGTGCCCCCCCCAGCTCTTCTCTATTGCTTATATGGTTACGGGCCTGTCGAGGTTTTTGTAGGCGAATAACAATTTAGTTAGAATAGCGAATGGCATAGAAGGGACAGATTTATGAAGCTTTCAAAGATCAAAGAGTTAGGAGTTTGCATCTTTGTACTTCTGTTATGGAGTAGCATCGTCCATTCTGCACCGATTAAGTATCTTGCACTGGATCTCGACGAAACGATCATCCAGCGTGAACAAGAGTACATCTTGGACAAAGGCGAATTAAAGCCGGCCTTGCAAGAGATTCGCATTTCAGCCCCCTATCCTGATGGCAGCATACAAAATAGAACCTATTATATCAGAGCCGGCGCTATGACCTTTTTGAATTACTTGACCCAAGAAAAGGCCAAAGGAAATCTAGAGTTTGGCTTTCTCTCTTTAAGCCATCAAGCTCGCCTCAATGCGGTGTTGAGTGCAATCACGATTAACAAGCGCCCTCTGATTCATATAGTTGGCGCAGCTTTCGGATCAGAGATGATCGAATCCTTTAATAGAGCCAACGGATTTACTGGCTCACTCCGTCTCAAAGATCTGCGCATTATGACTCATCCTGCGGCCTTGCAGTACTGGCTGGGTTTGAAAAAAAATGACTCTAGCGTTTTAAATCAGGTCACTGAATTTAAAAACGACCCTCCTTCTCGAGTGGTCCTTGTTGACGACAGTCCCCAGAACACTCACGAGGCACAGCGATCCCAGGTCATTAAGGCGATTTACAATAAAAAATCGGCGGACTACTGGAAAGCCTACAATCACTACGCACAAAATCCTTTGCCGAAGGCCAGCGAATCCTTTGAAACCGAAAAATTCATGGGTCGCCATAGCTCCGAAGCTTTGCAGTACAAGACCCTGCGCTGGTTGATGGAATATGCTAAAACCGAAGCTCTTCCCAACGACTATGCTGAATGGGACAAGCTTTTAAACACTCCAGAGTCTTTAGCCTCTGAAAAATCTTTATTTAAATATCTTATACCTGGAATTCTGGCGAAAGATTCGGCCAACACTGACATCCTCATCCTGGGCAGAGACGGAGACCTTTTTTATAAAGCGATGCAGTCACTAAGACATGCTCTTGGTATAAAATCAAAAATCTCTTATGCAGAAATCAGCCGACCTGTGGCCGGAAATCACTCTCGCGAAGAACTGACTGAGGTTCTTAAAAAAGCCGGCGTTGACACCGATGCCGTGAAAAATGGAACCCGTCAGCTGAGAATCATCGACACTGGCTACGAGGGGTCGGTTCCTAAGCAAATTATCAAGGCCCTCGTCGACGAGAATGACTGGCAAAGAAAAGTGAAAAACATCTCTGCATTTTTATTCTCCACCTTTACCGCTGGAGGAAAAGACGTTTCTCACTATAGCTCTTTCAATCACTATCTTATGAACGGCGGTTTTATTGAAAGAAATGACCATCTCTTTCGTCTGGGCAGTGAACAGACCCGTGAGATCATTTACTATTGGGAACATAAGCGTCCCCGTCAGTTTGTACGGCCGTTGGATATCGCTAACGGAGAAGTTCAGTTGGGTAAAAGCCATCCCACAGCGACTCGTTATAGTTATATGCTGCACTGGCATGTGAATGACTACTTCCAGAAGCCTGAGGTGGCAGCACTTTTAAAAGAACGCACTCAATTTGAAATGGGCATTCACGGGAACTACCCTGCGAGTTGGGCAAAAGACACTGTCGACTTCTCGAAACTGAATTCTCCTGAATTTGCCGAGACGGACGGACTTAAAACCATTCGTGCAAAAATGGTTTATTTTGAAACCCAAGGCAAAGTGAATCCTTTGGCTACAGGCACAGATGGCAATGAAGAATGGGTTAAAAACCAACATCGCATCCGCGACAATGCCATGGCCAAGTACTATGATTCTAAAAAAGAGCCCGAGTTTATTCATCATACTCAAAGCCGCACCAATCACCGCGATGCTTGGTTTGAGTATGATCCTAAGTTTCTCACTGAAACCAATGAACTTCGTTCCAGTCCGGAGACCCACGAAAAATTAGATCTCAAAGCGGCCTGGAACCGTCGCAAACTTTCCATGATGCATCTTTCTCGCAGCGCCGCAGGAAAACATAAGATGGGTGCGACCAAAGATCTGACGGTTTATGGAGACCAACTGTCGGCAGCTACGGTGGCCAGCCAAGAAAAAGTAAATTCCATCATTCTAGCAAACCTAAGAACTTCTTTTGATAAACCGGAACAACTGGATGCGTTTGTCCGAGATATCGCCGAAGCCTATCTTGGAAAAATTAAGTCCGAGAAGAATCCCCTTTTCAGAGACTGGAATTATCAGCATGGACCGCTCGGCGACCAATCCTTTGAAAGAGCTTCGGAGGTCGCAAAGAATTGGCATTGGTTTATCACCTGGTTCCAGTCTGAGCTCAAAAAGCCATATAATCCTTTGATTTTGTCGTCACAAGTTCATTACCTTTTAGCGACAAAAATTCATCCGTTTTATGATGCCGTCGGTAAAACTTCACGGGATCTGACTGATTTTATTTTCATGCGCAAAGGCTTGATGCCACCGGATTGGACAAAACTAGATTATAATGAATACATGAAGCAAACAACCAGCCTCAAATCAACACAGGAATTGTTACTGAAGGCAAGTGTTCAGAGTGTCACGGCCCCCATATGCCGACAGATTTTTTTGTAGGGCCTGCGCAGCTCGATGCAGAGATTTCTTATGGCGTGAGGACTAGTTGTCCTTCTCGACGCGATAGCCTTCTTCAAAATAGACATCTTTATCCATGGTGACTTCAGAGTATTTTTTATTGAAGATCTTTGTTACTTGAGCAGAACCAACACGGTCCCCGTTGCAAACAGAAAAACGTCCACCTTGGCAAGCACGGAAAACTGCCAAACGTTGCCCTACTTTTAAATCTGATTCACCGAGATTAATCTGCGCCACTGTTTGGCTGATCTTCATTGTCACGTTCCCACGAACAGAACTTTTGGTCGCACAAAATGCACCCACAGATGCAAACACCATCACTATAAAAGTGAGCAATGACAACATGAATCCCCCGACAGTTTTTTTCTTACCCTACTGTATGGCGTTTTAACAATCAACGTCCTCGGGGGATAATTATGGATTTTTATATTTTGGAGTCCGTACCAGCTTCTCTGAAAAACAAGATTTCAACGTACGAACTAAAAGAAATACAAGAAACTCACCCCTTGAGTCTTCGGCTGAGCTTTCAACATCAAGTGGGCATTCTTCGTAAAACCATAGCCTGCTCTGAAATCAAAAGGTGCGGGATCAATATCAGGCATCACATAAATCTTCTTCTCGAGGTAAAAACTCCAAGGGCCACGGCCCCACTTAACAAGCCCCGCAACCCCCGGAGCCGCTAAAAGATGATCGCTAGCAATCGAAGTAGAGAGCTCAGGCAATAGCGCCAGAGTCAAAGCGCCGAACTTTTGCGATATTCCAAAAGAGCCTGAAATGTTCAAGCGTTCTTGAGTGTTTTCTGGTTTACACAAAAGGCAATCATTGCCGAGTGCCACATGAAAGCCCCAAGAGGGTTTTACAAGAGAGTAAGTCTCTTGCCAGACATCTTCCAAGGTTTGGGCGCGTACAAAGAGCAAATTCCAAAGCTCTTTGTCAGAGCCGTTTTTTTGAAGATCAAAACCAAGATACTCCACTGCTGAAATGTCTTGATAGCTCTCGTCATAGAGCCAACTAGGATGTAATCCGGATCTTGCATGAATCGCGTAGTAAGATTCTTTTTCATCGTAAGAACCCGCCTCGAGCTCAACCCAGTGGGGACGATGCCCCAAGAATGGCGGCGAGAGATGTTCTTTTTTGCGAATCTCTTCATTTGAAATTTGCAGAGTCGAAGTTTTCTGCAAGTCTGCGGCCTGAGTGATTGTGGTTTCCATCAAGAGCTTTTTTTCAGGAGCCATATGAGTCTCGAGACGGTAGTTTTCATAGAGCCAGTAATCCATCAAAGCATCGAGCAGGTTTGGATCTTTGATCTCTTTGACTTTAGCTAAGGAATGCAAGGCAGGTCTAAAATCTTTTTTGGATTCAGGAGACAGCTGATTGATTTTTTCCTGCAAGCGTCGTTTGATAGAAGCTCGGAAGCGTGGATTATTATCGGCAAAGTCCAGATCCACCATGGCTCGCAAAGTTTCTGCGGGCAGCACGGGCCCGTGAAAACGAGAGCTGACGTTGAGATTCGGAGCCGCCGCCTCTAATAAAGTTAAAAGACGATAGGAGCAGTTTTTCCCGATAAAGAAATAATTGATCTGAGCATTGAAGGTGTACTCCCAAACCAATTTCGTGAGAAGATCTACTTGGTCTTCCGACATCTTCAGGTTGATCTCCCAGAGGTCTCGGCTCTCGGAGTTATTATAAAGTCCCACTTTCATATAATAAGGCTCGATATCATAGAACCCAGGATACGCTCCAGTGAGCCCTTTATACATATAAGCCAAGCGACCATCACTGGCAGGAGTATGCGCAGTATAGCCCACCACATAACTAAGAAGATCAATCCCCTCGCGGTTGGCATCTTTACGCTTTTGATTAGAGAGTCTTAAGAAGCTGTGCCCCATGATGGAGGCTGCATTGCCGGAGTAAGCTCCGACGAAAACCAGATTGACCTGATCCACTTGAATGCGATTGAGCCAATCTGTGAGGTCAGGACAGACAGCCTTAGGGAACTTTTTATTCAAGATGGTTTCTAGTACCTGTATACGGGCCGGAAATACGCAGGCCGCTGGCAATTGCAAAGTGCCATACTTTTTAGTGGGATCATTCTCAGAGAAGGCCTTCTCTGCAGCGATCAATTCTTTCACTGGCGAGACTTGCCCCTCAGGACTAAAGAAGAACTGCTCCGAAGTCACATCGCTGTGATACGAGCCAAAGTGTTTTTGATACTGATAAAGACGCAGCCAGCGCGGGTCTTGCGCAAAAGAAGAAGCCTGGTCCTCGGCGAAACCGAAAGCGACCAGGCTTTTAAATAAAACTAAGAGTAAAAAGACTAAGCGGACAACGAACACTGTTGAGTCAACTTAGGGTCCGTAAGAATCACTTTGTACACTTCCAACAAAACTTTAGAAGGATCTACTTCAGATTTGTTGTAAATGTTTTTAAAGTTCTTTTGCAGGCTCTTGTTCAAGTGCATTTGCGCTTGAGAAGGGCAACCCATTGTTGTGGCAAAAGCAGAAACGTATTCGCCTTGGCCCTTTGCAATTTCATTTTTCAATTCGAAGTGATTCATCGTTGCAAAGTGAAGGCTTTCCTTCTCTTTCAAAACCAACTTATGCTGTGTGCAATTCGAAGTACCCACAGTCATACCGATTGTTGTTACAGGGAACAACACCGCATTTGTCGTCCCGCGAAGTGCTGACGAAACCAATGAGTTTTCTTTAAAAAGGTACCAGCCAGGACCGCAACCAGAACTGCTGTCTGCTGCAAAGGCTTGAACTGAAAATAAACCGCTGATAAGAGCCATCGCTAAAAACTTCATAGTCTCTCCTTGATTGAAGTGTGTTTAATTGTGGCTGCTCTCAAAGGGAGCTTCAAGCAAAAACAATAAAGCATATATAAGCTGGTATAAAAGAGGGCTCGTGCTTTTAAAACGGGCATTTTTTCTATTTTTGAGAAGGCCAACTAGATTCTCAAACGGATACGGATTCAAACAGAGCCTTAGTCTATCCCCCGGATGTGCCAGCTGCGTTGCGACTGCTGATTGAATTTATGCCAGAGAGAACTTCACATCTAAAAAACTTTTGTATACCATTTTAGACGATTCAAATCCGACAACGAAGGAGACTCAAAAATGAAACACAACTTTCGCCCCGGCCCTCGCAACAGCATCACGGACGTCGACTCTATCCGCGTAGGACAGGCCGAAGACCTCAAGGTCTGGACCGGAGTTTCTGTTGTGCTTTTTGATTCTCCTGCAGTGGCTGCCGTGGACGTGCGCGGGGGTGCTCCGGGAACTCGTGATACGGATGCTTTGAATCCAAGCTGCCTCGTGGACCGTATTGATGCCATCGTACTTAGCGGTGGTTCTGTTTTCGGCTTGGGGGCTTCATCGGCGATCACCGACACGCTCGCCTCTCGCGGCATCGGATTCCCGATTGGGCCAGCGCGCGCACCGATCGTACCGAGTGCTGTGCTTTTTGATTTGCTCAACGGTGGCAATAAAGAATGGGCCGATAAATCCCCTTATGGAGATCTTGGTCGTTCAGCACTGAATGCCGCCTCTCATGATTTCAAACTTGGAAATGCCGGAGCTGGCTTCGGCGCTAAAGCAGGTCCTCTAAAAGGGGGACTGGGTACTGCTTCGTCAGTTTCTGGTGACGGACTTCAAGTCGGAGCTCTCGTTGCCGTGAATTGCGTGGGCAGTCCTATTATGCCTGGTCAATCTTCATTCTGGGCTTGGCCTTTTGAGCAAGCCAATGAACTGGGCGGTCAACCGATCCCTACCGGTCCGATCGATTTCAACTCTGCCGGGGAAGCTTGGACGGGATCTCCTTTGGACAGCTTAGCTGGAGAAAACACCACGATCGGTGTTGTTGCCACTAATGCGCGCCTAACAAAAGCGGAAGCGCAACGTATCGCGATTATGGCGCAAGACGGCTATGCTCGTTCGATCCGTCCTGTTCATACTCCCTTTGATGGTGACACCGTGTTTGCAGCAGCCATGGGCACCTGGGGGAAAGACATCACAGAGCGCGCGGACTTGGTGAATCGTATCGGTCTTGTGGCAGCGGATTGCTTGGCTCGAGCTGTGGCTCGCGGAGTTTATGAAGCGACAGCCCTTGGCGTGTTCCCGGCTTATCGTGATGTTCATGGAAAGAATCTTCGCGGGAAGTAATTGATCAGAAGAAAAGGGTTCGGCAAACCGAACCCTTAAGCTTTATTTATATTCATCATGAAAGCGCCACCAACTGTACATTTCAGTTTGTGGCCAGCCCTTTGGAGAATCTTCCCATTTTTCCTGACGACCATAGAGAGTCATATCCAGAATCGCCCATGGCGTTCCCATGTACTCTACTCCACGTCCCCCGGTATAATAGGTGCGATAAATTTTCTTTCCATTTCGAACGAAAACGCTCAGTACATGTTCACGATTTCCATCAATGCTGAGATCTTCATTGAAAGTCGTCTTCCATCCTGAATACCATGGCGTCGTCCACCCCAGGCGTTTCTTATGACGTTTGATACTCTTCAAAGGAGCATGAGAAATAAAGACAAAAGATGTATTGCGAGCGTGGACATGGGCTAAGTGCGGAATATGATCGGCCACAAATGAGCAGCCCGAACAAAAGCTGTCATCTTTGGGATGATACATAAAGTGATAGACAACGAGCTGATCTCTGCCATCAAACAGATCCAACAGAGTTTTTTCTCCCTCGGGACCTTCAAAGACGTATTCGTTTTTCATTTCCATCATCGGCAAACGACGGCGAAGAGCGCTGACTTTGTCACGCTCTCGGGTGTTTTTCTTTTCTTTCACACGCAGTTTTTCGACCGCTGAACGAAATGCTTTTTCTGAAACGACTTTTGGTAACGCTTTTCTTGCCATTTGGACTCCCCGCTTGAGCTTCTATTGGAGCAAAGCATTGGGACTTGGGCAAATTAAAAAATTTCAAAACATCCACTCTGTCTCTGTAGTAATAAATGATTCGCCCTTTTTTTCTAATCAGCTTTTTTTAGCCGTGGACCAGCTTCTTAAGCTGCTCCACGTCCCTTTCCACGGTTTTCATACGACTTCCGATATCCACGACATTAGCTGAAATCTCTTCTGTCGCAGCGGCGTTTGACTGAATGACGGCATCTAGCTGATTCATGGCCTGACTGATCTGTTGAATCCCATGAGTCTGCTCTCCGCTGGCCGTCGCAATTTCACCATTGAGGTCAGTTACTTTTTTTACAGAGGCCAAGATATTTCCCAGGACCTCTCCAGAGCGATCGGCCAATTTTTGCCCACCCTCGACCTTATCGACGCTCTCCTTAATCAACGAGCTGATGTCTTTCGCTGCCTCGGCACTTCGCTGCGCAAGAGTTCTCACCGCATCAGCAACAACTGCAAACCCCCGGCCTTGCTCACCGGCCCGAGCGGCTTCAACGGCAGCATTCAACGCCAGGAGATTGGTCTGAAAAGCAATATCATCGATAACGTTAATGATTTCTTCAATCTTGCGAGAGTACTGGGAAATCTCGTCCATTGAAGACATAAGGCCCTTCATCTGTTCTTCACCTTGTTCTGCCGTGGTTCTTGAGGTTTGCGATAAAGATGATGCCTGCTGCGCATTACCGGAGTTCAGATTAACCACTGAAGTCACTTCTTCCAACGAAGCGACGGTCTCTTCCAAAGAAGCTGCTGCGGATGTGGAAGACTCAGCTAAACTTTTTCCGGCCTCAGAGACCGCCACGATAGACTGGCCCACTTCCTCACTGCTGCTGGAGAGAGATGTCACAATGGCATTGATCTTCTTCGACAGTGACAAACTAAAACTCAAAGCCAGCAAAAGGACCACCACACTCACGACAACGAAGACAGTGATCATGCGCACTTCAAAGGCTGCAATTTGTTCATCTATAACATCTCTATAGATACCAGAACCCACAAACCAACCCCACGGCTTGTAACCACGGACATAAGTGATTTTTCCAATGGCAGGTCCATCCTTAACTTTCGGAAATACATACTCTGTAAAACCAGCTCCCTCTGCGGACTGCGCAATCGCCAGCATTGTTCGCTGATAAGGAAGACCATTTTGATCTTTCGTGTCCAAACGATATTGCCCTTCAATGGCTTGATTCATGCCATGGGCAACACCATAGCCTTCAAAGTTATATATAAAGAAATAATCCGTTTCATTATAACGGAGAGCCCGTACAGAGCTTCGCGCCAACTCTTTAGCCTCATCTGTCGTGATCTTTTTTTCTTCAGCCAGCTTGGCATAATGCTCGATATTAGAAGCCGCCAAATCCACGGCCGCCTTCACCTCATGCTTCAAACTCTCACGAACAGAGTTGCGGTAAAGTGGCAGAACATAACTGAACATCGTCACTAATAAGGCAAATACGCCCAACAAACTGATTGTAATAATCTTGATCTTCAAAGACCTGAACATTCCGACATCCTCTGAAAGTAATGGCTAAAACAAAGCCCCTTACCTAACGGTAATCCTCTCGAAGTTCTTAAGAGACAAAATTAAAAATGAAAAAACTGTCTCAATCAGTGACGACATCATTGCAAAAACAATTGTGAATATAAGTATGCCTCTTATGTATCTATTCGTTAGTGATGGGCTGAGAAAATCTTTTGCATCCGACCTGTTTTCATCAAATCAGAAATAACCGCATTAATTTTTTCGATTTTTAAATCAGACTTCTTTGAAACAGCGCACTTCACATCGACAGGACTGACTTCGAAGGGCGCTTTCTGAAGTCTTGCATCTTTGTCTTTATAATAATTGTATTCTAAATTATTCAAGATAATGAATGGGACTCTCCCTGCATTCAGTTTTTCAATATTTGCAGCTCCAGAACCCGCGTCCTCACGGATAATACTTCCGTCTTGAAAATACGGCGTTAATGTGAAATAGACAAAATGCAGAACCGTTCCCAGCTTCTTGCCCTTTAAATCCGCTATGGTCTTTACGTTGTTGTTCTTGCCATCTTTAATACTCACGACGTAATCAATCTGTCTAAATATGGGCTGGCTCCAAAAATATTTATCGGCATAGACTCCAGCCCATGCCTCATTGTCATAGCAAACCATTTCGATGGCTCCCTCAGCAAGTCGCGAATCCAGGCGTCCTCGCGGCAACAGAACGAAATTCACAGGGCGATTGAGTTTCTTACCAATTTCTAAACCAATATCAAAAAAAAGACCGCCTTTGACTTCCAGCCCTGCAGCCCTCTTTTCAAAAAACACAAATGGCGGCGAATCATTGCTATTCAGACCATAGCTAAAAGGTTCGGGCGCGGTCTTGGGATCGGCATAACGATCATAAATCTTTTTAAAAACGTCCCTTTTCTTGAGACGATCAATGGTTTGGTTTAACCGAGCCATCGTCAGAGAGGACTTCTTAGACAGAGAACATTGGATATCGGTTTTATCGATTGAGAACTTACTTTTATACAGTTGAGGATATGTCTTGCGATAAAAACTGAACTCTATCTCACTCATAACGACATAGTCCACGCTATCATCCAGCAGCTTCTTAACGTTCGCGACGACGTTGATGCTATCATCTCGCCGCAAAGTCTTTCCCTTGAAAAGTGACTCTAGATCCGCATAAACATAGTTTTCGACTGTTCCCACTGAGGCATCGCTCACTTGATCAAGAGTCTCAAAAAGTATCGGCTTGGTGGCCACCAAAACATTGGCATAGGAAAACAATGGTCTGCTCCATTCGGCAGTCCCATTAAATGCATGGTTCCAGCGAATGCTGTTATGGCAGATGACATCCACTTTGTTCTTTTCAAATTTCAAAGGAATAAGTTTTCTGGGAGTCCGAACTATTTCATAGTCCCTGCCGAGATCTTCGGCAATGGCCACTGACACTTCATAAATCAGGCCTCCCGTGGCGATCGGCATACTCTCATTTTCGAATTGGTATAATAAAGGAGGAGTATTGCTTGGATTGAAGCCGAATCGCAGACGTCTATCGTTTTTGTTGCGCCCATGGGAAATGCCATAGGAGCAAGCGATGGCGAATAAAATGAGTAAAGTAAGGCCTCTTTTCACAGCGAAATCATATCGGACTTGGGTAAGTTTCGCGAAGGAAATGGGTGTATCTGCCATTAATAAAAAGGACAATGGCGTCGGACATCAGTACGCGTTCGTTTATCTCCCGCAAAGTCACGTGGACTTTCGACAAATTAAATCAAAATCTCAGCAAACCTCGAAAGCCTCTAACGGCATAGTACGACTCTGCTCCATTATGGTAAGTGAACACATGATCATAACGACGATCACAGAAAATAGCTCCTCCGAGTTTTCTGACATTTGGTGGGGTTAATACCCAGCTGGAGGTCTTCAGATCAAACTCACCCAGGGTCTGTAGTTCTCGATACTGCTCTTCGGTGAGCATCTCGATGCCGATTTCTTTAGCCAGCTCGAGGGCGCTATTCTTGGGTTTGTGTTCTTTTCTGGATTTCAGCGCTTGTCCATCATAACAGACACTGCGGCGTTCTTTAGGAGTCTCTGGTGAGCAGTCACAAAAAATATAAGTGTCTGTTTTTTTCTCGTAACCGATAACGTCGGGTTCTCCACCCGTTCTTTCCATTTCGCTAAGGGACCATAGTTTACCGGCATTGCTTTCCAATTTCGCTTCCACATTAGCCCACTTAAGTCCTTTATGTCGGCCCATGTTCTTTTCGAAGCGGTCTTTTAAAACTTTGAAAAGAGTTTCACTTTGCTTTTGAGATAAGGTCTTTTTACTCATGGATTGATTTTAGGTTTAGTTAGATGGCGGAGCAAATAAAAAAAGGTTCTCAGGTATTTTCTGTTCCTTACTGTTGTCATCAGAATCGCACTTACCACTTGCCTTAAGGTCGTTGGAGCCGCACTGACCGCTAAAGAAAACCTTAATAAGGGCTTGGTTTTTCCGACTTATCTAAGAGATACTAGTAAGGAACATATTCTACTCAAGGAAGGCTTACGCAATGTTTGGGAAGACTTTTGGCATTCTCCTCTCGATAGCCATGTTGGTGTCATCTATCATAGTTCCTTATCGATGCTTAGTGTATTCCGGTAAAAATCATGACTAAGCTTAGCCATATCGATCTCAATGTCTCGAACTATGCCGCAAGCATTCGCTTCTATGACATGATCTTGATTCCCCTGGGTTGGAAGCGCCTCGTCTGCCGAACAGAGTTCACGACCTTTAGTGATGGCACCATGAAGATATGCCTATCCCCTACTGATGAGAAATACGTCTCAAGAGGATTTCATCGTAAGAATACGGGGCTTAACCATCTTGCTTTTTATGCTTCTTCTCGAGAAGAGGTCGATCAGTTTCATCAAGATGTTTTGGTGAAGAATAACATCACTTGCTTGTACGAGAAGTCGCCATCCGGTGATGACGACTATTATGCTGTTTATTTTGAAGATCCGGATCGTATTAAGATCGAGGTGGTTTTTGCGCCTCGGTATTGTCATGAGGATGATTGGACTAATGGGTTTGAGAGTGATTTTGATCCTTATGATAAATAAATTGCTGCGGATGACGCTCCAGCGAAAACTCAGCACCTGATTAAATAAGCTCACGGAAATCCATCACGGATAGGCGATACATATTTTTTATTGCCAAGATCCAAAAAATGTCTAAAAAGTATAAGATAAATGTATAACTGGGGGTTATGATGGAGAATACTGTTCTCATTTTAGGTGCTGGATTTAGTAAGCCGTATGGATATCCGACGGGACCTGAGTTAGTTGAAAACCTCATTCAAGTTTGCGGCAACTCAAGATCTACTAAAGAAAACAATTTCGCTAAAGATTTAGAGAACTTTGGCAGTTATTCAATTGATAAGTTTCTGTCGATACATAAGAACCATGGTGATATCGGCATATCGAAAATCGCCCACGAGATTCTCCGCGCTGAGGAAGAAAGCCTTTCAACACGCCCTCCTTTTGAGGATGACATTATTAAATTGTTACTTAATGATATAGAGGTATCTGATTTCGAAAAAATACGGATTGTCTCATTTAACTATGATCGTCTTCTTGAGTGGAAATTTCTAAAAAAACTAGGTACAACTACACCTCCAAGAGAAGCATATAAAGAATTTCAAGCACTTAAAATTGAACATATACATGGGCGCATGCCTTATATGAAGGATTTAGAGTTTCCCGGCGAATCTTCGTTTGAAATCAGCTACGCCCTCTCCGGCGCATCTAGAGAGCATAAAGAATGGGCGAGAACCGAAATAAACACCTATGGAATAAACTCATTCAAAACAATCTATTCTGCGGATGACCAACCTAACAAATTTGCCGTCGATGCTTTAAAGTGGGCAAGAAGAGTGTTTTTCTTGGGATTTGCATTTGATAAACTAAATATGGCTAAGTTAGGAATAAATAACGAGTCCATTATATACGATTGGGAGTCGAAATATGTAGCAGGATCAGCCTATAATCTCCAGCAAGTTAGAAAGAATGAGATCGAGTACGAGTATCCCTTCCTAAAAGGTCGACTCTTCAATCTCTCCGCTAAGAATCTACTTGTTCAAAAGTTCCATTTGAAAGATGCAAAATTTGATAGCGAACCATCTCCAAAATACAAAAAAAAATCTTGTTGCCAAGTGCATGCTACTCAAGAAAGATCTGAGGCCCAATCGAACTTAATACAGTACGTAAGAAAGATGACATGCTCATTCTGTCAGAAATCTTTAACAGCATATTATGAAAAACCGACAGGCTCAGGAAAGTGGTTGGTTAGAACCTCCTAGTCCTTCAATAGCCAGCGAATCTAGCTTCACCCGAATAAACACGTATTAGATTGATACATCTCCCGCAAATACATTGTTTTATGTTTAGCATTTAAGACGCCTTCCGATAAGCCAGTTATTATCGTGGAGGGATCTTGAATTTTCTATCTAGGCTAGTTTTGTTCTTAGGTGCGCTCTTCTTCGGTTTCTTTATCTTTTTTGGCTTTATTTGGATGTTCAAGGAGAGCTTCCTCGGCGGAGTAATCATAATGGGCATTTGTGGTACATTAACAATCGCCAGCTGGGGCAACTACCGAAGCAAAATTAAGCCCATTAAGTTTGGCATTGAGCATATTTAACGAGATGTTCCAACAGCTAATCGATTCCATAGATAGGATAATATGATTGAATTTAAAACATGCCTGGTAGCACATATCGACATCATGGGCTTTAAAAAGCTATTAGAAAACAATACTGATGCAAAAGTAAAGTTAGAAAGATACTTTCAAGAGACTCGCGAATTTCTGATGGGAAAATCTGAAATCTACAAGATCTCGGCTCCGGCAGATAATTTCAAATCACTATTTGTAAGCGACTCCATAATTCTATCCATAGAAATTGAGAAAACAGACGAAGATAGATATTTAAAAGCAGGAAGGTTTTTTTATACAATCGGCCTTTTACAGTATATGTTGGCAGTTAAAGAACAAATATGGACCAGGGGTGCTATTTCAATAGGCCCGTTATGCATGGATGTAGAGAAAAATATACTGGTAGGACAAGCGTTCATAAATGCGTATCTCCTAGAGCAAACAGCTGACTATCCTAGAATAATCATAGACCCACGAGTTCTCTCTTTCTTTAGAGATGCATTTAATGATTTTAGCCAAAAAATTCACGAATCATTTGAGGATATAAATCTCATTGGAGTCCACAATGGTATTAGGTTTGATACCCCACCCTTCAGTAATGATGCAATATTGATCGACTGGTTTAGGCACTCATTTATCAGAACAGATCTCATTCAGCCTTTTTTTGACGATTTAAAGGATCGAATGGGTATAGATCACAATCTATTCTCTAAAGGAAGCAAACTTATCCCGTATTTATTAGAAAGCTATGCTTCGTATGCAGTCGACGCCCGCGAAAATCGAAATGCAGATGAAATAAAGCGCGCTGAGGATATTTACAATAAAATTCAGCATTTAATTTAGATCCAAGCCGAGCTAAAGAAGATGGAAGCCATGGCCTGAAACGACGGAAGGCAGCTTCCTAAACCTACTCCGACTCCCCACCCTCACCCGGTTCATCACCATCCGACTCCACAGACTCCTCCGGCGGTAGCTCTTCCTTGGGATTCTTCAGCGCCGCCTCTCCCACAGACGAGGGAGTTTTAGCCAAAACCGTATTGCAAGAGCCCTTCGCTCTAAAGAAATGCTTCCACATCTCTTCATTGGCTCTTCCCTTTATCTCGATCTCAGGGTCTTGCAACTCCGACCCCATGTAAGAACCGGATTTAGCAAACTCTTTAAGATGCTTTAGCTTGCGAGGAATTTTGCGCTCCCCATCGCATTCACCTTGAGAAGCTTTTCCGCCTTCCGCAATAAAGCTATAAGCCTTCGGCGGAGACCTCCTCTTTGCCAACGCAAAGGAGCCAGGATTCACCATGGGTTGAAAAAACAAGACGGTCGCAAAGATCACTATTTTTTTAAATTTGATATTCCACATAAGCAAAAATGCTAACAGGAATTGTCTTGGACTAAAAACAAAAAAAGCAGCCCAACGGCTGCCTTTTTTATCCTCGGGTCATCCGGACCCTCGGTTCTTGGGAAGTGACTTATAAACAGAAACTACAGTTCCTGATAGTCTCCACATCGAGGAAGAGCAAAAGCTCCTACTTCCATTAAACCTGCCCCTTTGCCGCCACGTTTATCAGAATAAATTCTATAGTACTGCCCTGGATCGGCTTCTGATCTCAAGGTCATAATTTGAGCAACAACTTCAGTGCGCTTATCGATAACGCCGGTTGTTTTAGTCTTAATTTCGTAAATGCGAATGCAAGTGCTGTTCTCAACGTAAACTTTAGCGAGAGCCTTCGATTCAGCATCGACCAGCTTAATAGATTGCGTGTTTGGAGTGGCAAACGCTGCTGTCGCTGTCAAAAGACCAAGCAGAGAAACAAAAATCTTCTTCATGGTAACATCCTTATGGTTCACAGTGTTTATGACTTAAGTTCATTTAACATATAAAATCAAAATTCCAAAAAATAACTTCATAATTGCCTGACAGTTGTGCGGCCAAAGTGTCAATAATCTTCTTCTCGAATAAGTTGGAAATGGCTACGAACTTTAGACCCCGGCTGAACGGCCTCCTATAGTTTTTACCCCCTAATTCTGGAACCGTGGAAATCACCCGTTGGGTCACATGCTGTTCGGATTCTATTCAGTGCACACAACCTTAGCCACTCAACTTAAGACATCTCATATAAAGACCTCTAGATGGCTGATTTCTCTGAAGGTTTTCCGCGAACAACCGATGGATCATGGAGTGCTCTTTGCAGCATCTCTTTGTATCGCGCAGGTCACGGGGGAATAGAAATGAAGAATCGCCTCAAAATGAGAGCCTACCAAAAGATGCTAGTCTCCTTTCTCATGCTGGTTTTGCTGTTTTCAAACTGCTCAAGACCCGATTCGAATGTGTCGCTGGCTCCCCTGGCGAGCGAGGCTCCTGAGTTCTTGACGGTGAAAAACAACGCCGGTCAGATTTTTTATGCAAGCCCTCAAGGTGACGATTCGAAGGACTATCTTCAAAGTCTAATCCAGCAGGCGATTTCTGCAGGACCGAACAGTCGAATTATTCTTTCTCCGGGAACCTACCGTTTAGTTTGTGACAATCGTCCGCAAACATTTTGTTTGAGCATCAACAATGCGCAAGGTTTGTTGATCGAAGGTACGCCGGGGCAAACTAAAATTTTGGTGGCCTCGCCCTTATCAGGAACTTTACTGATTGCGAGCTCTTCGGCGACGATCATTGCGGGAATTGATTTTGATTATGAAACTCCGCCGTTCACTCAAGGCACCGTGACCTCGGTCAGCCCAGGCGCTTTTCGTGTACAAATCGATAGCGGCTATCGTCAGCCCAATCATCCTGACCTGATCGAAATGCTATCAAGTGGTGAAGCTAGCGGGATGATCTTTGCTCCGGGCACAAAAACGGACAAATGGGGCGATGCCCACATCTACGCGGCCATTGCCAAAAGCGCGCCTGTCGATCTTGGTGGTGGTCAGTGGCAATTCGGCGTCTATAACGGAAATATCACAAGCTTATTGGCGCCCGGAGATCGCATTGCGCTTTCGGGAAGACCTACTCACTCCATCATTTCCCAGTGGAATGATAATATTCAATTCTCTCAAGTTCGCATGTTTGCTTCTCCGGCGATGGCTTTCGTATTCGTACAAACTAAGGGCAATATTTTAATGGATCAGATTACGATCGTGCCAACGCCCGGAAGTGATCGCCTGCTTTCGACGAATGGCGATGCCGTTCATGTGAAAGACAGCTCTGCCCGTGTGATCTTACAAAGCAGCTATTTCGCCAATATGGGGGATGATGCCCTGAATATTGGAGCCGTCGGTCGCCGTATTCTTTTAGCAACGGGCAATTACTTCGTGATCGAAAAGGGCAGCCTCCCCTACGAAGTCGGAAATGTAGTGCAAATTTCTTCGCCCATCCACACAGGCGCTGTGCCACAGCCGCGATTCACCGATGGCGAGGCGGTGATCACAGGTATTCAAGAGCAGGCAAATACTGTGACCGTTTATTTAAGCAAGAACATCCCAGCTTCGGTTCAAGTGGGAGATTTGGTCTTTAATATTCACCACGCTTCGCCGGGAAGTCTTATTCAAAATAATACTTTCGGCAGCTACCACGGAAGTTTGCGCCTTCGTAGCGTGGGCGCCCAAATGCTGAACAATCGTTTTATGGACGCGAGGTTTGCAAAAATACTGTTCTCGGCGGACGCTCCTTGGAACGAAGGCCCGATGGTGAATGTGCCCCACTATTCTGGAAATACTGCCGACGGTGGAGTGGTCAACTATTACGGTCTGAACTTTACACTTTCTGCAACCGAATCCCCGGTGGTTTCTGGCAATTCTTTGACCCCAATTTACAGACTTTATAATCCCGCCATTTCGGATCATAACTTCTCGCACTCTTCTTCGGAAGGCGTGGCTCAGGGGGCTCAGCTCGAAGGCCTGGTATTTTTCTTAAAGGCTCGGGCGGAATCTGGACTGCGTCCGCTCTATCGCTGTTCAACCCTCGTGGGCGGTTTTCACTTCTTGTCCATTCTCGCGAATTGCGAAGGCCAGACAACGGAAGGCGTTCTAGGTTATTTGGCGGCGGATGCTAACACCGGCGGACGCCCACTCTATCGCGCGGTGAACACCTTGAACGGTCATCATCTGCAAACAACCAATACTGCCGAGCTGGTAGCGCCCATGCGCTCTGAAGGAATTCTCGGCTATGTTTGGTAAAAGCGTCTGAAGTCTCTCATGTGTAGGCACTTAAGTGATTTAAATCGAAAATACACTTTTTAGAACGCCTACCAAGGCTTGAAAGTCTACGCCTGGGTAGTCCTTCATAATCCCTTTAAACTGATCTGCAGTAACTTGGTTGATTTCTTCTAAAGCAATTTCCAAGTCTGTCTTAACTGTCGGCCCAACAAACGGACGCTCGGTCCCGACTAATGTCAAAGCTACTTTCAAAATATCATTTCGATGCTTCTTGATGTCTTTTGAATCCACAGATGCATCATCGGTCTTTTTTCTTTCGATAAGTTCGCGGTGCGCTCTCGCCTTCAGGCAAATATTTCCGACAGAGTTTATTAGCGGCGTATTCTGTTCGGTCTTATATATGTTTGCTTTTATGAGCGAGAAATACTCTTCATCTAATAAAATGGCCGACAACTTTATACTCGAATCGTTAGCGATTGGAATGATATATTGTCCATCACCCAAAATAATTTCGCTTTCGTTTCTGGCAAAAACCTCAACAATTTTTGGGTATTCCACGCCTACGGGGTTTGAAAAACGATAATATTTTGGTGAGCCTTCGGTGGCTTCTCTCAATGAATACTCGCCAGCTTTAATATAGGCAGATATTCTCGCATTTAGATCACCAGATGTATTCGTTAAGATAACAAGGTCAATATCTTTAGTAGGTCGAAACTCAAGCTCTTGTTCTTCCATTAACACAGATGCAGCACTTCCGCCGATAATGACGAACTGATCTTCAAGACCTATCATGTAACTACAGAAATGATCGAAGCCGTGGGGTTTTGCCATTTATTTACTCTCCATCTCAATGCTGTACTCACGAAGCATTTCCTGAAGAGCGATTTGCACCCTGTCATCCACTTCATGCTTTAAAGAAAAGTATATCTCGATGGGGTTTAAGCAATTCTGAATGGCAAACAGCTTTGGATCTTCCTTCCAAACCTCAATGAGCATTCCGTGCCCAAAAACGCTTCCTTGAAGACGCCCGTCCTCTTTGAGAGTCTTAAAGACCTCACTAGTAACGGCGATTGTTTTCTTTTTTGGTTCACCCAAGTTTGAAAAATGAGAAAGAGCTGTTTCTCCTGCCAACACATGGTCGTTCTTCACGATCGGCATATTTTCTACTTCAATCACTCGAAATAATTTTCCAATCGGCATCTTACCAACTGCATTCCAAAGCTGCTGTTTTGGGAGGAATTGATATTCCTTCTTTGGCCCCTGCCCTTTGGTTACTAGCAGTTCTGCACGAACCAAATCTCTGATGACTTCAGAAAACTTTGTACGTGATATGTCTGTCTTTCCCTTTACTTCGTCGAATAAGGTTCCTTGAGAAAAGAACTCTGGGACTTGATCCGTCAAATATCCGGCGATGATCTTTAATGCCAGCGGTTTAAGTTCAAACTGTGCGTCTTTAAGACTGACCCCTTGATTCGTTTTCGCCTTCATCATTTTTCCGATATCACCCTTCAATCCAATCTCTGGAATGAAGATGGTTTTGTCTTTGTAAAGAAATGGGATTTTTTCTCTTACCAATAATGGGCGAAATTTAGGATTCACATCATCAGCAACAAGCACTGGGATGGTGCCGCCACGAAGCTTACGAACAAATCGTAGTGCATTCATGATTTGCTCGAAGGCAAGTTCACGCTTTGGCGTCAGTAGGATCAATTCATATTGCTCAGGAGTTCCTACCCCCAACTGATAGGTATTGAAGGCTTGCGTAATATAGACCGGCACCCCAGGGAGAATGAGCCCCTTGGGTTGAATTTTTTGGCCTAAAGCCCCTTCTAGAAATCCTAAAGTCTGATGATAGTTTTTCATGCGATATATTAAGTATAATCATATATTTACATTTTATCAAATGTTTTACTTTTTATTTAGAAAAATACTAGATATTACGTAAATATATGATTTTAAATACTTAAATAAGATCATTATGGTCGTGAAGAGCTTTGTCGTTTTAGAACTTTGCGAATCTATCAACAGTTGGGCAAAGAGAGCCTCAGGAAAATTGGTAGTGAGAGGCACTGCGAGCGCGGCGGATGCCAAAGGCATTCGACGTGACGCAGGCGGGAGTTCGACGAAGCGACTTGCGCGAAGTCGAACGGACCGCGTCGGGCACGCGGGCTCAAAGCCCGTGGGACCGAGTCCGCCTCACCGAGAGCAACCGTCTGAAACAAAAAAAGCCGCGAAACCGCAGCTTTTTTAAAGAAAATTGGTAGTGAGAGGCGGACTTGAACCGCCGACCTACGGATTATGATTCCGTTGCTCTAACCAGCTGAGCTACCCCACCAACCGTAACGCATTGCCTAAAATCCTGAGAACAGGAAGCTCTTCAAAGCGTGAGCTGCAATTTTTAATGTCCTCAGGCCTCGAAGTCAATAGTCCTCTCTCTTCTTCATTAAGAATTTTTGGCAGCTCGCAGCGCCCCTGGCCTTTAGTATTGACCCAGAAGTGATTTCGCACTGCAATTACAGATCAAGTAAGAAAATCATGGATGAGCTTCTACAGGAAATCATAATTCAAATCGCGCGGTTCGGATCCATTCCGGTCCCAGCGATAGATTCTCAATGGAGGGGGATACTTTGAAAAAACTCATGATGGCGGCCCTAGTGCCAGCACTTCTCGTAGGCTGTTCGAATGAACAGTCCCAGACACCAAAAGGCAGCGGCGGGTTCTTCGAACATTTCATGACCCAATCTGCTCCGGCAATCACGATCACGGCAATCGACGATACTCCCCTAGTTGGAGCCCAAATTTTGATCGGCTATGAAGTCGATGCTACTTTTCCAGGCAACTTCCTGACCACAGACCAAAACGGTCAAGTGCAACTGCCAGCAGAATGGACCGAGGCATTGCCTGTGACCGTTCAAGCTGAAGGCTATGTTCGCGCCACTTATTTGAGCCAAGAGCCGGGAGCTCTGACGATCAAATTGCGTAAGTTACCAATGACTCAACAATTTGAAGTCCGCGGCAATACCCAAGGTCTTCCGATCGTGGATAAAGACGGTTACGTCGACTTCGGCTTGATCATGCCGGCGTTCTCAAAAGCTGACCTGCTAGCTTTCGACATTAATAATGTCATCAGCCCGCAATCTGATCGCATCAGCACTTTGGGACAAGACATTGATATTCCGACGAATATCTCTTTGCCAAAACAAAGCGAAAAGTACTCTTTCTTCACGGCGACTTTGGATAAACCTCTTTATCGCATTTACTTCCAACAACCAGGTGTGACTCGCGTTTACGCAGCCCGTGGGCGTTTCCCGTTCAAAACCGTGGTGGACTCTGTTCGCAAGGGCGCTGAATTCTATGAATTGATCAATGAATTCAAGATCAACGGCGGCGGAGTGCGCGACATCGAAGTCAAATCCGGCAAAACCACTTTGGACATTCCTGTTCGTGAATTGAACTACACAGAGAAAAAAGAAGTTCTTGCGCCCACAATTGCAGGCGATGAAGTCTTTTTGGCTGTGGGCGTGGCAAATCAATCTGGTTTGCTGATCCCGACGGATGTGAAAAAGATCAACTCCAACAAGAAAATGGCTCTGACTGTGCTGCCAGAGGCCGAACAAATGGTTTTGGGCGTTTTGAAAAAGGCTGCGGACTTGAAAAAATCTGGCGATCGCATGAGCGCGACGATTTTACCCTTGGTTGCTGGCGTGAATCCAAAGATGCTACCACTGATTCCAGATCCTTCTGTGAGAAATGGCGAGATCATTCTGCCTAAATTTAACACAATTGATGGTGTAAACCCGATTGCGACTTACTCTGTTCTCTCCAAAGAGATCGAAGTGGTGCAAGGTTCAGCTAAAGTGAAATTGATGACTCCACTGTGGGACGTTTACGCAGGATCTTGGGTTGAGACGATGAAGCTTCCACAATGGCCGGGCGAAACTCCAGTGACTGGTAAGAAGCGTTGGGAAGTAAATTTCGTTGGGTCGCAAACTGCTTCACAATCTGCGGTAGGTCCTGCTATGATTGAGGCAGCAACACATGTCACACATAGTTCAGTTACTTTCTAAGAATAGCGTTCGTTTTTTCCTGTTAATTTCTACGGGCTGCACTCTATTGAGTTGCAGCCTTTTTGATGCCCGCCCTTCTGCTCACTCCCAAATGAAAACCGTGATTAAGCAAAAGATCTTTTTTGCGCCCTACGATTCTGTTTGGACTGCGGCTCACAAAGTTTTGAAATATCCTATCGCCCAAGAAAACCAAGACACGGGTGTGATTGAAACAGAATACATCAAAGGCCTTGATGGCTGGTTGCCACCCGGCACGCAAACGCCACCCTCTGCGGGTATTCGTTATAAGTTGATCTTTACGATGGCTAAGGGCCGCACCGATGGTCGCGAGTCGACTCGTGTGACGATTGATAAAAAAATGGAGATCTTAAGGGATTTCTTCTCTCCCCCAGAACCTATGGAAACCGATGGACTGGAAGAGAAAGTTCTTTTCTATCGCATGGAGCGAGAACTCATCATCACGGAAGCTTTGAAAAAAGCCCCCCTCGAATAGTTTAATTGATCTTCTTTAAATGATCTTTCCAAAGAGACACAAGCTCACCTTGCTTGATAGTGCCTTTGCCCAAACGAGTGCCTGTGATTTTTTCCAGGCCGCGAATAGCCGGCACTTGCACGCGTTGGTCTTTGTCACTGAGAAGTGAAGCAAAGATCTTGATCTCGTGGCCTTGAGGCTTTGCGGCCAAGACTTCCACGATCTGAGGACGGATCCACAGACTTTCTTTCTTTTTAAAATTATACGACTGACTGAGTTCTTCCCAAAGAAGATCTCTCACCTCAGGGGTTTCGTTCTTGCGCAAAGTCTCCACTGCCGCAGAACGAACCACCAAGGCTTTATCTTTAATTAATTTAGTCGCTAAAGCGTGAGCCTTTTCAGGATTCACTTCAGCCAAAGCCACCAGAGCGGCGTTTCTCATGAACCACTCGGAGTGATCCCCTGCCCGCATCAAATCCGTCGTCGCTTTACCACGACGAGATTCTGCAGCGGCCATCAAAGCTTTCCAACGCACAGTCATGGGCTGCTTTTCGCTGAAAGCCACTTCGATGAAAGCGTTGTAGTGCTTTTCACCTTGCTTCCCCTCAACCACCATGCGGCGATTGGAAGAAGGCAAGTTTACGATTTCTAGAGTTTCACTGAGAGAGGCGGTGGCTGCACCAGAGACAGAAGCAGCACTGAGACAAAACAAAAACACAAACGTACGTACAAAATGCTTAGTCATTTTTAACTCTTTTTGTTTACGAAATTTTCGAACTCATCCATGAGCTTTTCAGTATCATCGCTCTTTTTAGTTGCTTGATCTCCAGGACCCGCTTTTTCTGCAGCACCTTCAAGAGCCTTTTGCCCTTCAACCGCCATCGCGAATTCCTTCATCAGTTCATCGTCAATCAAATCTGTCGCCGGCTCTTCGGAAGGAGCTGGTTTAATATCATTCACAATAGCCGCAAGATCCGCCTCGGACATGGCCTCTGAAGATGTTGTCGCCGCGGCAGCTGCCGCAGGTTCCTCAGGAGTCGTAGTCGGCTCAGGCTCAACAGAAGGCGCTGGTTCCGCAGCCGCCACTGGCGCCGCAGGAGCTTCTTCAGCCGGAGTCGCCGGAGCAGCCCCACCTGAAGATCTTAAAGAGTCCACTTGAGCTTTCAAGGATTCATTTTCATCTTTGTATTTTGAAAGATCGGCGATGTCTTCACTGATGATTTCGTATTCAGCTAAACGCGCTTCCAAATCACGGATCTTTTCATCGAAAGCATTCTTCTCGGCCGCCGACATGCCCGGAGCAACAGCTTCAACTGCGGCTGCCACGGGAGCTTCCGCGGCTTTCTTCACTTGCTCTTGCAAAGTCTCGATAGTTTTTTGGCGCTCCGCCAATGATTGTTTTAACGCTGCCAACTCTTGAACGATCTTGGCATCGGCTTCGCCAGAAGCCGCAGTGGGTGTCGCCTTGGCCTCATCCTTGTCTTCCCCAAGAGCCGCATCCACTTCATTCATATCAACTTCCATGCTCACATCGTCGTTCGAAGTGCGCCCATGGCCGTCGTGTTTTCCGCCCTGTTGAGCGGCTAGAATTTTTTGAAGAGTTTTTTCCAATTGAGCCGCGTCGAGGCCTGAGCCTGAGGCATTCTCGTTATCACTCCCTGACTTTTTCCCGAAGAAAAGTCGATAGGCTTGCAAGAGAGACAAGACGACGATAATCGCCAGTAAGCCCTCGATGATATGGATATTATGCCGATTCCAAAATAAGAGAAATTGTTCAATTGTCACAAGCCAAATTCTCACCCATTCTGAGGCGTCTCGTCAAGGTCAGGACCGCAAATCTCAATACTGGACCAAAGGCAACCCCCTGTGTATGGTAAAGTTCATTGAGGTGTCCTATGCCAATTCGTCCTTTTGATCTCATCATTAAAGACGCCATCTGCCTTCTTCCTCATTCCTCCGGTACGGGTTTGACAGAGCAAAAGGCTGATATCGCTATTCTCGATGGCCACATTGCTCTCATACGCGACAGCATCAATGATCCTGCTGTAAAAACCATCAATGCCAAAGGCCTTCACGCCCTGCCGGGAGTGATCGATTCTCAAGTCCACTTTCGAGAACCGGGATTAACTCACAAAGAAGACCTTGAAACCGGAACGAGAGCGGCGATTTTAGGTGGTGTCACTAGCATTTTTGAAATGCCGAACACCAATCCGCCCACCACTACCAAAGAACTGTTTGAAGACAAGCTGGCCCGGGCTCATAATCGTGCTCACGCCAACTATGCCTTTTTTGTGGGAGCTGGCCACGACAACATCGAAGAAATGGCGAACCTTGAAAAACTCCCCCACTGTTCCGGAATTAAGATCTTCATGGGCAGCTCCACTGGAAACTTGTTGGTGGAAGACGACGCCTCTTTAGAGCGAATTCTCAGCAAAGGCACTCGCCGCGTGATCGTGCACAGCGAAGACGAAATGAGACTTCGCGAACGCAAACACATTGCTTCGGACAATGCCGATGTTCACTTCCACCCTGTGTGGCGTGATGTTGAAACCGCGGTGAACTCTACAAAAAGACTTTTAAAGATCGCAAGAAAAACCGGAAGACCTATCCACGTTCTGCATGTTTCCACAGGTGATGAAATGGATATTCTTATGAACAACAAAGACATCGCGACGGTTGAGGTTTTGCCTCAGCATCTGACTTTGTATGCCCCGGAATGTTACGATCGCCTGGGCACCTATGCTCAGCAAAACCCTCCGATCCGTGAAAAGCGTCATCTGGAAAGAATCTGGAAAGCCGTTCTTGATGGCACTGCAGATGTGATTGGCTCGGATCACGCTCCTCATACGAAAGAAGAGAAAGACCGTCCTTATCCAGCTTCCCCATCCGGAGTGCCGGGAGTTCAAACTTTGCTTCCGATCATGTTGAATCATGTTCATGACGGTCGTCTAAGCCTCACTCGTTTTGTTGAGATGGTGACTGAAAATCCTCGCCGCGTTTTCGGAATTAAAAACAAAGGCCGCTTGGCTCAAGGGTTTGATGCTGATATTACGCTCGTGGATCTAAAAAAAGAGCGCACCATTGATAACTCGTGGATTGCAAGCCGCTGTGGTTGGACTCCCTTCCATGGCATGAAGGTCACGGGCTGGATGACTCACACGATTGTGGGTGGTCACTTGGCTATGGAAAGTGATGTGGTGGTTGACGCTCACAAAGGTCAACCTGTGGATTTCGAGGGAACTCTGTAAATGACTCTGACTCCGACGCCGACTCAGACTCCAGGAAAATCCCAGGCTGCCAGTTTGTTTTTTGCAGGCCTCTTGCCTGTCATCGCCTTTACTTTAATTGAAGAGTATTACGGCGTGATCCCCGGTTTGATCGCCGGGATGATCTTTGGTGGCGGCGAAATCATTTGGGAACTTTACAAGCACAAGAAGGTTCAAAAACTCACTTGGATCGGGAACGGACTATTGCTGGTGCTCGGAGGGATCTCTTTGATTTCTTCTGAGGGTCTTTGGTTTAAACTTCAACCCGCTCTGATGGAAGGCATTTTCGCCTTGGTTCTTTGGGGCTCTTTGATTGTGAAGAAACCTTTGCTTGTCTATTTGGCCGAACAACAAGGCCATCAGTTCCCGGATATCATCAAAGCCCGCATGAAAGGCATCACCTTCCGCAGTGGCTGCTTCTTTGCGATCCACACGGCCTTGGCCGTCTGGGCCGCCCTGCACTGGAGCACCACGAACTGGGCGCTTCTTAAGGGCGTCGGCGTCACTGTGAGCTTTATTTTGTATTTGGGATTTGAAGTTATTCTCTTAAGAAAGACAGCCATTCAGCTGCAACAACGGCAAGCCGTGGATGCCCATAAAAGCTAACCCCTTAGGGTGGGCGGTAAGTCGCTCCCTAAATCCTTGATTTCCCGAGCTGGATGCTCGGGAAAAGGGGCTTGGGATCACCCAATTGTCAGGATGCTCACACTAGATCGAGCTACGATCTTTTTAAATACCACCACACTGAGGGATCAGTTCATGATTATCTCTTAGCGCAGTAAATGTAAGCCGAGATAGCTCCAGGGAAAGCTTTGGACTGAGCCATATAGCATTCTTTTTCTGAAGGACAAGCTTTTTGCCGACGTTTCTTATCGGCATCCCCAAAGGCGATCTTTTCAACAATGATCGTCTTTGAATTCGGCATGCGCAAAATCGTCGTGTAGTTGTCTTGAAAAGAAGCCCATAGACCATTGAAGACTTCAAAAGAGTTGTTCAGCTCTTCGCTGCTCAAGGGAGTATGCAAGTAAACGCTGGATTTACCGCCTGATCCTGAGCGCACTTCAAAGGCTTTCGTTTGCGCCGACACGCCTCTTTTGTAGATGGCATCATAAGTCGTGCATCTCCAACGGTCCTTGCTCTTCATTGATTTCACATCAACAGAGTTGCCAGTCGCATAGAACGTGGCACGGATTTCATCCATTTTTGATTGATATTTTGCGTGAGAAAGCACGGAAGCAAAGACCAGCAAACCAAAGATCAAAAGACACTGTTTCATTATTTCGAAGTCCCAATAGGTGCGGAAGATTTATGGGACCGGTTAGAACACAGCGCCGAAAGGCAATCAACAACCTTTAAAGTGAAGCTCATATCCCGCCATCCGGAGAGTAATATTTTCTCTCACCCTGTGGCAGAGACACCACATCCACCCCTGAGAACCGAGGAGGATCAGATTTTAAGGAGTCCAAATTGCAGTCACAGCCCTCGGATGCGACTGCAATTTCGAGGACTTTACTTATTATTCTATTCTCTGCGAATCTGAATTTTATTATCGACAGACTTAACCCCAGGAGTGCCATTCGCAATCTGTTCGGCTCTCACACGCTCCTCCTTGCTATTCACTGTTCCTCTCAGAACAACCCAACCACCCTCTGCTTCCACACTCATATTCTGAGCTCCGCTAAGACTGGAGTCGGCGTTGATCTCGGTCAAGATTCTGTCTGCCTGGCTGTTCACAGTCGAAGTTCCCACCGCTGCCATTGCAGTCGACGCCATAAAACCAACGACCATTGAAAGAAGAATTCCCTTTTTCATAATTGCCTCCTTATTATTCCTTGAAGCAATAACAGGATACCTGATCCCTTTGGTGGGCTTCAAAGACTCTCCTCTTGTTTCATCACAGCCCACTTGGACCTTGATCAAAAGTATTGCTCTGAATTTAGATTGAGACTTAAGTTTTTTACGAATTTTAGACTGCGGCAGATCTTATCATGACCTGCCGAGAGTCTATTCTTGTCTGACGTTGATTCTATTGTCGATGCTCTGACCTTCAGAGGCTCCACGAGCGATGGCTTCCAGTTTGTTCTTTTCTTGAGCGGTCCCTACAGTTCCGCGCAGGATGACGCCACCACCGGCACCTGATTCGACAGTCACATTTTTCGCATCTGCCGAAAGACTTTTATCAGCGTTGATCTGCTTTAGAATGTTCTGAGCAATTCGGGAGTCTTTCTGAGGCAACGATTCAGGGGGCCTGTGATTTAAGATCCCCGATCCGGAGTTTGTCGCCGGGCTTTGTGCCTCAGCAGCAGCACCTAAAAATCCCAGAACCAAAAGAGTAAGAATGGCTTTAGTCATAAATCCTCCTTGCTACACTCTCAGCATACCCTATGGAGAAAAAAAATTCCCTGTTTGATCACAAAGTGGGACCTTCAGACCTTGTCACTCGTCAAATAGGTAGGGACTTACTTTTGGTAGCAGCAGCGCAGCCATTTATGGCGCGCAGCTGCTACCAAAAGTAAGTCCCTACCTATTTCTTTTTGATATAGACGATCTTATCGACCTCAGCCACAGTCTCTTGATTCTCGTCTTTGATGATCACTTTAAAAGGCCAATCCACTTTGCCTTTTTCATCCACAGTCTTGCGAATCTCTTGAAGCAGCTCTTCAGTCAACGTGAACTCTGCATGAACGCGAGTTTTTCCTGGCGCCACATAACGAATCGACGCGGCTTTATCCCAAACGATGTAAGCTTTCCCCAAGTTTCTGAGCAACATCACCATATAAAATGGATCCGTCATAGAGAACATCGAGCCACCATATTGCGTGCCCACATAATTGGAGTTCCAAAAACGCAAAGGCATTTCCACTCGCATATAGCGATAATCCGGGGACACTTTTTTAATACGAATCCCCGCCCCTAAAAAGGGAGGCCAGATATTCCAAAGTCCTAAAAGCTTATCTTTGACTTTCACAGCTCAAATCCTATTGACCGAATTGAAAGTTCACTTCTTGCCCGGTGTTTTGAATAGTTCCAGGAACATTCACGTTCTTGTTCTGGTCAATGTTGCTATTGGCATTTTGCAGAATGCAGGCATCATAACCTTCGTCCCCAGCCTTAAAGAAACGACCCGTGGAATTGCGGCACCCGATGCTGCCCGAAAGAGCTTTTTTCGGCGCAAAGTTTTTCACTCTGTCGAACTCTCCCATATCCATGGTGCTAAAACCTTCCTTCACAGGAACTTTAACCGTGGGAACATCTTCTGCATATGCAGAGAAACTCATTAAGAAAGAAAATAATAGAATCATTTAAATATCCTCTTTAAAAGTGCTCTTTAAACCATGAAAAATCATGAATCTGAGAACTCTCGTTATTTCAGCAAAGAGAACCCCAAGCAACACGCGATCCGTTAATTTCCCTTGAATTCCCCAGGACGCTTTTCTTTAAAGGCCTTTAAAGCTTCAAAGTGGTCATGGGTTCTTTGGGTGATGCCTTGATATCCTGCGAGCAAATCCAAAGACGTTCCTAAGTCATGAAGGTAAGCAATTTTCATGGCCTTTTTCGTCATCTGAATGGCCACAGGGCCATTACCAGAAATCTTGACCGCGAGCTTTTCGGTTTCGGCCTTAAGATCTTTTTCATCCACCAGATAATTGAGCAGTCCCCACTCCAAAGCTTTCGCTCCTTCGATGAGGTCCCCGGTCATGAACATCTGCATGGCTTTTGAGTAACCGATCACACGTTGCAAGAAAAATGTTCCGCCGTCTCCCGGCACCAAATTCAATTTTGTAAAAGTCTCTGCAAACTTTGATTTTGCAGATCCAATGCGCAGATCACACATCATAGCAAGATCACAACCTGCTCCGACCGCGGCGCCATTCACCATGGCGATCACAGGCTTTGAGAGATCTTCAATACATTTAGGTATTTGCTGAATACCATGCATGTAACGCATTCGCAGTTCATTGCTTTCTCCCGCGAACATTCCAGTTTTATTCTCCATGGCTTTGATATCACCACCTGCGCAGAAAGCGGAGCCTTCGCCTTGAATCACGATCACACGCACATCAGAATCGAAATCCGCATACTTTAGCACTTGAGTGAGCGAGCTCACCATATCCAAAGAAATCGCGTTGCTTTGCTCTGGATTATCCAAAGTCAGCCAAAGAATATGATTATCGCGAAGAGTTTTTAAATGAGGAAAAACTTGAGAATAAAAAGACATAATCCCTGCCCGGTTAGATTGATTAACGGTAGCAGGTATTTACAAAAAGAAAAAGGCCCCTTGCGGAGCCTTTTTTTTCTTCTCTCAATTCAGTGGCTTAGTTGCCAGAGCAGAAAGGAAGATCTGGTTGAAGTTGGCAGATGATTTGGCAGATCATTGGATCGCCAAGTGGACATTCGCCATCACCGCCACCAGGAGGTTGACCAGGTCCGCCACCGCCTGGAGGTTGTGAGCCACCAGACTTAGCACCAACATTGATGTTCAATGTTGTCGCAGTTTTACCGTCAGCATCAGTTACAGTCACAGTTGTTGAACCGTTAGCAACTGCAGTCAAAGTTCCATTGTCAGCAACAGTAGCTACTGCAGCGTTGCTAGAAGCAAACTTGAATGGAGCTTTACCGTTCAATACAGACATAGGCAATGTTTCAGAAGGTTGGATAGTTGCCGCAGACGGAACTACAACCATTTTCTTAGACATTACAGTCTCAACCGCTTCGAAAGCGTCAACACGGCAGTTACATGCAGTTTCGATAGAAACTTTAGCACCCGTCGTTTGCAAGATCGCGCGGATTTGAGCACCCGTCAAAGTAGCATCTTGTGATTTCAACAAAGCGACTAGGCCAGATACAAGTGGAGTCGCCATAGAAGTACCAGAAAGGTTTCCGTACTTGTTAGATGGCAATGTGCTCATGATGTTCTCGCCAGGAGCAGCAACGTGTACAGTCGCAGTTCCGTAGTTTGACCATGATGGTTTTGCATCAGATGAAGCAGAAGCTGCAACAGTGATTGAGTTCGGGAACCCATTGTTCGCTGGATACATTTCTGTTTTATCGTTGTTTTTACCGTCATTGGCAGCAGCTGCAACAAAGATAACACCTTTGTCATCAGCACGTTTGATCGCCTCAAGAAGAGGAGCTGCTGTAGAGCGTGGAACCGCGGCACCCCAAGATGCAGAGATGATTTGCGCGCCTTTTTCAACTGCGAAGTCGATTGCTTTGATCGCGTTGTTCAAGTCACCAGAACCGTCTTCACCCAAGAATCTCAAAGGCATCAAAGAAACGCCTGGAGCCAAACCAACGACTCCGCCATCAACCAAACCAGTTGCGCCAACCGCACCAGCACAGTGTGTACCGTGACCAGGGTTTTGGAAGCTAGTTTTGTCCATTGGATCAGCATTGTTGTCTTTGAAGTTGTAGCCTGGAACCATGTTAGGAGCCAAAGACTCATGTCTGTAGTCAACACCCGTGTCGATAACAGCTACGATGATGTTTTTGCTTCCTTTGTTGCCAGCGCGAGTCCATGCTTTTTCAGCTTGAACTTTAGAAATAGACCATTGTTCTTTCAAAGCCGCTGCGTCAACTGGTGCAGAGAAGGCTTTAAGTTTGAAGTTTGGCACGACGTATTCAACGCCTGGTTGAGAAAGAAGAGACGCCAAAGCTTTCGCTTCTTGCTTCTTTTCGATATCAACTTTTACCAAGCTAGCAGTCGGGTTGTGATCCATCATCTGGATAGCCGACGAGCTCATAGACATAGTATTCAGCATGTTAAGTGCACTTGTGCTTTTATATTTCACAAGGTATTCGCCAGCGAATGCCTGTGAGCCTAGAAGCAACGCACCCAAAAATAATGTACGTTTCATATTAATCCCCTCCGTGGTGAAAAAATCATATGACGGTTTTTTAACCATTGGACAGAGAAATCTTAAATAAATCTTAAATTTTTTGACACATTCCACCGAATGTTGAACCGCACCGCTATATTTTCCAGAATGATCGCGGCCCAACGGATTGATAATTCGCATCTATATATAGAGGACAGCACCATGACATATCTCCACGCCATCATTCTCGGCATCATTGAAGGCATCACCGAATTCCTGCCGATCTCTTCCACAGGACATATGATCATTGCCAGCTCCGTGATGGGAATTGCCGACGACGACTTCGTTAAAGCCTTCGAAGTGATCATCCAATTTGGCGCCATCTTATCGGTCTTAATCCTTTACTGGAGGCGGTTTCTACCGAATTGGGGCTTCTATAAAAAACTCTTCGTGGCCTTCCTTCCCACGGCGATTATCGGCTTTGCGTTAAAACACGTGGTAGAAGATCTTCTGGGGAGCGTCGAAGTCGTAGCCTGGTCTCTGATCTTGGGAGGCTTCGTGCTGATTTGGTCGGATCGTGCTTTTGCACATTTGCACAGCATGGGTCGCGCGACAAAAGATCTAACTTATAAGGACTCGATCAAACTCGGCCTCTTCCAATCTTTGGCAATGATACCAGGCGTCTCGAGATCCGGTGCCACAATCATGGGCGGCCTTTTTTTGGGAATGAACAAAAAAGAGGCAGCGGAATTTTCGTTTTTTCTTGCTGTCCCCACTATGGCCGCAGCCACATTGTACAAACTTTTTAAAATTCACAAAACAATTCATATGGAGCAAATCAGTATTCTTTTGGTAGGTTGCTTTGTTGCTTTTGTTGTCGCCATGGTGGCGATCAAGTTCTTTATCGGTGTGGTCACTCGATATGGTTTTAAAGGCTTCGGTTATTACCGTGTTGTTGTGGGCGTGGTCATTTTGGTTTTGCTCTACACGGGTCATAACTTAGAACTCAACTAACTGAGGGAACTCTCCTATGGAAAAATTCTTCACCACCGAGTCGGCCTGGTTCAATGAGGATCTCGTCGCTTTCTTCCGCCATGCGGGATTTTTGATGCCGAACTGGAAATGGCTCATGATCGGAGCCGGTCTCGCCATCGGGATCATCATGCGCCCGATCCTTCAGCTTTTCTTCCGCGAGGTGAAAAAGCACTTTCGCTATGCCAAAACACATCCGCAAAGTTTCTGGGCTTACTTCCTCCATCAGAAAACCGAACGTCCTGTGGCTTGGCTCATCACCGTTCTGTTCTGGCTTTTCATTGCAGATGTTGTTGAGATCCCAGGAGCTCTGAACACCTATTACATTCACTTCCTCAAAGGTCTTTTGGCTCTCTCGATCATCAATCTGGCTTATTTTGCCGTCGATGCCCTAGGCATGGTGATGATGAACACGGCTTCCAAAACTTCCAGCACCTTTGATGATCAGTTGGCGAATTTCACCAAGAAGGCTTTGAAATTCTTTGTGGTGATTATCGGGACCTTGATTGTCTTGCAAAGTTTTGGACTGAACGTTGTTTCACTCTTGGCCGGCCTGGGTCTTGGGGGCTTGGCGTTGGCCTTGGCTGCTCAAGATACAGCAGCCAATGTGTTTGGTTCTATCACCATCTTGTTCGACCAACCTTTTCAAGTGGGCGACTGGGTGAAAGTGGGCAGCAACGAAGGCACCGTGGAAGAAATCGGCTTCCGTTCTACGCGCATTCGTACTTTTTATAATTCTGTGATCACCGTGCCGAATAGCATGATGGCCAAGGAAGTTATCGACAACATGGGCGTGCGCCCGGCCCGACGTATTCGTCAGGTTCTGGGATTGACCTACGAGACACCTCCACAAAAGATCGTGGAGTTCTGTGATCATGTGAAGTACGTGATTCGCCAACACGAAAAAGTACGTCCGAGCACCATCATTGTGGCTTTCAATGGCTATGCCGATTCGGCTTTGAATGTCCTAGTGAACTTCCACATTGAAGTGGCCACCGGTGACGAGGAGCTGGCATTGCAGCAAGAGATTTTCTTGGAGATCCTGAAAGTCGCGGCAGAGATGAAAGTGGACTTTGCTTACCCGACCCAACGAGTTTATCAAACCATACTTCCTTAAAACGAAAAGGTAGGGACTTACTTTTGGTAGCAGCAGTGCGCCATTCATGGCCGCACTGCTGCTACCAAAAGTAAGTCCCTACCTCTGAATTATCTTTTCTTTTTCTCTTTGGCTTTCGCTCCTGAAGGAATGGCATTGCCAGCACGGATTCTTTCCGTTTCCAACTTCATTTTTTCGGCTTCAGCATCGGCACGGGCTGTTTCCATTTTGATTTTAGATTCTTCCGCACGATGTTTTACATTTTCCATTTGACCAACAAGTTTGTCTCTTTCCGCTTTTGTGCGAGAAGCTTCTTCTTGCAAACGCTTGAGCTCAGACTCTGCGCGCGCTGTCTCAGCTTCAGACTCCGCAATCACTTTTTTCGCACGAGCCACTTCAAGAGCAGCTTGGGCTTGTTCTTTTCTCAGGTTGTTGCGATTGCCTTCCAATTCTTGACGAGCTTTGGCGGCACTCTGCTTGGCCTTTTCTTCTGCGGACTTGGCATCGGCTGTCTTTTTACGTTCTGCTTCAACTTCAGACTTCGAACGGTTTGACTCATCAATAGCGGCCTTCAACTCAGCTTCGACTTTTTTAGTCATCGCTTCAGACTGCTCTTGTTGTGCCTTCAAATGACCCGCCTCTGCATCGAAGCGTTTTTTATCAGCTTCAGCACGGGCAATCTCTTGTTTTGATTTGGCTTCGCGAGCTTTGGCTTCCGCCACTGCTTTTTGCACCAAGAGTTTAGACTTCGAAAGACTCTGTTCAGCTTTTTGGGTCTCGAGCTTTGCGGCTTCCGCTTCTTGCATCGCTTTTTGCCCCGACTCTTGAGCACTTCCCGCTTCGCGGTCGGCTTGCTTGGCTTGATCTAAGAGCTCTTTAGCACGGCTCTCAGCTTGCTTGCGGCGGTTATTGGCTTCATCACGGGCCTGAATGGCTTTTTGAGTTTTTTCTTGAGCGGCCTTGATGCGGCTCTCAGCTACGGCCTGCTCTTTTTCAGCAGCGGCTTTGGCTCTTTCATGCTCAGAAGATTCCGCTTTGAGTTTTGCGGCTTCTCTTTCGGCTTCAGCTTGCTCTTTCTTTGCTGCCTCTTCCGAGGCACGAGCTTTACTGATCGCAGACTGAGACTCGGACCGGATCTTGTCCCGGCGACGGCGGTCTTCTTCTGCTCGCTTACGAGCTTCGTTGGCTTCGGCCTTAGCGGCTTCAGCGTCGGCTATAGATTCTTCGGCTTCGATCTGTGAGCTGTCGACCTGCGCCTTTGCAAGCGGTGTATAAGTCTGAGCTACAAGAGCTGCCATCATGATGAGTCCAAGGGGTTTCAAAAACATTTCTGTCTCCTTATGCTGAGAAACAGAATTTAGAATAGCTGGAATTTGGATAAAAAAAAAGCGACCAGGAAAGGGGGGGAGGGATCCTGGCCGCCATGGGGGGTGACTTTTACTATAGCAACGGCGATGCCATGGACCTTTTTGCTCCATCTCCACTAAAAACCACAAAGAAGTTCAAACTAATGTCGAGCTTCTTTACAGAAAACGCAATTTGCGGGACTTGAGGATTAAGACGACCGTAAATAAAATGGGACTGTTTATTTACGGAAACAAAAACGGATCTAGAAAATATTTTTGGGGAGAGTCTCATACTGAGATCCCCAAGTTCGTTTTGCTGAAAATGAAGGCATTCCAAGGGGCCTGGCTAAGGCCCCTTTTCAAAGTCCTGGGGCCTCAATGGTCGTCGCAAAACGCAAGACTCTAGGAAAGGTGGCCCAAGCGCTCATTAAACATCTGAGTCAAGAAGGCCTTTTTCTCAATAGCCAAAGGAAAGCTGAAAATGAGGTCTTTGTGCTTCTGAAACTTTGTTGTCAGGCTCTTCAGCATGGAGGCCGTGGCCTCCCCAGGGACATTATATCTCTCACCGAATTCAATGAAGGTCTTACGCTTGAGGTTTTGATTCTTGCCATCAAATAGCAAAGCCATGGTGTGATCGCCATTAATACCTGTGCAGAGAATGTCATAGGCTGGAGACATTTGCGTGATTCCATTCTTTTCAATGAGACTGATGTTTTTAGCATGCAAGTCCCCATTCCCTACCAAATACGAAAAGGCCACAAGTTTTAGCAGACTCAGGATCTCGATTTCTGGAGTTGAAGAAAACTGAGCAACTCCCTCGGCAATCTTTTGCAACGAGACACGATATTTATCCGCAGGATATAAATTGAGAAACTGGCAGGCATCCTCTTGATGAAGCCGGTGCCATTGCTTTCTTTTTTTATCCCACTCTCGATCAAAGCGTTCAACCAGGAGAGCAGCTTCACCATTTTCATCATGAACAATAGTGGCTTCATTGACTTGCAAGCCACAGGCTTTAGCGAGCTTCAGACAGGCATATTCATTGGCAATACCTTCCGGAAACTCCTTCGACTCCAACTTGAGAATATAACTTTTGTTTCTCTTCTTACCTAGGAGCGGAAGAGAGATCCGATCCGCCGAAGCTTTTTCTTGAACTCCGGCCAAAGAACTTCCTCCAAGGGTTTCTCCTTCTTTGAGACGGTCCCGCAATGCAGAAAAATTCTTTGGAAGCTCAAGTTCGGTTTCCTCTTCGTCCTTATCGCTTTCTTCGGGATCTTTAAAGTGAATATCTCCGACGGGATCCATACCGGCAGCGACCAATAAACTGAACATATCATCTTCTGAGGTTTTCAAACGACGAACCAAAGCCTTTAAGCGCAAGCCCTCAGGTAAAAGTCCCGCAAAATACGCCGGCAGCCCCACCCCTCTGTATTCCATCCGAGACTGAGTTAACGGAATACAATAAGTAAGCCCCTTGCCCTTCGAGGACTCACGAAAATCTTGATCAAATACCAAACTGCAGCCCTCCGCCGTTCGCTCGAGAGCTCCAGCGAATACGCCATCTTTGTAGATCTGCAGAACATTGGTATTTTTGGCATCCGTCATTTACGCTCTCCCGACGAGTTCACAACCAAACCTGCGGCTCCTCGCTGTAAATGGAGCTCGTACCCCAGCACCTGCAGGACACGAAAGACCTTGCCGATGTGAGCTGTTGGTTTTCCCGCCTCGATCTGACTTATAAAGTTGATACTCGTTTCGGAGATCTCCCCCAGCTGTGTTTGGGTGAGATTGCGCTGCTTTCGCTCTTTCTTAATGAGCAAGCCAAGATCTTTTAATGAGGAATTGATACTTTTTTTCATATGATCGTATGAATATAGCACTATATCGGCATATTTAAGAGATTTTTGATCATTTTTTCACTTGATCGAGTGAAAAATAGTCTAATTTTAGTCGAAAGTCTGGGCTTTGGATCCCAATTCACTCGATCGTGTGAATATGAAAACCTATTGAGAGAGTTTTCATTGTCTTATCAACTGGATAGGTAAAGTCGGTTCTGATTGTTCTCTCCCCCTAAGCACAGTATCCCTCTCCATTCACAAAACAAGGAGACTCAAGAATGAAAAAGATCTTTTTGGCAACCGCACTGATTTTGGCTGCGGTATACGCCCAAGCAGAAACTCTGACTATGTACACGGACCGTCCAGCATCTCGCATTCAACCTATCGCTGCTCAATTCAAAGCCCAAACTGGCGTTGATCTGAACATCGTAGAATTGTCTTATACGGACATCGTTAAGCGCATTGATGCAGAAGGCGTTAACAGCCCTGTGGATTTGATCTTCACGAAAGACATCATGTTCTTGGCTCACGCTAAAAATGCAGGTCTTTTCCAAACTTTGACGAACGCTTCTGTGAAGTCTGCTGTTGCTCCGGCAATGAAAGACAAAGACAACCAATGGGTGGCTGTGACTTTCCGTGGTCGTACTTTGGTATATGATCCTTCACGTGTGAATCCTTCTGAAATCTCGAACTATGAAGACCTTGCTGATGCAAAATGGGCTGGTCGCGTTTGCTTGAGAACTTCTAAAGGCACTTACAATGTGTCTTTGATCGCTAGCTTCGTTCACCACAAAGGTGAAGCGGCTGCTAAAAACATCATGTCTGGCATCCTTGATAACTTGGCTGCAGATGTATTCCCGAATGACACTTCAATGATGACTGCAATTGCTAACGGCATTTGTGACATCGGTGTTGCTAACACTTATTATTTGGGTCAAATGTTGGCGCAAAACCCGAACTTCCCTATTAAACCACTTTTCGCAAATCAAACGACAACTGGTATGCATGTGAATGGTTCTGGTATCGGCGTTGCAAAAAATTCTAAAAATGCGGCATTGGCGCAAGAATTTATCGCTTTGATGTTCACAGAAGCCAACCAATTGGCTATGTCTGCTGATCACATGGACTACCCTGCTGCTGTAGGTGTAACTCCAAACACATTGATCAAAGACTGGGGCACTTTCAAAGCTGACGCTGCCAACTGGGCAGACATCGGCGAGCAAGTTCCAGCCGCTCTTCGTATCATTAAAGAATTGGACTATAAGTAATGAGATGTTCTGTTTTTGTTGCCTGCCTGTTCTTGGGATTCTTTGCACAAGCCCAAGAGACAAATGAAGTTTCTAAATCCATCACTGAGATGGGTCCGGTTAAAGTTATTGGAAGCTCTCAAGAGGAGCTTTCAAAACCCAACTCGGCGCACTTTGTTGATAAGGCGAAACTCGAGCAACAACAACAGACAGATGTCACCCGGGTTCTCAAACAAGTCCCGGGTGTCTACGTGCAAGAGGAAGATGGTTTCGGCTTAAGACCTAATATCGGTCTTCGCGGAACTCACCCTCACAGAAGCCGCAAAGTGGTTCTGCTTGAGGATGGCATTCTGATTGGCCCTGCTCCCTACTCTGCTCCGGCGGCGTACTACACTCCTTTCATGAGCAAGATCGAATCCCTGGAAATTTTTAAAGGCGTGGCTTCCGTGAATTACGGACCAAACTCAATTGGTGGCGCCATCAATTATCTGACTCGCAGTATTCCTAAAAAAAGTCGCTCCGAGATCGACTTGGCAGCGGGCATGTACAACACTCAAAAATACCGCGGGAACGTCGCCCACATCTGGGAAACCGGCGGCATTATGCTCGAAGGCACTCACCTGCAGACCGACGGCTTCAAGAAGCTGGACAGCGGTCACGACACAGGTTTTAAAAAGAACGATATCTTGCTTAAAGGGGACCTCCGTTTAGGTGGTTCCGCACAACACGAGATCCAATGGAAGGTCGGTTATGCCGACGAGCTTTCTGATGAAACTTACTTGGGTCTAACTCGTGATGATTTCTTTAATTCTCCTTACCGTCGATATGCGGGTTCTGAACGCGATCTGATGGATTTTGATCATCAACAATACCAACTGACTTATAAAAACCAACTCCAGGACAACTGGGCTGTTTGGGCCACAGGTTATCGCAACAACTTCCACCGCAACTGGTCTCGCTTTAACAACTTTCGCTCAGCAACTTTGAACGTGAGTGATGTCCTTAAAAATCCAGGCAAAGATGCTGCCAATCAATTGGCTTATGATGTTCTGCGCGGTGAAGCCGACTCTGCTCCGGGCGATGCCAACAACTTGGTTCTCGCGAACAATGATCGCTATTTCCACAGCCAAGGTTTGCAATTGAATTCTTATTCTTTCCACACCACAGGCTCTTTGGAACATCAGGTGAGCATCGGCATTCGTCTTCATGAAGACCAAATCCGTCGCAATCACTCCGAAGACTTCTTTGCCATGGAAAGCAAACGCATGGTCAGCGCAGGTGATCCTCGCCGTCAAACGGCCAACAACACGGCAGTATCTCAAGCTCTCACCGTCTCTGTGGGTGATGAGATTCTATGGAACAAATGGAAGTTCACAGCGGTGAGCCGCTTTGAAAACGTGAACTATGAATATGAAAAGCGTCCAGATGACATCAGTGCCACTGCTAGCACAGAGACCACTTCTGAGAGTGTTTTTGTTCCTGGAGCTGGAGCCCTCTATCAGTTCAATGACCAATGGTCTGCTCTTGTGGGCGTGAACAAAGGAGTGACTTTGGTGGGCCCTGGCCAAAGCCAAAGTGAAAAGCCGGAAGAGAGCATCAACTATGAAACTGGTGTTCGTTACTCTAACGTGGACCAACAGCTTTTTGCTGAAGGTATCGTGTTTGTGGCTGACTACTCGAATATCAAAGGCACGTGCTCATTCTCTTCGGGCTGCACAGGCTCAACTCTGGATCAAGAGTTTGACGGTGGTAAGGCCAAGATTCAAGGTGTTGAAGCTCGGGCCTCAAAGGGCTTCCAGTGGAAAAACATCCATATCCCTGTAAGCATGAGCGCTACATTTACAAAAGCAGAGTTCGCATCAAGCTCGACATCTTCAAATCCTGAATGGGGCAATGGCGACATTCACCCGGGCGATCCTTTGCCCTACGTTCCTAATGCGCAATACTCTTTAGGAGTGGGCACAGAATACAAAAAGTACATTCAAGAGATCGTCTTCACTTGGACTGGAAAAATGTATGATCAGACTGTGTCTACAGATCGCGAAGATATTCCGGCTTATGGTGTGATTGATTGGACAGCAAAATATCAATATGACAAGACCGGCCAAGTGTATGCACGCTTGGACAACTTGCTGGATAATGAGTACTTGGTGTCTTTAAGACCCTTCGGTGCCAGACCGGGTAAGGCTCGCAGTGTGATGGTGGGCGTGAAGCACATCTTCTAATTCTGACATGTATACAGAACCCGTATCTCCATCGTGCCGTTACCTGCGGCGGCCGTATCCGTATAGAAACCAAAACCACCATTCGGTCCCGCCGTGAGAGCGCCCGCCGGAGTGATTTTCTCCGAAGGTGTTAATGCCGCTAGGTTGTGTTCAATTCCCGGAAGAACGGACTTGGAATATGTGCCGATACAGGTTGAGTTTGGATAACCATTGGTGCAATCACCCGCCGCCCAGTTATAGATATTTTCCCCCACGGAGTTTGTTAAAGTCGTCGTGGATTTCGAACATATAGTGTAGCGACCGATGGGCATGCTGCTTCCCACCTTAATAGCGCCATTCACTTCTAATTTTTCTGTCGGAGTTGCAGTCCCTATGCCGACGTTTCCTCCAACATAACCTGCCGAAGTTCCAGAGAGCGTCCAAATATTTCCTCCGCCTCCGGCATAAAGGAATGTGTATCCTGCAGCTGTCGCTTGGCTGACACTTTTACTTACGCAATTGTGAGTCCCACCACTCAACAGACGAGTGTTGGAGCTATAAGTTCCATCACTATTATATACGATCGTGTAGTAAGCAGCACCATAGTTCGCCTGGTATGTGACCAAGCTCCCATCCATCGAATACGGATACAAGAAAACTGTCGAGCTCGCAGTATAAGAACAACGAATGGCATCCGGCCATCCTGGAACCATGGACGTGGCAGCCCCTGTGGATGTCCAACCGGTATTGATCGTTTTACAATTTGAACCAGAGCGGTCACAGAGAGTGTCAGCATAAATCGCACCGGACACATCAAGTGGAGCGCCCGGACTTCCTGTTCCGATCCCTACTCGCCCCGTTGCACGCGACACATCGCCTGAAGACTCTGTCCACAAGCCATTGCTCACACTGCTTGGTAAACGAGCGGCATCGAGCGTTCCGCTTGTGATATTCGATGCATTGGTCGTATCTGTTGTTGCAGAGGCCGCTAATGTTGGGAAGTCAGAAACTTGTGACTTGGTGATAGAAATAGGAGCACACGCCAGAGCATCAGATGCCGAAGACCACGTGAGGGTTTGTCCCGCTGTACAGCCCACGCCCGTCAAAGCGGCCGCGCCTGTTATAGAAGATCTTAAATCGCTCATGGAAATAAAATTCGGCGTCCAAGTGTTGCCACCAGCATATCGCAAAACTTGTCCGGCCAAGGAACCCGTTGCACTGACTGCTTGTCCTTTGATTTGCTCGACAACTGGATTTGGCAAAGTTCCTGATAAATCACCGCCCAGAGTTGTGGCCGATGAAAAAGCTCCCGTGAGTCTTGAGTCATTTCCTTCTACAGCCGTGCCCGCTGTTGTTCCGTAGGTGACGCGAAGTTGATTGGTCACAACAGACAATCCTGTAGAAGGAGCATTCTTCGCAAAGGCTTGCACCGTAGGGTCAGTCTCTGCGCCAACACCGGAATCCGGCGCACACTTCCATCCACCTTGAGATGAATTCAATGTTGAATCGTATTTCAAAACTTCATTGTCACCGCAGGCAAGGCCGTTGGGCTTATAATTAAAATATTTTGTCGAAGCACTGATGAGCTTATCAATAGAAAGACCCGCGATCATCGCATCAGCAAATGTTCCCGCCGTGATCTTTGAAGCGTTCAATGCCGGAATATCTGTATCTGTGAGAGCCAGTTGACTTGACGGCACTTTGCCAGAGCCATTCAATGAAGCAAGACCGTTGGCCATGCCTTTTTGCGCTGTGATTCTGGCATCTGCCGCTGTACTGAAATCAGAAATATCAGACGCTTGCAAAATCACAGCACCGGTTTTTCCAGCAACGCTAGAAACACCACCGGTCACCGTCGTCCAAGCTCCATCACCACGAAGGTAAGTCGTTGCACTGGCCGTTCCTGTTGGAGTCATAGTTGCTAAAGGCCCCAACCCTAAATTCGTACGAGCTGCCGACGCCGACGTGGCTCCCGTGCCCCCTTGATTCAGAGGAACTGTGTAAGCGGGAGCAAGGCCGTCAGCCGCTGTCGCTGAGGGAGCCTTATAAGTACCTCCGGAGATTTGTCCAATCACCGCGCTGGCAAACCAGTTTTCTACCGCGTTTTGAGTGATGTTAGGTGATGTATTGACGAAGTTTGTTTCCGTCTTGCCGTTAAGAGATTCCGCATTTACGGCATAGGCCATGGAACGCATATTAAAATCCGCAACGATAGGGATCGAGTCAATAGTAAGACTGACTCTCAGTTTACGAGCCCCGCTTGAGGTCGCCGGGTTAAATGAGGTGACCCCGGCCTTCACCGTTCCATCCGTATTTAAACAAGTCAGACCAGAAATCACCGCCGAGTTGTCCATGACTTGCTTCAAACTAAAACCTGGATCATGACCTACGGCAGGCCCCGTCCCCACAGCCAAGTGAATGTATCCGTCAGAAATGTTAATTGAAGTGAACTGTTCTTCACGCAAAATACAATCGCTCGGAGAAAGAATGCGAGCATTGACTGTCATCCCCGGTCTTGTGGGAAATTCTCCCGAAGGAAGCTTAATCACACCCTGAAAGGCAATGCCCTTGTGAGTTTGTGCTTGTGAAGATAAAGAAACAAAAAGAGCTGCCGCCATGACAAGAAGTTTACTCATAGAATGCTCCCTCAAAGACCACACCGTTAGCCAGTGCTTTTTTTTCCGAAAGTTCCCCGAATGTGCCTTTGAAGACAACACCATTCCCAGTGGTGACAATTTCACCAGCCACGAAATCAGTTTCAGTTCTTTGAGTTTTTTCAATTGGAGGTATTGGATCAAGAACGCTCAAATCCGTAAGACTTGCATCCAGACCACAGCCAGCAATGAATAAAGAAAGTACCAAAATTGCCATCTTCATACTGTTCTCTTATCGGTTGGGAACAGGACGAGGTTGAGGCCTAAAATCCATTACATTCTATTTAAGACTAAAACTCACCTTGGTCGAGTTTATAAACAACCTATTTCAGCCAATTCGTCGGATGGAGGAGGTGCCAGAAAGAGAATTCCAAAAATGAGATCAATGGTACTGAAGACAGTTTCTTATTCCGGGTTCGATCTAAAGACTTTCGCCACAGAAATTCTTTTCCAAAGCGTTTTGAAGGGATCTTTATAATGTTCAAGAAGAGATCCATGAAATTTCTCGTTCAGTCCAAACTTCAGCTTTGTCACATTCTTTGAATACACCAAGGTACCAAACAACCCGTCCCACAGAGCCAAGCTCACACCAAAGTTTTTATCATAATGTTGAGAGTTCTTTGAATGATGCACCTGATGTTGAATGGGGCTGATCAGCACTCTTTCAAAGGGTCCAAAGCCCAAAGGAATATGGCTGTGTCTTAAGTTGGCGCCCACGAGATTAAATAGAAATCCAAAGCCGTTAATCCCGAGCAAAGTCCAAATACTAAAGCTTGAACCAAAAAGAAAAATGAAAACACCAATGGCAGCACCCAAACTCAAACTATTTCTTAAAACAGCGATCATGGATTCGACAGGATGTGTCCGGTACAAGGTCACAGGAGTCAAAATCCTCGCGCTGTGATGGAGTTTATGAAACTCCCACAACCAAGGAATTTTATGCATCAACCAATGATGGAAGAATCTTAAAAAATCATCCCAAATAAAAACACCCAGGGTGAAGGCCAACATCAAGGAGTTCGAAATGGGAATATCCAGAAGGTCGCCGTTATTGAAACGCACTAAAAAGCGGATCACCATCTGCGAAACTTGGAAGCTGCACTCCAAGAGAGGGACGAAAAGAAAACTTTTGAAAAGAGCATTCAAAAAATAGATTTGATAATCCTGCTTGGTGGACGTGTTCCACCAATATTTTTTGCGCAAAATCCATTTTTTAAAGAGCGGAATCAGAGGCTGTTTTTGCTTCCGAGCCACCCACCAAAGAACCACAACCAAAAGCACCAAGCTCGAGAGGATATTGACGTGATAAAGCCGCGATGTGGGTTCATCGAACTGAAAGAGTAATTTTTGCAATCGGGTCCAACTCTCGGGCTTCTCAAACATGGGGTTTGTGATACCACAGCCCCCTCTAAAATGAAACTCAGCGGAGCTTTTCCTCATTGAGTTTTCATTAATACCCTCTGGGCAATGAAAAGTTGTCATAAAGGGGACTTCTTTGGCACAAGATGACCTCGACAATAGAAAGTGAGGAACCAATGCGTTCTAAAACCCTACATTTCCCGGTGGCCCTTTTGACGGCAATGAGTCTTTTGGTAGCTTCTTGTTCGGATTATACGAACAACAACAAAGGCAATACTCCAGCAGGTGGCAATACGCCTTCCAACCCACCAACTTCTGGCAAACCAGGCAATGATGATGTGTACGGTGATCCTAACGCAGGTGACTTCACTGAAGAAAAGATGTTGATCAATATCGGCATCAACGTCATGGCTCGCGCTGCTGATAACTTTGCAGCTCAGGCTCCTGTTTTGAAAAATTCTATCCGTCAATATTGCGAAGCTCTTACCAACGGCCCTGCCCGTCGTGAAGAAGCTCAAGTGAAAATGGATTGGGAACGCACAATGAGTGCTTACCATGAAATGGAAGCGGCTCCGATGGCCTTGAAAGACCGCGGAGACTATTTCGGTTCTAATCTTTATTTCTGGCCGTACCTCAACACTTGCGACATCGACAACGCGGTTTTGGAGAACTCTAAAGCTCCGGTTGATGCTTCCCGCACTTTGCACAACAGAAAAGGTTTGGGCGCTATTGAGTATCTTCTATTCGAAGGCACTTTGACTTCTTCTTGCAACATGCGCGCTCACCCGCACATGCAAGAATGGAATGCTCGTCAAGAAACTCAAAAGAAACTTGAGCGTTGCATGTGGGCTCAGGAGCTTGTGAAAGACGTTGAAGCAAAATCTCAAGAGATCAAAGCGAAATGGGATGTGAAAGGCGAAAACTTCACATCAAGAATCGTGAACAACTCAAAGGGCACTAAAGAAGCTATCAATGCTTTGACAGACTCTATGGCCAATATCGAAATCTTGAAAGACGCTAAGTTGGGTGTTCCAACGGCACGTCACAAAGACTGCGCGATGGACAAATGCCCTCAGCAAGTTGAGCACAAATATTCTGGCGCCTCTTTGGCTTCTGCAGAAGCGCAATTGAAAGGCTTCAAAGCCATCTTCACAGGCAGCTTCTCAAATCAACCTGCATTCGGTTTCGATGACCTTTTGATCAAAGCAGGTCGCCAAGATGTTTCTCAAAAACTAATTGCAGCTTTGGATCGCGCGATTGCTTCTGTGCAAAACGCTCAAACTTTGGGAACTTTCCAAGAGCAAGTGGAAGCTATGGATCCTGCACTTTGCAAAGCTTCAACTATGGGCGATCGCAAAGTCGAAATCTGCGCTGTGCACGCTGATGTGCGCGAAGTGGCCTTCCTCTTGAAAACAGAGGTCTTGGCAGCTTTGGCATTGAGAGCTCCTCCAACTCACCAAGGCGACAACGACTAGTTCTCTTAAATAAAATCTGAAAATGGGAAAAGCCTCAGCATTGCTGGGGCTTTTTTATTTTCGTGGGTTGATGATCCCCAGATCCATGGTTTCCCGAGCCGGACGCTCGGGAAAGGGGGCTTGGGACCACCCAATTGCCAGGACGCTCACACTATGATCAAGCCGCGCGCTCATTAAACACCACCGCACTAAGCTCTTGGCCCTCCCTCCCCACTCCACCTAGGGCCAGCTTCAGGGAATCCTAGACTCCCCATAGCGGTTCAAGGTCCCTATTCTCAATTCATGGGGTTAAGACAAATCAAATTCTGGATACTGGGGCTGTGCCTGGGAGCGGGCTTTTCGACCGAAACTAAAGCCTATCACATCATGCTCGATCCGGGACATGGTGGCGTTGATACCGGGGCCGTCTATAACTCAGCCAGAGAGTCCGATTTGGTTCTTAAAGTGGCCCTTAAGCTCAAAGACCTCCTCGATAAAAAATCCGATTTTCAAGTCAGCATCACTCGCACCAAAGATCACATGCTCTCTCTTCCTGAGCGCGTGAAGGTGGCCGAGAGCTCCAAGGCGGATCTCTTTGTGAGTCTTCATGCTAACGCGGCCATCGATCAACGGGCTCGTGGCGTAGAGTTTTTCTTTCAAAACAACTTACCGCCCGATGAAGAGAGCCTGTTCTTGGCCAGCCAAGAAAACCAAGCCCTGCTGGCTTCCAGTGAAAGCGTCCACCTCGGTGATGAGCCCTCCAAAAAAGGCGACGTTGCGGCCATTCTCGAAGACTTGCATCGTCAAAACCGCATTGAAAGCAGCCTTCGCCTGACTCAGTCTTTGACCGATGTGTGGCACAGGGAAGGTCAAGGCTCTCAAGTGTCTATTAAGCAGGCTCCATTTTATGTGATTTCAAAAACATCCATGCCCTCAGTTTTGATTGAGATTGGCTTTCTCTCAAACCCTAAAGAAGCTAAAAAGCTCCTGAGCGCGGACTATCAGAATCAACTTGCTCAGAAAATATACAGCGCTCTCGTCTCATACAAAGAAAAGATGGACAAGAACGACACCAAGACTCTAAATTAAACGCTCATTCCCATTCGTAGTGATCGCAATTTTGTTAAGGAGTCACCATGCGCGTTGATGGCCGTCAGTTCGACCAACTCAGAGATATTAAAATTACACCTCATGTTTCAGAATACGCTGAAGGATCAGCTCTGGTTGAGTTCGGCAAAACACGAGTTCTTTGCACGGCCAGCTATGAACCGAAAGCTCCTTCATGGTTGTTCGGCACGGGCTCTGGTTGGGTGACTGCTGAATACGGCATGCTTCCCCGCTCGACTCACACACGCATGAAACGTGATAAGGCTGCAAACAGTGGCCGCACTCAAGAGATCTCTCGTTTGATCGGTCGCTCTTTGCGCGCAGCTGTTGACTTGAAGCAACTCGGTGAAAAACAAATCACTGTGGACTGTGACGTTTTGAATGCCGATGGTGGCACCCGCACAGCGGCCGTAACTGGTGGCTATGTGGCTTTGGCTCTTGCTCTTAAAAAATTGCATGCTGTGAGTGAAATCAAAGCTCTTCCTATCACTCACTATGTGTCTGCGATCAGCGTGGGACTTCATGAAGGTAAAATCCTTTTGGATCTGAACTATGATGAAGATTCAGCGATCGGCACAGACATGAATTTCGTCATGACCAACGCCGGTCACTTCGTCGAAGTTCAAGGAACGGCAGAGCACACACCATTTTCTAAAGATCAGCTTTTCAAAATGATGGACGTGGCTGACAAAGGTTGCCGCGAACTTTTCATTCACCAAGCGGCGATCGTTGGTGAGATCATCAGATTGGCTTAGTTAAGTTCATTCAGCGACGGGAGTCACATGGAATTATGGATTGCGACAGGGAACAAAGGAAAACTGACAGAGTATAAAATCCTCTTGAAGGAGATCATTGATCTGAAAGTTTTCTCGCAAGGTGACCTTCCAACCTTCTCTCCCCGCCCCGAAGATGGAAAAACTTTTGAAGACAACGCTCGCATCAAAGCCAAGACTTTGCGCTCTGTGAAAAACACAGTGTGGGTTTTGGGCGAAGACTCCGGACTTGAAGTGGAAGGTCTTAACAACCTTCCTGGTATTCACTCGGCTCGTTATGCAGGACCGAAAGCTTCTGACAGCGAAAACGTTTCTAAATTAATTAAAATGATGAGCTTAAAACCCATGGCCAATCGCAATGCGCGCTTTGTCTGCTCGACGGTTGTGTATACACCAACTGGAGAAGAATGGGTTTTCACAGGGGAACTCAAGGGCACCATCGCTTTGAAACCTGCTGGATTACACGGTTTTGGCTATGACTCTGTCTTTATTCCTGAGGGACAAACTCAAACGTTAGCAGAATTGGGAACAGGGTTCAAAAACATGAATTCCCATCGTTCTCAGGCAGTTAAGGCCTTTTTGGCGAGGTACCAAACCACTCAATAGTCTCTTTTTAGCGAAGGGCTTGCACCGTCAAGCCTCTTCGGATATTCTTAATTTGTTCCGTTCACTATCCTCGACACATAGAGTGTCGCCAACCAAGGAGGGCCGATGATTGCATTCAAACTTACAGCAGCTAATAGCGGCTCTCTTTTGATTCAGATCTAAGCTTTAAAAAACACAAATACTTATCTCTGACTCACGAGAGCCTTCATTTAATTTTTAATTAATTATGGAGCTTTTGCGTGATTAAAACATCTTTCCCCGAATCATGGGGTTGGAACGCATTTTTTGATATTCAAGTGAACACTTCTGAGCAGGATCCCTCATGGCATATCGCCCGCGTGATCAATCAGGAGAAAAATCTTTATAAACTGCAGGTGGACTTGCAATCGACCAAGCTGGGACAAATCTCGGGGAAATTCGCTTTTGAAAATGGCGAGCGTCCTCAAGGTTTTCCTTGCGTGGGTGATTGGGTTCTTTGCCATTACGAAACCCAAGATGATCGTGCTTTGATCCACCAAGTGCTTAAGCGCAAATCTTGTTTTTACAGAGCCACGAGCACCGGAGATCAGTTGGTCGCTAGCAATATCGACACCGTGTTTGTGGTTTCTTCTGCAAACTCGGATCTGAGCTTGAATCGCCTGGATCGTTATTTGGCTGTGGTGTGGGACAGTGGCGCTAGCCCCGTCATCGTACTCAGCAAAACAGATCTCTGCGAAGATCTCGACGGACTGATGCAAGACATCGAGACTCGTCATATTGGAGTGCCTATTGTTCCTGTGAACATGGAAGATCTCACAACACTGAAGGGTCTTGAGCCTTACCTCAAACCCGCCAGCACCTCGGTGCTCTTGGGGTCTTCTGGCGTAGGGAAATCGACTCTGACCAATGCTCTGCTTGGCGAGGACATTGGTCTCACTCAAGGCATTCGCGAAGACGATGAGAAAGGACGCCACACCACCACCTCGAGACAGCTTTACATTCTGCCTCAAGGTGCTCTCCTGATGGACACGCCAGGAATGAGGTCTTTGGCGCTTTCCGATCATCAAGACGGACTGGATCACCAATTCGCAGAGATCGTTGAGTTGGCTGCACGTTGTAAGTTTTCAGATTGTCGGCATGAAACGGAGCCTGGATGTAAAATCCAAGCGGCTCTTGAAAGTGACGAACTGGATTTCGATCAATGGCAAAGCTATTTAAAGCTTCAAAAAGAAGTTTACAGTGCCATGGTCCGAAAAGATCGAGCTCTACTTCAACAAGAGCAACAGAAGTGGAAACAGATCAGCAAGGACCTTCGCGTAAGATTGAAGAACAAGAAAAAGGGCATCATCTAACTGAAAGGTACGGACACACTTCTCGTGTCGCTTGTGCGTCAGAACGAGTGGCTGTCCGAAGAAATTTAAATGCTTTAACGCGCAAGCGACACGAGAAGTGTGTCCGTACCCGATGGCATCGACCTTGCTTTGTTTGCCTCCACTGGAGTTTGCCAGTCTCAGAATGGAATGACGGGAGTCTTACATCCCTGTCATTGCAATTTTTACTGAGCTGAACCTTTATTCGTCAGTGAGGAGTTCAACATCATGGAATCCGTGCTTAAAACTGGAGCATTCTTCTTGTTTACCTTCTTGGGGGCCCTGCTCATTTTTGCATCAGAAGCCAATGCAGCTCGCTGCCTGTGCCTGGCCAACACCACGTCAAAAGAGTATCAGCACTATTCCAAGCACTTTTGGGGAACCAAACGCCAATGGACTTGTGTTTATAATTGCCGCGTCTATGGCAAAGGAGCGATCGATGTCGTCGGAGGCCATAAAGAATGGTACTTTGGAAAAGACGACGGCCGCGAGGGCGTTTGTGATGGTATTTCCTTCGTCAATCGCTACAACAATTATGTCGGTGAATTCATTTATATTCCACAAGAGCCAAAACGTTTCGACCCTCTGCAATCAAGTGCTAAAAATCTAAAGACTTGGGCCGAAGAAACTTGCCGCTAAACCACACTCTTGCTAGTGTCGCTCAAACGGACTTTTACTCAGGAGACTACGAGATGAAGGGCCTAAAAATCTTTACGGGAAATGCCAATCCCGAGCTTGCCAAACAAGTTGCTGCTGCTGCCGGAGTTGAACTCGGCTACAGCGAAGTTACTCACTTTGCCGACGGAGAAATCCAAGTCGAAATCCATGAAAGCGTTCGCGGTCAGCACGTCTTTGTTATTCAAAGCACCTGCCCTCCCGTGAATCAGAACTACATGGAGCTTTTCATTATGCTGGATGCTCTTCGCCGAGCTTCCGCTGCTTCGATCACGGCCGTGGTTCCTTACTACGGTTATGCTCGTCAGGATCGCAAGGTCGCTCCTCGCGCCCCGATTTCTGCCAAATGTATGGCCGATCTTTTGACGACTGCCGGAGCCAACCGTGTTGTGGCCGTGGATCTCCATGCCGCCCAAATCCAAGGTTTCTTTAACGTTCCTGTAGACCATTTGTTTGCCATTCCGACTCTGGCTCGCGCCTGGAGAGAAGCTTATGGCACTGGCGATCAATTTGTTGCGGTGAGTCCAGACGCTGGAGGGGTTGAAAGAACCCGTGCCTTTGCCAAACGTATCGAGTCTTCCATGGCCATCATCGATAAACGCCGAACGGGCCCGAACGAAGCCAAAGCCCTGCATCTCATTGGGGATGTGAGGGGTAAAACAGCTGTCATCGTCGACGACATGATCGATACTGCCGGGACTCTTACACAAGCAGTTGACAGTCTCATTAAGAATGGTGCAAAACAGGTGTTCGCCGTTGCAACGCACCCCGTTTTATCGGGGCCTGCGATCAGTCGTTTGAAGGAAAGCGCCATCACGAAAGTGTGGGTCACTGACACCATCCCTCTCACGGAAGCTGCGAAAAACAGTGGAAAAATCGAAGTCGTTTCAGTCGCCCCCGTGCTTGCTGAAGCCATCAAGAGAATCCACGGTAATGACTCTGTCAGTAGTCTTTTTGATTAAGAAAACAAGCGCTGCGTAAGCAGCACATTATTAACACCCTCTATCGGACTAGAAGGAAATAAATATGAAAAGCAGAATCGATCTTTCTGTAGAACCTCGTGAAACTGGAAAAGGCAACAGCCGCGAACTTCGCAACATGCGCAAAGTACCTGCTGTAATCTATGGCGCTATTGAGCCACAAAACGTATTCATCTCTGAAGGTGATGTTATTCGTTACAACACTCGTGCTTACGAGAATGCTCTTTTCAACTTGAAAAGCTCTAACGGTAAAGCAAACGGTAAAGTAGTTTTGATGAAGTCAGTAGACATTCATCCTCTTTCTCGCCGTCCACAACACGTTGACTTCTTTGCTTTGGATTTGACTAAAGCTGTACGCGTAAACGTTGAAGTTCGTCTTGAAGGTAAAGCTATCGGCTTGTCTGAAGGCGGTTTGTTGAACGTTGTATTGCGTTCTGTTGAGGTTGAAGTTATCCCAACTGAAATCCCTGAATTCATCGTTGCTGACGTTACAAACTTGGCAGTAGGCGATGCTCTTCACGTTTCTGACTTGAAATTGCCTGGCTCTGCAAAATTGATCACAGGTGCTGATCAAACAATCGCGGTTGTTAGCGCTCAAGAAGAAGAAGTTGCAGCAGCTCCAGCGGCAGCAGCAGCGGCTCCTGCGGCAGCAGCTCCAGCAGCGGCGGCAGCAAAAGCTCCAGCTAAAAAATAGTTCTTTAGCTCATAATGAGCTATACGAAAGAGCAGCTTGAAAAAGCTGCTCTTTTTTTTTACCCTGAGGGCAGCGAAAGTGGAGATGTTATGTGGTTGGTCGTTGGCTTAGGAAATCCTGGTGGAGAATATAAACTCACTCGTCATAACATTGGCTTTATGGCGATAGACTTTATGATGCAAGGTCTCGGCAATCCCACAATCAAGAACCAGTTTAAAGCTGAAGTGGCTCAGGTCACCTGGCAAGGCCACCAGATCATGTTCTGCAAACCACAAACGTTTATGAATTTATCTGGGGAATCCGTTCAGCCTCTCATGGGCTTCTATAAAATCGCCCTCGAGCACCTCATCGTGATCCATGATGATATTGATCAACCTTATGGCCAAATGAAAATCCATAAAAACCGTGGCCACGGCGGCCATAATGGAATCAAAAGCATTTCAGGTTTGATGGGAACTGCGGACTATACCCGACTCAAACTCGGAGTCGGCCGCCCTGAAAACCCCCAGCACAACGTCGCTGACTATGTTCTGGGTAAATTCAGCTCCGCCGAGCAATCCACCCTCCCCGATTTCCTCAATAAATCCGGGGACGCTTTGGAAGCAATCATTCTTGACGGAGTTCAAAAAGCTTCGACAAAATTCAACTCCTAAGTTAAGTTCCAGGGCTCTGAAAAGAGCTCATTCTGTGCTAGAATTGACAGTCTCTTTAAAGTTATTCGATCGAAGGAGTTTTAGATGGCGCTTCAGGTAGGTATTGTTGGTCTTCCAAATGTGGGAAAGAGTACGCTATTTAATGCTCTGACTTCAGCAAAAGCTGAAGCGGCGAACTATCCATTTTGTACTATTGATCCCAACGTTGGGGTTGTGACCGTTCCAGATCCTCGCATGGATAAAATCACTGAGTTCATCAAGCCTCAAAAAGTAATTCCAACGACAATGGAATTCGTAGACATCGCTGGTATTGTTAAAGGTGCCTCTCAAGGTGAGGGTCTTGGGAATCAGTTCTTGAGTCACATTCGTCAAACAGACGCCATCGTTCATGTGGTTCGTTGCTTTGACGATCCAAATATCATTCACGTGGCGGGATCTGTTGACCCCCTTCGTGACATTGAAATCATCAACACTGAGCTTTTGTTGGCCGATCTTGATTCCGCTGAAAAGAAATTGAAGCGCATCGAAAAGCTCGCGAAATCCACAACTGATAAAAAGTTGAAAATGGAATTCGAAGTGACTAAGAAAATCATGGATGCTCTTGGCAAAGGACTCCCTGCTCGCTCTGTTAATTTGGACGAGTTTGAGCAACCTTACTTGCGCGATATGCATCTTTTGACAGCGAAGCCCGTTCTTTACGCGATGAACGTTTCTGATTCTGATTTCTCTGCAGGCGGCAACGACTGGACAAAAGCTGTTGAGGGCCGTGCGGCTGAAGAGAACAACAAAACCATCATGATCTGTTCTGCGATGGAAGCCGAGATTGCTTTATTGCCTCTCGAAGAGCGCAAAGACTTCCTCGATGCTTTGGGCGCTGAAGAGCCAGGTTTGAATCGTCTGATCCGCGAAGCTTACACTTTGTTGGGCTTGCAAACCTACTTCACAGCAGGTGAGAAAGAAGTTCGTGCTTGGACAATCCATGCCGGAACAAAAGCTCCACAAGCTGCAGGTGTGATCCACACGGATTTCGAAAAAGGTTTCATCCGTGCTGAGACCTACCACTGTTCTGATTTGTTCCAATACAAGTCTGAACAAGGCATCAAAGATGCTGGCAAATACCGTCTTGAAGGCAAAGAGTACCTTGTTAAAGACGGCGACGTTTTGTTCTTCCGCTTTAACGTTTAGTTTTTAATTCGAGTTTACAATCATAAGGCGCTGGTTTCGGTCCTTACTATTACCCACATCTTTTACTGGATGTGGGTTTTCTCTTTAATACTGCAAATTTTTGGGAACATACCGCCTCGATAGGACCATTCCTGCATAAGTGAATTTGTGGCTCGTTGGTCACTCCTGAGAGGATACTCTCAGGAGTCTAAGGTATTGGCTGAGCTTTAATAGAGAGTTTTTTTGTAGCTCTGCCGTACTCTCGCTTTCCCGAAAATTTTAGCCCCTTTAGGGGCCGAGGGCATGGATGCCCGAGTTTTCGGGAAACACAGACAGGATGTCTGATTCGGACGGAGCCTAAAGTAAAGAACTTCCCACATTCAACAATAGATGTGGGTAATAGTAAGGATTTCGATCAGCGCCTTTTTTATTATCCACACACTGCTGAAGCACCAAGTCTAAAACCTGTTCTAAACGTATAAGTTGGACCTGGATTTTGTCCTTTGACGTAATCCTTGAACTCTCTGCATTTCAGGCCGAAAATTCATAGAATTTCCTGGAGATGATATGAACGAGTTGCTTAAAGCCTCTGCCTTTGAACTTGCTGACAAAATCGCGAAAAAAGAAGTTTCTCCCACTGAAGTTTTGGATGTTCATATTCATCGCATCGAGGAAGTGAACGGCGATCTCAATGCCATGGTGGAAAATGATTTTGTTCGAGCACGCAAACTGGCTCATGAACAAACCGAGCGATTGGCAAAAAGCACTCAACATCTTCCTCCCCTTTTCGGAGTTCCTTTTACCGTGAAAGAAATGTTTTCTTATGCCGGCATGAAACGCACCGGAGGATCCGTTCATCGCAAGTTTGAAGTGATGGATTGGGACTCCACGGTGGTGGCTCGTATGAAAAAAATGGGCGCTATTCCTATGGGAACTACCAACGTGCCTGAGTTGGGTTTTTGGTTTGAAACTCACAACGTAGTCTATGGTCGCACGAACAATCCCTATGATGTGAAACGCACTTGCGGCGGCAGCAGTGGTGGCGAAGGAGCTTTGATCGGCGCTGGTGCGTCTCCGATGGGACTTGGCAGTGATATCGGTGGTAGCATTCGCATGCCGGCTTTCTTTTGTGGAATCACGGGACATAAACCTTCTCGCTACCTTTTACCACTCACGGGTCACTTTCCCTATGGGCAGAATGACTTTCAGAATCTCACAAACAATCTTTATCCTTACACATCTATGGGACCTATGGCTCGCCGGGCGTCAGACCTCTATCCACTCACGCAGATCTTGCATGGAGCTGATGGTTTTGATCCGATGACCCTGAAAGATCCTCGTCTTGATTTTCCCGTGAAGGATTGGTCTAAGGTGAAAGTCTTCATCATGCCAGATCCGGTTTTCCATGGCGCCAGCCGCACTTCCGAGGAACTGCAACAGTCTGTTCGCAATTGCGGAAAACTTTTTGAAGAACTTGGTGCTCAAGTGGAAGAACTTGATCCTCGCTTCTTCGTAAACGGCATCAGTCTTTGGTTCAATGCCTTGGCTTCAACAAAGAACAAGCAATTCCATGAAATTCTTCGTGGCCCCCAAGAGAGTTTTTCTTTTGGTAAAGAGATGTTGAAGCTGGCTATTGGAAAGCCAAACTATATTTTCCCGAATCTGATGGTGGCTCTTGGAGAAATTCTTGATCCGCGTAAAAATCCTGATTTCACGAAGGGCCTTGAGGCCCTTGGCAAAATGCACATGGCTTTAGAAGAAAAACTGGGTGACGACGGGATTTTAATTTTGCCTCCACACCCTCGTGTGGCACCGAAACATCGTGCTCCGCTATGGACACCTTTTGACTTCATCTTTACAGGCATCTTCAATATGCTCGGAGTTCCTGCGACCTCTGTGCCGACAGGGCTAAATTCCGAAGGCTTGCCTTTGGGAGTCCAAATCGTTGCAGGATATTTAAAAGATAATCTGACTTTGTCTTGCGCTGAATTTATTGAGTCGACGTTCGGAGGATGGACTCCGCCACCTTCAAAATAATCTTTCAATAGGTAGGGACTTACTTTTGGTAGCAGCGATGCAGCTAGAATAGCGCACCGCTGCTACCAAAAGTAAGTCCCTACCTATTGCGGAATTGATCTAGGACCATGTGGAAACTCCATACTGTGAGAAATAGAATTGCTGAGGGGAATAGGATCAGATGTGGGAAGTCGGAAAGCGTTTTCCAACCTTCTCTGACGAGGATGCCCCAGCTTGTGTAGGGTGGTTGAATTCCTAGGCCGATGAAACTCATGAAGCTTTCGTACAGGATCGTCGCTGGAATTTGGAGAGCCATTAGCACGAGCAAAGTGTTAGCGATATTCGGCAGAACATGCTTAAGAAGAATATGACCTGGTGATGCGCCCAATGCGACAGCCGCTTCGATGAAGGGCTTTCTGCGGATTTCTAAAACCATTCCCCTTGTGACTCTGGCAATGCTCATCCACTGAGTCAGTGAAATCGCCACGCACAAGCCCACCATGGCGCGCGCTTGGGGATCTTCGAAGGGCAATAGCATCTGCAATGTTAAGCACAAAACCGAAACCGTCACAAAACTCGGAATGGCCATAAAAATGTCATTGCTCCTCATGAGAAGGCGGTCGACCCACCCCTCACTCCATCCCGCTATGGCTCCGTAGGTAAAACCTATGATCAAGGTGATTGTGGAGGTCACGACACCAATCACCAGGGACACCCGAGCTCCCAAAAGAATACGCGCGAAAAGATCTCGACCTAATGAATCCGTGCCCATCCAGTATCTGGCATCGGGGCTTCTTAAGATGGCATCGACATTTTGCTCAAAAGAAGAATGTGGCAACACCCAGTTCGCTGTCACCGTCAACATCACCAGCAAGCCTAGAAAAATCAACGCTGCGAGAAAGAGCGCCTTTTTCATGGGTTCTCTCTCAATCTTGGATCGACAGCTTTAAGAACCACATCCATAAGTTGACTGATGAGGATCAAGAGGGCGCCATAAAACAAAGTTAAACCTGTGATCATGGTGATGTCTCGCTCATTCAGGCTTTGAATGAATTCACTGCCTAAGCCAGGAATGGCGAAGAGCATTTCAACCAGGAATGAACCCGACACCAAAGAAACAATCAGTGGTCCTGAATAGGAAATCACGGGCACTAAAGAGTTTCTGAGAATATGCTTTAACAAAATAGCTGTGGGTGAAAGGCCCTTAGCTTTCGCCGTTCTTGCAAAGTCGGCGTGGAGGTTTTCATCCAGTGAAGATTTTAGAATTCTCACGAGGTAAGCGATGGGCCGCAAACTCAAGGTCAGCACAGGCAAGATGTAGTGAGCTGGTGTTGTGAGAAATGCCACGGGCAAAAGATCAAAATAAAATCCGAAAAGATAAATCAGCAAGGGTCCAAGAAACAAACTGGGCAACGAGATCAAAGCCACCATGCTTTGTTCAATAGCACCTTCAATCCAGCGACCTTTAAAGCGAGCTGCGAGCAAAGCCAAACCGAAAGCTGAAATAAAAATCAAAACCAAGGCCATGAGATTTAAATGCAAGGTGTTCGCCAATCCCTGCCCGATCACTTCCGTCACAGCACGATCAGGTTTCGACATAGAAACACCAAGATCACCTTGAAGAAGTCCTGTGATGTATTTGAAAAACTGCTGGGAGGTGGATTCTTTTAAGCCCCAGTGCTGCTCAAGATTAGCCACTACGGCGGGGTGAAGTGTCGCCTCTTCGTCAAAGGGTCCCCCCGGAAGGGCCTTCAGCAAAAAAAACATCAGCGCCGCTAGGATCCCCAGCGACGCCGCAATTTCAACTACTTTTTTAAAAACGAACTCAATGAAGTTGTCTCTCAAATGTCATCCCAGTTTTCCTTTCCTGCGATTTCAGCAGCGTGCTGCATTGGCACCGCTTCAGACAGATAAGGGAAAAGCTCTTTCTTGTTGCCGTACAATTGGGCGTACACAAAAGCGTTCGACATTACTTTCTTTACATAGTTGCGGGTCTCTAAGAAAGGAATGTGTTCAATAAATTCATCTGTTTCTAAATTACCGAAAGATGCGAGCCATGTTTTCACACGGTGAGGTCCCGCATTGTAACCTGCCGCTACCAATGGAATTGTGTTATCAAAACCATCCATCAGGCGTTTCAAATAACGAGATCCCATCTTCACGGAAGTCTCTGGCTCAAGCAACATCGGAGCCCTAAACCCCTTATCACCCACAAGCTTTGCCACTTTATGTCCAGTGAAAGGCATCACTTGCATCAAACCCAAAGCCCCTACTGGTGAAATCGCATCACGACGGTAGGTGCTCTCAGCTCTCATGATTCCCCAGACAAGCTCCTGAGGGACTTCAAATTTCTTTGTGTACTTTTCAACTGACCCAGAGAAAGCACGTGGGTATGCATGTTCCCACAAATAACGGATTCCTTCCAAACCATGGGCCGCACGTTGATCGCCAAAATTCACTTGCGCAATGTAAGCAGAACGATTGTAGTTTCCAGCCGTTGCATACTCGTTCATCAAAGTGCGCAGGTAATCACGGTTGCTGGTTTTCTTTTCGATATCATAAAGATCCCAACGAGCCCAATCGTTCTCGCCCAGGATCATCAGGTCACGAGCTCTTTCAAAGCGTTTCATCAAAACAGGATTCGAGAAGGCCACTGGGGACATCGCTTCTGCCGATTCATCTGCCACATCTACTGATTTCAAGTCCGGATTGTCTGCAACAGCGGCCTCTTCGTTTTCACCTTGTTCATCATCCGCAGAGTATTGAGTCAAAACTAAGTTCTCTTCCGATTCGGAGTCATCACCCAATTGCTGGCTCTCTACGAAAGGCATCAAGAACTCACTCGCCGAGAAGCGAGAGATTTGACGAGGTTGAGTCGGTAAACTTGGAGTTTGTGCCACAGCTCCTATCTTCACAGTTTCCATTTTCTTCAAACGGGATTGAGCCGCGATAGAGTAGTACCCCAACAATGGATCTTTCGTCAGCGGAGTCATCAAGGCTTTTGCTTGCTCCACTTTACCTTGGCGGAACAAACTCATCGCCATCCAATAAGTCACGCGATCACTGGGGAAAGATTTCCAACCTCTTTTATTGCGACTCTTGGCCACCAACATTTGATTGAAGGCCTTATAGGCACCTTGGTAGTCACCCTTCAAATACTTCAACCACGCCATATGCCATTGAGCATCTCGGTTCAATCCTGACGTCGGATACACTTTCATAAACTCTTGGAAGCGACGACCAGCTCCATCATAGTCCTGAAATTGATAACTCAAGAATGCCGATTGATAGAGAGCTTTACGTCCAGTTTTTGAACGAGGACTCAGCTTATATGCAGAGTAATAGGAGCCGACGGCCAACTGAACTTCCCCGGCTCGGGCACTTGCTGAAGCAAAAAGAATTAAATATTCGAAGTTTCTTTTGTTCGCCTCATAATAAGGTTTCAAAAGTTCAACGGCCTTGTGCACTTCCCCTTCTTGCATGAAGAATTGGGCCTGAAGTTTGTCTGCCAAATATTTATCGTCTTTGGGCAGCTTGCCTTTCATGCCATTGATTTCACCTTGAGCTTTAGAATCTAATCCCGCCCACAACAAATAACGAACACGAGTTCTGAAATTTTCAGGAGTCGTATTGCAACCTGAAGCTTTGCCTTCAAATTCGTTCGCAGCAAGGTCTACGCCCCAATGAGATGTCTTTGGATAAGTAGGATTGCGCTCATAGATTTTTACCAACCACTTACACATCTGAGCATGGCGGCCATTGTGTTTTTCAGCCACCGCCAAGTTATAAATCACATCCGCATATTGTTCTGTGTTGCGAGTGCGTTTTTCCAATTTCTGGAAAGCCAAAGCCGCACTTTTATAGTTCTTCTTTTCAAGAGCCACTTGGCCCAAATAGTTTGAACTTTCAAGACTCATTTTTACATTGGGAGAAAGAGCGAGAACTTTTTTGAACTCTTGTTCTGCCTCATTCGTCTTCCCCGTCTTCATATAAGATTGACCGAGATAGAAGCGCAAATACTCTTCCAGATTGGATTTCTCTTTCAATGATGTCTCAAACTGAGTGATTGCAAGCTCGTACTTGCCCGCATTGAAATCGGCAATAGCTTTCTTAATCGGATCAAGGCTGACCTTGTCTGATTGCGCCAAAGCCGAACAACTCAAACCTAACACCAATACAAAACTTCGAAATGGAGTCATCATTTATGCCACTTTCCTTTGCCATCCATGATTATAAAAAGGGCCCCAAAGAGCATTCCATGCTCCTTGTATCTCTTCCTTAATAATGATACCGAATAAGTATGGCAAAATCGAAGACGAAAACAATTTATACCTGTCAAAATTGCGGCGCCCAACGACCAAGGTGGGAGGGGAAATGCTCTGACTGCGGTGCGTGGAACTCTTACGTCGAGGAGCTGCAATTCGATGAGCCCAAAACCCGAGGTTGGTCTACCGGCTCAGCAGACGGGAGTAGCGCTCCAAATAAGCCCATTTCCCTGGACCAAAGACTTGAGGAAATCAAGTTAGACCGTTTCGATACGGGATATGAGGAACTCAATCGCGTTTTAGGCGGGGGCTTGGCTCGTGGCAGCTTCGTTTTATTAGGTGGCTCACCTGGAATTGGTAAGAGCACCCTGCTTTTGCAGATGGCCGGTGGCTTAGCTAAAAATAAACATAAAATTCTCTATATCTCTGGCGAGGAAAGCGTTTCCCAAACAGGATCCCGCGCTCATCGTCTGGATATTCGCTCTCCACTGATCGAAATCGGCTGCGAAAGCAATTTGAACAGCGTCATGGAATTGGCTCGCCATAAAAAACCGGATGTCCTGGTCGTGGACTCAATCCAGACGATGTTCCTGCCAGATCTTCAGGCGGCTCCTGGATCTGTGTCCCAAGTTCGTGAGTGCGCTGGTCATTTGATGGGCTTGGCGAAGAAAGATAACATCACTGTGATCCTCATCGGCCACGTCACAAAAGACGGAAACATCGCCGGTCCAAAAGTTCTCGAACACATGGTGGACTGTGTTTTGTCCTTCGATGGCGATGTCTCTTACAACTTCCGTCTCTTACGGGCTTTGAAAAATCGCTTTGGCGCCGCCCATGAGTTGGGCGTATTCCAAATGAACTCCAAGGGTCTGGAAGAGGTTTTGAATCCTTCTGAACTCTTCCTCGAAGAACGTGGCGATCAACTGATCGGCTCTGCAGTTTTTGCTTCCATGGAAGGCACTCGTCCCCTGCTCTGTGAAGTGCAGGCTTTGAGTGTCTCTAGTCCCATGGCCATGCCTCGTCGCACGGCCTTGGGCATTGATGTGAATCGTCTTCATTTGCTCACGGCTGTTTTGGATCGCCATCTGGATATACGCCTGGCCCACAGTGATATCTTTATCAATGTGGTGGGTGGCTTGAAGTTGATCGAGCCCGCAGCAGACCTTGCCGTGGCTGCGGCCATTCTTTCAACGGAAGGTCGCAAAGACTTGGATGCTAAAACTTGTTTCTTTGGAGAGATTGGTCTTACCGGAGAAGTTCGCGGCGTGTCCTTTGCCGAAAACCGCCTGCGTGAGGCTGACAAACTGGGCTTTAAGCATTTCGTCCTGCCACTTTCAAATAAACGACACCTTGCCGACGTTAAACTTTCTAAGGATAAAAAGATCTCGTATATTAAAAGCATTCACGAACTGAATCGCCTGCTCTAGAGGGAGACCTTTATGTCTATCAATCCATCCGATGCTATTGTTAAAGAAAGCTACGCCGCCGGAGATTACATCTTTTTTGAGGGCGACCTTGAAAATCATTTCTATATCGTTGAAACAGGCGTTGTTCAGATCTTTACAAAAAACAAACAAGGCCAGCGTGTCGACATCTGCCAAATGGTGGATGGGGAATCCTTTGGTGAGTTTGCTCTTCTCGATAATAAACCTCGCTCGGCAACAGCTCAGGCTTTGACTGATGTTCATTTGGTGAAAGTGACTGAAGAAGGTTTTAAAGAACTGGTGGCAGAACTTCCGGTATGGGCCAACTGCATGATGAAGTCTTTCGTGGAACGTCTATCGAACATGACTGTACTTTTGAAAGACCAAGAGCAATTTTTGAATAGGAAATAAGCCTCATTCAAGACGTATTATCATGGCCTTGCTCCCGACCTTTATGACCTGCCCTGTTCTCGCTCTCATTGGTAAAACCAGCCGCCAAGGATCCTATGACATCTAAAGAAAAAGATCCTTTTTACGCTCAAGCCTTTCGCGAAGAGTTTCATAAACGAGCTCAGACTCTGCAGCTCACTTACGGTGAAAGTGCAATTTACAAGATTGCCGAAAAGCACCTTGCGGAGCTCACTGAAATTCCAGGCGTCTTTTTCGACACCGACACCAAATAATTTATTTCTGTAGCCGCGGCCAGACACCTGGTTCAAAAGATGTCGATCTCATCACAACAAGCCGATCTCGCTTGGAATGATGTAGTTCAAGATTTTAAGAATAATAAATATTGGGGCTTCACGGTCCATCAAGAAGAGCAATCTGAAAAACGTGTGAACGTCACCAGAGAACTTTTCGCTTACATTTGGACGATGGTTCAAGCTTTGATTATCATGAAAGTGGTGATCTTTTATTTCGGTCTCAAGAGCGCATCAGAAGCTGAACCCATGGATATGGTGTGGTTGGTTCTGGCCATTGCGTTCTCATTCAGTTCCCTTTTCTTCTTTGCCTGGCGCAAATCCCGAAGAAAGAAAAAATAAAAAAGTATTGCTCGGGAACTGATCCCTTATTGTGGCGGTATTTTAAAAAGATCGCCGCTTGATCACAGCGTGAGCCTCCTGACAATTGGGTGATCCCAAGCCCCCTTTCCCGAGAATCCAGCTCGGGAAACCAAGGATTTTAGGGATGGATCAGCACATCCGTAGCGGGTGTAGGCCAGATTCTTTTTTATATTTAAATTGGT
>RCUH01000138.1_pt1 | contig 111317 bp, 100 predicted proteins | sample 2166191 | NCBI WGS metagenome assembly RCUH01 (sample SAMN09932848, study PRJNA488358) | compost metagenome | feature: garden; material: soil; isolation source: compost soil in an enriched community after 214 h of incubation | place: Germany: Experimental Botanical Garden Goettingen | collected...
CTCTGACTCAGGGGCTCCCCCCGGCGTGGCATCGGTGGGCTGAGCGCAATGCGCTCCACCACCTACAACGGGGTGAAGCGGATCGCCTGGCCGCCGCCGGGGGCCAGGGTCAGCACCAGCGCATCGGCGCTGGTGACCTCGCGGGTTTCGCGCACGAACGCAAACGGGTTGCCGCGGAAGTCCGCACCGTCGCCATCACGGTAGATCTCGGCGCGGTAGCGCACGCCGGGCGCCAGGAAGCCCAGCGATACCGGGAGCACGCGGCCGTGTTCGTCGGTGATGCTGCCCAGGAACCAGTCGCGGCTGTGGCGGTCCTTGCGCACGATCGTCACGTAGTCGCCCACCTCCCCGTCGAGCACGCGCGAGTCGTCCCAGTCCACGGCCACGTCCTCGATGAAGCGGAACGCCTGGCGGTGCTGCAGGTAATGCTCGGGCAGGTCGGCGGCCATCTGGATCGGACTGTAGATCGCCACGTACAGCGCCAGCTGCCGCGCCAGCGTGCTGGGAATGGCCTGGCCGCCGCGCCCCTTCAGGCTGAGGATGCCGGGGGTGTAGTCCATCGGCCCGGCCAGCATGCGGGTGAACACCAGGTTGACCTCGTGCTCGGGCGGGTTGGGCGGCTGGCCCCAGGCGTTGTATTCCATGCCGCGGGCGCCTTCGCGCGAAATCCAGTTGGGGTAGGTACGGCGCAGCCCGGTGTCCTTGATCGGCTCGTGCGGGTTCACCGCGATGTGCCGCCGGGCGGCCTCCTGCACCACCTTGAGGTGGTGGCGGGCCATGAACTGGCCGTCGTGCCACTCGCGCCACAGCGGGCCGCCGGCCGGATTGCGCCGGTCCACCTGGCCGTCATCGCAGACGTAGCCGCTCTTGAACTGATCCACGCCCAGCCGCGCATACAGGTCCAGCGCGGCGCCGAGCTGGTCTTCGTAGTGTTCGATCGCGCAGCCGGTTTCATGGTGGCCGATCAGGTGCACGCCTTTGCCGGCGGCGTAGGCCGACAGCGCGGCGATGTCGAAATCGGCGGTGGGCCGGGTGAAGTCGAAGTCGTAGCCGTTGCCCACCCAGTTGCCGTCCCAGCCGGGGTTCCAGCCTTCCACCAGCACCCCGCGGAACCCGTGCGCGGCGGCAAAGTCGATCACCTTGCGGGTCTTGGCCGTGGTGGCCGCGTGCCGGGGCCCGGTGGCCCAGCTCTCCTGGTCCAGATGCATCGACCACCACACGCCCAGGTATTTGGACGGCTTGACCCAGCTCACATCGCCCAGTGCGTTGGGCGCGTTGAGGTTGAGGATCAGGTCCGACTCGACCAGTCCACCGGCACGATCACTGATCTGCAGGGTGCGCCAGGGCGTGTCGAAGGGCAGGCGGCGACGCACCTTCCAGCCTTCGGCCGAGGGCGACAGCTGCGCGCGCAGGCGCTGGCCGTCGGTGCGGCGCAGCCACATGCCGGCATAGTCCACCAGCGCCGCCTCGTGGATGGCCACGTGCAGGCCATCGCGACTGCGCAGGGTGAGGGGCGTATGCGCCAGCGGCACCTGCTCCAGCGGGGTGCGCTGGTACAGGTATTCGTAGTGGATCGGCTCGCCGGCGGGGATCCACCACGCGGTGGAGGTGGGCGCGATCGCGAACTCGGTCAGCTCGTCATCGATGATCGCCTCGTCCAGGCCGGCCTGTTCGGGGAAGTGGTAGCGGAAGCCGACGCCGTCATCGAAGGCCCGGAACACCACCTCGAAGCGGCGCTTCGCACCGCTGCGTTCTCCGAGCTGCACGCTCACCTCGTTGTAGTGGTTGCGCACGTAGCGGCGCTCGCCCCACGGCTGTTCCCAGGTCTCATCGAAGGTGCGCGTGTTCTGGCCGAGCACGGCCAAGTCACGGTCCAGCCGCCCGTCGCGCAGCTGGAACCCAAGCCTGGATGCGTCCACGACGGTCTGGCCGAAGCGTTCGACCCGGTAGCTGGGGGTGCCGCCATCCAGTTGCAGGGACACCCGCAGCACCTTGCCGGGCGATGTCACGCTGGCCACGGTGACCGGTTCGGCGCTGGCGACGAAGGCCAGCAGGGACAGCCCAAGGGCCAGCCAGGGCAGGCGGCCACGCGTATGCGATGCACGCCGGCGATGCGTATCTGTCGGCATTTCCCCTCCCAAGGCGGCCGGAACATGGTTCGGACTATAGCCACGCAGATCGGGCGGTCCCGCCGCAGTGGCATGAATACGTATGCAAAGGGGCGCGCATCCGGGCCTGCCGTCTACCATGGGGCCAGGCACCCTGGGAGGGGGCCGCGAGCGCAACCGTCGCTCATCGCTGCGACGGCCTGCGTAACCACAACGCGTGCAAAGAGGGAGGGAGGCGCCGGGTGCAAGCCGGGTTGCCGCTTCGATGCTGAAGATGATCTGCCTGACCGCTGCCCTTGGGCTGGCGCTGGGTTCGACCGCAACCGCGGCGGACCTCACTTTCGATGGCCGCACCGCGCGTGCCACGTCCGCTGCCGATGGCGGCTTCCAGCTGCATGCCGCCGGCGGCGATGTAGCCATTGCCGCCCAGCCGATGCGCAGCCGCACCGACAGCGTGCTGTTCGATGCGTTGTTCGCGCTGGCCCAGCAGGAGATGGATGCCGACCGCGTCGATGCGATCCGCGACCCGGCGTTCAACCAGGGCAACCCGGTGCCGTGCGAGTGCTTCCAGACCGGCGAGCGCTGGCCCTATGTCTGGACCCGCGATGTGAGCTTTGCCGCCGACCTGGCGCTGGCGCGGCTGGATCCGGTGCGCACCCGGCAATCGCTGCAGTTCAAGCTGTCGGCCGCACGCGATGGCAGCACGCCGGGGCTGTTCGTGGCCCAGGACACCGGCTCGGGCGGCAGTTGGCCGATCAGCAGCGACCGCGTGGTGTGGTTCCTCGCCGCGCGCGGGCTGCTCGACGACCCCGCCTTTGCCGAGCAGGTCTGGCAGGCGCTGCAGGCCACCCTCGCGCAGGACCGCGCCGCGGTGTTCGACGCGCGCATCGGGTTGTACCGGGGCGAGACCTCGTTCCTGGATTGGCGCGAGCAGACTTACCCGGCGTGGACGCGGCAGGACGTGCGCTTCATCGGCGAGTCGTTCGCGCTGTCCACCAACGTGCTGCACTACCAGGCGCTGCGGCTGGCCGAGCGCCTGGCGCGCGAGCGCAACGACGCCCGGGCCGGCGAGTACGCCGACTGGGCCGACACGCTGGCCGCGCGGATCGATGCGCGGTTCTGGCGCGAGGACGCCGGCATGTACATGAGCTACATCGGTGAAGCCGCGCACCCGGTGCCCTATGCCAAGTACGACCTGCTGGCGCTCTCGCTGGGCGTGCTGGCCGACGTGTTCCCGGCCGACCGTGCCCGCCGCGCCCTGGCCGCCTATCCGGCGGTGGAGGGCGGCAGCCCGGTGGTGTGGCCGCAGGAAGCGCAGCAGCCGATCTACCACAACCGCGCGGTCTGGCCGTTCGTCAGTGCGTATTCGCTGCGCGCCGCGCGCCGGCTGGATGATGCGGCCCGTATCCAGCTGGAAATCGACTCACTGATGCGCGGCAGCGCGCTGGCCGGTTCCAACATGGAAAACTACGAGATGCGCCGCCTGGCCGTGCATGTCGATGAGGGCGCGTTGAGCGGCCCGGTGGTCAACTCGCCGCGCCAGCTGTGGTCGGTGGCCGGCTACCTGTCGATGGTGCTGGAAGGCGTGTTCGGCGTGGAAGCCGACGGCAGCGTCGCGCCAAAATTGCCGGTCGCGCTGGTGACGCCGTTGTTCGGCACCCGCAGCAGCATCGAACTGGACGATGGCAGGACCCGTTACATCCTCAAGCGTCCGCGCACGCGCGGTGGCACGTTGCTAGTGGCCGGTCGGACCACGCGCAAGGGCAACACCGTGACCGTGCAGCTGGTGGCGCAACCGGCAGCGGGTGCATCGCGGCCGGCCAGTGTCCACCCCCGCTCGGCAATGCCTGCCGCCGCCGCTGCGTTCGCCTCCGCCACGCCGGCCGCGCCCACGCCGGTCAAGCGTGGCAAGGGCTGGTCCATACCCATCCCCGCCCAGCACGTGCTGTGGCTGGACGGCCGCCAGGTCAGCACTGCCTCACCGCTCCTCCTCGGCGACGACGGCCAGCAGCACTGCCTCAGCATGACCCGTCGCGAGGGCGCGCTGGAATCGCTGCACAGCCCGATGACCTGCGTGGGCCCGCAGCAGCGCCTGGCCGGCGCCACCCACTGGGCCTGGAGCGCCAGCGCGCCGACCCGGGTGCGCGTGCGCCTGCGCTATGACAACCCCAATGGCCCGATCAACACCGGGGTGACCGCCGCGGTGAAGCAGCTGGTGGCGCAGTGCCCCGGCCAGCCGGCGCAGCGCGCCACCGTGGTGATGCCGCACAGCGTGGGCCGGCAGGACTCCACCGCCGCCGAGTTCGATCTGCCCAAGGGGCGCTGCCGTTTCAGCCTGGAACAGGGGTTCAACATGAGCGCGCTGGCGCACTTTGCCACCTATAACGGCGGCAAGGGCGGGCGCGACGGCGTGCTCAACCAGGCCCGGGTGGATGCCCTGCTGCTGGCGCCGATCGCCGCCAGCGCGGAGCCGGCCCGATGACCCGTCCCGCCAAGCCCACGCTGTCGTTCTGGCAGATCTGGAACATGTGCTTTGGTTTCCTCGGCATCCAGTTCGGCTTCGCGCTGCAGAACGCCAATGCCAGCCGCATCTTCGAGACCCTCGGCGCGCCGATGGACGCGGTACCGGGGCTGTGGATCGCCGCGCCGTTGACCGGGCTGCTGGTGCAGCCGGTGATTGGCTACTGGTCCGACCGCACCTGGACGCGCTGGGGCCGGCGCCGTCCGTATTTCATGGTTGGCGCGGTGCTCACCACGCTGGCGCTGCTGGTGATGCCCAACTCGCCCACGCTGTGGATCGCCGCCGGCACGCTGTGGGTGCTGGATGCCTCGATCAACGTGTCGATGGAGCCCTTCCGCGCCTTCGTGGGCGACCAGTTGGCGCCCCGCCAGCGCCCCACCGGCTATGCGATGCAGAGCTTCTTCATCGGCGTCGGCGCGATCGTGGCCAGCTTCCTGCCGTTCATCCTGGCCCACTTCGGCGTGGCCAACACCGCCGCGGCAGGGCAGGTGCCGGACACCGTGCGCTACGCCTTCTACTTCGGTGCGGTGGTGCTGCTGGGCGCGATCTGCTGGACGGTGTTCAGCACCCGCGAGTATTCGCCGGCCGAGCTGGCCGGCTTCGCCGATGCCGAGCCGCCGGCCGCGCACCGGGCCACCGCCGTGGCCGGCCCGCCGCCCTGGTTGCAGAGTGCGGCCTGGCTGGCGTTGGGCGCGGTGCTGGCCGCGGCCATCGCCTGGCAGCGCGGCGACAAGATGCTGTACGTGCTGGCCGGGCTCTGCGCGGCATACGGGCTGCTGCTGGGCGTGTCACGGCTGTTGCCGGGCACGCACATGCTGGCGCAGATCGTCGATGACCTGCGCGCGATGCCGCGCACCATGCGCCGCTTGGCGTGGGTGCAGTTCTTCTCGTGGTTCGCCCTGTTCGCGATGTGGATCTACACCACCGCGGCGGTGGCCGGCTCCCACTTCGGCTCCACCGATCCGGCGTCGGCGGCCTACAACGAAGGCGCCAACTGGGTGGGCGTACTGTTCGGTGCCTACAACGGCTTTGCCGCACTGGCCGCGCTGCTGATCCCGCCGATGGTGCGCCGGCTGGGGCTGCGCTGGAGCCATCTGGTCAACCTGTGGCTGGGCGGGCTGGGCCTGATCTCGCTGGCAGTGATCGACGATCCCACCTGGCTGCTGCTGTCGATGGTCGGGGTGGGGTTCGCCTGGGCCTCGATCCTGTCGCTGCCCTATGCGCTGCTGTCTGACAGCGTGCCGGCCGCCAAGATGGGGGTCTACATGGGGCTGTTCAATTTCTTCATCGTCATCCCGCAGTTGATCGCGGCCAGCGCGCTGGGCTTCATGCTGCGCACCTGGCTGGGGGGCGATCCGATGCACGTGCTCGCACTCGGCGGGGCCAGCCTGCTGCTGGCCGGCCTGTGCGTGCTGCGCGTGCCTTCCACACAGGAGCTTGCCTGATGCATCGTTTTTCCCGGTTGTCGCTGGGCCTGTCCCTGACCCTGCTCTCGGCCCACGCCGTGGCCGCACCGCGCCCGGAGTACGTGGGCACCACCGAGCCGTTCGCCAGCGATGCGGTGTACTTCGTGGTCACCGACCGCTTCGTCAACGGCGACCCGTCCAACGACCATCGCGACCAGGGCGGCAAGCACCGCACCTTCGATATCCCGGTGCCGTGCCCGGACAAGGTGGACGGCAACATCGGCTACCTCGGTGGCGACTTCAGGGGCGTGCTCGACAACGCCGACTACATCCGCCAACTGGGCTTTGGCGCGGTGTGGATCACCCCGATCGTGGACAACCCCGATGAAGCCTTCACCGGCAGCAAGCCGATCAGCTGCACCAGTACCCTGACCGACCGCGGCAAGACCGGCTATCACGGCTACTGGGGCATCAACTTCTACAAGGTCGATGAGCACCTGCCCAGCGCCGACCTGGACTTTGCCGGGCTCACCCGCGGGCTGCACGCGGCCCGGCTCAAGGTGGTGCTGGATATCGTCGGCAACCACGGCTCGCCGGCCTGGACCATGCCCACGCGCCAGCCGCAGTTCGGGCAGATCTTCGACAAGGATGGCACGCTGATCGCCGACCACCAGAACCTGCCGCCGCAACAGCTCGATCCGAAGCACAACCGGCTGCACGCGTTCTACAACAACATCGGCCCGGTCGACGGCAAGAACGGCTCGATCTTCGATGGCAACCTGGCCGAGCTGTCCGACTTCAACGAGCACAACCCGGCGGTGATGGACTACCTGGTGGGCGCCTACCTGCAGTGGACCGCGCAGGGCGTGGACGCGCTGCGCATCGATACCATCGGCTGGCTGCCGCACCCGTGGTGGCACGAATTCGTCGGCCGCATCCGCGCCGCGCACCCGGGCATGTTCATGTTCGGCGAGGCCTTCGATTACGACGCCGGCAAGATCGCCGAACACACCTGGCCGGCCAACGCCAACGTGAGCGTGCTGGATTTCCCGTTGCGCGGCGCGCTGTCGGCAGCGTTCGGCAGGGAACAGAAGGGCTTTGAGACCCTGGTCGAGCCGCTGCACCTGGTCGGCGGCCCGTACGCCAATCCGTACGAGCTGATGAGCTTCTACGACAACCACGACATGGCGCGCCTGGACGCCACCGACAGTGGTTTCATCGATGCGCACAACTGGCTGTTCACTGCGCGCGGCATCCCGGTGCTGTACTACGGCTCGGAAACCGGCTTCATGCGCAGCCGTGCCGAGCACGCCGGCAACCGCGCCTACTTCGGCCAGCCGCGCATCGACGCTGCACCGCAGAGCCCGATTTTCGGTCCACTGCGGCGCATCGCCACCCTGCGCCAGGCCACCCCGGCGCTGCAGCGCGGCCTGCAGGTCAACGAGCGCCTGCAGGGCGACGAAGCGGTGTTCTTCCGCGTGCTTCAGCACGGCGACACCCGCCAGACCGCGCTGGTGCTGCTCAACAAGGGCGACACCGCGCGCAGCATGGAGGTCCGCCGCTACCTGCAGCCGGGCCAGTGGCGCGATGCGTTGGAGGGGGGCAGCCAGCAGGTGAGCGGCAGCCTGAAGGTTGAGGTCCCGGCGCATGGGGTGAAGGTCTTTGTGCTGGATGCCCCGGTAAGGCAGCCGGTACTCCAGGCGGCGTTGGATGGCGCCATGGCGGACCAACACGCACGGGACCAGCGGTTGAAGCGCTGATCCCCGGAGGTGCAGCGGTGGCCGGTCGGAACGGGGCGATCGGTCGGGTCGGCGCGCAGCCACCGTGCTGCCCCTCTAGAATGGGGTATCGCGGCCAGGCCGTGCTCCCGTGACCCCCCGCGCCAAAGGACCCGGCCATGCACCCACTCAAGCGAAGCGCGTCGTACCATCAGGGGCGCGCCGCCACGTGGTTGGTGACCGGTGTTGCGTCGTCGCTGACCCTGGATCTTGTCCTGGCGTTCGGTTTCGACGTGCGCGACACGCCGGCGCCGCTTCTTGCCTGGGTGGGTAGCTGGGGGGCGGCCTATCATCTGTACTGGTGCTCCCGCCAGCAGGGACGTCGCGCGTGGTTGTTCGCAGGCGGTGCCGCGATAGGCCCTGTGCCTGCGCTCCTCGTCTACGGATGGTTGCGCTATCGGCCCAGCCCGTAGCCGCCCGCGCCAGTGACGGTCGTGGGGCGGCATGGCAGGGGCTGCGGGTACAATGGCGAGCCCACGCCCAGACCTGTCCGCGTCATGACCGAACTGCCCCCGCAAACGCCGATCGAGACCCTGCTGCAGTCCGCGATGGACGGCCAGTTGCCGATCGGGTTGTTCATGAAGGCCTTCGTGGCCTCCGAGGTGGTGCTGCTCACCGGCAGCCTGGTCACCCCGGACGGCAGCGGATTCGACCCGTTGCTGTTCGACAAGCAGGGCGTGCTGCACGTGGCCGTGTTCACCGACATGGCGCGGGTGGGGTTCCACAGCCAGCAGGCGCCGCACACGATCCGCATGCAGATGATCGACGTGCTCAAGCGCGTGCCCGGTGGCTACGGCGTGGTGGTCAATCCCGGCACCCGGCTGGGCCTGGAACTGTCGCCGGCCGGCATCGGCGAGATCCTCAAGGACTTTGCCTGACCGTGCCGCAGCGGGAGGTCGCGGGCGCGGTTTTACGCCGCGCACACGTTGCTTAATCTGCTTTCAGCGAGCGACTTCAGTCACACAATTTCTACACAGCACCGATTGCTAGACTCGCCGCGTCGAAATTGGCGAACCTATGCAGACCCAAACTTCTCGCGTCACCACTGGTATCCAGGGCCTGGACCAGATCCTTCGCGGCGGCTTTCCGCAGGGGCGTCTGTACCTGCTGGAAGGGCCCCCGGGTTCGGGCAAGACCACGCTGTCGCTGCAGTTCCTGCTGGAAGGCCTGCAGCGGGGCGAGCGCTGCCTGTACATCACCCTGTCCGAGACCGCCGAAGAGCTGCGCGAAGTGGCCGCCGCCCACGGCTGGTCGCTGGAAGGCCTGCACCTGTTCGAGCTGGGCTCGGCCGAGGATGCGCTGGGCAACGGCCGCCTGCAGTCGGTGCTGCACGCCTGGGAAGTGGAACTGGATGAAACGGTCAACCTGATCCTGGGCGAAGTGGACCGCATCGGCCCCAGCCGGATCGTGTTCGACTCGCTGTCCGAGCTGCGCCTGCTGGCCCAGGATTCGCTGCGCTACCGCAGGCAGATTCTGGCGCTCAAGCAGTTCTTCGCGCCCAAGGCGGCCACCGTGTTCCTGGTCGATGACCTCACCTCCACCGGGGAAGACCGCGACGGCCAGCTGCACAGCCTGTGCCACGGCGTGGTGTCGCTGGAGCGGCTGACCCTGGATTTCGGCCCGGCGCGGCGCCGGCTGCAGGTGCAGAAGCTGCGTGGCGTGGACTTCATCGCCGGTTACCACGACATGGTGATCCGCGCCGGCGGGCTGGAGGTGTTTCCGCGCCTGATCGCCAACCAGCACCACGAGCAGTTCCACGGCACCCCGATCGGCAGTGGCGTGGCCGAAATCGACAACCTGCTCGGTGGCGGTCCGCTGCGCGGCACCTGCACCCTGCTGACCGGCCCGGCCGGCAGCGGCAAGACCAACGTTGCGCTGCAGTATGTGTGGGCGGCCTGCGAGCGCGGCGAACGCTGCTGCATCTTCGAGTTCGACGAGCGCGTGGGTACGCTGCTGGCGCGAGCCAAGGCGCTGGACATCGACCTGCACCGGCACCTGGCGTCGGGCCTGCTGGAAATCATGCAGATGGATCCGGCCGACATCTCCCCGGGCGAGTTTTCCTGGAACATCCAGAAGGCCGTGGAGGAGCGTGGCTGCAGCGTGCTGCTGATCGACAGCCTGAACGGCTACGTGGCCGCCATGCCGCAGGAAAAGCAGCTGATGCTGCAGCTGCATGAGATGCTGTCCTACCTCAACCAGAAGGGGGTGGTCACCTTCCTGGTCAATCCGCAGCATGGCCTGGTGGGCACCATGTCCACCGGCAACCTCAATGTCTCCTACATTGCCGATGCGGTGATCCTGTTCCGTTTCTTCGAGGCACAGGGGCGCATCCGCAAGGCCATCTCGGTGATCAAGAACCGCGGTGGCGCGCACGAGGACACCATCCGCGAACTCAAGATCGACGGCCGTGGCCTGGCGCTGAGCACGCCGTTGAAGGAGTTCAAGGGCATCCTCACCGGCACCCCCGAATTCGTCGGCGACAGCGCGGCACTGCTGGCCCATCCCTATGCCGGATGACGGAGGCGGGGCCGGCGTTGTGTACATCGTCGCGCCGTTCGGGCGCGATGCCGACAGCATCGCCGCGGTGCTGCACAGCGCCGGCCTGGGCACGCGCATCGAACCCAGCCTGGCCGCGCTCGGTGATGCGCTGGACGAGCGTGCCGGGTTGGTGCTGCTGACCGAAGAAGCCGTCGCCGGCGGTACCGAGCACCTGTCGGAGGGGCTGGCGCGGCAGCCGGCGTGGTCGGACCTGCCGTTCATCCTGCTGCGCTCCCCGCGCGCGCACCGGCGCTCGCCTGCCGATGGCCTGTTGCCGCGCAGCTTCAACGTAGTCGAGCTGGACCGCCCGCTGGGCAGTATTTCGTTGCTCAGCGCCGTGCAGGGCGCACTACGCGCGCGCCAGAAGCAGTACGTGGTCCGCGACCAGATGCGGGCGCTGGCCGACAGCCGCGTAGCGCTGGTCCGCAGCGAGGCCGAGCTGCGCCTGGTCGCCGATGCGATGCCGGTGCTCATCGCCTTCGTCGACCGCAGCCTGCATTACCGGTTTGCCAACAAGGCCTACGAAGCGTGGTTCGGCCTGGCGGTCGGGCAGGTGATCGGCAAGCACGTCAGGGAGGTATTCGGCGAGCAGGTGCTGCACGATCGGCTGCCGGCGATGCAGCGGGCCCTGGCCGGCGAAGAGGTGCAGTACGAGGTCGACTGGCCGCGGGCAGATGGCGTGCGGCGCGACAGCGAGGTGCGCTACTCGCCGCGGCGTGCCGCCGATGGCAGCATCGACGGCTTCCACGTCTTTGTCACCGATATCACCGTGGCCAGGCAGGCGCTGGAAACCAGCCAGCGGCACGCGCACGAGCTGGAGGCCATGGTCGCCGAGCGCACCCGCGAGCTGGAGGCACAGATGGCCGCGCGCGAGGCCAGCGAGGCGGCATTGCGGCAGTCGCAGAAGATGGAAGCGATCGGCCAGCTCACCGGGGGCATCGCACACGACTTCAACAACATGCTCACCGGCATCCTCTCGGCGCTGGACATCGTGCGCATGCGCCTGGAGATGGGCCGGGTGGATGACCTGGAGCGCTTCCTGGATACGGCCACCGCCTCCAGCCAGCGCGCTGCCAGCCTCACCCAGCGGCTGCTGGCGTTCTCGCGTCGGCAGTCGCTGGATGCCCGGCCGGTGGAACTCAACGCGCTGGTCGGCGCCATCGAGCACCTGCTCCGCAGTACGCTGGGCGAGACCATCGTGGTGCGCACGCACCTGGCCGAGGCCCCGCTGCACGCCGTGCTCGATACCAACCAGTTCGAGAGCGCGCTGCTCAACCTGGCCATCAACGCACGCGATGCCATGCCCAATGGCGGCCAGCTGGAGCTGCGCACCGGCGCGGTGCGGCTGGCCGAGGGCGAGGTGGCCACCGTTCCCGGCGGGCGCTACACCGTGGTGGCCGTGGCCGATACCGGCACCGGCATGCCGCCGGAAGTGATCGAGCGCGCCTTCGAGCCGTTCTTCACCACCAAGCCGATCGGCAAGGGCACCGGCCTGGGGATGTCGATGGTGTACGGCTTCATGCAGCAGTCCGGCGGCCACATCGGCATCGACTCGCAGCCGGGACAGGGCACCACCGTTTCGCTGTACATGCCCTGGGTCGAAGCGGCGGACACGCCGGCACCGGCGCCCGACACCACCGAAGTCTCGCTCGGCGACGGGCAGTCGATCCTGGTGGTGGAAGACGACGAACAGGTACGGATGCTGGTCACCGTCGTGCTGGAAGACCTGGGTTACCAGGTCGAGGTGGTGGGCGATGCCAATGGCGCGATCCCGATCCTGCAGTCCGCGCGCGGCATCGATCTGCTCATCACCGACGTCGGCCTGCCCGGGCTCAATGGCCGCCAGTTGGCCGAGATCGCGCGGCAGTCGCGCCCGCAGTTGCCGGTGTTGTTCATGACCGGCTATGCCGAAAAGGCCCAGGAGCGCGCGGCGTTCCTGGAGGAGGGAATGGCGATGATCGCCAAACCCTTCCTGCTGGATGCGTTCAGTGCCGCGGTACGCCAGTCGATGGCGCAGGCGCAGGTGCAGGTGTCCAGCACGGCCTGAGCCAGGGGCGCCAGGCGGCCGGGCGGTGGTCGGCATCGTGGCTTGAGCGGGGCCGCCGCTCCTCGACGAACGCGCGCGTTCTGGAACGGGATCGACGCCCTGCGGCGTCGCCGCAGGGCGCGATCTGCATGGCGTCCGGTCCCGGCAGCAGTGCCAGGCGTTGCCTTTGGCGGCAGCGCCTGGCTCGCAGGCAGGAGGCCAGCGGACGGCGGCGTTACGGCAGGCTCACCTTGCGCCGGTTGTCGTCGCTGACCCGGTCGATCAGCTTGTTGTACGGGTCAAACCCGGCCTCGTCCGGCTTGCCATCCACCACCACGGTGAGCGTGGGCGTGGCCGTGGTGATGTGGTGCCGTTGCAGGTACAGCACCTTCTGGTCGCGTTCCTTGCCCGAGGGTGCATTGGCGAACACGCCCACTTCGATCCAGTCATCCATGGTCCCGGCGGTCTCCTTGCCGGCGCTGTCGGCATGGCGTTTTTCGGCATGCAGGGCCAGGGTGACCTCGTACTTGCCATCGGCCCGCTTGCGCGCCTTGGCCTCCAGCAGCCGGTTGTCGTACAGGGTGATCTTCTCGAACAGGTCGGTGACCACCTGCTGGCGATCGGCCGGCGTCTCGGCGCGGATGTAGCCCAGCAGTTCGCGCGAGGTCGTGTACGGCGGCTGCTGGTAGCCCTTGTCCTCCAGGAAGCGCTTGAGCGCGCGGTTCAGCGCGGCCTCGCCGATCTCCTCGCGCAGGCGGTAGAACACCAGCGAGCCCTTCTGGTAATGGATGTACTGCTGGTTCTCCACCCGCTCCAGCGGCAGCTCGCCGATGCGCTCGCCACCGCGCCCGGCCAGGTAGCGGTCCAGTTCGGTCTTCAGGAACTGGCGCATGTGCGCGCGGCCGTATTCCTTTTCCATCACCATCAGTGCCGAGTACTGCGACAGCGACTCGGACAGCACGGTGGCGCCCTGCACGTTGGCACCGATCACCTGGTGCGCCCACCACTGGTGCGCGATCTCGTGTGCGGTCACGTAGAACACGTAGTCGATCTTGTCCGGGTCGCGCAGGTCGGCGATGAAGCCGATCGACTCGGAGTAGGGGATCGTGTTGGCGAAGGACTGGGCGAAACTCTGGTAGCCGGGGAACTCGATGATGCGCACCTGGCGGTGCTGGTAGGGGGTGAAGTTGGCTTCGTAGTAGGCCAGCGACTTCTGTACCGCCTCAATCATGCGGTCCACGTTGTAGGCATGGCGCGGATCGAAATACACCTCGATCGGGATGTTCCTGTACATGCCGCGCCTGACCTCCCAGCGCGCGGACAGATACGCGTAGAAGTTGAGCATCGGCCGGTCCATGGCGTAGCGGAAGCAGCGCCGCCCCGCCACGGTCTTCTCCTCCTGCAGGTAGCCCGGCGCCAATGCGATCTGGTCCGGGGCGGTGCAGATGGTGGTGCGGAAATCGAGCCAGTCGGCATCATCGGAGACGTAGGTGTTGGCGCGCGCCGCTTCGTCCTCCAGCTTGGGCATGCGCGTGGGTTCGCCCAGCCCGCGCTTGCGGCGCTCATTGCGGTCTTCCAGTTCGGCGCGTTCGTCGTAGCCGAACGAGGGCAGCATGCGGCTGTTGAAGAAGCTGCCATTGGCCACCAGGTCGGTCGGCGCCTGGCCGGCGGTGATGCCGTCCGGGTGCTGGTCCACGCGGAAGTGCACGCGGCGTTCTTCGCCCGGCTGCAACGGCCTGGCCAGGCGGTAGATGCGATAGCCCAGGTCCACGTCGTGGAAGGCCAGCGTCTGCCCGCCCAGGTCCACGCCGACCAGCTGCCGGTCCTCGCCCATGCCCACATGGATGTCGGTGATCGCCGTGGCGTGGGTGTTGCGCACGGTCCAATCGGCATCGATGGTGACCGACTGGGTCTCCGGATGCAGGTCCACCCGGTTGTCCACCGCGATGATGCGCGGCTGCGGCAGGTGGCGGTACCTGGACAGCTCGCGCTCGTAACGCGCCTGCAGGTCGCGCTGCTGGTCCGGCGAGCGGAATTCGTTGCGGATGTTGGTGCTCCAGTACAGCCAGCCGCCCACCGCCACGAACGCCAGCGTGGCCGCCACCGCACCGGCACCGGCCGGCCCACGCAGGCGGCGACCGGCCAGCGCCAGGCGCTGGCGCAGGCCCATGCCCACGCCGCGCACCCAGAATGCCGAAGCCAGGCACAGCAACGCGGCCAGCAGCAGCGCCCAGTAGCCCTGGAAGGCCAACTGCCCGGCCAGGAAATGGCCAAAGCCGTTCATGTCCGAATACGGCGCGTTCGGCCACTGCCCGAAGTTGTACAGGTTCTGGGTGTAGTCCAGCAGCCCCAGCGCCACCTGGCCGATCATCACCACGATCAGCAGTGCATAGCCGAGGAACTTGTTGTTGGTCAGCACCTGCAGCACCAGGGCCATGCCGCCCATCAGCACATAGAACACCGAACCCAGTGCCAGCGTCTTCAGGTACACCAGCGGCTCCAGCTGGGTATAGCCCTGGGCCAGCTGCAAGGTCATCGAGGCCAGCGCACCGATGGCCTGGAAGCAGGCGACCACCACCACCAGCACGCTGAACTTGGCCAGCAGTGGCACCCAGTTCGGCACCGGCATGGCGTCGTTGACTTCGTTGAGCCGCGCGCCGCGCTCCTTCCACACCAGTTCGCCGGCGTAGAACAGCACGATGATCACCAGCAGCCAGCTGTACGCGCCCTGCAGCGCCCCCAGCATCTGGGCGGTGACCGGGTGGATCGGCGTGCCATACAGGGTTTCCTGCGAGAGCGCGCCGGGGATGAAGTTGGCCAGGCCCAGCACCAGCAGCACCAGGAACGGCACGCTGCGCAGCACGCCGGCGGTGTCGAACCGCACCTGGCGCAGGTATTGCCGCCAGCCGGTGGCAGCGCCGAATGCCGGGCGGATGCGTGGCACCGTCAGCTGGCTCGGACGCGCTGGCGCCGGGCCTGCAGCGGCCGGCTTGCGGCCCCAGCGGCGGCGCCCACTGCCGCTGCGCTCGGTACGGAACAGGGCAAAGGTGGCGGCAAACAGCGCTGCAGCCACGCCCAGCCACAACGCGCGGTTGGCCAGCAGATAGCCGCCCAGCGCCGGCAGCTGGGTGTTGCTCTGTTCGGCGGCCCAGTAGCGCACCGTGCGACCGACCGCGCGCATCCCCATCGGTTCGGCGAGCGTGGCGATCCAGGTGTTGTCGATGTCGCGCAGCAGCGAGGCGCTCACTCCGTACAGCACGAAGTAGCCCACCAGGCCGATGTACACCCACAGGATCGAGCGGGTCAGGGTGGCCAGCATCGCCAGCAGCGCGGTGGTGAACACCAGGTTGGGCAGCACGATGATCGCGAAGGTCCACGCGTAGGCGCGCAGCGAGGTCGGCCCCAGCCTGGCCGGGTCCACCCACGGCATGTGCGGAGCCAGCAGCAGGCCCAGGGCGATGATGGAATAGAACAGCAGGCCGGCGCACAGCGCGGCCAGGATGCGCCCGGCCAGGTAATCGCGGCGCTTGATCGGGCTGGCGAAGATCAGCTCGGCGGTGCCCAGCTCGAAATCGCGCAGCAGCGCGTTGCTGACCAGCAGCGTGGACACCAGCATGCCCATGATGGTGAACACGCCCATGAAGCGGATGATCACGATGGGGGCGTTGATGTGCACGTTGCCGGCACCCCCGCCGATCTGCACCGCATCACTGGAGGCGGCGGCAAAGGCCAGCGCGGCAAACAGCACCGACAGCAGCCACAGCAGGGGGGAGCGGAGCTGCTCGCGCAGCTCGAAGCGGAAGAAGGCGGTCATCATGGGCGCGCTCCGGTCAGGCGGCCCGCGACTGCAGGCGCAGTCGCTGGAAATACACATCCTCAAGATCCGGGGCCACTGCCTCGAAGCCATTGCCGGGGTCGCTGGCGCTGTGCACGTGGATCACCGGCCGCCCGCCGACCAGGCGCGTGGACAGCACCACGTGGGCGGCCTCGTAGCCGGCCAGCGCGCTGGCATCGATCTGCTTGCGCCAGACCTGCTGCTGCAGCGCCTGGATCGCATCGCCCGGCTTGCCGGTCAGCAGTACCTGGCCCTTGTTCATGATGGCCATGTGCGGGCACAGGTCGGTAACGTCCTCCACGATGTGGGTGGACAGGATCACCGCCACGTTCTCGCCGATGGCCGCGAGCAGGTTGAGGAAGCGGTTGCGCTCCTCCGGGTCCAGGCCGGCGGTGGGTTCATCGACGATGACCAGGCGTGGATCGCCGAGCAAGGCCTGGGCGATGCCGAAACGCTGGCGCATGCCGCCCGAGTAGGTGCCCAGCTTGCGCTTGCGGGCATCCCACAGGTTTACCTGCTGCAGCAGCCCGTCCACCACCTCGCGGCGCTGCGCCTTGTGGGTGATGCCCTTGAGCACGGCGAAATGTTCCAGCAGGTCCAGCGCGCTCACCTTGGGATACACCCCGAAGTCCTGCGGCAGGTAGCCCAGGCGGCGGCGCAGCGCATCCTTGTCACGCAGCACGTCGATGACCGGCTCGCCGGGAATCTCCAGGGTCACGCTGCCGCTGTCGGCTTCCTGCAGCGTCGCCAGCGTGCGCATCAGCGAGGATTTACCCGCCCCGTTGGGGCCCAGCAGCCCGAACATTCCACGCGGAATATCGAGGGTGACGCCGTTGAGTGCGTGCACGCCGTTGGCGTAGGTCTTGGAGAGCGAGCGGATCTGCAGCATGGCGCGGACACCTTTCCCTGTGTTGAAGAGCGAGTTATGGGCGCAAAGGGGGGACGCTGCATCCGCCGTAAGTCATGCATCGGCCGATCCGGCCCGGGCCGGTCTGGCTATACTCGCCGCCGGACACCGGCATGCCGCCGGACAGGAAAGGGATGCCTGTGTCGCGTTGGCTGGTGGGGAACTGGTGGGTGTGGGCGCTGCTGTGCGCGGCGCTGGTGGCGGGCTGGCCGGCGTTCAAGATCGCCTCGCGCACCGCGACGGTCCCGTTGCTGCTGGAGCCCGGTGCCACGGTCGTGGTGGATACCCTGCGACTGCGTCCAGGCAACGTGCAACTGGCGTTGCGGTTCGCGCGCGCGCCGGGCGAGGACACGCAGGCCACGCTGGGTACCTGGTCCCACCGGGAGCAGGCGGGCCAGCTGCTGTTCGACCACCCCGGCGAGCCGGTCGTGCTGCGCATCGAGCATGCGGACCGTCAGGCGAGGTATGCGGCATTCCCGGCCAGTTCCAGCTCAACCGACGAGGTCGAGCGCAACCTGTGGGTACAGGCTCCCGACGCGCCCGATGGCGGGTATCGCTGGCCGCCGCTGCCGTCACCGGTCACCCTGCCGCGGGGCCGGTCGCACCTCACGGCGACGGTGCTCGAGGTCGGGCCGTCCTTGCGCGGGCAACGCTCCACGCTGGTGCTGCATCCGCCGATGGGGTTCAAGGCGTCCGAACGCGGGTACGACCTGCTCTGGCTGTACTTCCTCTGGCCGGTCCTGGTGGCGCCGCTGCTGGTCTACGCCCTGGTGCTGTGTGTCTGGACGTGGCGGCAGCGGCAGCGGCGGCGTGCGCGGCGGTAACCGCTGTGCCGGGGTGACCGCGGGCGGGGCCTCAGCCGCGCCGTGACGACTCGCGCAGCACCTGCTTCACCGCGATCGTCTGCCCCTCCACCGCCTCGCCGTTGATCAGGGCCAGCAGTTTCTCCACCAGCAGTTGCCCGGCCTGCTTGGTGTCCTGCTGCACGGTGGTCAGCGTGGGCGACACCGACGCCGCCAGCGGAATGTCGTCGAAGCCGGCCACGGCCACGTCCTGCGGCACGCGCAGCCCATGCTCGCGCAGGGCACGCATCGCACCGATGGCGATCAGGTCGCTGGCCGCGAATACCCCGTCCACCTGCGCGCCGCGGGCCAGCAGCGCCTGGCAGGCGTCGTAGCCATCCTGCTCGGTGGTGATCGCATCGTGCTGCAGGCCGGGGGCGGCGCGGATGCCGCGTGCCGCCATCGCCGCCACATGGCCGCGGTAGCGCTCTTCGAACTCGGGGTAGTGGCTGGAGGCATGGCCGATGAAGGCGATCCGCTGGCAGCCCTGGTCGAGCAGGTGGGCGGTGATGTCGAACCCGCCCTGGAAGTTGTCGCTGCCGATCGAGACCCCGGGCTGGTCGGGCAGGGCCGCGCCCCAGCGCACGAAGTGGGTGCCCTGCTCAACCAGCCGCTGCAGCCGCTCGCGCGACTCGTGGTAGTCGCCATAGCCGAGCAGGATGATGCCGTCGGCCTTGTTGCTGTCCTCGTAATCGGCCTGCCAGTCGGTGGACAGCTGCTGGAAGGACACCAGCAGGTCGTAGCCGCGCAGGGCGCAGGCGCGGGTGATCGAGCCGAGCATGGCGTGGAAGAACGGGTTGATCAGCGAATCGTCGTTGGTGGGATCCTCGAAGAACAGCAGGGCCAGCGTGCCGGCGTTGCGCAGGCGCAGGCTGGAGGCGTTCTTGTCCACCTTGTAGTTGAGCTCCCGGGCGATGCGCAGGATGCGCTCGCGGGTTTCCGGGTTGACCATCGGGCTGCCGCGCAGGGCGCGCGAGACGGTCGGCTGCGACACCCCGGCCAGGTGCGCGATATCCAGGGAAGTGGCTTTGCCGCGGATGGTCATGGCGGGGGTACGGCGGGGACGACGACCTGCATGATGCCATGTGCCGCAGGCTGAGGCGGATGTCAGGGACTGCCCCAGCGGGCAGTCGGTGCATGGCGCGGCGCGCCGTTCGCGTCCCCATGCTATCGACTGTGAGGGGCGCATGGCCCCAGGATTGGGGAGGGGCAGGCATGGTGCCTCCCCGTGAGGAGAAACAATGACAACCGGGTCAGTGTGGGTGTTCGTCGGCGAACGGGCGGGATTCCCTGCCGGCGTCTTCGCGGAGCTGGAGGAGGCCGAAGCCTGGATACGGACCCATGCGCTTAGCGGTGTGTTGACCTTGTATCCGGTCGGCGAAGGGGCATACGACTGGTCCATCCGTACGGGGGCCTTCACCCCCAAGCCTGACAAGGTGATCGACGCCGGCTTCATTTCGCGGTTTTCAAGCGGTTCCATGCCCCACTTCCACTATGAGGACGGAGAGAAGTAGCCCCCGGGTCGGGAGTGGCCGTCGGCGGAGGCTCCCCGGTGCCTTGAGCGCGCCGATGGGACTTCGCCGCCCTTCGGGGGTATGGCGGGAGGGGAATTCCGGTCGGCGTCGGGCGTAAATTCCGACAGGGGCGGGGCCGGTGGGATGGTAAGATGGTGCCTTCTGGACCCCCCATTTCACCTGGGGCAGCCCCGCGTACCTGCAGCCCGCCCGGCGCTGTGTTATGACTGCGGCCTGCCCTCGGACAACGGAAGAGCAACCCTATGGCGCGCGGCATCAATAAAGTCATCCTGGTCGGCAACCTCGGTAACGACCCGGACGTGAAGTACACCCAGGGCGGCATGGCGATCACCCGCATCAGCCTGGCCACCACCAGCGTCCGCAAGGACAAGGACGGCAACCAGCAGGAGCGTACCGAGTGGCACCGCGTGGTGTTCTTCGGCAAGCTCGGCGAAATCGCCGGCGAATACCTGCGCAAGGGCAGCTCGGTCTACGTCGAAGGCAGCCTGCGTTACGACAAGTACACCGGCCAGGACGGCGTGGAGAAGTACTCCACCGACATCATCGCCGACGAAATGCAGATGCTGGGCGGCCGCGGTGAAGGCGGCGGCGGTGGCGGTGGCGGTGGTGGCAACTACGGCGGCGGCGAGCGTCCGCAGCGCCAGCAGGCCCCGCGCCAGGAATACGGTGGCGGTGGCGGTGGCGGTGGCGGTGGCGGTCAGCGCCAGGGCGGCCAGGGTGGCCAGGGTGGCGGCTACGGCCAGCAGCGCCCGCAGCAGCCGCAGCAGTCGGCGCCGCCGATGGACGACTTCGCTGACGACGATATTCCGTTCTAAGAAGCACGTGGCGGTAAGCGTTGATGTTCAAAAGGCCTGCAATCCAGCGATTGCAGGCCTTTTTGTTTGGCATGGTCCATTACGCCGGATCTGCTTTCCTGGCGGGGAAGTAGATCAAATGCCATCCAAGCAGCCTTGTCCGTATACCTCAGTCGACCTTGTTGGCGGCCTTGGCGGCTTTCAATGCGGCCTTGAGCGTTTCCGGTGACTCGCAGATGGCGATGAAGTCTTCCCACTTCACCTTGGTCCCATTTTCTTTCTTGACTCGTCCCTTGCACCAGATGAGGCCGGTCATGGTTGCGTAGCAGTCACCGAGTTGGGTTTCGCCGTTCTTCGAGCGGACCTCAAGTTCGATGCCTTTCTGCTTGACCTGCATCTCAACTTCCAACGACTTGATCCATACTTCCATGTTGCAGTCCTGTATTGAGGGAATCTGTGCGGTGGACGGTGCTCGCGTTTCCGCCCTTCCAGAAAGAAGGGCGGATGCGTGCGCCGCCGTTGATCGAGGTGAACAGAGCGTGCCCTGCGCCTGTCGCGAACCCGGACGTCTTGCGCCAGGAGCTGAGCGGTCAGTCCGCCAGTTCGATATCCATCGTGCTCGGGTCGTCCTGGATGTCCAGCAGGAAAATCTGCTGTGCACGCTCTCCAATCTTCTTGGTCGTGTGCCGGGTCCATGTCGCCATTGCTGCCGCACCTACAATCGGCAGCCACTTGCTGATGGCCGATTTGATCGCCTGCTGAGTAATACGACCACCCAGCATGGCAATTATTTTCTGGATCGCGCGCAAGGAGGTTCGCTTTACGAGGACCCGGCTTCCCTGGATTGTCAGGACGCTGCCTGCGCTGGTGCCCAGCGCGCTGATGAAGATGCCCAGGATGAGTTCCTTGGTAATGATCTTCTCTTTCCCGTGCGCGACGCCGATGTCATAGATCAACTTGATCTGGTTGTGAATCACAACCGTCAGCTCAGGAATCACGGCTGCCATTCCCCAGGGGCCAGGGATGAGGCTGGAGCCGCCGGTAATGACGGCGTTCGTGTTTGCAGACGACGAAATCATCGAGGCGACACTGTCAAGCGTGGGGCGCTTGTCAGGACGCTTGCTGTAGTGATCGCTACGCGATTCGATGACGCTTTCAAGCCCCGTACTGATCGCGGCTTCAACTTTGCCGCTGATATTGTCCTTTATGCTCATGCTTCGTCCGTGCGGCCTCATGTCCTGGTTAGGCGTTTAGTTGCCCGAGCTCGGTTTATCGGCGGCCTGTAGAGGAACTTTAGACGGACAGGGGAGTGTCACGGACGCAGTGTGCCGGGCCTGCCATGACCTCACGCAGAGGTCGCTTGAGCCGTAGGAAAAAGTCCGTACCGATCGTTGGTGCACTCAATCCGCGCCCAAGGCCACGTGAGCAGCTCGTTCCGGGCCGTTGATGCATGGGGCGGCCACGCCAGTCATTCCAGTTCGTGCCCCCAGGTGCGGCATGCGCCGCTTTGTCCGCCGGATTGTCCGAGCAGAAACCGGTGGGTCATTTGCAACGGCGTGCACGTGGTTCGGCCACGCTTCACGCGCTGCGATCCCCATGGGGGTGACCCGACCGATGGAAGGCGGATCCGCATCGGGCAGCCGGTGTTGGTGAAGATCCAGAAGGCGCCCCCTGCGCAGGGCCCCTTTTTGGCCTGCACGGTCAGCGCACCCGTCGGGGTCTGGGCGATCGCGGCAACGTGCGCACGCTGAACGTGGCCGATGCTCCGATGACGTTGCTGGAGGCAGTATCTGCTGATGAGGGCGCTGGTGGAGGTGGGGCGGTGCCTGGACCTGCGCCGCGGCGGCAGCACGGTGTACCCCCTGGACACCCTGGCGGGCGAAACGGGGGCTGGCTTCTCTGCGGTGGATAAACGCGCTGGACGGTGCCGCGGCGCGGGCAGCGTCGCATCCTCTACCATGGGCCACCCGCCAGGAAGCGCCGCCATGTCCCTCGTGATTTCCGCTCCCCCCAAGCCGCCGGTGGCCCGCATCGCGGCCTGGCTGTTGATGCTGTTGGGCATGTGGCTGGCGTTGAAGCTGGGCCTGGTGGTGACCCTGCTGTCGGGGTTGCTGGTGTTCCAGCTCACCCACGTACTGGCCTCCACGGTGGAGGGGCGCCTGCCGCCGGGCCGGGCGCGGGCGATCGCGGTGATCGTACTGTCGGCGGTGATCATCGGCGTGCTGGTCCTGGCCGGGATCGGGGTGGTGTCGTTCTTCCGCAATGAGACCGGTGGCCCGGACGTGCTGCTGGCGCGGCTGATGGACATCCTCAATACCTCGCGGCACCAGGTGCCGGCCCTGCTGCAGCCTTACATCCCCGAAGACCTCACCGCGCTGCGCGCGGCGGTGAACGAGTGGGCGGCCGAGCACCAGCGTCAGTTGGGCATCGCCGGAACCTCGGTGGTGCAGGTCGGCGTGCGCGTGCTGATCGGCATGGTGCTGGGCGCGATGATCGCGCTGTATGACGAAGTGCCGCTGCCGCAGATGGGGCCGCTGGCGCAGGAACTGGTCGGGCGCACCTCGCGGCTGGCCAATGCGTTCCGCCAGGTGGTGTTCGCCCAGGTGAAGATTTCCCTGCTCAACACGCTGTTCACCGCCATCTTCCTGCTGGGCGTGCTGCCGCTGTTCGGCGTGCATGTGCCGCTGTCCAAGACCCTGGTGCTGATCACCTTCCTGGCTGGCCTGCTGCCGGTGGTGGGCAACATCATCTCCAACACCATCATCACCATCGTGGCGTTGTCGGTGTCCTTCTACGTGGCGGTGGTGGCGCTGCTGTACCTGGTGGTGATCCACAAACTGGAGTACTTCCTCAACGCGCGCATCGTGGGCGGGGAGATCCAGGCGCGGGCGTGGGAGCTGCTGCTGGCGATGCTGGTGATGGAGGCCGCGTTCGGGTTGCCGGGGCTGGTGGCCGCCCCGGTGTTCTATGCCTACATCAAGCGCGAACTGCTGGACCAGCGCTGGATCTAGCGGGCGGGGGCGGGCGCTGGCAGCTGCCACTGGCGCTGCACCTGTTGATCGCTCATCAGCGTGTACTCCAGCGCATCCACCGGGCCGTCAAAACGCAGCATGCCATCGGCACCGGGCCGGGGCAGTGCGCCGACCTGTTCCCCACGGGCATCGCGGGCAAGCACCGCTTCGGGGCCGGGCACGAGCCGGTGGCGGCACGCCGGCCGCATGTGCAGGCGGCCGTCGCCGGTGCGGGTGAAGCAGACCTCGGCCGCGAGCGGTTCGCTGAAGCGCTGGATCGAGGCCGGGCACTCCACCGAAACCGCCCATGGGGTCGGCGCGGCGCCCGTGCCCGTCGATGCGGTGCGGGCGGCAGCCAGCATCCAGCCGGGCGTGTCGCCGCCGGGGTCCTGCAGGCTGACCGTCAACCGGGCGTTACCCGGCCCGTGCGGGTACACCTGGCACAGCTGCTGCAACCGGGCCGCCTGCGCGGGCGGGGCATGGATGGCCAGGCGCAGCGAGTCGGTAGCGGTCGCCTCCAGGCTGAGCGCGCGCAGGGCACGGTCGGCGTCATACCCCTCATCCTGCCCGGCGATCTCATGCACCCGGTTGTGCCTGGCCAGCAGCGCGCTGGCATCCTGGAAGTCCCATTGCCGCGGCTGCGCCTGCCAGCGGTAGTGGCGCAGCTTCACCGCCGCCACCGGCCGGGCGGCGGCCACTTCCTGGCGACCGGGCAGGCGGCCGAGCTCCCAGTCCAGGGGCGCCTCCTCGCCCTCGGCGCGGGGCATGCCGCTGCCTTGTCCCAGCATCAGCTGGGCGGCGGGAACTTCGCGGCCGTCGGTGTCCAGTGGCACCAGCGTGGTCCACATGCCTTGGGTCTGCGTGGGCGGCGTGGCCTGCTGCACGGCGGTGATCCGCTGCGCGGAGGTCCAGTCGATGTGGATGTTCGGGTTGCGCCGCGACTGCGCGCCCCTGGCGACCGTTTCAATGCCGTCCCACGCATGGGTTTCCACGTCGACCTGGATGCGCAGGGTGTCCAGGGCCTGCAGCTGCGCGGCAGGCAGGCCGATGGGCAGCCGCAGCGGGAACCCGAGATCGCTCTCGGCCACATCCGTGTGATCGCCCAGGATCCACCAGCTCAGCACCGGCTGCGCCTGCAGCTGCGGCAGGGGCTGGCCGTTGCGGTCCAGCAGCGCCACCGAGCGCGGGCGGGCCAGGATGATCCGCGGCGCATCGTCGGCGCGGCCGCGCGCGTCCGGCCCGCCGCGCACCTCGCGCGGGGCGCGCACATCGGCGGTGATGCGCAGCAGTGGCCGCGGTGCGTCGTCGCTGTGCTCGGTGGCAAACAGCAGGCGTGTCTCGATCCGTGGCAATGCGTCGGCGTCGAGCATCCACGGCAGCAACGCGCCGTCGGCGAGGGGATCGAGGCCGTAGTCGGCTGGATCACTGGATGGGGCCGAGAACGGTGGCCGGCGCAGCATGTCCTCGCCCGGGTCCACGATCACCACGTCGTCGTGCACGTCGGCGATCATCGCCAGGCTGCCGGCGGCGGCCACGTTGACCACCCGCAGCCGATGGGTGGTCGTTGCCAGCCCGTCGGCGCGGTCCTGCCGGGTGAAGCTGAAGCGCCCGTCCAGGGGCATGCCGTCGCTGCGGCGCACTGCCTGCCGGCCACGGCCCCGCAGCTGCTCGCCGTCCAGCTGGATATCCAACACGACCTCGGCATCGGTGAGCGCGACCACGCGCATGTGCCGGGTGAGCGCGCCCACGCTGCCGGTGGGCGTGCGTTCGACCAGGGTCTGCCCGAGCCGCAACGTGGCCGGCAGCGCCAGCGGTCGCAGGCCGATGGCCTGTTCGGCGGTGGCGAGGGTGAGCGCACTGCCCGGCGCACGCTTGAGCAGTGCCTGCCAGGCGGCCGGGTCGCGCGACTGCAGTGCCGGTGCCGCACCGGGCACCAGCGGCATCTGGAACCCGGCCTGCAACACGCGGATCAGGGCCTGGTCATCGTGCTTGCCCGGGTCCAGCTGCACCGTGCTGCGGCGCAGATTGCCCGAGCGCAACGAGGACCACAGCAGGCGCGTGCGCAGCTGCCGGCCGGCCTCCACGCTGACCCCGTTGAACATGCGCTGCTGCACATCCGAATCTGCCGGGTCTTCAACGCCGAACGCATGGCTGATGAAGTAGACCTCTTCGCGGGGCTGGGCAGCGGCCGTGCCGCTGAGGAGAACGACGCCCAGACACAGGCCGCGCAGTAATGACATCCGTGTACACCCTCTATGCTGCCCGATGGCAGGGCGCGCATCTTCCCACATTCGCCCCTTGCCTGGCCGGTAGGCGCGGATTAGCATCGCGCAGCCGTTGCGACGGCCGCGCCGTGCTCGACCATTCCCTTTCAGATTATCTGCCGGAGTCTGCGATGATGCGTGTCCTGGTCTGTGCGTTGTTGTTGTGCGTGTGCTTGTCCACCTCCGCGGCGCACTTTCCGCTGACCCAGGTCAGTGCCGACCAGTCGGTGCCGGCACCGCCGGCCGACCAGGCGCAGATCATTTTCCTGCGCCCATCGGGCTATTTCTCCGGCATGCTGACCCTGTTGTTCGAGGGGCTGCCGGATCAGGAGACCTTCATCGCCCCGATCGGTGGGCGCAACAAGGTGGTCTACACCACCGCGCCGGGCCGGAAGTACTTCGCCTCCGCGTTTGGCGGTGGCATCACCCATTACCTGGATGCGCAGGTGGAGGCGGGGCGGCGGTACTACGTGCTGGTGCGCCCGATCCACGGCTACGGCTTCCAGCTGAGGCCGATCCGGCACGCGGAAACCGACTACAGCATGGCCAACCCCGAGTTTCCGCAATGGCTGGCCAAGAGCGTGCGGGTGCAGGCGGCCGATGGCGAGCGTTTCAACGACAAGTTCAAGGGCGCGGTGGACAAGGCGCGGGTGCTGGGTTTCACCCGCTGGCAGGAAAAGACCCCCGAGCAGCGCGCCGAGCTGACCCTGTTGCCGGCCGACGCGGTCGATCCCTGAGCGTCAGCGCGGCGTCGCCCGCGCCGGTTTGACGATCTTGCTGCGGCGCTGCTCGGTGCGGCCGGCGTGGAAGCGCGCGATGCTCTGGCCCAGTTCGTCCAGCGCACCTTCGGGCAACCACAGCTGTTGGGTGCCGCGGGTCATCGCGGTGTAGGCCGCGCGTACCGGGTTGTAGGCGGGGGAGCGGGCGAAACCGGTGCGGAAGCAGCACATCGACATCGCCACCTGGGCGAACTCGGTGTTCTTGGCATGCTCCACCAGCACCAGTTGCAGCGATGCCCGCTGGAACTCGACCAGGCGCTGGCCCAGTTCCAGGAAACGGTCGCGGTTGTAGCCGCGCATGAACATGCGCGGGATCTGGGGCATGCCCTGCGCGTCGCATTCGGCCAGCAGCGCTTCCCAGCGCTGGCTGCTGCCCCCGTGCGAGGTCATTTCGCGGTAGGCCTCCTCGCCCCGGGTCACTTCGCGGCCGACGCTGGACAGGGTGTCCGGATGGATGCCGAAGGCCACGCCGGCCGCGGCCAGGCGCTGGGCCTCTTCCAGCAGTCGCCAGGTGGTGCCGTACACGCGCGCGCCGCTGGCCGGCACCTGCTCCCACGCGACGTAGTGGTGCACCACGGTGGGCTGGTCGGGCGAGCCGGCGAATGCACCCTGGAAGAAACCGGTCGCATCCAGCGCCACGGTCTGGTTGACCAGCGCTTCGACATGGCGGCCCTGGCGTACCGACTGCACGATCTCCAGCGTCATGCCGGTGGCAAAACGCGGGGCGCGCCCGGACAGGCGCTGGTTGGGATCGCCCAGGCTGATCACCGCGCCCGCATAGCCGGACAGCAGCTGCTTCCAGGCCGGGCTCATGTCGTGCCCTTCGTCGATCAGCAGCGTGCCCCAGCTGGGCGGGATCGGCGCGTTGTGCAGCGCCAGCCACTTGCCGATGTGGTCCACGCTGAGACTGAGCAGCGCGTGCTTCTGCACGGCCGGATCGAACATGCAGCGCCAGACGTGTTCGCCGGCGGCGATGTACGGCGCTGCGTCGATCATCGCCCATGGCACCGCGCGCACGAAGTGGCGCGGTGCCAGCCGTTCGGCCGGTGAACGGCACCAGGCGTTGATGCCCTCGAAGGCGATGCGCAGAACCGCCGCCGGTGCGTGGTTGCCGATCGGCTGCAGGCCGATGCGCTGGGCGATGTCGCGGAAGGTGCTCTTGCTGATCTGGAAGGTGGGCCGGTAGGCCGTGCCGAGCAGGCCCTGGCGGAAGGCGCTGCCGGCTACCTGGTTGGCGAAGCTGACCTGGGACAGGATTTCGATCGGCAGGGCACCGCTGAGGCGTTGCCGGAACGCCTGCACCTGGCCGGGCCGGGGCGCGATGTAGGTGTAGCGGCGGGTGGCGCTGTCCAGCAGCTGCAGGATCAGGTGGGTCTTGCCGGCGCCGGCGTAGGCGTCCAGGTCGATATGCTCATCGTCGTTGGCCACGATCGCACGCAGCGCCCGGGCCTGTTCGGCGGTGTAGTCGCCACTGCGCTCGACGAAGGCCGGTGCGCGCGGCGCATCGGCGTCCAGCGCATCGGAATCGTCCTGCGCGGTGTAGAAACGGATCGTGTGGGTTTCCAGCGTGGTCTGGCACGCGGCCTGGAAGGCATCCACCGGATAGGCCTGCGCCGAGAGCGCACAGAACTGCGCGACCACTTCCTCCGGCCCCGGCAGCACGCCTTGCGCCGCCAGCGCCTGCAGCCAGGCATCGGCGGCCGCTGGCAGGCTGCGCGCCAGGCTGGCGAACTGCGCGGGCGCATCGGCTGGGGTGGCGGCGAACAGGGCACACGCCTGGTCGATCAACCGGGTCAGCGCGGCGCGGTGTGGGTGCTGGCCCTGGCTCAACGCAGCGGCAAACAGTCCGGCGCGCTCCAGCGCGGTGGGCGGGATCCGGCCCTCGTCAAGGAACGCCGAGAGCGCTGCCTCGGTCAGCGGCAGGAAGTACGCAGGTTGGGTCGGCAGGGGCATTGCAGGGGAATCAGGACGGCTGGCGGCACGGTAGCAGATGCACCCCTGCCACGCTTAGAACGGGTGTGCCCTGGCACACGCCAGGGCGTGGTTGTAATCGCTGGACATGCAGCGGTAGAACGCGCGCCTGTTGCCCTGGGCCGCCTCGCAGTCGTCCAGCCGGATCTGCGGCAGCAAGGCCCGCAGCGGCACCGCGGAGCGCTCGAAATCCGCGGCGGGCAGGTAGCCGCCCTGCACGTTCTTCTGGCCTACCTCCAGCATGGTTTCCACGCTGTAGCGGGCGTTCTCCACGGCCTTGGGGCAGGCCAGCGCGGCATCGGCATCGTGCACCGCCAGCAGCGCGGCGGCGAGCTGGTCGGCATCGGCGACGGCCTGCGCACGCGCGCCGGTGGCATCGCGTGCCGGTTGCGTGGCTGGCGCGGCCGCCTGCGCGACGGCGGCCAGGCTGAGGATCAACAGTGTGGCCAGCATGCCCGCAGGGCTCCTTGTCGTGCCGATCGGCAGCGGCGGCGCCGCATGCATCCGGCCCCGATCATAGCGTGGCTGCGGACCGGTAAGCGGGGGCCCCGGAGCGCGGCGCGTTCCATGCTGTTTGCCCTGCGGTTGCTGGCCATCACGGTGCCGAGTGGGTGGATCGTATTGCTCGGCGGGGCCGAACGCGTGCAGGGCCTGTGCGCCCTGCTCGAGTTCGACCTGGCCACCCTGTTCACCGAGCCGCTGACCGTGCATCACGTGCGCCTGTGCACAGCGATCACCTGGTGCATCTCGGGGGTGGTCATCGGGGTGATCGGGCTGCGCTGATCACATCGCACTGCCCACCGGGGTGATCCGGCGCGCCTCCTGCGCCGCCTTCACCGTGCGCCACCACGGCGCGCCCGGTTGCGGCGCGTCCAGGTCCAGGCGCTCGCCCATGCCCGGGGTGGCCAGCGCGATCGAACGTTGTGCCGCCAGCGCGCTGACCCGCTCGAAGGGTTCATCCCATGCGTGCAGGGCCAGGTCGAAGGTGCCGTTGTGGATCGGCACCAGCCAGCGCCCGCGCAGGTCCTGGTGGGCCTGCACGGTCTGCTCGGGCTGCATGTGCACGAACGGCCACTTGGCATCGTAGGCGCCGGTCTCGATGAAGGTCACATCGAACGGCCCATAGCGCTGGCCGATCTGGCTGAAGCCGTCGAAGTAGCCGGTGTCGCCGCTGAAGAACAGGCGCAGGCCGTCATCGAGGATCACCCACGAGGCCCACAGCGTGCGATCGCGGTCGCGCAGCCCGCGGCCGGAGAAGTGCTGCGCCGGGGTCGCGGCGAACCGCACGCCGTCCACCTCGGTTTCCTGCCACCAGTCCAGTTGGCGCACGCGTTCAGCTGGCACGCCCCAGGCGATCAGACGGTCACCCACGCCCAGCGGCGTGAGGAACACATCGGCGCGGGTGGCCAGGTGCTTGATGGTGGCGCGGTCGAGATGGTCGTAGTGATCGTGGGAGAGCAGCACGCCGCGGATGGGGGGCAGCTCGTGCAGGGCGATCGGCGGGGCGTGGAAGCGCTTGGGTCCCATCCACTGAACCGGCGAGGCGCGCTTGGAAAACACCGGGTCGGTCAGCCACCAGCCGCCGCGCAGCTTTACCAGCAGGGTGGAATGGCCCAGGCGGTAGAGGCTGTGTTCCGGCGCGCCGGCCAACTCGGCGGCGCTGATCGCACGCACCGGCGGTGCCTGTGGCGGCGTGGTGCCGGCAGGGCGGTCGAACAGGAATTCCCACAGCAGCTTCAAGGTGCCGGTCACGGTCTCTTTGGGTTTGGGCGCGGCATTGGTGAAGTGGCCGTCGTGCATCTGCGGCGACTGGTCATGGTGGGCGATAGGCACGGTCAGGGTCATCCCGAGAAGTACGGTGAGGGAGAAGGCGAGGACAAGGAGGGGGAGGGCTCTCATGGGGCACCTTCAGGGTGGTGAGTGTGTAGGCACTCATTTATGACGCAAAAACACACGGTCATCGTTGGATGCCTTTCCAGAACAGGTCGAACCCGGCCTGCTGCAGCGCCTGGCGGCGCTCGGGTTCGGCGGCCATCGCTTCCAGCGTGGTCTCCAGCAGGTTGATCAGCACACGGCCCAGGTAAAACGGCAGCCGGTCGGCCTCGATGCGGTCGGCCAGGCTGGTTTCCAGCCGCTGCAGCATGCTGCCGAACAGCCCGGCGCACTCGCTACGGGTGTCCTGGCTGATGCGTTCGGAGACCTTGAGCTGGCGCAGCGCCATCCGGTCCACCGGGTAGCTCGAGCCCCAGGCGATCAACGCATTCCACGCATGCTGCAGCAGGGCGTGGGCATCGGCCTGGGTGGGGAAGTTGGCGCTGAGCGCCATCGACAGCCGGGTTTCCAGGCGCACGAACAGGGCGTTGAGCAGCGCGTCCTTGGTAGCGAAATAGGTGAACACGGTGCCCTCGGCGACCTTGGCCGCGCGCGCGATCTGCGCGGTGGAGGCGCCGGTCCCCTGGGCGGCCACCAGGCCGGCCGCCGCATCGAGGATGGCATCGCGTTTTTCTTCGCTGAGCGGGCGGGCCATGGCAATGAGTAAGTGAGTGCTTGCTCATTTATAAGCCGGGGACCGTTCCGGTGCAAGTGCCGCGTTGCCGGGCGGCGGCGATCGTTCAGCCGGCGCTGCGCGCATGCGCCCCGACGAGGGGGTGTACCGCGGCCTGCGCTGAGTGCGCCGTGCATTGCCCGCACACGCGGTGGGGTCTATAAGGCGGTTCTGGACCCTCTGATGGAGCGCCGCGCATGCCCGCCCGCACTTCCGGAACCACCGCTGCGGCCGCACCGGCGGTACGCCTGCTGGCCGGCGGCAATCCGCAGATCGCCAAGGGCCAGGGCGATGCGCCGGTGCAGGCCTACATCGCCGCGATGCCGGGCTGGAAGCGGGCGATGGGCGCGCGCCTGGATGCGCTGATCAGCCAGGCCGTGCCCGGGGTACGCAAGGCGGTGAAGTGGAACTCGCCGCTGTACGGCGCTGGCGATGCGGGCTGGTTCCTGAGCCTGCACTGCTTTACCGGCTATATCAACGTGGCCTTCTTCCGCGGCGCGGCGCTGAGCCCGCCACCGCCGGAGCCCTCCCGGCACCCGCACACCCGCTATCTGCACATCCGCGAGGAGGTGCCGCTGGATGAAGCGCGCCTGCTCGGCTGGATCGTGCAGGCCAGCCGCTTGCCCGGCGAACGCATGTAAACCCCCTGTCACCAGGACACTCCCATGACCAAGGCACGCACAGGCACCTCCCCGTCGGCAGCACCGGCCGCCGACACCGGGCCCTCGGCGGCACAGCAGATCGATGCCAGGATCGCCGCACTGGACGACTGGCGCGGCACCACCCTGGCGCGCCTGCGCCGCCTCATCCACCAGGCCGATCCGCAGGTGGTGGAGACGGTGAAATGGCGCGGCGTGCCGGTCTGGGAACATGATGGCATCCTGTGCACTGGCGAGACCTACAAGGCCGCAGTGAAGATGACCTTCGCCAAGGGCGCGGCGCTGGAGGACCCCAGCGGGTTGTTCAACGCCAGCCTGGACGGCACTACGCGGCGCGCGATCGACGTGCACGAAGGCGAGAAAATCAACGAGGCGGCGCTGAAGGCGCTGGTGCGGGCCGCGGTGGCCCTGAACGTTGCCGGGCAGGCGGCCAGGGCCGGCAAGCCCGGGGAGCGCGCGACCCGGCGCGGCAAGCACGGCGCGTCATGATCGGCTAGCCTGTGGCCTGCAATGGAAGCCACTCTCAGCACAAGGAGCGTCATGCGTCATTTTTCCTGGGCCCTCGCCGCCGTACTGCTCTCGCCGCTGGCGTCGGCACAGTCGGCAACCCCGGCCGACACCTTCAACCAGTTGTTCGGCAACACCTGCATGGCCCACCTGCATTCGGCCGACGACCTGACCGCCTGGATGGCCGAGCGCAACCTGGCCCCGTTGGAGGACGCGGTGGCGCAGAGCTTCCTGCACGGCGCGCCCGGCCGTGCCTGGGCGATCACCCTGGACGGAAACCACTACGCGGTCTCGCGTACCGATGCCGGCCTGTGCGCCGTGTATGCCAGGCGCATGGACGGCGAGCAGCTGCAATCACGCTTCGCCGCGCTGGCCAGCAAGCCGCCGGCACCGATGACCGCGCGGTCGACCCCAAGCCCGGCCGCCAGCACGGCCACGCGGCGGTCGGTGTCCTATGTCTGGGCGTGGCCGGATGAAACCCGCTCGGGGTTGCTGTTCACCCTGACCACCTCCAGCGATCCGGATGCGCCGCTGCAGGCGATGGCCTCGCTGGCCCGCGCCGAGCCGGATGAAGGCGCGACAGTGCACGCCAAACCCGCCTCCGCGCGCTGATCCGCCCAGCGGGTACGCGACGCAGTGTGCCGCGCATGTGACCGGCGCGCGGTGGCAGGCACGGGCGGTTTCGGCAAAGATGGTGGGCTGCACGATCGCCACGGGCGGTCGGGCAGACGTCCCCCATTGAATCTGGAATGCCTGTGCTGAGTGTTGTTGGTGTGTTGCTTGCGTTGTACGTGGTGTGGCGCGTGGTCTGGCCGTTGCGGGTGTCGCTGTCGGTGCGTGGCCCGCTCGGATTGCTGGTGGTGGCCCTGGCGCTGCACCACCGCATCGTGGCCCGTTTCGCCGGCACGATGGCCTCGCCGGAAATCCCCAAGGCTGCCATCGCGGTGCTGGCCACCGGTTTCACCACGCTGCTGCTGGGCGCGCTGGCGGTGCTGCTGCTGGACCTGCTGCTGCTCGGTGCGCGGCTGCTGCGCTGCCCCCGCGCCAGCGCGGCCCTGCGCCATGCGACCCTGCGCCCGGCGGCCTTCGGGGTTGCCCTGCTGTTGTCCACCTACGGCGTCTGGCAGGGCATGGCGGTGCCGCAGACGCGCCAGGTCGAGGTGGTCATCGATGACCTGCCCGCCGCGTTCGACGGTTACCGCGTGCTGCAGTTGACCGACATCCACGCCAGCCGCCTGCTCACCGGCCGCTGGGTGGCCAGGGTGGTGGCCAACAGCAACGCGCTCAAGCCGGACCTGGTGGTGATCACCGGCGATCTGATCGATGGCAGCGTCGCCGCACGCGCGGCCGATGTCGCGCCACTGGGCACGCTGCGTGCGCCCGATGGAGTGATCGCGATCACCGGCAACCACGAGTACTACGCGCAGTACGCGGCCTGGATGCAGGCCTTCCGCGCGCAGGGCATGCAGGTGCTGGAGAACAGCCACGTGGAGCTCCATCGTGAGGGTGCGGCGCTGACCATTGCCGGTGTGACCGACCCGGTGGCCAGCAACTACGGCCTGCCGCCGCCGGACCTGGATGCCGCGCTGGCCGGTGCCGACCCCACCGCGCCGGTGATCCTGCTCGACCATCGTCCGGGAGCGGCGCGCGCCAACGCAGCACACGGCGTGGCGCTGCAGCTGTCCGGGCACACCCACGGCGGCCATATCGTGGGCATGGACCAGCTGGTCAAGCGCGCCAACGGCGGCTTCGTGTCCGGGCGCTATGAGGTGGATGGCATGACCCTGTATGTCAGCAACGGTGCCGGTCTGTGGGCGGGCTTCGCCGCGCGCATCGGGGTGCCGTCGGAGATCACGCTGATCACCCTGCGCCGCAGGTAAGCGACGCAGCCTCCCACGGGGCAGCAGCAAACCCGACCGCATCGACCCCACGTCGGTGCGGCGGGTCGCTGGCCGTGGCGCGGGCAAGCGGGCCGGTGCAGGCAGGAGCCGGGCGCGCTCCACCGTGGCTGGCAAGCGCTCGCCAAACTTGCGACCCTTGGGCTTTCATGTCACGGCTGGGTGCGGATGAAGGTGATGCAGAAAGGGCTTGGCGCGTTGCTGGCGATGGGCAGTATGAGCGGGTGCGCGATCAACGGTGAGGTCGTGCATGGCGAGCCGGCGCCCAGCGCGGCACCGGTCGGCGTGGTCCTGCCCGATACCGACAGCTGGACCGTGCACGACCCGGCCGGTCGCGATTATCCGATCTGGGTGTCGCTGCCGGCCAGCTACGCCAGCGCGCCGCAGCGGCGTTACCCGGTGCTGTATGTCACCGATGCGCTGTACAGCTTCCCGCTGGTGCGCAGCGTGCGCAATCTGGTCGGACAGGGTGGCGGCAACCTGGAGGATTTCATCCTGGTAGGGCTGCCCCCGCAGCAGGGCCTGACCTCCAAGCAGAGCCGCTCGCGCGACTACACGCCCACGCGGCCGGTGCGCAGGGCCGACGACGACTACAGCGATGATGTCACCTACGGCGGTGCGGCCCACTACCGCGACTTCCTCGCTGCCCACGTGCTGCCGGCCGTGGATGCGCGCTACCGCACCGATCCGGCGCGACGGACCTTCGCCGGGCATTCCTACGGTGGCCTGTTCGGCAGCTACGTGCTGCTGACCCGGCCGGAGATGTTCCAGACCTACATCCTGTCCAGCCCGTCGCTGTGGTTCGACCAGCACGTCATCGACCAGGTGGAACAGCGCTACGCCGCAACGCACACCGCCTTGCCTGCGCGCGTGCTGCTGGCCATCGGCAGCTTCGAGACGGTCAAGCCCGAGACCGGCTACCTCCGTGGCAACGACATGCTGCTGCACAACCAGCAGTTTGCCGATCGGCTGCGCCAGCGTGGCTACCCGGGGCTGCAGGTGGAGACCCGGGTGATCGAGGGCGAAGACCATCTCACCGTGTATCCCACCACCATGACCCGGGCCCTGCTGCAGGTGTTTCCCGGCGGCGGTCCCTACGACGGCGGCTGATGGGGTGTGCCCGCGGGTACGCTGACGCGGACGGCGACGCGACGGCTTCAGGCCGTGCCGGGTGCCGGCTGCAGCGCAGTGGCCTGCACCAGCTCCGGGGCCAGGGCATGGGCGACGGCCATGCGCAGCATCGCCGGGCTCACGTGGCCGCGGTGCACGTGGGTGATGGCGGCCATGTAGAACCTGCCGAAGGCATTGCGGGTGCGCACGCGCGTGCCCAGCGCGACCACCGCGGTGCCGTCGGCCAGTCGCTGCACCCGCACGCAGGAGCGGAAACGCAGGTGCCGGTCGTCGGCACCCAGCAGCACCTCGGCGCTGCCGCCATCGGCGCTGCAGGCTTGGGCAAGCACCGGGAAACGCCGCGCGAACAGCGTACTGCGGTCGGCGGAGAGCAGTGAGGAGACCGGGCAGCCCAGCGGCGAGGTGCGCAGCCTGAGCGGAGCCACCAGCGCATTGCGCACGGCCATCAGGCGGCCCACGCTCGGCGGCGGATTGAGCACGAAGCCCTCCAGCACCGCCTCCAGCAGCGCACTGGCCGAGGCGGCGGCGATGCGGGCGGGCGGCAGCGTCACGCTGATGTAGTCCTCATGGTCATCTGCATCGGTCCAGGCCTGCCGCAGCAATGAATCGGGTGGGGCGTGGGGCAGGGCACAGACCGGTAGTTCCGTCGCACGGCGTCCGATGTAGCCATGTGCCGGCCGCAGCCGCGACAGGCCGGCCCGAACCCGCCCGGCCACCTCGCGGATGCGCGTGCACAGATGCGCCAGTGCCGACCGCGCGGGCGATCGCAACGACAGCGTCACCACCGGATACCGGGTCAGGTCGGTCTGCGCCAGCAGCTGCTGCAGCGCCTCGGGCAGGGTGTCGGTCAGCGTGGGGATATCGGCGGCACCGGCCTCGATCCGCGCACGCTGCGCCTCGCTCAGCGCACCGCCACGCTCGTTGGCATGGCAGGACAGTGCGAACAGCGCCGGGTGGCGCGGATGGCGCGACACGAACTGGTGCCAGGTGCCGCTGCCGAAGCGCACGGTGAACAGGCAGTCCGGCGGGATGTCGATGCAGCGCAGCGCCTGCAGGAACGCGGCCGGGTGCTGCTGCAGCTGGGCATCGGAGGCGGTGGAGAAGCGCAGCTGGGCACCGCCACTACCGGCAATGGCGGTGAACATGCGCGGCCCGGCGTGGCGATGGAAGGGGTGTCCGTTGCGGCCCACCGAGAACGAGTACAGCGAGGACGCGTCATCCTGCGCCAGGTGCATGCCGCCCAGTCGCGCGGAGGGTTCGTCCAGCGCATCGACGAAGCGCGGGTGCGCCGCCTGGCGTGCCCCGGCATCGCGCAGCAGCAGGTCACCGGCGCCGATCCCGAGCTGGGCGATCAATGCCACCTCGACCGGACTGCCATCGCTGCAGGACGGCAGGCTGATGCTGGGGAAGGAACGGCTGATGCGGCTGGTATCGAGCATGACGGTGTCCTTGTCCTGCGGCGGTACGGCTCAGGGGGAAGATTTGCGACGGGCGCGGGCGCGGCTTTCGCGCTGCAGCGGCCCCCCCACCGGGCACACTTCGGCGGCCCATGCGAACAGGGTATTGGTGAGTGTGTCCGGCACCTGGCGGAAGTACACGAACTGACCGCGTTTTTCGCGCTCGATCAGCCCGGCGTCCTCGAGGATGCGCAGGTGGCTGGACAGCGCCGGCTTGCTGAAATCGAAGCGCTCGCCCAGCTCGCCCGCACTCAGCTCGCCACCATTGAGGTAGGCCAGGATCTGGCGGCGCGCGGTGGAGGCGAGGGCTTCGAAGATGCGGTCCATGATCGGCAATTAACTAATTCGTTAACTAATAGTCTGCCCGCACACGCGCCCTGTCAACCCGGTGCCATCGGGTCATGGCGGCGGAACGGACAGCATCCACGCATGGCGTGGATCTACGCCTTCCCCCGCGCCGCGCGCGTGATGGGACACATACCGCGCCCCTGGCAGATCCACACCACGCGTGGACACCGCATCCGCGCGGCCCCGGTAATCGCACGCACCGTAGATCCACGCCATGCGTGGATACCGCGTTCAGCGCGGCATCGGTGGTCGCAGGCACCGTAGATCCACGCCACGCGTGGATACCGCGTCCATGCGGCGCCGGGCAATCACACGCCTCGTAGATCCACGCCATGCGTGGATACCGCGTTCAGCGCGGCATCGGTGGTCATGGGGGCGGAACGAAGAGCATCCACGCATGGCGTGGATCTACGCCCTTCGCCGCATCGCGCGCGTGATCCGTGCACATACCGCGCCCACCGTAGATCCACGCCACGCGTGGATACCGCACCTGGCGCTGCCCCGGTAATCACACGCCCCGTAGATCCACGCCATGCGTGGATACCGCGCCCAGCGCGGCATCGGTGGCCATGAGGGCGGAACGAAGAGCATCCACGCATGGCGTGGATCTGCGCCCTTCGCCGCATCGCGCGCGTGATCCGTGCACATACCGCGCCCATCGTAGATCCACGCCACGCGTGGATACCGCACCCGCGCGGCCCCGATGGTCGCAAGCACCGTAGATCCACCCCACGCGTGGATACCGCGCCCGCGCGGCATCGGTGGTCGCAGGCACCGTAGATCCACGCCATGCGTGGATACAGCGCCCGCGCTGCCCCGGTAATCACACGCACCGTAGATCCACGCCATGCGTGGATACGGCGCCCAGCGCGGCCGCGGTGGTCCCAAGCACCGTAGATCCACCCCACGCGTGGATACCGCGCCCAGCGCGGCATCGGTGGTCATGAGGGCGGAACGAAGAGCATCCACGCATGGCGTGGATCTGCGCCTTCCCCGCGCCGCGCGCGTGAAGGCGACGACAGCATCCCTGCACGGCGCGGTCACCGGGGCGCGCCGACGCTGGCAGCCTGACCCCAGCACGGATTCGCCATGACCACCCTGACCCTGCCCGAACTGGCCAAGAAAATGGCCAATATCGACTTCACCCTGCTGCAGACCCACGCCGACAACGGCGACATCGCCGCACGCCCGATGAGCAACAACGGCGACGTGGACTACGACGGCGACAGCTGGTTCTTCACCACCGAAGACACCGACATGGTCCGTGAAATCAGCCACGACCCCAAGGTGGCGCTGAGCTTCACCGGCAGCAAGTCGCTGCTGGGCAAGCCGCCGCTGTTCGTGGCGGTGCAGGGCAGGGCCATGCTGATCCGCGACAAGGCGATCATGCAGCAGCACTGGGTAAAGGATCTGGAGCGCTGGTTCGAACAAGGCGTGGACAGCCCCGGGCTGGTGCTGATCCACGTGGCCGCCGTGCGCATCCACTATTGGGATGGCGAGGACCAGGGCGAGATCCTGCGCTGAGGCAGCCCGCCATGGCCGCTCCCGTCGCGCCGAAGGTCGGCTGTGCCGGCTGGTCGATTCCCAGCCGCTACGCCGCGCTGTTCGGTGCCGGGGACAGCGCGCTGGCGCGCTACGCCACGCGTCTGGACGTGGTGGAGATCAATTCGTCCTTCTATCGGCCGCACCAGCGCAGCACCTACGCGCGCTGGGCGGCCGCGGTGCCGCCCGGCTTCCGTTTCTCGGTGAAGCTGCCGCGCACGCTGTCGCATGACGCCGGGCTGGTCGGTGTGGGTCCACTGCTGGACCGCTTCCTGGACGAGGTAGACGGGCTGGGCGCGACACTGGGCGGCCTGCTGCTGCAGCTGCCGCCCTCGCTGGCCCTGGATACGCGCCGGGCAGGCGGATTCTTCCGCGCGCTGCGCCGACGCAGCGCGGTGGCGCTGGTCTGCGAGCCGCGCCACCCCAGCTGGTTCGATGCGCGGGCCGATGCCCTGCTTGAGGCGCATGGGGTTTCCCGCGCGGCGGTCGACCCGCCGCGCGTGGTCGCCGCCGCCGTCCCGGGCGGCGCGTCGTCGTGGCGCTACTGGCGCTGGCACGGCGCCCCACGCATGTACTACAGCGACTACCCGGACCCCGCACTGGCCGACCTTGCCCGCCAGGTCCATACGCACCGCGTTGGCCGGGAGCCGCCGTGGGTGATCTTCGACAACACCGCACACGGCTTCGCCATTGCCAATGCCCTGCGCCTGAAGGAGATCGCCGCGCATGCCTGAAGGTCCTTCCATCGTCATCCTGCGCGAGGCGGCGGCCAAGTTCCGCGGCAAGACCGTGCGTCGTGCGCTCGGCAACAGCAGCCTGGACCTGACCCGCATGGAGGGGCGGCGGGTGCTGGCGCTGCGCAGCTGGGGCAAGCACTTCCTGGTCCAGTTCAGCGGCTTCAGCCTGCGCGTGCACATGCTGATGTTCGGCAGCTACCGCATCGACGCGCGCAAGCCCGCGCCGCCGCGAGTCTCGCTGCAGTTCGACAACGGCGAGCTGAACATCTACGCCTCCTCGCTGAAATACATCGAAGGGCCGCTGGAAGACACCTACGACTGGCGCGGGGATGTGATGGATGAGGCCTGGGACCCGCGCCTGGCCCGGCGTCGGCTGAAGCTGCAACCGGACACGCTGGTGTGCGATGCGCTGCTGGACCAGGACCTCTTCGCCGGGGTCGGCAACATCATCAAGAACGAGGTGCTGTTCCGGACCCGCGTGCATCCCGAATCGACGATCGGCGACCTGCCGCCGCGCGTGCTGGGCAAGGTCATCGCCGATGCACGCGCATACAGCTTCAACTTCCTGGAGTGGAAGAAGGCCGGGGTACTGCGCCAGCACTGGCAGGTACACACCCGGCGCACCTGCCCGCAGTGTGGCGGCCCACTGTCCAAGACCTACCCGGGCAAGAGCCGGCGGCGCACGTTCTTCTGCCCCAACTGCCAGGTCCGGTACTGAGCGCGCATGCGCGGCGGTGAACGCGCGCGACCGGCGCTGCTGTAGGATGGGGCCGTCCCACGCCGTTACGCGCGTCCTGCGCGGTCTGTTGCCGACCGCCCGCTTCGCTCCACTTTCCGAGTCGCGCTTCCTGTCGGGAGGGCGTACTCCCCGTGTCCCACGGAGCGCACATGCCGGGCTATACCACCCGCATCCTCACCATCCCGGTCGCCGGCCAGGACTACCGCATCCGCGCGCTCAGCGATCTGCAGCAGTTCGCCGATCCCACCGGCCGTGCGCAGCGCGCCGGCATCCATTCGTCGCTGTGGAGCCTGTTCGGCCAGGTCTGGCCCGCCGGGCGCGTGCTGGCCGAGACCATGAGCGGCTTCGATGTGGCCGGCAAGCGCATCCTGGAGCTGGGCTGCGGGCTGGGCCTGGCCAGTCTGGTATTGGCCAAGCGCGGGGCCGATGTGGTCGCCAGCGATCACCATCCGCTGGCCGAGTCGTTCCTGGCCTACAACGCCGGCCTCAATGACCTGCCGGCGATCCACTACCGCGATCTGCCCTGGGAGTTGCCGGATACGACACTCGGACGCTTCGATCTGATCATTGGCAGCGACGTGCTCTACGAGCGCGGCCACGCCCTGCAGATCGCCGCCATGATGGAGCGCCACGCGCGCCCCAGCGCCGAACTGCTGCTCACCGATCCGGGCCGTGGCAACGTGGGCCCGTTCTCGCGCGCGATGGCGGCGCAGGGGTTTGCGGTGGACGAGGCCTATGGTCTGTTCGATGACGAAGGCGATGCGCCCGGACGCGGCCGGCTGCTGCGCTACACGCGTGAGGCGGTTCCCGCGGTGGCCGAGTAGGTTGCCGCGACTACCCGGTGGTGGTGACCATGTGGTGGTGATGTGAGTCCGGCGGCCGAGGCGGTGCAGTAGGCTCGGCGGCATCCTGTTGCCGATGTCCCCGCCGATGCAGCCAGCTCCCCATGCCCTCGCGTACCGCGTTGCCGCCACACCGGCGGACGCCGCATGAGCGCGTCCCCGCCGCGCGATCGGCCACGCACGCGCTCGATGATCGTGGCCGGGCTGTCCACCGTGGTGGAGTGGTACGACTTCACCTTGTACCTGTACCTGGCCACGGTGCTGTCGCGGGTGTTCTTCGGGGGCGGCGAGAACGCGCTGCTGGCCACGCTGGCCGGCTTCGCCGTCTCCTACCTGATGCGCCCGCTGGGTGCGCTGTGCTTCGGCCACCTCGGCGACCGCTTCGGGCGGCGCTACATGCTGCTGGCCTCGATGCTGCTGATGACCGTGGCGATGCTGGCCACCGCGCTGCTGCCCACCTTCGACCGCATCGGCGCCGGCGCCGGGGTGCTGTTGCTGCTGCTGCGCTGTCTGATGGCGTTCTCGGTGGGGGGCGAGTACACCGGAGTGGTGGCCTACCTGCTGGAAACCGCGCCCACCCGACGGCGCGGGCTGGTGACCTCGTTGGCCTCGGCCGCCAGCGAAGTCGGCGCGCTGCTCGCGGTGGCGTTGTCGGCGTTGACCGTGGCCGTGTTGAGCCCTGCGCAGCTGGACGGGTGGGGCTGGCGCATTCCGTTCTTCGTCGGTGCGGCGTTGGCCGGGGCGATCCTTCTGGCACGCTCGACCATGCATGAATCACCGGAGTTCGAGCGGCAGCAGGCGGCCGGCACCGTGCCCACCTCGCCGATCCGCGACACCTGGCGCTTCCATCGCAGCGCGGTGGCACGCACCTTTGCCATCTCCGCACTCGGCTCGATCACCTATTACGTGGGCATCACCTACGTGCCGGCATTCCTGGGCTCGCTGGGCGAGGTCGGGGAGTCCGAAGCGCTGTGGCTGTCCACGGTGGCGGCGGTGGCGGTGATCGTGGTGACCCCGTTGGCCGGCGCGCTGTCCGACCGGATCGGACGGCGGCCGGTGCTGATCGCGCTGGCCGCGTTGTCGGCGCTGTTGCCGTTGAGCATGTTCAGCCTGATGGCCGGTGGCAGCACGCTGCTCATCGGCGTCGGCGCGGTGGTGCTGGCGTGCCTGGCCGGTGGCGTGAGCGCGGTGGCCGCGCCGGCCACGGCCGAGCAGTTCCCCGGCGAAGGCCGCCTCAGCGGCCTGGCCCTGGGCGTGACGATGGCGACCGCGTTCTTCGGCGGTGCCACGCCGTTGCTGGCCGAACTGCTGGTGCGTCACACCGGCTGGGCCTCGGCGCCGGGCGCGATGATCGCCGCCGTCGCCGTGCTGGTCCTGCCGGTGATGTGGACCCTGCGCGAAACCCGGCCCCCGCGGTAACAGCGGTGGGTGGACGCGTTCCGTTGCCGGGCACCCGGAACATCGGCGCCTGGTAGTGCCGGCCGCTGGCCGGCTCTGCACCATGTTGGATCGCGAGGAGCCGGCCAGCGGCCGGCACTACCCGTGGGAGTTCTGCGGGGCGCCGGCCAGCGGCCGGCACCACCGATCTGTCAGCTGCCGCCTTCGGTGGGCAGTGGCGCGGGAACGTTCAACAGCCCGCCCGAGGCCACGTAGGCGGCCAGCGCCTGGCCCTGGCTGAGCAGGTGGCGTTCCATGGTGCGTTCGGCGGCCGCCGCGTCGCGCTGGCGGAAGCAGGCCATCAGCTCGCGGTGTTCGGCCAGCGACTGCGCGGTGCGGCCCGGTGCCAGCAGCTGGCGGCCGCGATGCATCTTCAGGATGCGGTGCAGGTCGTGGGTGATGCGGATCAGCCACGGATTGCCGGCGTAGTGCTGCACGGTTTCGTGGATGAGGTAGTTGTTGCGGTAGTACTCGGCGATGTTGCCCTCGGCGGCGGCGGCCTCCATGGCCGCATGCAGGTCTTCGAGCAGCTGCACGCCGGCCTCGTCGATATGCGTGACGGCCTCGTGCGCGCAGCGGCCTTCCAGCATCGCCATCACCGGGAACAGCTGGTTGAGGTCCTCCAGCGTCAACCGGGTCACCCGGCAACCGCGTCCGGCATCGATCTGCACCAGGCCTTCGGCCGCCAGCAGCTTCAGCGCCTCGCGCAGGGGGGTGCGGCTGATGCCCAGCGCCTCGCACAACGCCGGCTCGTCGATCCATTCGCCCGGAGGCAGGCGGTAGTCGTAGATGCGCTCGCGCACGTGCTCGGCCACCTCTTCGTACAACGGGGCGCGCTTCTTGGTCGAGCGTGGGGCGGGAGCAATGGCCATGCAGGGATTGTAATCGTTCCTTTCGTTGACCGGCCCGGGGCGGACCCCCAGGGCGCGAGCGCCCCCTGGGTCAGGGGGCGGCCGCGTCTTGTTACATCCAGCCCGGCACCACGAACACCAGCCAGGCCAGCAGCGGGCCGAAGGCCACCACCAGGCCGCTGTAGATCAGGAACTGGCGGAACAGCGATTCGCGTTCTTCCTTGGCCGCCGAGGCCACCACCAGCGCACCGTTGGTCGAGAACGGGCTGACATCCACGATGGTCGAAGAGACCGCCAGCGCGCAGATCACCCCCGCCGCACCCAGGTGGCCCTGCATCAGGAAGGGCACCGCCAGCGGGATGGTGGCGCCCAGCACCGCCGCCGAGGAGGCGAACGCCGAGACGATGCCGCCCACGTAGCAGACCAGCAGCGCGCCCAGCAGCGGAATGCCGATCTGCGATACGCCATTGCCGATGAAATCGACCGCGCCCGCTTCCTGCAGCACGCCGATGTAGGTCACCACGCCGCAGATCAGCAGCACCGTGGACCAGCTGATGCCATCCACCGCGCCCTTCTGGCTCTTCGGCGACAGCAGCGCCAGCGCCACCGCAACGGTGATCGAGACCAGGCCGACGTTGAGGTTGTAGATCAACGCGGCCACGCCCAGCCCGAGCAGCCCGACCAGGGTGAACACGCGCTCGCGGGTGATGCCCACCGCCTCCAGCGCATCGGGGTCGTTGGACAGCGTGCCGCCACCGGCCGAGACCAGCGCGCCGTGGCCCTCGATCGCGAACTGGCGCGAGGACGCCTGCGGCCCACCGGCCAGCGCCAGGTCGGCATTGCCCACGCCGCCGCCCACCGCCACCGCACCGCGACGCAGCAGCGCCACACCGCCGAAGGCGAAGAAGCAGATCATGGCCATCATGAAGTTGAAGCCCAGGCTGGTCAGGAACACCGCCATCTCGGTCACTTCCAGCCCGGCCTTCTGCACCACCCCGTTGGTGATGCTGCCGTACACGCTGATCGGTGAGAAACCGCCGGCCTGCGCGCCATGGATGACCAACAGGCCCATCAGCAGCGGGTTGATCCTGTACTGCTTGGCAAAGCGCAGCGCGACCGGACCGATGATCGCCACCGCGGCCGGTCCCAGCGCACCGAAGGCGGTGAGCACGGCGGTCACCACGAACATCACCCACGGAATGGCCACGATGCGCCCACGCACCGCACGCACCGCCCAATGCACCAGCAGGTCGATGGTGCCGTTCTTCTGGGCGATGGAGAACAGGTAGGTGATACCGACCAGGGTCAGGAACAGATCCCCGGGGAACCCGCCCAGCACCTCTTTGCCTTCCATGCCGACGAACAGGCCGCCGATGATGAAGGCCAACGCGAAGGCGACCGCACCCATGTTGATCGGCAGGGCGGTGGCGACGATGAACATGATCACCAGACCGATGATCGTTGCGACTTGTGGACTCATGCGCCCTCCCAGACACTTGACTCGCATACAGCAAGGATGGAAACCCGCCATCCCGGGTTACGGCGTGTTACAGGCAACTCCCACCGTCATTGCTGCCGGCCCAGCGCGGCATCTACCCACGCCGCGACACCCTCCAGCTGCTGGAACTCTTCCACCGCACGCACCTCGCAGCACGGGTAGGCGCTGGCCACCATGCGGGCCAGCGCCGTGCCGGGGCCCAGTTGCAGGAATACCCGCGCGCCGCGCTCGTAGGCCTGGCGCATCAACTGCGCCCACTCGATGGTCTGTGCCAGCTGCGCGGCCAGGGTGTGTTCCAGTGCGGCACGATCGCGCACCGGGCGTGCGTCGATGCCTGCCAGGACCTGCCGCTGCGGGGCCTGCAGCGGCGCCTGCGCCAGTACCCGGGCAAAGCCATCGGCGGCACCGGCCAGCAGCGGCGTATGTGCCGGCACCTGCACCGGCAGCACGCGCACCTCGGCCCGCTGCTGCACGGCGGCCGCGGCCAGTGCGTGCAGCGCGACCCTGCGCCCGCCCAGGATGAAGTGATCGTGGCCGTTGGCAATGGCGATGTAGGTGCCGTGCGCCGCGCAGAGTGCCTGCACCGCCGCGCGCGGCAGGCCCAGCAACGCCTGCATGCCCGCATCCGCCGGGCTGGCGGCGTCCATCAGCCGTGCGCGTTGGGCCGCCAACGCCAGGCAGGTGGCCGCACTGAAACTGCCGGCGATCGACTGCGCGGCCAGTTCGCCGATGCTGTAGCCGGCCACCAGCGCAGGCGCCGGCAGCCGCTCGCGCAGGCCCTGCCAGTGCGCCAGGCTGGCCGCGCACAGCAGCGGCTGCGCCACGGCGTTGTCGAAGCGATCGCCTGCCGCCGCCGCCGCGCTCACCTCGCGGCCCAGCAGTGCGGTGGCCGTGTCGAGCACCTCGCGCGCGGCGGGCAGGTCGCGCACGCGGTCGAACATCGCCGGATGCTGCGCGCCTTGGCCAGGGCAGAGCAGGGCCAGGCTCATGCGCGCTCCTGCTGCAGCAGGAACCAGCTGCAGGCCAGCAGGTCGGCGCTGCCACCGGGGCTGAGCCGGCGCGCCACGAAGGCCTCGCCGAGCTGCAGCAGGCGGCTGCGCCAGTCCGGCGCGAAGGCGCCGCCATCGGTGATGAAGCGCGCTGCCTGCGCCCGTGCCCACGCCAGCCCTTGCGCACCGCCGCGATGCAACAGGTTGAGGTCATCGGTGTGGGCCACCAGCTGCATCAGCGTGTGGCACAGCGCGGCGTCATGCGGCAGCCCGGCCGCCAGCGCATCGCGCAGGACGGGCACGCCGACGTCACGCAGCAGCGGATAGCCGGCGATGGCCTGTTCACGCACCCCGGCCACGCCGTGGTGGGCGCGTGCGCGTTGGCCGGGACTGTCGGGGTCCAGCGGGGCCACGGCCAGCGCAGGCGCCCAGCGCTGTACGGCCCGGCATACTGCTTCGGCGCTGACCGCGCCGCCGTGCTCGCGCCGACAGGCGGCCGCCGCGGCCACCAGCAGGCCGAGGCTGAAGATCGCACCGCGATGGGTGTTGATACCGCCGGTGGCGCGCAGCATCGCCGTCTCGGCGGCGATGCCGTGGTCGCGCAATGCCGCAAAAGGCGCGTCCTCGGCGCCGGCCTGGGCGATGCTGCGGAAATAGTGGCGCAGCGCGAACAGGCTGCGCAGGAAACGGCCGGCATCCATGTCGGTGTGGCTGCCGCAATCGAACGGCGTCACCAGCCCCGGTTTCGGCGCGCAGGCCAGTTCGGCATGCAGGCTGGCGATGGCCAGCCGTCCCAGACGCGCGCAGTCGACCTGTGCGGCTGCCGGGGACGGGGCCCGCAGCAGGGCGTTCATGCGGCAACACCGCCGGCAACGAACAGCGTGTCGCGCGGGGCCAGCAGGGCGCCGTCGATGCGCTTGACCAGCACCTGCCGTGCGCTGCCGGCGTACTCGCGCCAGTTCACCGCCGCGCCGCCGGGCAGGCACAGTTCGCCATCCACGCGCCGGCCTTCGCGCACTTCCCAGGCCTGCAGCCGCTGCACCAGGCGCTCGGCCACCGCCGGCGCATGCACCTGCCAGAGCAGATCAATGTCCGACTGGGCGTGCACATACGGCAACCCGGTGAGCGCCTGCCAGGCGAACGCACCAAACACGCGTGCCGGTGCAATGGCGTTCAGTCCCTGCAGCGCCATGCACCACTCCGCGCCGATCAGGCGGTCGGGGCGATCGATCAGCGCGTGCAACGACACCGGTGGCTGCTGCCGCACGATGTCCTGCAGCGGCACGCGCAACGCCAGCCGTTGCTTGCCCTCGTTTGGCGGCAGCGGCACGCCCAGGCGCAGGCGTGGATCGGGATCATCGGCGGCGCGGCGCGCCACCACCGCCGGCCAGCCCTGCGCGAACCAGGCGGCCAGGCGCGGCTCCTGTGCAGGCAGGTCGGCGCGCCAACGGGCCTGCGCCGACACCCACACCAGTGTGTGGCGGGCAGGCTGCTCAGGCATCGCCGGCCACCACCGCCGCAGCGACCGCGGCGGCCAGGGTGCGACCACCGCGCTGCGCGCCCAGGACGGCGCGGCGGTCACCCTCGGCCGGCGTGCGCAGGGCCTGCAGCAGGGCCTGGGCCAGGTCGTGCTCCCACACCGCGTGCACCGCACCCATGGCCACGTAGTTCTCCACGCCGGGAGCGAACACGGGCGAGCTCAGGCTCAGTGCCTGCAGCTTTTCCAGCGGTTGCTTGGTCACCCGTGCCATTGCGCGCAGGTCCATCACCCGCACCTGGGCGTCGGGCAGGGCATGGATGTGGTCGGCCATCAGGCCGAAGGACAGGAAGCCACCGCTCACCGATTCGCCGTACACCAGGGTAACCAGCGGCGCGCCGCGGCGACGGGCCAGGTCCAGCGTCTGCGCCAAGTGGGCGAAGTAGCCGTTGATGCCAAGGAGTTCATCGCGGCGGGCCAGGCGCTGGCCGGCGGTGTCGACCAGCATCACGATCGGCCGCCGTGGCTCGGCGGCGGTGCTGGCGAGTACGGCGGCGGCCAGGGTGAGGGCATGGTCCACGCCGACCTCGAGCTTGTCGGTGGTGCCGATCACGGTCACCTCGCCGTCGTCGGTGCGGGCGCTGCCGGTCAACACCGCCTCGTTCACCGTGACGGCGTGCCCGCGCGGGAACAGCGCATCCAGCAGCGTGTTCAAGGGCATGCTCATGGCAGTCTCCGGGCGGCGGTGGCGGCAAGGAAGGCGTCGGTCTCCAGCAGCGGCAGCTGCTGCGGCTCGGCGATGCCCTGCAGGGCCCAGAGGTCCAGCCCGTCACGGCAACCGCCCCAGGCCTGCACGCGCGCCTGCAATGCGGCATGGCGGGCCTGCAACGCGGCCAGCGCCAGATCGGTGTCGGTACTGTCGGTATCGGGCACCAGCGCATCGAATGCGGCCTGCGCGAAGGCGCTGATCGCATCGGGCACCAGCACCTGGGCCTGGTCGATCAGATAGCGGTGCTTGCCGCCGGTGACCCGCCATACCAGGGCGCGGTCGCGGGCGTCGAACTCTTCCACGCCGCGCACCGTTTCGATCACCTCCGGCCCGGACAGCGACAAACGCCCCTCTTCGGACATGATCACCGTGGTGCAGCAGCGCGCCACGATGCCCATGCCGCCGAACGCGCCGTTGCCGCTGCCGATCAGGGCGACCACCGGCACCCCGGCGGCACGCGCGGCCAGGGTGGCGCGCATGATCTCGGAAATGGCGATCAGCCCGGCATTGGCTTCGTGCAGCCGCACGCCGCCGGTATCGAGCAGCAGCAGCACGCCGTCCGGACGCTGGTCCACGGCACGGTGCAGCAGACCGGTGAGCTTGGCGCCGTGCACTTCGCCCACCCCGCCGCCCATGAACTGGCCTTGCTGTGCGGCCACCAGCACGTGCTTGCCGCGCAGCTGGCCTTGGCCCACCACGATGCCGTCGTCGAACGCGGCGGGCTGGTCCAGTTGCGCCAGATGCGGGCTCATCGCGCGCCGGGCCGGACCCAGCAGCTCCTTGAACGTGCCTGCATCGAGCAGGCCGGCAATGCGCTCGCGGGCATCGGCTTCGTAATAGCTGTGGCGGGGGGCGATGCTCATGGCTGGCCTCCGGCGCGCAGGGTCTGCACCGCCTGGTCCAGGCGCAGGCTGACCACGGCGGGCGTGGCGCCGGCATCGTTGATCGATACTTGCACGTCACGCAGCGGATGGCGCCGCGCGAAGTCGCCGAGCACCGCTTCCCAGATCGTGCCAAAGCCCTTGGCGGCGGTAACGACGCGGACTGCCATCGCACCGTCCAGTGCGGCCGGTTCGAGCAGCACTTCAAGGTTGCCCGAGGCCAGCACGCCCACCAGCACGGCCTCGGCGGGGAAGTGCACGGCAGTGCTGCCATCGAATCGATACGTGAGGGTTTCCATGGGCCTGTCCCTTACCAGTTGCGGAAGCGCTTGGGCGGGTCGTACAGACCGCCGGACCAGCGCACCAGGTCTTTCACCGAGCGCGCGGCCAGCAGGTCGCGGCTGGCATCGCGTACGTTGATGCCCAGGTCGTCGGGGCGCTGGATCACGCCGCGGTCGCGCAGGTTCTCGACCATGCCGCGGTCACGCCCCAGGCCCACCGTGGTGTAGCCGGCCACGCCGCGAATGGCCTGCTCGCGCTCTTCGGGGGTGCGGCACAGCAGCAGGTTGGCGATGCCTTCCTCGGTCAGCACGTGGCTGACGTCGTCGCCGTAGATCATCACCGGCGGCAGTGGCATCGCCGCGCGTTCGGCCAGCTCCCAGGCATCGAGACGATCGACGAAGGCCGGCGCCATGTGCTCGCGGAAGGTTTCCACCATCTGCACCACCAGCTTGCGCCCGCGCGGCATCTCGCCCGGGCGCGCGGCCTGCTGGCCGGCCTTGAGCCAGGCAGCGCTGGCATGGCGGCGACCGCGTGCATCCGAGCCCATGTTGGGCGCGCCACCGAAACCGGCGATGCGGTCGCGGGTGGCGGTGGAACTGTTGCCCTGCAGATCGATCTGCAACGTGGAGCCGATGAACATGTCGCAGGCATACAGGCCGGCGGTCTGCGAATACGCCCGGTTGGAGCGCATCGAGCCGTCGGCGCCGGTGAAGAACACATCGCCGCGCGCAGCGATGTACTTCTCCATGCCCAGTTCGGAGCCGAACGAATGCACCGATTTGACAAAGCCCGACTCGATGGCGGGGATCAGCGCCGGATGCGGGTTGAGCGCCCAGTGCTGGCAGATCTTTCCCTTCAGCCCCAGTGACTCGGCATAGGTGGGCAGCAGCAGTTCGATCGCCGCGGTGTCAAAGCCGATACCGTGGTTGAGCCGGTTGACCCCGTATTCGGCGTAGATGCCCTTGATCGCCATCATCGCCATCAGCACCTGGATCTCCGAGATCTGCGCCGGGTCGCGGGTGAACAGCGGTTCGATATGGTTCGGGCGCGGCGCCTGCACCACGAAGTTGACCCAGTCGGCGGGGATGTCGACGCGGGGCAGGGTATCGACGATCTCATTGACCTGCGCGATGACGATGCCGCCTCCGAAGGCGGTCGCTTCGACGATCACCGGCGTGTCTTCGGTATTCGGGCCGGTGTACAGGTTGCCGTGGCGGTCGGCCGCCTGTGCGGCCACCAGCGCCACCCGCGGGGTGAGGTCGATGAAGTAGCGGCCAAACAGTTCCAGATAGGTGTGGATGGCGCCGATCTGGATGCGCCCATCTGCCACCAGATTGGCCAGGCGCACCGACTGCGGCCCGGAGAAGGAGAAGTCGAGCTTCGAGGCGATCCCGCGTTCGAACACATCCAGGTGCGCGGGCAGGGACAGCACCGACTGCACCATGTGCAGGTCGTGCACCCGGGCCGGGTCGAGGTCGGCCAGGGCCTGGGCGAGGAAGTCGGCCTGCTTCTGGTTGTTGCCTTCCAGGCAGACCTTGTCGCCCGGTTCGAGCAGGGCGTGCAGCAGCGCGGCGATATCGCCGGCCGCCACCTCCCGGCCCCGGGCCCACGGCGCCGCGCGCTGCATCCGCGCCTGGCGGCCTCGCTCCAGTGTGTCCCAACTCGGGTTCATCGACGGACTTCCGCGTGGCGTTGAGATAATTACGCCATAATTACAGCACGGTGTGCAACCCGCAGCGCAACAAAGCGCTCGGCATCGCGCATTCAGCCAGGCGGGCGCCTGACGCGCAGGGCGGTCCGCCGCGATTCCCTGTCGTGCTTGCCACCTGTACTGTCAGGTGCACCGCGGGCGACCCCGCGCAGGGGGGGCGTGTCATGGCGTTGGGCAGATGGTTGGGCACCCTGTGGCGCTTGAGTCGCGTCCTGCGCGCGCTGGGGCTTGCAGTGCTGCTGCTGGTGGCGCTGGGCGCGCTGGCGTACGAGGTCATCCATCACGGCAGGCCATCGCTGGGCACGGCGGCACTGGCCGTAGTGCTGGCCCTGGTGATGGGGTGGGACGTGCGCAGCATCCTTGCCCGCAGCGATGAAAAGCGGCTGACGCAGCGTATCGCCCACGCCCGGCAGATGCTCGTCGCGCTGGATGCCGACGCTCGCATCGCGCACCTGCGTGGCGTGAAGCGCAGGACGATCATCGCCGGCGTTTCGCTGCTGGCCAGCGTCGTCACCCTGCGGGTCTGCGGGGACAACCCCGGCGTGGTGGGGTGGATCTGGTTGTGGCTGGCGCTGAGCGCTGTGTTTACGCTGGTCGGTGCGGCCGCGCTGCTGCTGGTGCGACGCTGGTCCAGCCAGGTCCAGGCGCTGCGTTGACGAAGCGCCGCGTGGGCGGCATCGCGTTGGGTACCGCCGGTTCCGGGCCGTGCGTCCGCCGGGGGCTACCCGGCGAACGCACGACGGTGCCTCAGAACTTCCAGCGCAGGCTGGCCGCCACGAAGCGCGGCTCGCCGTAGTTGTTGTAGTCCAGGTTGGCCCAGTAGGTCTTGTCCAGTGCGTTGCGCACGCTCAGCGTGGCCGTCCAGTTGTCGCTGATGCGGTAGTTGGCATTGAACTGCACCAGCGCATACGCCGGCTGGTTCACCGTGACCGTGCCACCCAGCGGGTAGGGAAGGTTGTAGCCCTGCACCTTGCTCTGCCACTGCACGCCGCCGCCCACGCTCAGGCGCGCCAATGCGCCACGCAGCTGCACCTGGGTGTTGAGCTGGAGCAGGTCTTCGGCCGGGTTGGCGTAGAGCAGGTCGGTGGCGGCGCGGGTCATCTTGACGTGGGTGAAGCCGGCATTGACCGTCCAGCCCGGCAGGATTTCGCCGTTGACGTCCAGCTCCCAGCCGCGCACCTTGGTGCCATTGACCCCGATGTAGGCCGAGCTGCCATCGCTGAGCGAGCCATCGGGCACGCTCATGTCGCGGACCGCGTAGTTGTCCTGCTTGGCTTCGAACACCGCGGCGTTGGCGGTCAGGCGGCCGTCGAACCACTGGGTCTTGATGCCCGCTTCCAGGTTCGAGCCCTGCACCGGTGCCAGCAGGTTCTCGTTCCTGTCCTTGTAGTTCTGCGGATTGAAGATTTCGGTGTAGCTGGCGTAGGCCGATACGTTCGGGGTGATGTCGTACACCAGGCCCACGTACGGAGTGACTTCATCGCTCACCTTGTACGCACCGCTGGTGGCGGTGTAGGTGCCGGCGGCGTTGTAGGCACGGGTCAGCGTCTGCCAGCGGCTCAGGCGCGCACCGGCGATCAGTGACAGCGGATCGGCCAGGCGCAGGCGGGTGGCCAGGTAGACGCCACTCTGGGTGGTCTTGGCCACGCGGCGCGCGCCGGTGCGGGTGTAGGTCACCTCGGAGATGTCCCCATCCCAGTTGTACACGTTGGGGATGTAGTAGCAGCGTTCGCTGCCGCAGCGTGCCCAGTCGGTGGGGTAGTTCAGCGCCAGCGTATTGGTGGTGCTTTCCAGGTCGGCCCACTGTGCGCCCAAGGTGACATCGTGCTCGCGGCCGAACAGGGCGAAGGTGCCGGTGAGGTAGGCGTCCACGTTGCGGCGGGTGTCTTCCGAATCACCGGCGGCGGTACGCAGGTAGATGCCCGAACCGGTCGCCGGGTCCGGGTAGCCGGTGCCGTACAGGCGGATGTTCTGCACGTTGCCGCGGGTGTAGGCGGTGTTGATCTTCAGCAGCCAGTCCTCGCCGAAGCGCTGCTCCAGGTTGGCGAAGGCGGTGCTGGTCTCGCGCTGCCAGTAGCTCCACTTCGGGGCCAGGTTGGTCGAACGCGGCAGGTGCGCGAAATTGCCCTTGCTGTCGAAGAACGGCACCGTGCCCCAGGTCGAGCCGACCGGATTGTTGTCCTGGGTCTGGTAGCCGACGGTGACGGTGGTGCTGTCGGTGACATCGCCTTCCAGCACGGCCATGCCGGCCATCTTGTTCTCTTTGTAGCGGTCGTAATAGAAGTCGCGGTCGGTGTAGGCGGCGACCACGCGGCTGCGATAGCGGCCGTCGGCGGTCAGCGGTGCGGTCACGTCCGCTTCCATGCGCTGGTAGTCCCAGCTGCCGGCACTGACCGAGAAGGAGGCATCGAACGCCTTGCCCGGGCGCTTGCGCAGCAGATTGACCGTGGCCGACGGTACGCCGGCGCCACTGAGCAGGCCGTTGGCACCGCGGATCACTTCGATGCGGTCGTAGAAGGCGGTGTCGTATTCCTGGTTGGTCGACCCACTGTAGGTGGGGATGCCGTCGACCTGGAAATCGGTGATGGCAAAGCCGCGCGCGTAGTACAACGGGCGCTGGGTGTCGTAGAAGGACACGCTGACGCCGGTCACGTTGCGCATCACGTCGTTGATGCTGAACAACGACTCGTCCTGCAGCCGCTGCAGCCCGATCGAGGTAGCCGACTGCGGGGTCTCCTGCAGGGTCATCGGCAGGCGGGTGGTGCTGGCCGGTGCGGCGCGCGCGCCAACCACGCTGACCTTGTCCAGGGTCTTGGCGTCGGCATGGCTACTGGCCGCATCGGCGGCGGTGTCGGCCAGGGCCAGCGGCGAGGCCAGCGACAGCACGGAGAGCAGGGCCAGGCCCAGCGGGGCGCGGCGGAGGGTACGGGGCGGAACATCGCGGAAGGACATGCGCAGGTCTCGAATCGGTCTCGGGAGGGGAACAGCGGGCAGCAGGCACAGCAGGCCGGCGCCAGGGGCGCCAGGCGGTAGGTCCATCTGAGGGGGTAACGCTCCGACCGCGGGTCGGTGCCGTAGCGGCCGTGGGTGGTGAGCAGGGCCCGGCGGCCGTCCGTGGATTCCGGCCAGGCCCGCACCGGCAGCGCAGGGTGCGTAAATGTAAAGCGTTCTCATTCGCTTTACAATTCCTGAATGCGGCCGGGATGCGGCCAGGCCCGCGCCGGGCCGGAAGATCGGCCGGTTCGCGTCGTCTGCGCCGGCGGCAGCGGACAAAAAAAATCCGGCCCACGCGGGGCCGGATCCGGAGTTCATCGCGCGGCCGGGGCCGGCGGCGGCAGGCTTACAGCGCCTGCAGTTCCTCGTTGGCGTTGCGCGTCTTCTGCGCCGGCTTGGCGGCCGGCGGCGGGGTCAGCATCACCGCCGGGGTCGTGGCGTTCTCCACCGGCACGTCCAGGTAGGGCAGCTGCAAGGTCTCGCTGGTCTGGCGGCGGATCTCGTTGGTCAACGCCGGGCTCTCATTGAGCTTGCGCCCGTAGGACGGCACGATCTGCTTCAACTGTGCCTCCCAGCCGGCGGCCATCTGCTGCGGGAATGCCTTCTTCAGCAGGTCCAGCATGATCGGCGGCGAGGTCGATGCACCCGGCGAGGCACCCAGCAGCGCGGCCAGGGTGTGGTCCTTGTCGGTCACGATCTCGGTGCCGAACTGCAGCACCGGGCCCTTTTCCGGATCGCGCTTGATGATCTGCACGCGCTGCCCGGCGGTGACCAGCTTCCAGTCCTCGCGCTTGGCGTTGGGGAAGTACTTGACCAGTTCGGCCTGGCGATCGGCGTCGTTCAGGCGGGCCTGGCCCATCAGGTACTTCACCAGGTCCAGGTTCTCCACGCCCACGTCCAGCATCCCCGCCACGTTGTTGTGGTTCACCGAGGAGTACAGGTCGAACCACGAACCGTGCTTGAGGAACTTGGTGCTGTACAGCGCGAACGGTCCGAACAGCACCACCGGCTTGCCGTCCAGCTTGCGCGCATCCAGGTGCGGCACCGACATCGGCGGCGAGCCCGTCTCGGCCATGCCGTAGGCCTTGACCGAGTGGCGGCTGGCGATCGCCGGTGCCTGGAAGGCCAGGAACTGGCCGCCCACCGGGAAGCCGGCGTAGTCCTTGGACTCGGGGATGCCCGACAGCTGCAGCAGCTTGAGCGCGGCGCCACCGGCACCGATGAACACAAAGCGCGACTTGATCGTGGACTCCTTGCCGGACTTGAGGTCCTTCACGGTCACGTTCCAGCTCTTGTCCTCGTTCTGGCGCAGCGCGCCCACTTCGTGCTGCAGGTGCAGCTGGAAGTTGGGACTGCGCTGCAGCCCGGCGGTCAGCTGGCGGGTGATCACCCCGAAGTTGACGTCGGTGCCCAGCGGCATCCAGGTGGCGGCCACCTTCTGGTTCGGATCGCGGCCCTCCATCAGCAGCGGCGCCCACTGCCTGATCTGCGCGGCATCCTCGGAGTACTGCATGCCGTAGAACAGCGGGTTCTTCACCAGCGCCTGCTGGCGCTTGTGCAGGTAGGCGATGTTGTCATCGCCCCACACAAAGCTCATGTGCGGGGTGGGGTTGATGAAGTCCGAGGGCTGGCTGAGCCGGCCTTCGCGCACCTGGTGCGACCAGAACTGGCGCGAGATCTCGAACTGTTCGGCGATGCCGACCGCGCGCTTGGTCTCGATGCTGCCATCGGGCAGCTCGGGGGTGTAGTTCAGTTCGGCAAAGGCGGAATGGCCGGTACCGGCGTTGTTCCAGCCGTCCGAGCTCTCCAGCGCCACGCCGTCCAGGCGCTCGTACACCTGGATGTTCCAGTCCGGCTGCAGTTCCTGCAGGAAGGTGGCCAGGGTGATGCTCATGATGCCGCCGCCGACCAGGACCACGTCGACCGGCTTGTCGTTGCCGGCCGCCGGGACCGAACGCTGGTGCAGGGGCCAGTACAGGAATATCGCCGCTGCCAGCAGCAACAGCACAAGCAGGCCGAGGACGACCTTGGCAAATTTTTTCATGGGGATCTCAGGTGGGGGAGATGTGAACAGGATGCCCACGCCACGGGGAAGAGGCGTGAAGAAACAAGCAGTTGGGCGACCTTTGTGGCCATTTTATCGCCTTTCGCCCGGCTTCTGGTGCAACGCAGCATCCGACCGCGCCGTTCCGGCCTCAATCGCTGGCCAGGGTGAAGTACTCGGCCATGAAATACCCGGCCTGGTACACCAAGGCCACCACGGCCAGCCCCAGGTGTGCGCGCCGCTGCCGGCAGGCCGCGCCCAGCGCGGCGATGCCCAGCATCAGCACGGTGTGCACCGGGTAGGCCGCGCCCAGCATCTGCCAGCGGCTGTGGCCCTTGATCGCGGTATCGCCCAGGTCCAGCAGGGTCAGCAGGGCCAGCATCCCGAAGAACCAGCCCCGGCGCTGCAGCAGGTAGGTCTCATAGCTGCCGAACTCGCGCACATCGTCGGGAAACAGCAGCACGCACAACAGGTACCACGCCGCGCAGTAGGCGATCACGAACAGGTACAGCTCGAAGGTCCACTGCCGGACCTCGCCCAGGCGGAACTCCCACCACCAGAACGTCACCACCGAGATCAACGCCCACACCACCCAGCACAGATGGATCCACGACCAGCCGCGGCGCCTGGGATGCTCGATGATCCCTGCCAGCCCGCGCAGCAGGGTGGTGATGCTCAGGCCCAGGATGATGCTCAGCACCACCCGGATGTGCAGGTAGACCGGATCGGTATCCATCGATGCCCCCACCCTTGGAATGCGCCGATCCTGCGCCGGATCGGGTCGTCGGCCCGTGTACGGCCCCGCGCCGCCGGCCCTCTCAGCGCTTCTTCCGCACCAGCGTCGCCGATGCATCCAGCACCGCCCGGGTCAGCAGGGCCATGGTCTGTACATCGCCCTTCCAGTGCTGCCAGTACAGCGGCACGTCTTCCCAGGCGCGCTGCTTCATCAACACCAGCCGCCCGGCTTCCAGGTGGCGGCGCACCAGCGGCAACGGGTTCATGGTCCAGCCCAGTCCGCCCAGGTTGGCCTGCACGAAGGCGCGGGTGGAGGGAATCCACCAGGTCGGCGCGGTCAGCGGCAGGTCGTCGCCGGCCAGTCGCCGGGCAAAACGCGCCTGCATGTCGTCCTTGCGGTTGAACACCAGCACCGGCGCCTGGGCCAGCGCCTGCGCGTTGACCCCCTTGGCGAAGTGCTTTTCATGGAAGGCCGGCGTGCAGGTGGCCGCGTAGCGGATGCTGCCCAGCGCATGGATCTGGCAGCCCTGCACCGGTTCGTCCAGGGTGGTCACCGCGCCCAGCACCGCGCCCTGGCGCAGCAGCGCGACGGTGTGGTCCTGGTCTTCCGAGCGCAGGTCCAGGGTGGTGCCGGTCTGCCGCGCAAAGTTCAGCGCCGCCTCCGGGAACCAGGTCTCCAGGCTGTCGTGGTTGACCGCCACCGGGATGCTCGCGTGCGGCAGGTCTTCGTCGGCGATGCCCATCCGGTGCAGCGCGTCGTGCTCCAGCAGCGCGGTCTGCTCGGCCAGCTGCACCAGCACCTGGCCTTCCGGGGTGGCCACCGCCGGCGAGGAGCGCTTGACCAGCAGCCGCCCGACCCGATCCTCGAGGGCCTTGATCCGCTGGGACACCGCCGAGGCGGTCACATTGAGCGATTGCGCGGCCCGCTCGAAGCTGCCTTCGCGGACCACCGCGGCAAGTGCGCGGAGCTGGGCATGGTCGATGCGCATCGTCTTAAGTCCTGCTAAAGATGGTTAAGTAAGTTTAGCTCTACTTTTTCATGCTGCGGCGCGACAATATGCGCCATCCGGTGCTGTACGCCTTGGCGAGGCACCGCCCCCAGTAGCACGACAAGGCGGTATCCCATGTTCTCCATCATCTCCGGCGGCCCCGGTCTGGCCGCGTGGCTCAGTGGCGCTGCGACCGGCATCGGCCTGTTTGCGGTGGTCGGTGCGCAGAGCGCCTTCATCCTGCGCCAGGGCATCCTGCGCAAGCACATCGTGCCGGTCGTGGCGACCTGCGCGGCCATCGATGGCATCTTCATCTTCGCCAGCGTGGCCGGTCTGCGCACCCTCACCCAGGCGCTGCCGTGGCTCACCACGGTGGTGCTGTGGGGCGGCGTTGCGTTCCTGGCCTGGTATGCCTGGCAGTCGGCGCGGCGCGCGCTGGCCGGGGGCGGCGGCATGCACGTGGAGGATGGCGACAGCACCTCGCGCCGCGCGGTGCTGATGTCGGCGGTCGGCTTCTCGCTGATCAACCCGCATTTCTGGCTCGACATGATGGTCATTGGCGGCATCGCGGAGAACTTCGGCAATGCGCGCATGGCCTTCGCCGCCGGCGTGTTCACCGCCAGCTGCCTGTGGCTGACCGCCCAGGGCCTGGGCGCGCGCCTGCTGGCCCCGCTGTTCACCCGGCCGAAAACCTGGCGCATCCTCGACGGCACCATCGCGGTGATCCTGTCGATCCTGGCGCTGACCCTCGCGTTCCGCGGCATGCATTGAACTCTCTCCTCACTGCATGCCTGGAATGGCACCGCTTGCGGTGCCATTTTTTTTTGGCGGGCGCCGCCCAGGACCACCGGCACGGCGCGCTGGCAGAGCTCTCTGGAACCTGCGTTCAGGTTCCGTCTAGAATCGGGCACCCGGACAGGGCGTCCGGACCACAGGGGGCAGAAGGATGCGCAAGTCAGGTTGGTTGGCCTTGATGATGTGTGGGGCGCTGGCGGGGCAGGCCGGGGCAGTGGAGCTGGACCGGTACCTCAAGCGCGATGACTTCGCCGATATCAAGATTTCTCCCGAGGGCGACTTCTTCGCCGCCACCGTGCCGATGGAAGACCGCACCGCACTGGCGATCCTGCGCCGCTCGGACAACAAGGTGGTGGGCTCGTTCGTGCCGCCGACCAAGAACCACGCGGTGGACTTCAACTGGGTCAACCGCGACCGGGTGCTGATCAGCCTGGCCGAAAAGTGGGGCGCGCTGGACGAGCCCCGCCTGACCGGCGAGCTGTTTGCGATCAACGCCGATGGCGGCCGCGGCGAACTGCTGGTCGGCTACCGCGTGGAGAGCAACGGCCCCGGTACGCGCATCCAGCCCAAGAAGGTGGAGGACGTGGCCGCCTTCCTGATCGACGAACTGCCGCAGGATGACCGTAACGTGCTGGTCTCGATCCGGCCTTTCAAGGCGGACGCCTTCACCCGCGTGGACCGCCTGGACGTGCAGAGCGGGCGCCGCCAGACCGTGGCGTTGTCGCCGGTGCGCGAGGCGGACTTCGTCAGTGACAGCGCCGGCCAGATCCGCTTTGCCCACGGCGCGGGCACCGACAACGTCAGCAAGCTCTACTACCGCCAGGGCAGCGGGGACACCTGGAAGCTGGTCAACGATGAGGCCGTCACCGGCCGCGTCGAGCTCGCGCTCGGCTTTTCGGCCGACGGCGCACTGGCCTACCTGCTCAGCCAGCAGCCTCAGGGCCCCAATGCCATCGTGTCGTGGGACCCGCAGTCGGGCAAGCGCGCCACCGTGCTGCGCGACCCACAGGTGGATCCCAGCAGGGTGATCGTGCGGCCAGGCACCGCGATCCCGGTGGGGGCGCTGTTTCTGGGCGACACCCCGCGCACCCGCTTCTTCGATGAAAGCTCGGCCGACGCGCGCCTGTACCGCAGCCTGGAAGCGGCGTTCGGCGGCGATGCGGTGTTCATCACCTCCAGCACCCGCGACGGCAAGCAGTTGATGATCCAGGCCTGGTCCGGGCAGAACCCCGGCGACTTCTTCATCTTCAACAACGACACCAAGAACGCCGACCACGTGATCAGCCGCAGCAGCTGGGTGGAGCCGGCCAAGGCGGCCAAGGTCACGCCGATCGCATTGAAGGCACGCGATGGACTGGACCTGCATGGCTTCCTGACCGTACCGGCCGGCACCAGCGGCACCCGCCTGCCGCTGGTGGTGATGCCGCACGGGGGGCCGTTCGGCATCTTCGATACCGCCAGCTACGACAGCGAAACCCAGCTCCTGGCAGCGGCCGGCTATGCGGTGCTGCAGGTCAATTTCCGCGGCTCGGGCAACTACGGCCGCAGCTTCCGCCAGGCCGGCGCCGGCCAGTGGGGCCGGGCCATGCAGGACGATGTGACCGATGCCACCCGCTGGGCCATCGAGCAGGGGCACGCCGATCCCTCCCGGATCTGCATCTATGGCGCCAGCTATGGGGCCTACGCGGCGCTGATGGGCGCGGCCAGGGAAGCGGCGTTGTACAAATGCGCGGCCGGCTATGTCGGCGTGTACGACCTGCCGATGATGTTCACCCGCGGCGACACCCAGGAAAGCAAATCCGGCCAGACCTACCTCAAGGACTGGCTGGGCGATCCGCAGAAGCTGGCCGCCGTGTCGCCGGTCAACCTCGCCGCGCAGATCAAGGTGCCGGTGTTCCTGGCCGCCGGTGGCGAAGACGAGCGTGCACCGATCCTGCACAGCAGGCGCATGGAGGAAGCGCTGAAGAAGGCGGGGGTGCCGGTGGAAACGCTGTACTACTCCAGCGAAGGCCACGGCTTCTACACCGATCCGCATCGCCGCGAGTACTACACCAAGCTGCTGGCATTCCTGTCGCGCCACATCGGAGGGCAGGCGGCCAACGCCGCCGCGCAGCCCTGACCGCACCGTTCGGCTTAAGAAGACAACGGCACCGTGAGGTGCCGTTGCTGTGTGTGAGGGTGGCTGAGCGCGGCAGATTGCAATGTGTTGCATGGTGCCCGGGCGCGACCCTGCGGGATGCTGGGCAGCTCTCTCTTCGGGTCTTCCCAGCATGCGGCGCTACCTCTCCTCAACGTCCCACCTGCGGCCTTTTTCGTGCTGGTCAGCGCCTTTGCTGCTTGTTCTGTTCTGCACTCCCTCCCGTGCGACCGACATCGGTGACGGTCTGCAGTTGACGGTGGAGCAGGCGCTCATGATCGCAGTGCTGTTCGGCGAGGTGGACGAGAGGGCGATCCGGTTGCACGGGTTGATGCGGGGCAGCGAGCCCGTGGGGCCATTGAGCGAGCCCGACGCCGCGGTACTTCATGACACCGTCCAGTTACTGACAATGGGCAAGCTGATGACCGAGAATGTCGTCGCATTGGCCTACGGCAACCGGCTTGAGGGCACGGCGGCAGGTCGTCTACTGGCGGCATCGCAAGCATGGGGATTTGCCGGCGACGGCGCTCGTTGCCTGGCACAGGACGTCCGGCGCGAGCCTGTTGATGGCGCACCTGTCGCCGCCGCATCCACCGATAGGATGGGCTATCGCGTCCAGTACGTTTGCATCGCACCACATATGCACAAAAGCCGAGCGCTGACACAGCTGATGACGGCTGTCGTGCAGGGACAGGCCGCACCATCGGTAGATGCACTGGAGCAGTCGATGTTGGCCGGCGAGCGCCGCGACGAGGCCCGGGCTTGGTCGATGGGCGGCAGCCTCCATTTGTCCAGCGATGCACGCGGACGTAACTGGACGAGCAGCGGTGCCGTCGTGGGCGAACAACTGCTGGCTGAAATGCAGGTGCCGCCCACTGTGTGGATGCCGGCGCCGGTGTCGCAGGCTGAATCGGTGCACATGGCGGTGCAGGAACTGATGCAGCGCATGCAGGTTGCGGGGGAACCGTCGGCAGACCTGCAGGATGCGATCGCCGCGCACCTCCTGCTGAGCTTTCCGGAAGTGTTGTGGGGTGCCGTGCGCGAGGACGTCACCGGGTTCGCGCGCGCAGTTGCCCGCCGCGCAGCCACGGCCGAATGCCGGGTGCAGGAGGTGAAGCAGGGGGAGGACAGGTATGAAGCGCACACCGTTCGCCTGGCGCAGGCAGCCTTGACATGCACGTTGCCCGCGCTGGAGTGGACGCGTGCACCCCTCGACGCCCATGATCGTGATGCGACCGCCTTGGCAGCACGCTATCGCCAGTTCCTTCAGCGCGCGACGGAAACGATCGCCACGTCACCTGCTCATGCGGCCGCAACCGCAGTGGACTTTCAGCAGGTGTCCGGACCGAATGGCGACGCATGGCACGCCGAGCCAGGTGCATTGCCCAAGCTGCTGCTGGAGGGCATCCTGCCCGCGCCGTTGGTGAAAGAACTCGGCGGCCTGGCCCTGAACGCAGATGCGCTCCATCCGGATATGCGTTTCGAGCATCTTGACGGGCGCAATCTGGACGCGTCTGGACGCGTGCTTGTGCGCCGTTTCCTTTATCAGCTGCGCGCGGCCAACACGCGGAATGAGGTGACACCGCCGGAGCGCTGATTGCCGCGGTTCGGCTACTTCACCCCGTGCATCATCTTCTTCAGCAGCGGCGAACAGGCCAGGGCCACCGCCGCGCAGCCCAGGCCGATCCACATCAACAGCCAGAACAGGTGCTCGTAGCTGGCGGCGGCGCTGGCGATGTTCATGGTTTCGCCTTCGGGCACCTCGATCGCGGCGAGCTTGCCGAACAGCGCGGCCAGCGTTTCCGAAAACGCGGTGGCCAGGAACCAGGTGCCCATCATCAGGCTGACCACGCGCGGCGCGGCCAGCTGGGTCACCGCCGACAGGCCCACCGGCGACAGGCACATCTCGCCGATCTCCAGGATCAGGTAGGCCAGTACCAGCCACCACACGCTGGCCATCTGCCCGGTCGCGCCCACCTGCTGCGCCGCCAGTGCCAGCGGCACGAACGACAGCGCGGCGAAGATCAGCCCGAACGAGGACTTCACCGGCTTGGACGGGTCCAGCCGACGCCGGTCCAGCCAGGCCCACAACGTGGCGAACAAGGGCGCCAGCACCACCAGGAACAACCCGCCCAGGTAGGTCAGCGAGCCGGCGGTCTGCGGAATCACCAGGCAGTCGCGGACCAGCATCACCAGCATCAGCACGACGATGCCGACGAACAGGTTGCGCGGTGCGGTCGAGCCGGGGGTGCGCTCGGACAGCCGCGCCGCCACCACGAAGCCCAGCGGCGCCAGCAGCAGCGAGGCGATCGACCACGGCAGCGGGGTGCCGCCCTGGATCACCAGGGAGGGCACCAGGTCCTTGGTCAACAGGCGATCGGTGAAGGTCACCCACGAGCCGTAGGTCTGCTCGTACAGGGTGAAGAACACCAGCGCCATGAAGATCAGCGCCATCAGCGCGATCATCTGCTGGCGCTGCACCGGCGTGCAGCGGGTACCGGTGAACCAGGCGAACCACACCAGCACGCCGCCCAGCACCACGATCATCAACATCAGCGCCAGGCTGATTTCACCGCCCAGCGCGAACGCGCCATTGGCCGCGGCCCACATCAGCGCCGCCACCGGCACCACGCCAAGCACGGCCACGGCATAGATCAGCCACTCGCGGCGGATGCCCAGCACGCGCTGGCGCAGTGCGGGCACGTCGGTCGGCTCGGCGTGGCCCTGCAGGTACTTCTGGCCCCACAGGAACATGCCCAGGCCGATCACCATGCCGATCCCGGCCGCGCCGAAGCCGTACTTCCAGCCGTAGGCCTCGCCGAGGAAGCCGCATACCAGCGAGGCGAACAGCGCGCCCAGGTTGATGCCGGCGTAGAACAGCGAGAAGCCCGAATCGCGGCGCGGATCGTTTTTCGGATACAGCTTGCCGACGATGGTGGAGATGTTGGGCTTGAGGAAGCCCACGCCCATGATGATCAGCGCCAGCGACAGGTAGGTGATGCCGAGTGCGGCATCATCGCGGACGATCTGGCCGTCGATGCGGGTGGCCGCATGGCCTTCGAAGGCCATGCCCAGGTGGCCCAGCACCAGCAGCACGCCGCCGAACACCACCGCCTTGCGCATGCCCAGCCAGCGGTCGGCCAGCAGGCCGCCGAACACCGGGATGCAGTACACCAGCCCGCCATACGCGCCCAGCAGGTCCAGCCCGGCCTTGTCGCCGAACAGGTGGTACTTGGTGAGGTACAGCAGCAGCAGCGCCTTCATCCCGTAGAACGAAAACCGCTCCCACATCTCGGTGAAGAAGCAGACGTAGACGCCCTTGGGATGGCCAAGGAAATCGTCGGTGGCGGTCGAGGCGGAAGCGGGCAGGGCGGCTGCGGTCATCGAAGTGGCAACGGCAAAGAGGCGGCAATTATAGAAGCATGCCCGCCAGCGCCGGCCGCCGGCCGGAAAACCCGCTCAAGCGGGCAGCGTGCGCCTCACAGGTACCGCAACCACGCGATATCGCGCCGCCTGGCCTTCAACCGCGCAAAGGCACGGGTGGGCCGGTACAGCGCCAGCGCCAGCACCGCGGTGATCGCCCACAGCGTGGCCACGTGGTCCACCCCGACGTACCCGCCATGGGTCGTGCCCCACACCGCCTCGGCCAGCACGTACAGCAGCTTGAGCACGTACAGGTGCAGAAGATAGAAGAACATCGGCGCTGCGCCCACCTCGGCCAGCGGATGCAGCCGACGGGCCACGGCCGGCAGCTCGTACAGGCGCAGCAGCAACAGTCCGATGCCCAGCGTCAGCAGCAGGAACAGCAGCGAAGGCGGGTACTTGGTCACGTTGAGCACGCTCATCAGCGTCTGCCCGGCCGTGCCCAGCCCCTGCCACGGCGCATCGCCGTACACGTTGGCCGCGCGCAGCAGCGCAAACCCCAGCAGCGCACCCGCCCCGGCCCACAGCAGCCGGCGCTGGCGCCGCGCCGGGTCGCCGTCGCGGGCGAACCACGGCCCCAGCACGTAGCCCAGCGCGATCACGCCGATCCACGGCAGCACCGGGTAGGAGGTGCGCAGGCGCAGGTGCTCACCCAGTTCGATCCAGTCGCGCTGGTGCAGCACCTTCCACAGCACTGCCAGTGGCCCATTGCCGTCCACGTGCACGCCATCGAGCAGGTTGTGGCCGCCGATCAGCACCAGCGCCAGCACCGCCAGCACGCCGCGCGGCAGCCACAGCAGGCCGGCCAGCGCAATCATGCTCAGCCCGATCGCCCAGATCACCTGCAGATAGATCACGCTCGGCGGGAACTGCAGTGTCCAGGCGAAATTGACCACCAGTATCTCCAGCGCCACCAGGAACACCCCGCGCTTGAGCAGGAACGCGGCCGCCGCGCGCCGGCCGGTCGCCTGGCCGCTGCCATACAGCCACGCCGAGAGGCCGGTGAGCAGCACGAACACCGGCGCGCACAGGTGCGCCAGCAGGCGGCTGGCGAACAGGGCCGGCTCGACCTGGTCCACCGCCATGGGGTCGGCCACCTGGGCATGCAGGTAGAAGGTCTCGCGCACGTGGTCGAGCAGCATCAGCACGATCACCGTGCCGCGCAGCTGGTCGATGGACGTCAGACGGGGGGAGGCGGGGGCCACAGGCACTCCGGTCGATGGCGCGACAGGATATAACATAACATTTCACGCGTCGCCTGCCCTGGCCAGGTCATTGCGACCGCTCCGCAGGGGCTGGCGGACCGGCGGCGCAGCGCAGCGGCTGTGCCAACTGTGGCCGGATGCGACCGTCCGCGACGGACAAAGCCTGTCACGTCGACGTCCATCGCGTGCGCAGGGCGGTCCGGGACCAACCGCACTGGACTTGACGCCCCCTGAACGCTAGCGTGAAAGGGATTTTTTGCCATCAGGGGCATCCATGAACAACGACGCTGCGCCCAAGCAGCTCACCTTCCGCGCGGTGGTCCTTGCCATCGTGCTGGCGGTGGTGCTGTCGGCCGCCAATGCCTACCTCGGTCTGTTCGCAGGCCTGACCATCGCCACCGCGATTCCCGCCGCGGTCATCTCCATGGGCGTGCTGCGCCTGCTCGGCGGTGGCACCATCCTTGAAAACAACATCGTCCAGACCGGCGCCTCGGCCGGTTCGTCGATCGCCGCCGGCGTCATCTTCACCATCCCCGCGCTGGTGATCATGGGCTACTGGCCGGACTTCAAGTACTGGTGGGTGCTGGGCATCGCCGGCCTCGGCGGCCTGCTGGGCGTGTTGTTCTCGGTGCCGCTGCGGCGCTCGATGATCGTCGAAGACCCGCTGCCGTTCCCGGAAGGCAAAGCCGCCGCCGAAGTACTCAAGGCCGGTGAAAACCCCGGCCCGGGCCTGAAGATCCTGGCCGTGTCGGCGGTGATCGGTGCGTTCGTCAAGGTCGCTGCCGCCAGCGGCATGCGCCTGATCCCCGATGCCTGGGCGCAGTCGGCCTACATCGGCAGTTCCAAGATCACCGCCTTCATCGGCACCAACCTGTCGCCGGCGCTGCTGGGCGTGGGCTACATCGTCGGCCTCAATGTCGGCATCGTGGTGGTGTCCGGCTCGATCCTGTCCTGGCACATCGCCATCCCGCTGTACCAGGCGTTCTTCGTCAACAGCGACCCGGCCCTGGCCGCCTCCATCGCCACCGCCTCGTCCACCGACGCGGCGTTTGCGATCTGGAGCGCCAAGATCCGCTACCTCGGTGTGGGCGCAATGCTGATCGGCGGCGTGTGGACCCTGATCTCGCTGCGCAAGTCGCTGTTCAACGGGGTCAAGAGCGGCTTTGCCGCTGCGCGCAAGAGTGGCGGTCCGGCCCTGGCCGAGACCGAGCGCGACCTGCCCATGAAGTGGATGCTGGTGGCGCTGGTGGTGTTCACCCTGCCGCTGCTGGCGCTGTACCAGGCCATCGTGGGCCAGTGGCACGTGTCGATCCCGATGACCATCATCATGATCGTCGCCGGCTTCCTGTTCGTTTCGGTGTCTGCCTACCTGGCCGGCCTGATCGGCTCGTCCAACAACCCGGTCTCGGGCATCACCATCTCCACCATCCTGTTTGCCTCGGCCGTGCTGGTGCTGCTGCTGGGCAAGAGCGGCCTGACCCCGGTCGGCGTGGGCGGCGCCCCGCTGGGTGCGGTGGCGGCCATCATGATCGGTGCGGTGGTGTGCTGCGCCGCCGCGGTCGGGGGGGACAACCTGCAGGACCTCAAGGCCGGCTACATCGTCGGTGCAACCCCGTGGAAGCAGCAGTTGATGCTGGGCATCGGCGCGTTCTCGTGCGCGCTGATCATGGCCCCGGTGCTGAACCTGCTGGCCACCGCGTACGGCATCGGTGCGCCCACCGCCGCCCATCCCAACGCCCTGGCGGCGCCGCAGGCCAACCTGATGGCCTCGGTGGCCAAGGGTCTGTTCGGTGGCCAGCTGCCGTGGACCTTCATCGCCATCGGTGCGGGCATCGGTGCGCTCATCATCGCCTTCGACGGCTGGCTGAAGTCGCGCGGGTCCCGTTTCCGCGTGCCGGTGCTGGCCGCGGCGATCGGCATCTACCTGCCGCTGGAGCTGATGGTGCCGATCTTCCTGGGCGGCCTGATCTCCTACCTGGTCGAGCGCTTCCACAAGGTGCGTGCCGAGGATGAAGAAGGCCGCGACCGCGTGCACAAGCCGGGCGTGCTGTTCGCTGCGGGCCTGATCACCGGTGAAGCGCTGATGGGTATCGCCATTGCGATCCCGATCGTGCTCAGCGGCCGCGCCGATGTACTGGCCCTGCCGTTCGCCCTGCCCGGTGCCGACTGGATCGGCCTGGCCGTGCTGTTCCTGGTGGGCTGGCTGATCTACCGCACCGGCAAGCGGTCCGGCGGCAAGGTCTGACCGACCGGCTGTGACACCCGACAAACCCCGCCGCGGCGGGGTTTGTCGTTTCCGGGCAGCGGCATGACCGATGGCCTTTGCCACGGCCACCCCCGCGGCCCTACCATCGGCGTTTTGCCGTTCCGCGGAGAACCCGATGAAACTTCGTTACGCCCTGCTGCCGTTGTGCCTGCTGACCGCGCTGCCGTCGCTGGCGGCCACGCGTGGCCTGGATGTGCGCGACATGATCGCGCTGGATCGGGTCTCGGCCCCGCTGCTCACCGCCGACGCCGGCAACGTGGTGTTCGCCAAGCGCGTGGTCGGCAGCGACAGCAAGGCCAGCACCGGCCTGTTCATCCGCAACCTGCGCACCCGCGATGCCGCCCCGCCCAAGCCGCTCACCCCGGCCGGCTGGAACGTCAACTCCGCCGCGCTGTCGGCCGACGGCCAGAGCGTGTACTTCCTGAGCGCCAAGGGCGGCAGCCAGCAGCTGTACGTGCAGCCGATCAATGGCGGCACCCCGCGCCAGCTGACCGATTTCCCGGTCGACGTGGACGGCTTCCACATCTCCCCGCAGGGCGACCGCGTGGTCTTCAGCAGCGGCGTGTTCCAGGCCTGTGGTTCGGACCTGGCCTGCACCAGCAAGAAGCTGGACGCGCACAAGGCGCGCAAGAACACCGGTGAGGTGTTCGACCAGTTGTTCGTGCGCCACTGGGACACCTGGAACGATGGCCGCCGCAACACCCTGTTCGTGGCCCCGCTGCCGGCCGCCAAGGCCGCGCCGGTGAAGGGGGCCTCGGCGATCAGCGCCACCCTCGATGGCGACGCACCGTCCAAGCCGTTCGGCGGCAATGACGATTTCGCCTGGGCCCCGGACGGCAAGACCGTGGTCGCCTCCATCCGCGTGGCCGGCAAGCAGGAACCGTGGTCGACCAACTTCGACCTGTACCAGCTCGACGTGGACGGCAAGCAGGCCCCGGTCAACCTGACCGCGGCCAACCCGGCCTGGGACGCCGGCCCGGTGTTCAGCGCCGACGGCAAGACCCTGTACTACCGCGCCATGAAGCGCCCGGGCTTCGAGGCCGACCGCTTCGGCGTGATGGCGCTGGACCTGGCCACCGGCAAGGCCCGCGAGATCGCCCCGAAGTGGGACCGCTCGGCCGGCGAGATCGTGCTCAGCGCCGATGGCAGCAGCGTCTACACCGGCGCCGATGACCTGGGCGAGCACCGCCTGTTCAACATCGACATCGCCACCGGCAAGGCCACCGTCGTCGCCGAAGGCGGCAGCATCGGCTCGCCGGTGATCGCCGGCACCACCCTGGCGTACACGAAGAACAGCCTCAAGAGCGGTGACCAGATCGTGGTCGCCAGCGCCGATGGCAGCAGCCCGCGCGAGATCACCCCGAGTGCGGCGCAGATGCTGCCCGAGGTGGCCTTCGGCGATTACGAACAGTTCCAGTTCAAGGGCTGGAACAACGAGACCGTGCACGGCTACGTGGTCAAGCCGTACAACTACCAGGAAGGCAAGACCTACCCGGTCGCGTTCCTGATCCACGGCGGCCCGCAGGGCAGCTTCGGCAACGGCTGGAGCTACCGCTGGAACCCGCAGACCTACGCCGGCCAAGGCTATGCGGTGGTGATGATCGACTTCCACGGCTCCACCGGCTACGGCCAGGCGTTCACCGATGCGATCAGCCAGCACTGGGGCGACCGCCCGCTGGAAGACCTGCAGAAGGGCTGGGCCGCCGCGCAGAAGCAGTACCCGTTCCTCAACGGCGACAAGGGCTGCGCGCTGGGCGCCAGCTACGGCGGCTTCATGATCAACTGGATCGCCGGCAACTGGAACGAGCCGTGGAAGTGCCTGGTCAATCATGACGGCGTGTTCGACCAGCGCATGATGGGGTACGCCACCGAAGAGCTGTGGTTCACCGAGTGGGAGCAGGGCGGTACGCCGTTCCAGAAGGCGGCCAGCTACGAGAAGTTCAACCCGGTCAACCACGTGTCCGACTGGAAGAAGCCGATCCTGGTGATCCACGGCCAGCTCGATTTCCGCATCCCGGTCGAACAGGGCCTGGCCGCGTTCACCGCTGCCCAGCGTCAGGGCATCGAGTCCAAGTTCCTGTACTTCCCCGATGAAAACCACTGGGTGCTCAAGCCGCAGAACAGCGTGCAGTGGCATGACACCGTCAACGGCTGGTTGAAGCAGCACATCGGCGAGTAAGCCGGTTGGATGCGCCGCCCGATGGGGCGGCGCTTCTTTATCGGCGCATCGCATCCTGCCGCTGCACGCCGCGGCAGCCGACCAACGGTCGGCTCTACCTGCGGGTTTGTTCCCGGCACGCGCGAACGTGCGTGTCCCTTTACCAGGCATTTCCCACCCGTGAAAGCACCCGCCCTGATCCAGAACGACATCGTCGTCTTCGGCCTGATCGCCGCCACCCTCGGCGCCGTCTTCTGGACCGCCTCGCGCGAGCAGGGCGTGTGGAAGCGCTTCTATACCGTCGTGCCGGCCCTGCTGCTGTGTTACCTGCTGCCCGGCATCTACAACACCGTCGGCCTGATCGACGGGCAGAACACCCATCTGTACAACCCGGTGGCGCGCGACATCCTGCTGCCGGCGGCGCTGGTGCTGCTCACCCTGGCGGTGGACATCAAGGGCATCCTGCGGCTGGGCCCGAAGCTGATCGTGATGTACCTCGGCGCGTCCTTCAGCATCATGCTGGGCGCGGTGGTGGCCTTCCAGGTGATGAAGTGGCTGCACCCGGACACGGTGGCCGGCGACACCTGGGCCGGCATGGCCGCTCTGGCGGGCAGCTGGATCGGGGGGGGCGCCAACATGCTGGCCATGCGCGAGGTGTTCGACGTGAACGCCACCACCTTTGGCCAGTTCGCGGTAGTGGACGTGGGCGTGGGTTATGTGTGGATGGCCGCGCTGATCTTCCTGGCCGGGCGCGCGGCGAAGATCGACGCGCGCAGCGGCGCCGATACCTCCGGCATCGATGAACTGAAACTGCGCATCGAGAAGTTCCGCAGCGAACACGAGCGCGTGGCCAGCCTCACCGACCTGATGCTGATCGTGGCGGTGGCCTTCGGCACCGTCGGGCTCTCGCATGCGATCGCCGGGCCGGTCTCGGCGTGGTTCAAGGGCCATGTCAGCTGGGCCTCGCAGTTCAGCCTGGATGCGCCGTTCGTGTGGGTGGTGGTGATCTCCACCACCTGTGGACTGGCGTTGAGCTTCACCCGGGCGCGCAACCTGGAAGGGGCAGGGGCCTCCAAGCTCGGCTCGCTGCTGCTGTACTTCCTGATCGCCTGCATCGGCATGCAGATGGACCTGCTGGCGTTGCTGGACCGCCCATGGCTGTTCCTGCTGGGCATCATCTGGATCGCGGTGCACATCGTGCTGCTGTGGGCGCTGGCACGCGTGCTGAAAGTGCCCTTCTTCTACTTCGCGATCGGCTCGCAATCCAACATCGGCGGGCCAGCCTCGGCACCGGTGGTCGCTGCCGCCTTCCACCCGTCACTGGCCCCGGTCGGCGTCCTGCTCGGCACGATGGGCTACGCCACCGGCACCTACCTGGCCTACATCGTCGGCATCACCCTGCGCGCCATGGCAGGGTAACTCCAGGGCACGCGCCGCCACCGCGCGCAGCGCGTCACGTGACCGCCGAACGCCCGGCATGCCAACGTCGGAACCAAGAGCATCCACGCATGGCGTGGATCAACGAGGGCACACCCCGACGGGAAGAGCATCCACGCATGGCGTGGATCAACCAGGCACACCCCGACGGGCAACCGGGCATCGTAGATCCACGCCACGCGTGGATGCCGCGCGCAGCGCGGCACGTCACCGCAGAACGCCGGCATCCCCATCGCCGGAACCAAGAGCATCCACGCATGGCGTGGATCAACGAGGCACACCCCGGCGCGCATCAAGGCATCGTGGCTCCACGCCACGCGTGGATACCGCGCGCAGCGCGGCACGTCACCGCCGAACCCCCGGCATCCCCGCCGCCGGAACCAAGAGCATCCACGCATGGCGTGGATCAACGAGGGCACACCCCGACGGGAAGAGCATCCACGCATGGCGTGGATCAACGAGGCACACCCCGACGCGCATCAAGGCACCGTAGATCCACGCCATGCGTGGATATCGCGCGCAGCGCGGCACGTGCACCCGAAAAGCGCCGCACCTCCAGCGTTCATGACCGCAGACAAAAACCCATCCACGCATGGCGTGGATCAACGAGCCAGCCGCCGACCGGGCGAGATCTACCCGGGCAGCAGCCCGCGTTCAATCAACCACGCCCTGGCATCTTCGGCATCCTGCTCGAACCACGCCCGGGTGGACCCCAGCCGATACGTATACCCCCACGCATCCATGTCGGCCATCAACTGCGCGCTGCCTACACCGGGCAACTGCGCGGCCAGCACGATCTGCAGGTAACAGGTGGCATCTTCTTCGGGGACCGAGTCGGTGGCGTCGGTGTGCACCAGTGCGCGTCGCTCCGGTGGCAGCACGATCAGGTGGCAGGCCTCGTGCAGCATCGAATGCACCGGCGTGTCATCGCGCACGTACACATCGCTGCCGATGATGCCCGCCTCGGGCTCGCCCCAGTAGCTGCCCGGGATCGGCGCGGCATCCTCCACGCGGTGCAGGCGCAGCTGGTGCGCGGCGAGCAGGGCGGTGGCATCTTCAAAACGGATATCGCCGACGCAGGTGACCTGCACATCGGCGGTGGCAACGTCGGCGTTCATGGCATGTACTTCGGCCGCCCCTTCCGCGGGGAAGGGGCGACAAGGCTCAGGGCTGCTGCGGGCCTTCGGGCAAGGCGACGGAGATGTCGAGCACGTCGTGCTCGCCGTCCTTGACCAGGTCGACCTTGACCGCATCCGCATCGATGTTGACGTACTTCTTGATCACTTCCAGCAGCTCGCGCTGCAGCAGTGGCAGGTAATCCGGGCCGCCACGGTGGCTGCGCTCCTGCGCGATGATGATCTGCAGGCGGTTCTTGGCCGTTTCGGCAGTGGTCTTCTTCCGGTTCAGGAAATCGAACAGTCCCATGCTTACCCTCCGAACAGCTTGCTGAAGAAGCCTTTCTTCTCCACGGTGGTGAAGCGCATCGGACGCTCTTCGCCAAGGATGCGGCCCACCGCATCTTCGTAGGCCTGGCCCGCCGCCGATTCGGGGTCCAGGATGACCGGCTCGCCCTTGTTGGACGCATTGAGCACGTCGCCCGACTCGGGCACCACGCCAATGGCCTTCAGGCCCAGCACTTCTTCAACGTCGGTGATGCTCAGCATCTCGCCACTCTCCACCCGGGCCGGGCTGTAGCGCGTGAGCAGCAGGAAGGCCGGCACGCTCTGGCCGGACTCGGCCTTGTGCGTCTTGGAATCCAGCAGCCCGATGATGCGGTCCGAGTCGCGCACCGAGGACACTTCCGGATTGACCACCACCACGGCGCGGTCGGCGTAGTACATCGCCAGGAACGCACCCTTTTCGATGCCGGCCGGCGAGTCGCAGATGATGTACTCGAAGCCGTCGGCGGCCAGGTCCTTGAGCACCTTGCCCACGCCTTCCTGGGTCAGCGCATCCTTGTCGCGGGTCTGCGAGGCAGCCAGCACGTAGAGATTGTCGAAGCGCTTGTCCTTGATCAGCGACTGCTTGAGGGTAGCTTCGCCGTGCACGACATTGACGAAGTCGTACACCACGCGGCGCTCGCAGCCCATGATCAGGTCCAGGTTGCGCAGGCCGACGTCGAAGTCGATCACGGCCACCTTCTTGCCGCGCCGTGCCAGGCCGCAGGCCAGGCTGGCGCTGCTGGTGGTCTTGCCGACGCCGCCCTTGCCGGAAGTGACTACGATGATTTCAGCCAAAGGACTTCTCCTGATTCATTTTGTTTGGGCGCCGGATCAGTCCAGCGCCGCGATCTTGATCTGGTCCTGTTCCAGCCAGACCTGCACGGCCTTGCCGCGCAGGGTGTCCGGGACATCGTCCAGTACCTTGTAATGGCCGGCAATGGCGACCAGTTCAGCATGGAATTCACGGCAGAAGATGCGCGCCGTGGTGTTGCCTTGGGCACCTGCCAGGGCGCGGCCCCGCAGCGTACCGTAGATATGGATGCTGCCGTCGGCGATGACCTCGGCGCCGGCTCCGACCGTGGCCATCACGGTCAGGTCGCAGTTCTCCGCATACAGCTGCTGGCCCGACCGCACGTTGCTGGTCTGCATCCGGCCCGGCTGCGGTGCCTTGGCCGGATCGGCCGGTGCCACGGCGGGAGCGGCGGCGGCGCGAGGGCGGCGGGCCGGTTCCGGTGCCGGCGGCGGCGGGGCGGCCGGCACCGCTTCCAGGTCGGCACGTTCGTACTGCGCACGGAACTTGGCCAGCAGCGGCAGCCCCAACTGCTGGGACAGCCGCTCGGTCTCGGTGGTGCCGTAGGCCAGCGCGACCGGCAGCACGCCGGCACTGCGCAGGCCGTCCAGCAGTGCCTGGGCGGTGGCCACGTCGGGAATCTGGCTGAGCCCGCCGAAGTCCAGGATCACCGCGGCGCGGCCGAACAGCTTGGGCGCACGCGCCACGCGGTCGTGCATTTCACGGGTGAGGCGTTCCACATCCAGGGTGCGGATGCGCAGGTTGGCGATGCCCACCTGGCCGATCTTCAGTTCACCGGCCTGTTCAAAATCCATGTTTGCCGCCACCTCAGGTCCCCGTCGGTCGATGCGCGCGCAGCGGCTCGCGACGGTGGCCCACCCAGGGCACGTCCGGCAGCTGGTCGCCGTAGGTGTCGTGCACCCACTGATAACTGCACAGGTCCTTGAGCAGCATGCTGGCGCGCACGTCCACGTGGGCCATGGTGTTCTGGCCGACCTCGCGGAAACCGAAGCTGCCATGGAACAGCAGCGCCGCGTCGGCGCCGTGGTCCAGGAACACCTCGCAGGTCATCTGCGGGTAGCGCAGCTCGGCGTAGCTCTGTGCGTCGGCATAGAACGCACGGCCGACGCCACCGCCGCGTCGGCGGCTGGCGACCACGATGCGGTCGATATAGAAGAATTTGCTGTCCAGCTGCTGCTGGAACCAGGCGAAGTTGCTGCTGTCGTGCTGGCTGTCGCTGCCGAAGCCGATCAGGAATCCGGCCAGGTTGCCGTCGCGCTCGGCGACGCGGAAATACTCAGCGGTTTCATAGAACAGGCGCAGGCGGGCGGCATCCAGCGGCAGGATGGCCAGGCCGGCATTGTTGTTCAGGGCCAGGACGGAATCGAGCTCGTGCTCGCGCACGTCGCGGATGACAATCGACATTGTGACTCCGTGGGGTAACGCGGTTGGTCCATCAAGGGACCCTCGTCGGATTATTGCACGGGTGGCGGGCCCGGGCGAATCGCCCCCCATGACTTATGTGGGAGTGCAGGGGCGCAGGTTCAGCCTAAGATGCGTCCATGCTGGGATACCTGAGCCAAACCCGAGTACTGCGACTGGCCGGCCTGTTCACCTGGGTCATGCTGGGCCTGCCGTTGGTCTATTCGCAGTACGAGGCGCTGGTCCGGCACGCCACGGACGGGGTGGACCTGTTGGCGGTGCTGCTGTTCGTGGCCTACCTGGCCTTTGGCGGCGGCTACCTCTGGCTGACCCGCGGCCTGCGTGACGGTGGCCATTCGGCCTGGTACGACCGCGCCATCCTGGTACTGCTGACCATCTCCGCGCTGGGGGTCAGCTTCCTGAGCGGCTCGGGCCTGGGCAGCATCCTGATGATGGTCGCGGCCGGGGTGATCCCCTGGATGCTGCCGGCCAGGGTCGGGGTGATCTGGCTGCTGATCAGCCAGCTGGCGGTGGCCCCGGTGTACTACCTGTTCCTGCCGTTCTCGCTGTTCGAGGCGGTGATGCAGTCGCTGCTGTACGGCGGCTTCTCCATGTTCATCTTCGTGACCAGCCTGGTCGCCCGGCAGCAGACCGACGCCCGCGAGGAACAGCGCCGGCTCAACACCGAACTGCGCGCGACCCGCGTGCTGCTGGCCGAGAGCGCCCGGGTCAACGAACGCACCCGCATCTCGCGCGAGCTGCACGATCTGCTCGGCCACCACCTCACCGCGCTCAGCCTGAACCTGGAAGTGGCCGGGCACATCACCGAAGGCCAGGCCCAGGAGCACGTCCACCAGGCCCATACCCTGGCCAAGCTGCTGCTCACCGACGTGCGCGAGGCGGTCAGCCAGCTGCGCGACAGCGGTGCCATCGACCTGGCCGCCGCGCTGCGCCCGCTCACCGAGCAGGTGCCCTCGCTGTACATCCACCTGGACATCGAAGAACCGCTGAGCGTGGAAGACCCCGAGCACGCCCACGTCCTGCTCCGCTGCACCCAGGAAATCATCACCAACGCGGTCCGCCACGCCCGGGCGCGCAACCTGTGGATCCAGGTCCGGCGCGATGGTGAAGGCCAGGTGGTGATCCAGGCGCATGATGACGGGGTGGGCGCGGACGGCATCGTGGTCGGCAACGGCCTGCGCGGCATGCGCGAGCGCCTGTACCAGTGCGGCGGTGAGCTGCAGATTGAAACCCGCCGGGGTCAGGGCTTCCGCCTGCGCGCCTCGGTCCCCGGGGCGCCAGTGCTGCTGCTGGCCACCGTTCCTTGAGGAGTGTTCGATGATTCGCGTCTGCCTGGTCGACGACCAAACCCTGGTGCGGCAGGGGATCCGCTCGCTGCTGGCGCTGGACGCCGGTATCGAGGTGGTGGCCGAGGCCGCCGATGGCCGCCAGGCGGTCGAGCTGGTGCCGCAGGTGCGCCCGGACGTGGTGCTGATGGACATGCGCATGCCGGTGATGTCCGGGCTGGAGGCGCTGCAGATGCTGTCGCGCCTGGGCCAGCTGCCGCCGACCATCATCCTGACCACCTTCGATGACGACCAGCTGGTGCTGGCCGGGCTCAAGGCCGGTGCCAAAGGCTACCTGCTCAAGGACGTGACGCTGGAGCAGCTGGTCGGTGCGATCCGCACCGTGGCCGACGGCGGCTCGCTGGTGCAGCCGGCGGTGACCCAGCGCCTGTTGTCCGGGCTGGAGCACATGCGCAATGAATTTGTCAGCCTGGACCGCCCGGACCCGCTCACCGACCGCGAGACCGAGATCCTGCGGCTGATGGCCAGCGGTTTCTCCAACAAGGAGATCGCCAATTCGCTGGGCGTGGCCGAGGGCACGATCAAGAACCACGTGTCCAATATCCTGTCCAAGCTGGGCGTGCGCGACCGTACCCGGGCGGTACTGAAAGCCTTCGAGCTGCAGTTGGTGTGAGCCGCGCCGGGAAATAACCTGAACATCGGCCGCAGCCCTTGTGCGACAAGGGTTGCGGCCTGTTTATCGGGGGCGTCGGCCGAATCCGGCAAAGAAATATTCCCCATCCGCTACGTGCTGACACGCGCGATGCGTTATCTTTCCGCTCCTTGTCTATGCAAAACCGCTGCCGGCATGGAAACCGGTGCGCCAATCCTGATCTACAACACCCGCGAAGCCTGCTAGGATTGGCGCTTCGCTTCAATCAACCCGGCCGTGGGATCGGCCCCGGAGACTCCTGAATGACCCGTATTATCGAGTTCCTGATCGCCTTGGGGATCGTGGCTGGCCTGTTCGTCATCATTGGCGTATGTCTGCCGGGCGAGCGCCATATTTCCGAAAGCATCGAGACCAACCGCAAGATGACGATCGTGTACGACACGGTCAACAGCCTGCGCCGCTTCAAGGACTGGAACCCGCTCTTGCTGCGCGATCCCGCCGTTGAACTGAAGCTGTCCGGCCCGGCCTCCGGCGTTGGTGCCCGCCTGGACTACTCCTCCAAGGAAAGCTCCTTGGGCCAGGGTAGCTGGGAGATCACCGGTTCGGAGAAGAACAAGCTGGTGTCCATCGCCATCGAAGACCCGAGCAAGGGTCACGACAAGAAGACCAGCTTCACCCTGGAGCCGACCGGCAAGGGTGGCCGCAACGTCAAGATCACCCAGGCATATGACGTCAAGTACGGCTTCAACCTGTTTGGTCGTTACGCCGGCCTGTACGTCAGCCGCCACATCGGTGACGACCTGAAGCTGGGTCTGTCGCGCATGGCCAACATGCTGGCGACCGTGCCGAACATCGATTACCGCACCGCCGAAGCCCCGCTGACCGACCTGGCCATCGTGGACGTCCCGGCCGAAGACCTGCTGGTGGTCACCGCCGGCAACGTCGATCGCGGCCAGGAGACCATCACCAAGTCGATCCATGACAACCAGGAGTGGATCAAGCGCGTGATGGAGGCCAATGGCCTGGAAGCCGCCGGTCCGTTCCGCATCATCACCACTGACTTCGGTCAGGAAAAGTACGCCTTCGACGTGGCCCAGCCGGTCAAGAAGAAGGGTACCGAAGGCGCTTCGGCTGAAGCCCTGACGGTGAAGATCGATGGCGGCGCCCCGGTCAAGTACGTGCACGTTGCCCCGCACCGTTCGGCGCATGCGGCCTACACCGGCCACATGGCTGGCCTGGACATTGCCCGCAACGCCCTGCGTGCCTGGTCGGTGACCAACGGCAACGAAGTGATCGACCGTCCGTACGAGTCCTGGAAGGACGGCGTGGACAAGTCCTTCACCGCCGATGGCACGTACGACATCTACTGGGCCGTCAAGTAATCCGACGGTCGCGTTGATGTAACGCACGACGAAAAACGCGCCGCTCCCTGCGGCGCGTTTTTTTTTGGCTCCGTCCCGGAGCGCCCTGGAAGGAAACACGCATGCTCAACCTGGAACGACGCGCACGCAAACCCTCGCTGCTGGCCTGCCTGGGCGGATTGCTGGCCGCCACCGCGGTCGGCCTGTCAGCCTATGCCTCCCACGGCATTGCCGAGCCGTTGGCGCAGTCGCACGTGAACACCGCCGCGCTGTATGCGTTCGGCCACGGCGTTGCCCTGGCCGTGCTCGGGCCGACCCAGCAGAACAGCGTCGGCAAGCTCGCCCTGTACGTGCTGTTGCTGGGCACGCTGCTGTTCTCCGGCAGCCTGGTGGCCGGCGCGTTGTGGCAGTTGAGCACGGGGTTGGCACCGGTGGGCGGCACGGCCCTGATGCTGGGGTGGGTGGTGTACGGCCTGAACGCGCTGCGCCGCTGACATGCCCCGTTTCAGCCGCGGCTTTGATGTGCAGCAGGCGCACGACTGGCTGGCCCGTCGCGACCGCCGGCTGGGCGCGTGGATGAAGCGGCTGGGCCCGATCGCGGCGCAGCCGGGCTGGGCCAGGTCCTTCGATCCGGTCGATGCGCTGGCCCGCGCCATCCTGTTCCAGCAGCTCAGCGGCAAGGCGGCCTCGACCATCGTGGGCCGGGTGGAAGTGGCGATCGCCAGCACCCGCCTGCACGCCGACACGCTGGGCCGCATCGATGACGCCGCGCTGCGCGTGTGCGGGGTCTCGGGCAACAAGGCCCTGGCCCTGCGCGACCTGGCCCGGCGTGAAGCGGCCGGGGAGATCCCGGACCTGCGCCGGATGTCGGTGATGGGCCACGACGCCATCATCGAGGCGCTGGTGCCGATCCGCGGCATCGGCCGCTGGACGGTGGAAATGATGCTGATGTTCCGGCTGGGTCGGCCGGACATCCTGCCGATCGACGACCTCGGCATCCGCAAGGGTGCCCAGCGCGTGGACAAGGCCGACGCGATGCCTACGCCGAAGCAACTGCAGGCGCGCGGCGAGAAGTGGGGGCCGTACCGGACCTACGCCAGTCTGTACCTGTGGCGCATCGCGGATTTCAGCGCGGACGCCAAGGAAACAACCAACCGCTCGCAGGACTGAGCACCCCGGTCGTGCCCGGCGCTACGGGTGTTCGGCGCGCCAGCACCAGTGCCAGGGCTCGTAGACGATGCCGTGCGGGTTGTCGCGCGGGTAGCTCAGCTGGAAGCCGAACCGGCCGGCATGCTCCTGCAGCCATGCAAACGCGGCGGTGTGTTCGAAACTCTCCTCGGCCGGCGGCTGCCCGGGCGTGCCGATATCCAGCGCGAAACCACTGTGGTGTTCGCTGTAGCCGGGGGCGGCATTGACCTGGAGGATGTCGGCCACGGCCAGCCCGCGCGCGCGTTTGCGCTCGAAAATACCCAGCTGGTAGGCGTGGCTGCGGTAGCCGGAAATCGCATCCAGCGCGATACCCTCGGCTGCGGCGGCCCGGTGCAGGCGCTGCCAACCGCGTGCGGCGCTCCGGCGCAGCCACAGCGGGCGGCGGTAGCGATCAACGCCGGCCAGGTGCAGCTGCGCCGGCTCGGCCTCCAGGGCCAGGCCGGTGGCGTCTGCATAGCCGCCAGCATCGATGCCCAGCTGCGCCAGGCGCTGTTGCAGGCCGCTCAAGGGCAGCAGGGTGTCCGTGACCGGGCCGCGGCCGTGGGCAAGCGCCTGCTGGTCCAGCGCGTCGAGCGCGGCGTCGATGCCGTCCTCGCGCATCAGGCGCGGCACCAGCGGCAGCAGGTCGTGCGCTGTAGCCACGGCCAGGTAGCGACCATCGCGCTTGCGCCGCAGTACCCACCGCGCACGGGCCAGCGCGCGCGCGTCGGCGTTGCTGCGCGCGCGCAGCAGGCCGCCGGGCCACAGCTCGATGTCGGCGGTGTTGATCAGCAGGGCAGGGCGGCGGCGCATGCGGCCAGCTTAGTGCGTGTGGCCGGGCGCGGCCAGCGCCTGCAGCGCCGCCAGTAGCTCGCGGGGCTTTTCCGGGCTGATCACCAGCGCGCTGCCATCGCGCAGCGGCAAGTACAGCACCCGGCTGGTATCGGTAAGCAGGCAGAACGCCTTGCGTCGATCGCGCAGCCGGTAGTGCCCGGACTTGAAGCCGGGCATGCCATAGCCGTTGGTCTTGATCGTGGGGCTGAGGCTGCCGTGCTCGGCCAGGTCGACCACCCGTGCCTGTTCCAGCTGCAGGGCATCCACCCCCACCCGCTTGCGATAGAACGTGGACACCACCTCCAGGTCGCACCCGTGCAGGAGGATGCGGCGGCGGAAGAACGCCGCGCTCAGCACCGCAGTGAGCACCGCCAGGAACGGCAGCGTCAGGCCCAACTCATGCGGGGTGCGCTGGGCCGACTGCAGCGTGGTAACCACGATCAGCGCGGCCACGGCCAGCATGGGCACCCACAGCCACAGCAGGCGCCAGGCGGGCGCCGGGGCCACGGCAAAGCGCGTGCCGGTCGCGCGCGCCGCGCTCATGGCTGCGCGCCGATCCACGCGGCCACGTCGTCGATCAGCGCCGGCAGCACGTGCCCCGGCGAGCTGTACTCCTGCAGCGAGCCGGGGCCCGCGCCGGCGATGCCGAGGTGGTTCAGCGTGGGGTAGTGCCGGAAGCTGGCAGTGCGGCGACCGGACAGGCCGCGCTGCCAGAGCTGCCAATCGGTCTCCACCACCTGAAAGTCCCGCCCGCCTTGCAGCAACAGGATCGGCAGCGTTGACGCGCGCGCGTCGGCGACCGGATCGATCGCCTCGAAACTGCGCCAGTAGTGGGCCGGCAGGCGCAGCGGCAGGTCGGCCGGCGCCACGTCGGCAGCGCTGCGGGCCGCGGCGATCTGGCGGTCCAGGGTATCCAGGAAGGCCTGTTCGTCCGCCGTGATCTGGCCATCCAGCCCCAGCAGGTAGCGGTTCTGTTCGGGCAGCAGGGTCAGCAGCGACCGGGCCGGCGCTGCCCAGAGCACCAGCCCGGCCACCTTGCCCGATTGCCGGGCGATGCGCGGCGCCAGCATGCCGCCCTGGCTGTGGCCCATGACGTAGACATGGCGCGGGTCGATCCCGCCCTGGGCGGCCAGGGTCGCCACGGCGGCGACGGCATCGTGCGTGGTCTCATCGTCCACGGTGTAGCGGTCGCCGCTGAAATCCTGCGGCCGCACCCGACTGCGCTTGTCATAGCGCAGCACCGCGATGCCCTGCGCGGCCAGGCCGCGCGCCACGTCGAGGAACGGGCGGTTGGCACCGATGGTTTCATCCCGGTCCTGCGGACCGGAGCCGTGTACCAGCACCACCGCGCGCACGGGTCCGTCGCGCTGCGGCCGGGTGAGCGTGCCGGGCAGGGTGCCCGTGGCGGTCACCACGTCCAGGGGCACTTCGGCATAGGCGGCATCGGCCGGCACCGGCGGCGCGGCAGGCTGGGCGGGCTTGAAATACAGCCCGGCGACGCGGCCCTGCGCATCCACCACCACGGTCGCGGCAATGCTGCCGGAGGCAAACTGCAGCGGCTGGGTCACCACGTCGGGGCGATGGTCGGTGGAAATGACCTCCGCTGCGCCGCGGCCACGCGGTTGGCCGAACGATTGCCACAGGGCCAGCAAGCCGGGCGCGGGCGCGGCCTTGGCCATTTCCGGGGTGAACATCGCCACGGCGGCGGCTCCGTCACCGGCCTGCAGGTGGTCCAGCAGCCGGGTGGCCACCTGTTCCGGAGGCGTGGCGGCCGAGGCGGCCAATGCCAGCGTGGACAGCAGCAGGGCTGCACCGCGCCGAAGCAGGGCCACCACCTCAGATCTCCTTCTTGAACATCAGCACCGCCACGCCCATCGGCTGGGTCTGCAGCACGTTGACCAGCTCCCAGCCGAGCTGGCCGTGGCGGTTGAGCTCGGTCTGCAGGTCATCGGACTTCAGCCCGGTCCAGGACGGCTTTACTTCGACAGTCAGGTAGGTCCAACGCTTGCTCATTGCTTGCTCTCCTTGCTTGCATCCGGTTTGGGAAGTCGTCCGGCCTTGCGCAGTGCATCGCGCAGGACGTATTCGATCTGTGCGTTGGCACTGCGCAGCTCATCGTCGGCCCAGCGCTGCAGTGCCGCCAGGATGTCGGCGTTGATGCGCAGCGGGTAGGCTTTCTTGTCGCTCATGGTTCAGTAAAGCGATCCGGCGTTGACCACCGGCTGGGTGCCGCGATCCGAGCACAGCACGGTGAGCAGGTTGCTGACCATGTGTGCCTTGCGCTCTTCGTCCAGCTGCACCACGCCGTTTTTCTGCAGCTCGGCCAGTGCCATCTCGACCATGCCCACCGCGCCGGCGACGATGCGCGTGCGTGCGGCGATCACCGCGTTGGCCTGCTGGCGCTGCAGCATGGCCTGGGCGATCTCCGGGGCGTAGGCCAGGTGGCTGATGCGCGCATCCAGGACCTGCACGCCGGCATCGGCCAGGCGTTCGGCCAGTTCGTCCTTGAGGTGCTGGGAGATCTCGGCGGCATGGCTGCGCAGCGACAGCTGGCCGTCCTCGTGCTGGTCGTAGGGGTAGCTGGTGGCCATCGCGCGCAGCGCCGATTCGGACTGGATGTGCACGAAGCTCTCGTAGTCATCCACGTTGTAGACCGCCTCGGAGGCGTCCACCACCTGCCAGACGATCACCGCGGCGATCTCGATCGGGCTGCCGTCCAGTTCGTTGACCTTGAGCTTGCCGCTCTCGAAGTTGCGCACGCGCTGGCTCACCTTCTTCTTGGTGAAGAACGGGTTGTTCCAGCGCAGGCCGTTGTCCTTGACCGTGCCCTCGTACTTGCCGAACAGACTGAGCACGACGGCCTGGTTGGGCTGCACGGTGTACAGGCCGGTGAGGCTGAGCAGGGCCACCGCGGCCAGCAGCAGGCCGCCCAGGATCAGGGCCAGGTTCGGGTTGCCACGCTGCACCCCGGCCAGGAACAGCCAGATCGCCAGCGCGGTCAGGGCCAGCACCAACAGCAGGAAGGGCAGGCCGGACAACGAGCGGATGGGCTTCTCTTTCATGGCAGGGGCGTCCTTGGATGTGTGATCAGAAGATATCAAATTGATATCAGGATGCAAGGGCTGCGGTCCGCCGCGGGTGCCGCCCGGCGCCGTCGCCGGCGCCGGAGGCCGTAAAATGCCCTCCCGCCCCTGATGTCCGGATTGACCATGACCACGCTCGGCACGCCGCTGTCCTCTTCCGCCACCCGCGTCCTGCTGCTGGGCTCGGGCGAACTGGGCAAGGAGGTCGCCCTGGAGCTGCAGCGGCTGGGGGTGGAGGTGATTGCCGCCGACCGCTATGCCGACGCCCCGGCCATGCAGGTGGCGCACCGCTCGCACGTGATCGACATGCTCGATGCGATGGCCCTGCGCGCGCTGATCGCCAGCGAGCAGCCGCACCTGGTGGTGCCGGAGATCGAGGCCATCCACACCGAGACCCTGGTCCAGCTGGAGCAGGACAGTGGTCTGCGCGTGGTGCCCACCGCGCGTGCGGCGCGCCTGACCATGGACCGCGAGGGCATCCGCCGCCTCGCCGCCGAGACGCTGGGCCTGCCCACCTCGCCGTACCGCTTCGTGGATACCGAAGCCGAGTACCGCGCCGCAGTGGCCGCGATCGGCCTGCCGTGCGTGGTCAAGCCGGTGATGTCGTCCTCGGGCAAGGGCCAGAGCACGCTGCGCAGCGACGCGGACATCGCCCCGGCCTGGGAGTATGCGCAGACCGGTGGCCGCGCCGGCGCCGGCCGCTGCATCGTGGAAGGCTTCATCGACTTCGAGTACGAAATCACCCTGCTGACCGTGCGGCATGCGGCCGGCACCTCGTTCTGTGCGCCGATCGGGCACTGGCAGAAGGACGGCGACTACCGCGAAAGCTGGCAGCCGCAGCCGATGTCGCCGCGCGCGCTGGCGCGTGCCCAGGAAATCTCGCAGGCGATCACCGACGACCTCGGTGGCTGGGGGTTGTTCGGCGTGGAGCTGTTCGTGAAGGGCGACGAGGTGTGGTTCAGCGAAGTCTCGCCGCGCCCGCACGATACCGGGCTGGTGACCCTGGCGTCGCAGGAGCTGAGCGAGTTCGCGCTGCATGCGCGCGCGATCCTGGGCCTGCCGATTCCGCTGATCCGCCAGAACGGTCCGTCGGCCTCGTGCGCGCTGTTGGCGCATGGCGAGGGCGTGCCGTTCTTCAGCAACGTGGCCGAGGCATTGGTGCAGCCGGATTCGGCGCTGCGTCTGTTCGGCAAGCCGAGCGTGCATGGGCACCGCCGCGTGGGTGTGACCCTGGCGCGTGGCGAAGACATCGACGCCGCGCGGAAGATCGCGCGTGAGGCGGCCGAGGCGATCGGCATCCAATTGCGGTGATCTGGCAGGGGCGGCGACCTGCGGTCGTCGCCTCCCCCCCGCCGGGGCGACGGACAACGCGTGTCGCCTGCCGCGGGGAACGTTTACCGGCAGGTACCGACCGTGGGTCGGTACGCTGCGATCAACGCACGTCCACCCACACCAGGTGGTGGTCGCTGCCATCGGCGATCTTCGCCTCCGGGCTGTCATTGGCCGGCCAGAACACGCCGCTGCCGATGAAGGCCAGGCCGACCGACGGCAGCACGTAGTCCAGGCGCATCGTGCCCGACTTCGGGCCGAAATCGCCGGTGGCATGGAACGGCGCACCGCGCCGCACGATGCCCTTTTCGGCATAGGCCAGGCTGGTCTGCTCGGCGCCCACGCTGCGCGGGGTCGGGTAGCGCAGCACGCGCGGGTTCTCGATCAGCTCCACGATCGCCTCGTGGCGGCCATCGCCGTCGACCGGGTCGTTGTTGAGGTCGCCCAGGATCACGAAGCGTGCGTCCTGCTGCAGGCCACCGCACTGGCCCTTGTCGTCGCACAGCCAGGGCTTGCTGCCGGCCGACAGATACTCCTGCCACAGCCGCAGTTCGTCGTGGTTGCGCGCCGCGTTGCGCTTCTCCGGGCCATCGAAGACCGGCGGGGTGGGGTGGGACACCAGCGCATGCACCACGCCGTTGGGGGTGGTCACCGGCACGTCCCAATGCGATTTGGACGACAGCCGCAGCTGCGACCAGACACGGTCGGTGTAGAACGACTTGCCGGTGCGCGGGTCGATCGGGCGCAGCGCGCCGGGCATCGTGCTCCACTTCAGCAGCTGGAAGCTGCGCACCTTCGCTTCGTCGATGGGATAGCGCGACAGCACCAGCATGCCGTACTGGCCCGGGTGCAGGCCGTAGCCCCAGGCATCGTTGCCGCGTGCGCGGCCATCGCCGCCGATCTGGCCGTTGTTGTCCAGGTCCAGCCCGCTCTGCACGCCGGTGTTGACCGGGGCCAGGTAGCGGTAGGCGTAGTGCAGCGGCTCGCCGCCGCCGGGCTGGGCGGTTTCCAGATAGCGCTGCTGGAACAGGTCGGCGGCGCGGTGGGCATCGTCGTAGTCGAACTCATTGAGCAGCACCAGGTCCGGGCGGACCTGCTGCAGCACGGCGGCGATCTTGCGTGCGTGCTCGCTGTCGCCTTCCAGCTCGGCGATCAGCCCGCCGGTCTCGTCGCTGTACAGCGAGGTGTTGTAGGTGGCGATCCGCAGCGGCGCGGGGGAGGCTTCCGGCATGGCGGCGGTCTTGGCGGGGGTCTGGGCGCAGGCGCTGCACAGCAGGGCCAGGGCAAGGATCAGGGAGTGGGCTTTCATCGGCCTATTTTGCACCTAAGCCGGTGTCAGGGATGCGTCAACGCGGCCTTGTAACCGGAAATGTGCTGGACAGGATCTTCGTAGCCCATGCCTGGCTGTAGCTCGAACCGTTCGTTGTTCAGGATATAGCGCCGCCGTAACTCGGGGGCATACCGGACGTATTCCAAAACACTGCCCTCGCGATCTTGGTGTCGGGGCCCGAAATTCCTGTAGGTGACGACCAGCTCTTGATCGTCCAGCTGCGCATCTTCCATCCACAGGCTGCTTTCAAAGGATCCATACAGCGAAATCTGCGGGACATGGTGTGAGACCCGCCCATTCTTGCTGAACATTACTGCCGAGACCATCACAACATCTCCTCCGTGATCAGCGGTCTCGATCGCCCGATGGGCATACATGACCAGGAAGTTGCCGGTCTTCAGGCGCAGGGCGCGTATGGGATACAGGTCGCCGGGGTTGGCTGTCCGGCGCGTAACTTCGACGCCTGCGTCGTGTTTGTAGAAATCGAATGTGAAAGGCATCGTCGGCAGGCAGTCGGGCGAGATGTTCACCCGGCGCAGCCGCCGCACATCGACGTCATCGGCGCCCAGGACGGCACCCGGGCGCGGCGGATAGGCATTGAACATGCGGAATATGCTGACGGTCTCCCGCTCCCGCGGCGCCCGTGCACGCGCCGTCAGCGAGGCAAGGCACGCCTTGGTATCGGTCACGGCCAAGGTCTGGACAGGCGACGGTTCGGCCGCCGGGACGATGGCCGGATCGACGTCCACAGGTTCGGGAATGGCCGCAGGCCTGCCGACCGTGGCTTCGGTGGGCGCAATCGAGGCAGGATCGCCATCATTGCCGCCGCCGCTACCACAACCACTCAACAACAGCAGCGCGGATGCTGCCAGACACGGTACTCGCTGCATGGTGTTAGCCGGTGCGGTAAATGCTGCCCACTTTGCCCAGCCAAGGCGTGTGGGCCAAGGCCGGATGCGACGGCTGCTGCACCTGCAGGTCGTCGCGTTCATGCACGGCGCGTCAGCGCCCTTCCCGGCTGTCGTCGAACTCGTGCCAGCGGCGGCCGTCGTAGGCCTCCAGCGGACGGAAGCGCCGCTTGTAGTCCATCTTGCGGTGATCGCGGATCCAGTAGCCCAGGTACAGGTGCGGCAGCTGCTCGCGCCGGGCCCAGGCGATCTGCTGCAGGATCGCGAAGGTGCCCAGGCTGCGGTGGGCATGGTCGGGGTCGAAGAAGGTGTACACCGCCGACAGCCCCTGCGGGGTGACATCGGTGACCGCCACGCCGAGCAGGTCGCCGCGCCGGCCAGACTGGCCGGGCGCGCGCAGTTCCATGAAGCGGCCCTGCGCCCATTGCCCGATCAGGAACTGATCGAACTCATGCGGGCCGTGCTCGTCCATCCCGCCCTGGGCATGCCGATGGGTGAGGTAGCGGTGATACAGCGCGAACTGCTCCTCGGTCTGCTCGGCTGCCACGATGCGTACTTCCAGGTCTGCGTTGCGGGCCAGGCAGCGGCGCTGACTGCGGTCCGGGGCGAACCGCGCCACCGGGATGCGCACCGATACGCAGGCATGGCAGTTGGCGCAATGCGGCCGATAGACCAGGTCGCCGGAGCGGCGGAAGCCCCAGCTCAAGGCCATCGGGTACAAGGTCCCCAGGCGCGCGTCCTGGGGATCGAGCACCAGATCGCGCGCGGCCCGTTCGGGCCAGTAGCCACAGGGGTGGTCACCGGTCTGGAACAGTCGCAGCTCGTCGTCGCGGTCGCCGTGTATCGCCATGCCCACAGCATAGCGCCGGGGCGTCGCAGCCGGCGCGACTGTCCGCCAGATGAACATGCCCGGTCAGCCTGTCAACGCCGCCGCCGCCCGGGCGTTGTTACCGGTGTGGGTGCCACGCACCGCACGCCGATCCCTACGAACCGGAGTGACCCATGCGCAATCGCAAACCCCTTCTGCTGCTGGCCCTGCTGCTGTCCACCGGCGCTGCCGGCCTGGCCGTCGCCGCCGACGCCCCGACCCCCGCCGATCCGCCGGCCCGGGCCAAGCTTGATACCAACGGCGATGGCTTCATCGACCGCACCGAAGCGGCCAAGGCGCCGCGCCTGGCCGCGCAGTTCGACACGCTGGACAAGAACAAGGACGGCAAGCTCGCGCGCGATGAACGGCCGCAGTGGCACGGCAAGCGCCACGGACGCGGCCCGGGCGGTCGTGGCGGGATGATGGCCAAACTGGATACCAACAAGGATGGCCGCATCAGCCGCGAGGAAGCCAAGGCCGACCCGCGCCTGGCCGCGCGCTTTGACACCATGGACGTCAACAAGGATGGCTACCTGGACAAGGCCGACCGCGAGCTGGGCATGAAGCAGCATCGTGATGCGTGGTTTGCCGCCGCCGATACCAACAAGGACGGCCAGCTGAGCAAGGCCGAGTTCGATGCGGCCAAGGGCCCGTTCGGTGGCCCGCGTGGCGGGCACCGCGATGGCAAGCACCGTGACGGTGCCCCGCCGATGCCGCCGAAGGCACCGGCGGCCCAGTAATCGCGGAGTACCCACCAGGCGCCGGTCATCGACCGGCGCCTCGCTGCATTCAGAGCCGGCCGGTGCGCAGCAGGCTGTACACCACCAGCGCGGCCACGCCCAAGGTAACCAGCACCACCGCCGAGCGGCCGTACATCAGCTGGTACTTCCAGTTGGGGCCACGGCGGCCATGCCGTGCGGCATCGCGCGCCAGCATCGGCGCCATCACTTTCTGCAGCGGGAACAGGCACTGGTAGTTGACCGCGCCCATGCCCAGCACCATCGCCGTCAGCAGCATCCAGACCGGTGCATCCAGCACGCTGAGCATCAGCACCGACAGGCACATCACCATCGCGGTGACACTGCTGAGCACCACGAACTGCCGCACCTGCTCGCGCTCGCCGGGGCTTTCGGCGTAGGACATCAGGTAGCGCCCGCCGAGATAGCTGCCCAGCATGCCGCCCACCAAGCCGCCGACCACCGCGCCCAGGTCCAGGATCTGGCCCTGCGAGGCGGTCTGGCTGAGTGCCGCGCTGAGCGAGCCCAGCGCCGTGCCGCCGGAGACCGTGGCGCCGCCCAGGCCAAGCTTGCCGGTGCCCAGCCCGGTACCCAGCAGGATCGCCGCGCTGGCGGTGCCGGGCGCGGCGATCATCAGTACCGACGCCACGGTGGTGGCGAAGGCCGCGCCGGGGGCGCTGCTGCGGGCGAAATCTCCGAACCGGCGCAGCATTTCCTCACGTACGCTGGCGCGGGCGCGTGACAGGCGCTTGCGCACGGCCGCATCGCTCAGGCCAAGCAGTTCGGCCACCTGCTGCGAGCTCTGGCCCTCGCGGTAGTACAGCAGCAGCGTCTCGCGGGCATCTTCGGGCAGCGCCGAGATGATCTCCTCGGCAGCCAGCTCCTCCTCCACCCGCAGCAGCTGTTCCGGCGCGGTCGGGCCGGGATCGGCGGCCATGCTGATGGCGATCTCGGCGGCCTCGCCGGAGAGCGGGCGGCCGCGGTTGGCGCGCAGCCAGTCGCGGGCCAGGTTGCGGGTGATCTGGCGCAGCCACGGCAGGAAACTGGACGGGTTGTGCAGCTGGTTGAGCTGCTGCCAGGCCTTGATGAAGGCTTCCTGGGCGATGTCTTCGCTGGCCTGCACGTCGCGGGTGATCGCCAGGGCGATCGCGGTCACCGTGTTCTGGCAGGCCATCACGATGCGGCCGTAGGACTGCGTGCAACCGCGGGCGGCGGCGGGCAGTTCGCGTTCCAGGGTGGTGGTCAGCAGCGGCGTCATGGCGTCGTCCCGGGCAGTGATCCGAGTATGACGGCGCCGCGGAACGAATGTGACCGGCAGGGGCCGGCCGTGCGCGGGCGGGGCGGTCCGGGGCGCCGGCCCGCGCCCGGTACGCCGGCTACGTTGCCGGCTGGATGCGGACGCGGACGTCGTCTTCGTCGGCGGGCGGGGGCGGTGCCGGTGCCGGTGCCGGGGCCACGGCCGGCTGCGCTGCCGGGGCAGGGGCCACGGTGGGCGCGGCGCGGTGGCGCATCACCACCACCATCGCCACGGCGGCGATCACCAGCAGCAGGCCGATGCGGATCCGCCAGGCCCAGTTGCGGCGCGGGGCGATCTCGCCGGCCTGGTCGCGGAAGGCGAACTCGGCGGTGGGGTGGTCGCGGCGGGTGGTTTCCAGCAGACGGGCGTCGCGCAGGATTTCGCGCGCCCGTGGCTGGTCGTCGGCATGCACCACCCACAGGGTCGGGTGGGTGGTGGCCTTGCTGGTGTCCAGGTAACTGAACTGGCTGCCGCGCTTGCTGTGGTACGAGCGCCCGTTGGTGATGCGCACGTCGATACCGGCGTCGCGCAGCAGTTCGGCCACGCCCTCCACGGTTTCCACGCGCTGGCTGCTGAAAATCTGTCTCATGTCAGTCCTTGGCCGGTACGGCGGCGGCCGCGTCGCTGTCGGGCACCACGCGGATCAGGCCTTCCTGCGCGGTGCTGGCCACCAGCACGCCATCGCGGGTGAAGAACTGGCCGCGCGCCAAGCCGCGCGAATCCTGCGCGCTGGGGCTGTCCAGCGAGTACAGCAGCCACTCATCGGCGCGGAACGGGCGATGGAACCAGATCGCATGGTCAAGCGAGGCCATCTGCACGTGCGGCTGGTAGTAGCTGATGCCGTGCGGGAAGGTGGCAGTGCCGAGCAGGTGGAAGTCCGAGGCGTAGGCCAGCAGCGCCTGGTGCAGCTCCGGCGCGTCGCCCACTTTCTCATTCAGGCGCAGCCAGACCTGGTGGTAGGGCGGGCGCTTGGGCGGGTTGAGTTCGTCGCGCGGGTACACGTGGCGGAACTCGAACGGGCCGCCGCGCGAGAGCCAGCGCTGCACCTTGATCGGCAGCCGTTCAAGCACCTCCGGCGGCAGGGGGCGGTTGGGTTCGATGTCTTCCGGCTGCGGCACCTCGGGCATCTTGTGCTGGTGTTCGGCACCGCTCTCGGCCTGCTGGAAAGAGGCGGCGCAGAAGAAGATCACCTTGCCGTGCTGGATCGCGGTGATCCGGCGCACCGAGAAACTGCCGCCGTCGCGGGTGCGGTCCACGTCGTAGACGATCGGGTGGTCGATGTTGCCGGCGCGCAGGAAGTAGGCGTGCAGCGAATGCACGTGGCGACCGTTGTCCACGGTGGCCTGCGCGGCCGACAGCGCCTGGCCCAGCACCTGGCCGCCAAACACGTACTTGGTCCCGATGTCGCGGCTCTGGCCGCGGAACAGGTTGTCTTCCAGGCGTTCGAGCGTGAGCAGGTCGATCAGCTCGGAGACCACGGGTTCGTGCGTGTCGGACAAGGGAGGCAACCTGCTGGGGGCGATCCCGAATTATAAGGTAGTGCCGGCCCAGGGCCGCATGACGGCAGTGCATTGGCGCTGCCGTCCCCACGGGCCACCACGCCACCGCGGGGCCCTCTCATTGCCATGCAACCCGCCGCTTCGCGGCCGCCCCTGACCCAGCGGGCGTGCTCCATGCCGGCGCGCGCGAGCCTGCGGCAAATGAGCGGCGGCGGCGTGGTTGTCGGCCAGCCGCCGGCACCGCCGGCTTCAGGCCTTGCCGAGCCTGGCCGCCAGCGCGTGCAGCGCCTGCTGGGCGTCCGGGGCGTACCAGGCCTCGACGAAGCGGTCGAGCTGGATCAGGTCGGCATGCAGGGCTTCGTGCAGGTCGGCACGGGCGATCGCGCGGGTCAGCAGCATCGGCTGGCGCGGCAGCTTGAGCAGGCGCTGCAGCCACGCCACCGCGCGCGGCACCACCTGGGCAGCATCGGCCAGTTCGTCCACCAGCCCGATCTCCAGCGCACGCTCGGCCGGCACCATCTCCCCGCCCACCAGCAACTGGGTGGCGCGGTGATGGCCGACCACCCGGCGCATCAGGCGCTGGATGCCTTCGGGCGCCACCAGGCCCACCTGGACCTCATTCAGGCCGATCACCGTCGGCTGGGCCGGGTCCGGGCTGCGCGCCAGCACCCGGTAATCGCAGCACAGCGCCAGCACGCAGCCACCGGCCGGGGCATGCCCGGTCAGCGCAGCCACCACCGGCACGCGGCATTCGGCCAGGGTACGCACCGCGCCGAAGAAGGCCTGCCAGCTGTCGAGCAGCTTGTGCTTGTCCTCGCCGTGGCCGAGCAGGTGCGGCACGTCCATGCCGGCGCTGAAGATGCGCTCGCTGCCGGACAGCACGATGCCGTGCGCGTCATCGGCCATGGCCTGGTTGATCGCGTGGATCAGGTGGCGGCACAGCTCGGTGTCCAGTGCGTTGACCGGTGGCCGCGCCAGCCGCAGTTCGCGGATGGGGCCATGGTTGATCACCTCGATAAGCGTCGTCATGCTGCGATCTCGTTGCGGACAGGGAACTGAGGCGATGATAACCAAACCATTCGCGTGCGTATTGTTGGGCCTGTGTGCGTTCGCAACATCGGCCGCCGCCGCCGAGCCGGCCTGCGTGTCGGTGCACGGCGGCTGGGTACGGCTGCCGCCGGGGGCCATGCCGATGGCCGCCGGCTACGGAAAGATCCGCAACGACTGCCGCAGCGCGGTGGTGGTGATTGGCGCCGGCAGCAAGGCGTTCGGCGATGTGTCCCTGCACGAGACCACGCTGGTGGACGGGGTCAGCCGGATGCGCGAGGTGGAGCGCCTGCCGATTGCGGCGGGGGCCACGGTCGAGCTGAAACCCGGTGGCCTGCACCTGATGCTGATGCAGCCGGAGGTGGCCTTGAAGGCGGGCGCCGCGTTGCCGCTGCGGCTCAGCCTTGACGATGGGCGCAAGGTGGATGCAACGCTGCAGGTGCGCAACGCGGTGCCGTGAGCCAATGCGTCAGACGTCCGATTGACCCGCCCGTGACCCGGCCATCGGTAGCGCCGCGCCGTGCCCGGCGAATCGTCACGACCACGGTGTGTCGCGTTACGACCAGTCGAAGGTGAACAACAGCGTGCGGCTGCGCGGCTCGTAGAACATCAGGATTGCGTCGGCACCGCTGGCGCACCAGTTGTAGGAGGCGACATCGGCGACGTGGAAGAACGGCTCGCCGTCGCGCGTGATGCGGATGCCGTCGTCGGGAAGATGCGTGCTGTCGTTGCGGAAGTGCAGGGTGCCGCGTTGTGTGGTGCCGGCCAGGTCTTCAATCCGGAATGCAGACGGGATCGTGCTGTAGTCGGTCCAGTTGCCGTACCAGAACGGACCGCCCAGGTTGTCCAGGTAGGCGTGCTGCTGCCGCTCATCGTCATCGTCATCCTCATCGATGTCCACCGCGCTGACCAGCACGCCGTGCTGCTGGAAATACGCACGGGCCGCGGCATGGCTGCCCTGCATCTCCACGGCGTGCTCGCGCAGGGCGTCATCCACCGGCAGGGCATCGCTGTTCTGCGGCGCGCGCTGGAAATAGCCTTCGTTGCCCAGGAAACGCAGGCGGTTGTCGGCCTGCAGCTCGAAGGCCAGCCAGTTGCTGCTGGTGAAGGCGTTGTGGTGTGCCTCGGTGCCATCGCCCAGGCAGCCTTCGTAGGGTTCGATCGGGCCCAGCAGCGTGACCACGCTGCCGGCCAGTTCCGGCCGCAGCAGGCCCAGGTCGATGGCGATCAACGGCAGCAGGTGGTCGGCCAGCCACGGCTGGTCGGTGGCGAACACATCGCCAGGAAACGGTGTGAGCCCCGGCGGCAACACGCGGACATCGGTCTGATGAAACATGGTCATCCTGTGCGGAAAAGCGCTGGTGCCGGCCCGTGGCCGGCACCAGCGTCAGGTAGAGGCGGTGCGGATCGCCTCTGGCAGCGGCGCGCTCTTGCCGGTCTGCGTATCCATCCACACCACCACCACGTTGCCGTCCGAGTACAGCCTGGCGTCGTCCTTCTGGTCCACGATGCGATGGCCGATGGTCACGCTGCTGTTGCCCAGGCGTTCCACGAACAGCTCCACCACGATGTCGTTGGGCCACACGATCGGCAGGCGGTAGTTGACGTTGGTGGCCGCTACCACCGGGGCGATGCGGTCGGTCATCGACACCCCGTCCACGCCCAGCATCCAGCGCACGCGCGCCTCCTCCAGGTAGGAGATGTACTTGGCGTTGTTGACGTGGCCCATGCTGTCCATGTCGCGCCAGCGCACGCTGATCGGCACGCGGGCGAGGATCTTGTGTTCGGTACTCATCAGGCGTCCTTCTTCTTCTTGCTGGCCGGGCCGGTCTTGCTGGCCTTGCCGGTGGTCTTGGCGGCGGCTGCCTTCTTGGCCGGCTTCTCCGGCTTGGCCTTGCGCGGCGGTCGTGCGTCGGGCTTGTTGGCCGTCGCGGCGGGCTGCTGCGGGCGGGCGCTGATCGAGGGCAGCATCTTGGCCAGGAACTGGCCGGTGTACGAGGTCGGGCAGGCCGCCACGTCTTCCGGCGTGCCGGTGACCAGGATGGTGCCGCCGCGGTGGCCGCCTTCCGGACCGAGATCGACGATCCAGTCGGCGGTCTTGATCACGTCCAGGTTGTGCTCGATCACCACCACCGTGTTGCCTTCGTCGCGCAGCTTGTGCAGCACGCCGAGCAAGGCCTCGATGTCGTGGAAGTGCAGGCCGGTGGTCGGCTCGTCCAGGATGTACAGGGTGCGGCCGGTGTCGCGTCGCGACAGTTCCTTGGACAGCTTCACGCGCTGGGCTTCACCACCGGACAGCGTGGTCGCGCTCTGGCCCAGCTTGATGTAGCTCAGGCCCACGTCGACCAGCGTTTCCAGCTTGCGCGCGATGCTCGGCACCGGTTCGAACAGCTTCAGCGCATCTTCGACGGTCATCTGCAGCACGTCGTTGATGTTGTAGCCCTTGTACAGGATCTCCAGCGTTTCGCGGTTGTAGCGCTTGCCGTGGCAGACATCGCAAGGCACGTACACGTCCGGCAGGAAGTGCATTTCCACCTTGATCAGGCCATCGCCCTGGCATGCCTCGCAGCGGCCGCCGCGCACGTTGAAGCTGAAACGGCCGGGCGAATACCCGCGCGCACGCGCTTCGGGGACCTGCGCATACAGCTCGCGCAGCGGCGTGAACAGGCCGGTGTAGGTGGCCGGGTTCGAGCGCGGGGTGCGGCCGATCGGCGACTGGTCGATGTCCACCACTTTGTCGAACAGGTCCAGGCCCTCGACCTCCTTGTAGGGGGCGATCGGGTGCGAGGAGCCGTTGATCTCGTTGGCGGCCAGCGAGAACAGGGTGTCGTTGATCAGGGTCGACTTGCCCGAACCGGAGACGCCGGTGATGCAGGTCAGCAGGCCGGACGGAATGTCCAGGTCCACGCCCTTGAGGTTGTTGCCGCTGGCCCCGCGCAGGTGCAGGGTCATCTTCGGGTTCGGCTTGTGCCGGCGCGCCGGGATCTCGATGGCGCGCTTGCCCGACAGGTACTGGCCGGTCAGCGAACGCGGCGCGTCCAGGATGTCCTGCAGAGTGCCCTGGCCGACGATCTCGCCGCCATGCACGCCCGCCCCCGGCCCGATGTCCAGCACGTAGTCGGCCAGGCGGATCGCGTCTTCGTCATGCTCGACCACGATCACCGTGTTGCCCAGGTCGCGCAGGCGGGTCAGGGTGCCGAGCAGGCGCTCGTTGTCGCGCTGGTGCAGTCCGATCGACGGCTCATCGAGCACGTACATCACGCCGACCAGGCCGGCGCCGATCTGGCTGGCCAGGCGGATGCGCTGGGCTTCGCCGCCGGACAGGGTGTCGGCCTTGCGCTCCAGGGTGAGGTAATCCAGGCCCACGTCGACCAGGAAGCCCAGGCGCTCGCCGATCTCCTTGACGATCTTGCCGGCGATCTCGCCGCGCCAGCCGGGCAGGGTCATGCCGCTGAAGAACTTCAGCGCTTCATCGATCGGCAGCACCACCAGCTCCGGCAGCGCGCGGTCGGCCACGAACACGTTGCGCGCGGCCTTGTTCAGGCGCTGGCCGTTGCACTCGGGGCAGTTGCGCTCGCTGATGTACTTGGCCAGCTCCTCGCGCACCGCCGCCGATTCGGTTTCCTTGTAGCGCCGTTCCAGGTTGGGAATGATGCCCTCGAAGCGATGCTTGCGCTGGGTGCGCCCGCCGGCCTCGGTGAAGTAGGTGAAGGTGATGGTCTCTTCGCCGCTGCCGTACAGCACGGCCTGGCGCACGTCCTCGGGCAGGCTCTGCCAGACCGCGTCGGTGTCGAACTTGTAGTGCTTGGCCAGCGAGGCGATCAACTGGAAGTAGTACGCGTTGCGGCGGTCCCAGCCGCGCACCGCGCCGGCCGAGAGCGACAGCTCCGGGTGCACCACCACGCGCGAGGGATCGAAGAACTCGGCCATGCCCAGCCCGTCGCAGCCCGGGCAGGCGCCGACCGGCGAGTTGAACGAGAACAGGCGCGGCTCCAGCTCGGGCAGCGAGTAATCGCAGACCGGGCAGCTGTACTTGGACGAGAACAGGTGCGCGGGGGCGTCCTCCACGTCCAGCGACTGCACCGAGACCATGCCATCGCCCAGCTTCAGCGCGGTTTCAAAGCTCTCGGCCAGGCGCTGCTTGATGTCCTCGCGCGGGCGGAAGCGGTCGATCACCGCCTCGATGGTGTGCTTCTGGCGCAGCGCCAGTGGCGGCACCGCATCGATTTCGTGCAGCGCGCCGTCCACCCGCACGCGCACGAAGCCCTGCGCGCGCAGCTGGTCGAACACCTGGGCGTGCTCGCCCTTGCGCTCGCGGATGACCGGGGCCAGCAGCATGTAGCGCTGCTCCGGGTCCAGGGTGAGCACGTGGTCGACCATCTGGCTGACCGTCTGCGCTTCCAGCGGGTAGCCGTGGTCGGGGCAGCGCGGGCTGCCCACGCGGGCGTACAGCAGGCGCAGGTAGTCGTAGATCTCGGTGATCGTGCCCACGGTGGAGCGCGGGTTGTGCGAGGTCGACTTCTGCTCGATCGAGATGGCCGGGGACAGGCCCTCGATGTGGTCCAGGTCCGGCTTCTCCATCACGCTCAGGAACTGCCGGGCATAGGCCGACAGCGACTCCACGTAACGGCGCTGGCCTTCGGCGTAGATGGTGTCGAAGGCCAGCGAAGACTTGCCCGAGCCGGACAGGCCGGTGATGACAATCAGCTTGTCGCGGGGCAGGTCGAGATCGATGTTCTTGAGATTGTGCGTCCGCGCGCCGCGGATGCGGATGAAATCCATCGCCATGGGGGATCCGTTGTGAGGCTCTGGCCCGGGGGGCCGGCAAGCGGGTGGGGCAAGCGGAGACGGCAATCGGTCAGCCTACCGAGCTTGGGATTTGGGGGCAATCGGCGACTTTGCCAGCCCCATGTCTCACCTCCTGAGACCTGCCGGGCCGCTTACCTGAACAGGATTCAGCCCCAGGGCCGTCAGAGTCGGGGGTGACTTGACCCGACCCCGGTCCAGTCATTAAAATCCCGCTTCTGTCCGCCCTCGATGGCGACAGTCCATAGACCACAATAACTACAGAGGAAGTCTGGTCATGTACGCAGTACTGGTAACCGGCGGTAAGCAATACCGCGTGGCGCAGGGCGAAACGCTCCGCGTCGAAAAGCTCGAAGTCGAAGTCGGCAACGAGATCAAGTTCGACAACATCCTGATGTTGGGCGACAGCGATGGCATCAAGATCGGCGACGCGCTGAGCGGCGCTTCGGTCACCGCCAAGGTCGTGTCCCAGGGTCGTGCTGACAAGGTCCGGATCATCAAGTTCCGTCGCCGCAAGCACCACATGAAGCGCCAGGGTCACCGTCAGTACTACACCGAAATCGAGATCACCGGCATCGCCGGTGGCAGCAAGTAATCAAGGAGACCAGTCATGGCACATAAAAAGGGCGTAGGCTCATCGCGCAACGGTCGCGACTCCAACCCGAAGTACCTCGGCGTCAAGATCTTCGGTGGCCAGGCCATCGATGCCGGCAACATCATCGTGCGTCAGCGCGGCACCCAGTTCCACCCGGGTACCGGCGTTGGCCTCGGCCGTGACCACACCCTGTTCGCGCTCGTCGACGGCAAGGTGGAGTTCTCGGTGAAGGGCCCGAAGAAGCGTCGTACCGTCAGCGTCGTCGCCGAAGCCTGATCTTCGCGATACGCAGGCGCCCATGCCCAGCGCGTGGGGCCGCTGACGAAAGCCCCGCTTCGGCGGGGCTTTTGTTTTCTGTTTTTGTTCGAACATGGGCGGGGATCCTTCCCGCCGCCGTCCACGGATCGTACCGGGGACGTTAGACTCTGCGGTCGGGTGCATCCGCTGCCCGCCGCCTCCAGTTGGCATCCAGAATCATGAAACTTGTAGACGAAGCAGAAATCCAGGTCACCGCCGGCAATGGCGGCAACGGCTGCGTCGGTTTCCGTCGCGAGAAGTTCATCCCGCTGGGTGGTCCGGACGGTGGCGACGGTGGCAATGGCGGCAACGTCTGGATCCGTGCCGATGCCAATCTGAACACCCTGGTCGACTTCCGCCACGAGCGCATCTTCAAGGCGCAGCGCGGCGAGAACGGCATGGGCCGCCAGGCCTACGGCAAGGGCGGCGAAGACCTGGTCATCACCGTGCCGGTCGGCACCGTGGTCATGAACGTGGCCACCGATGAAGTCATCGGCGACCTGACCCAGCACGACGACCGCCTGCTGGTGGCCAAGGGCGGCCGCGGCGGCCTGGGCAACATGCACTTCAAGAGCTCCACCAACCGCTCGCCGCGCCAGGCGCTGCCGGGCGAAGAGGGTGAAGAGCGCCTGCTCAAGCTGGAGCTGAAGCTGCTGGCCGACGTTGGCCTGCTGGGCTTCCCCAATGCCGGCAAGAGCACGCTGATCCGTGCCGTGTCCGCAGCCACCCCGAAGGTGGCCGATTACCCCTTCACCACCCTGTACCCGAACCTGGGCGTGGTGCGCGTGGAGAACTACCGCAGCTTCGTGATCGCCGACATCCCCGGCCTGATCGAAGGTGCCGCCGACGGTGCCGGCCTGGGCGCGCAGTTCCTGCGCCACCTGCAGCGCACCCGCCTGCTGCTGCATCTGGTGGATATCTCCCCGATGGAAGGCGGCGTGGACGGTGTGTCGCCGATCGAGCAGGTCCGGGCGATCGAGCGCGAGCTGGAAAAGCACGACCCCGAGCTGCTGGACAAGCCGCGCTGGCTGGTGCTGAACAAGGCCGACCTGATGTTCGAGGACGAGGCCAGGGCCGCAGCCGAGAAGATCGTCGCCGAGCTGGGCTGGACCCAGCCGTGGTACCTGGTCTCGGCACTGGGCCGCGAAGGCACCTGGCCGATCATGACCAACATCATGGCCTTCTTCGACCGCCAGAAGGAAGACGAGGCGCAAGCGCGCGATGCGTACTGAGCGTGGCCACGCGCCCCTGAACAACCCGGCTGCGGCCGGGTTTTTCTGTGGTGCGCCCTGCATCGGCCAGCGTGGTGGCTCCGTATCGCAGGCAACAAAAAACGGCCTCGGGCCGCTTCCGACCTTGCTTGCCGATTGCTCCAGGCGCGGCCTGGCCGAACGTGAGGCAACAAAAAACCCGGCCGGAGCCGGGTCTTTTTCTGCGGTTGGGTCGAAGCCACGCGTGGCGTGGCTCTACGACACCCGCAGCGCCGGATCAGGCGGCCTTGAGGGCCTTGATGCGGGCAGTCAGGCGGCTCTTGTGGCGAGCGGCCTTGTTCTTGTGGATCAGACCGCGCGAGCTGAAACGGTCGAGGATCGGCTGGGCGACGGCAAAGGCTGCCTCGGCGCCGGCGGCGTCATTGGCATCCAGAGCCTTGATCACCTTCTTGACAGCGGTGCGCAGCATCGAACGCTGAGCCGTATTGCGCGCGTTGCGCACGACGGTCTGCTTGGCGCGCTTCTTGGCGGACTTGATATTGGCCACAGTGGTGGTTTCCTGAAAAATCGGTGTAATGGGAACAGCAAGCTGGAAAGTATGATGGCTCGAAAAATGTACGTCAAGTCAATTGTCAAGAGGGAACACGGGTGAGTTCACCAAGGATGTTGAGGGGGCTGCTGTCGTTCAGCAGCATGACCATGATTTCGCGGGTGCTGGGGCTGGTTCGCGACCAGGTCATCACCACCACGTTCGGCACCAATGCGGTGACCGATGCCTTCTGGGTGGCCTTCCGGGTGCCCAACTTCCTGCGCCGGCTGTTCGCGGAGGGGTCCTTTGCCACCGCTTTCGTGCCGGTGTTCACCGAGGTGAAGGAAACCCGCCCGCATGCCGAACTGCGCGAGCTGATGTCGCGGGTGGCCGGCACGCTGGGCGGGGTGTTGCTGCTGGTCACCGCGCTGGCGCTGATCTTCGCGCCGCAGCTGGCGACGCTGTTCTCCAGCGGGGTGGATACCGACCCGGCCAAGCATGGCCTGCTGGTCGACCTGTTCCGGCTGACCTTCCCGTTCCTGCTGTTCGTGTCGCTGACCGCGTTGGCGGGCGGCGCCCTGAACAGCTTCCAGCGCTTTGCGATGCCGGCGCTGACCCCGGTCATCCTCAACCTGTGCATGATCGCCGGCGCGGTGTGGCTGGCCCCGCGGCTGGGCGGCACCCCGGAGAAGCAGATCCTGGCCCTGGGCTGGGCGGTGCTGGCCGCGGGCATGCTGCAGCTGCTGTTCCAGCTGCCCTCGCTGAAGGGCATCAACCTGCTGACCCTGCCGCGCTGGGGCTGGCGGCATCCAGGCGTGCGCAAGGTGCTCACCCTGATGGTGCCGACCCTGTTCGGCTCTTCGGTGGCCCAGATCAACCTGCTGCTGGATACCGTGATCGCGGCCAAGCTGACCGATGGCTCACAGTCCTGGCTGTCGCTGGCCGACCGCTTCCTGGAGCTGCCGCTGGGCGTGTTCGGGGTGGCGCTGGGCACGGTGATCCTGCCGGCGCTGGCCCGCCACCACGTCAGTACCGACAAGGCCGGCTTCTCCAGCGCGCTGGACTGGGGCCTGCGCACCACCCTGCTGATCTCGGTGCCGGCCATGCTGGGCCTGGTGCTGCTGGCCGAGCCGCTGATCGCCACGCTGTTCCAGTACAAGGAATTCACCGCCTTCGACACCCGCATGACGGCGCTGTCGGTGTATGGCCTGAGCTTCGGTCTGCCGGCGTTCGCGCTGCTCAAGGTGGTGCTGCCGGCGTTCTACGCGCGCCAGGACACCCGCACCCCGGTCCGGGCCGGTATCGCCGCACTGGTGGCCAACATGGTCTTCAACTTCATCCTGCTGGCCGTGCTCTACCAGGTAATGGTGCCGGATGCGCTGAAGGCGCAGGGCATGTGGATTGCGCTGGGCAAGCAGCCGGGCCTGCACCTGGCGCTGGGCATCGCCAGCGCGCTGTCCAGTTACCTGAACCTTGGCCTGCTCTGGTACTGGTTGGGCAAGACCGAGGTGTACCAGCGCAAACCCGGCTGGGGCGGCTATGTGACCCGCCTGGGCCTGGCCTGCCTGGCCATGGTGGCGGTGCTGCTGGCCCTGCTGCACGGGATGTCCGGCTTCACCGAGATGGACAAGTGGCACCGGATGGGCAACCTGGCCCTGCTGGTCGGCGGCGGTGGCCTGACCTACCTGCTGGCCCTGGTCGCGATGGGTTTCCGCCCGCGCCACCTGCGCGAGCATTGATCCGTGGACACCCCGGCTATACTTCATGGCTATCCCTTGCAACGCATCGGTCCTGGTGGGCCGGATTCCCAGTTGATGAGCAGGTTGTTCAGAAGCATCGAAGGCGGGCCCTTGTTCCCGCACGGAAGCGTGGTCTGCATCGGCGCATTCGACGGCCTGCATCTTGGCCATCGTGCGTTGGTGCGCCATGCGGTGGCGCGTGCGCGCGCGTTGGGCGTGGCCGCCGTGGCGGTCGCGTTCGAGCCGCTGCCGCGCGAGTACTTTGCCAAGGACGCCCCGCCGCCGCGGCTGACCCTGGCCCGCGACAAGGTGGCCATGCTCGGCGAGCTGGGCGTGGATGCGATCGGCCTGCTGCGCTTCGACGCGCGCATGGCCGCGCTGCAGGCCGAGGACTTCGTGCAGCAGTTGCTGGTGCACCGGCTCGGTGCCCGCGAGGTGTGGATCGGGCCGGAGTTCTGCTTCGGCAACCGCCGTCGCGGCGACCTGGCCCTGCTGCAGGCGATGGGTGCCACGCGGGGCTTCACCGCCGGCGAAATCGCGCCGGTGGACCTGCATGGCGAGCGCATCTCCAGCACCCGCATCCGCCAGCTCCTGCGCGAGGGCAACTTTGCCCATGCCGGCGACCTGCTGGGCCGGCCGTACTCGATCGGGGGCAGGGTGGTGCGCGGGCGCCAGCTTGGCCGTACCCTCGGCTTCCCGACCGCCAACCTGCGCTTCCCGAAGACGCCGGCGCTGTCGGGGATCTACGCGACCTGGGTCCACGGTGTGTTCGACCAGCCGTGGCCGTCGGTGTCCAGCTTCGGCACCCGTCCCACCGTGGACGGGGTGGAGCCGCTGCTGGAAGCGCACCTGTTCGATTTCCAGGGCGACCTGTACGGTCGCCACATCGACGTGGAGTTCGTCGCCAAGCTGCGCGATGAAGAAAAGTTCCAAGATCTGGCCGCATTGACCGACCAGATGCACCGTGACGCCGAACAGGCCCGTCACATCCTTTCCGAACACAGATTGCGAGCCACTGCGTGAGCCAGGACTACAAAGCCACCCTTCATCTGCCGGCAACCGAATTCCCGATGCGCGGCGACCTGCCCAAGCGCGAGCCGGGCATTCTGTCGCGCTGGGAAGACGAGGGCCTGTACGCCCGCCTGCGCGAGAACGCGCAGGGTCGTCCGCTGTTCGTGCTGCACGACGGCCCGCCTTACGCCAACGGCCAGATCCACCTCGGCCATGCGGTCAACAAGATCCTCAAGGACATCATCGTCAAGTCGCGCTACCTGGCCGGCTTCGATGCACCCTACGTGCCCGGCTGGGATTGCCATGGCCTGCCGATCGAGATCCAGGTCGAAAAGAAGTGGGGCAAGGTCGGGGTCAAGCTCGATGCCGAGCAGTTCCGCCAGAAGTGCCGCGAGTTCGCCGAAGAGCAGATCGACCTGCAGCGCCGTGACTTCAAGCGCCTGGGCGTGATCGGCGACTGGGACAACCCGTACAAGACGCTGAGCTTCGACTTCGAGGCCAATGAAATCCGTGCGCTGTCCAAGGTGTTCGCCAACGGCCACATCGTGCGCGGTGCCAAGCCGGTGCATTGGTGCTTCGACTGCGGCTCGGCGCTGGCCGAGGCGGAAATCGAATACCAGGACAAGACCTCGCCGGCGATCGACGTGGCCTACGTGGCGCGCGACGCCCAGCAGTTGGCCGCGCGCTTTGGCGCCACGCTGCCCGCCGATGTCGAGGTGGCCGTGCCGATCTGGACCACCACCCCGTGGACGCTGCCGGCCTCGCTGGCGGTGTCGCTGGGCGCGGAGATCGAGTACGTGCTGGCCGAAGGCCCGGCCCACAACGGCAAGCGCCGGTGGCTGGTGCTGGCCGCCGCGTTGGCCGAGCGTTCGCTGCAGCGCTACGGCGTGGACGGCCTGGTGGTGCATGGCCATGCGCCGGGCGCGGCGCTGGAAAACCTGCTGCTGGCCCATCCGTTCTATCCCACCCGTGATATCCCGCTGCTCAATGGCGCCCACGTCTCGGCCGAAGACGGCACCGGTGCGGTGCATACCGCCCCCGGCCACGGCCAGGAAGACTTCGTGGTCAGCCAGCAGTACGGGCTGATGGAGGCCTACACCGCTGGCCAGATCAATCCGGTCGACGGCCGCGGCGTGTACCTGCCCTCGACCCCGCCGGCGGGTGATGTCGAGCTGGCCGGCGTGCACCTGTGGAAGGCGCAACCGCTGATCGTGGACGTGCTGCGCGCCTCCGGTGCGCTGCTGTCGTTCGTGGAGATCGTGCACAGCTACCCGCACTGCTGGCGGCACAAGACCCCGGTGGTGTTCCGTGCCACCCCGCAGTGGTTCATCTCGATGGACAAGGCCAACCTGCGCAGCGATGCGATGGCGGCCATCGACAACGTGGGCTGGTTCCCGAGCTGGGGCAAGGCACGCATCGGCAGCATGGTCGAGGGCCGCCCGGACTGGTGCATCAGCCGCCAGCGCACCTGGGGCGTGCCGATCGCCTTCTTCACCCATCGCGAAACCGGCGAGCCGCATCCGCGCACGGTGGAGCTGATGCAACAGGTGGCCGACCGCGTGCAGGTGGGCGGCATCGACGTGTGGTATTCGCTCGATGCAGCTGAACTGCTGGGCGAAGACGCAGCGCATTACGAGAAGGTCACCGACATCCTCGATGTCTGGTTCGACTCGGGCGTGAGCCATGAAGGCGTGCTGGGCGCGCGTGGCTTCGGCAAGCCGGCCGACCTGTACCTGGAAGGCTCGGACCAGCATCGCGGCTGGTTCCAGTCCTCGCTGCTCACCGGCGTGGCCATCGACAGGCACGCGCCCTACAAGCAGTGCCTCACCCACGGCTTCACCGTGGATGAGAAGGGCCGCAAGATGTCCAAGTCGCTGGGCAACGGCATCGAGCCGCAGGACATCATGAAGACCCTGGGCGCGGACATCCTGCGCCTGTGGATCGCCTCTGCCGATTACAGCAACGAGATGTCGCTGTCGCAGGAAATCCTCAAGCGCAACGCCGACGCCTACCGGCGCCTGCGCAACACCGCGCGCTTCCTGCTCGGCAACCTGGACGGCTTCGATCCGGCCCGGCACCTGGTGGCCCCGGCCGACATGGTGGCGCTGGACCGCTGGATCGTGCATCGCGCCTTCGAGGTGCAGGAGAAGATCAAGGCCGCCTACACCGGTTACAACATGGCCGAGATCGTCCAGCTGCTGCTCAACTTCTGCAGCGTCGACCTGGGCTCGGTGTACCTGGATGTGACCAAGGACCGGCTGTACACCATGCCGGTGGACTCGCGCGGCCGCCGCTCGGCGCAGACGGCGATGTACCACATCGCCGAAGCGTTCACCCGCTGGGTCGCGCCGATCCTGACCTTCACCGCCGACGAGCTGTGGGGCTACCTGCCGGGCGAACGCAAGGAAAACGTGCTGTTCACCACCTGGTACGACGGCCTGGCGCCGTTGCCGGCCGACGCGGCGCTCAATGCCGCCGACTTCGACCAGCTGCTGGCCCTGCGCGAGCAGGTGGCCAAGGTGCTCGAACCGATGCGCGCCAACGGAGCGATCGGCGCGGCGCTGGAGGCGGAAATCACCGTGGCCGCCGATGCCGCCACCGCGGCACGCTGGGAGCCGCTGGCCGAGGAGCTGCGCTTCCTGCTGATCAGTGGCGACGTACAGGTGCGTGCGGCCACCACCGATGAGGTGTTCGTCAGCGCCCAACCCACCGCCAAGGCCAAGTGCGTGCGCTGCTGGCACTACCGTGCCGACGTCGGGGCGGTGGCCGACCATCCCGAGCTGTGCGGTCGCTGCGTGACCAATATCGACGGCGCCGGCGAAGATCGGCGGTGGTTCTGATGAGCGCCGCCCGTCCGCGTCCCAATGCACTGGTGTGGCTGCTGCTGTCGGCGGTGGTCATCGGCCTGGACCAGTGGAGCAAGGCCTGGGTCCTGTCCAGCCTGCCCGAGTTCGAACCGGTGGTGGTCATCGATGGTTTCTGGAACTGGTACCGCACCTACAACACCGGTGCCGCATTCAGCTTCCTGAGCGATGCCGGTGGCTGGCAGCTGTGGTTCTTCACCGCGCTGGCGGTGGGCATCAGCGGCCTGATGGCGTTCTGGCTGTCGCGTACCGCGCGCGGCCACTGGCGCAGCGCCGCCCCTTACGCGCTGGTCATCGGCGGGGCGATCGGCAACGTGATCGACCGGCAGATGCACGGCCACGTGGTGGACTTCATCCAGTGGTATATCGGTGACCATGCCTGGCCGTCGTTCAACATCGCCGATTCGGCGATCGTGGTCGGCGCGGTGGGGATCGCCGTGTTTGGCCTGTTCGACGGCAAGGCCGAGAAAAAAGCGGGATAATTCCCCCCTGTTTCCTGCAATCAACCGGCCCCGTGCCGGCCGGAGTATCTGACCGATGGACGTGTTGCTCGCCAATCCGCGTGGTTTCTGTGCCGGTGTCGATCGTGCGATCGAGATCGTCAAGCGCGCGATCGAGACCCTGGGGGCGCCGATCTACGTGCGCCACGAGGTCGTGCACAACCGCTTCGTGGTCGATGACCTCAAGGCGCGCGGGGCGATCTTCGTCGAAGAGCTCGACGAAGTGCCCGACGACAACACGGTGATCTTCAGCGCCCATGGCGTCTCCCAGGCCGTGCGCCAGGAGGCCGAGCGCCGCGGGCTGAAGGTGTTCGACGCGACCTGTCCGCTGGTCACCAAGGTGCACCTGGAAGTGGCCCGCCACTGCCGGGCCGGCCGCGACGTGGTGCTGATCGGCCACGCCGGGCACCCGGAAGTGGAGGGCACCATGGGCCAGTGGAGCCGCGAGCGCGGCACCGGCCGGATCTACCTGGTGGAAGACGTCGAGGACGTCGCCACGCTGGTCATCGACCAGCCGGAGAACTTCGCCTACACCACCCAGACCACGCTGTCGGTGGACGACACCCGCGGCATCATCGACGCCCTGCGCACGCGCTTCCCGGCCATGCAGGGCCCGAAGAACGACGATATCTGCTACGCCACGCAGAACCGCCAGGACGCGGTGCGCGACCTGGCCCAGCGTTGCGACCTGGTGCTGGTGGTGGGCTCGCCCAACAGTTCCAACTCCAATCGCCTCAGTGAACTGGCGCGCCGCGAAGGCGTGGAGTCCTACCTGATCGACGGCGCCCACGAGATCGACCCGGCGTGGGTGGCAGGCAAGCAGCACATCGGCCTGACCGCAGGCGCATCGGCACCGCAGGTGCTGGTGGACGGGGTGATCGCACGCCTGAAGGAACTCGGTGCCACCGGCATCGGCGAACTCGACGGCGAGCCCGAATCGATGGTATTCGCCCTGCCCAAGGAACTGCGGCTGCGCTTGATCAACTGACGCGGCGCAGCCACGCATGGCGTGGCGCTACCCGCGCGCGACGCCCGTGCTTTGCACAGTCTGGCCGCTGCCCCACGCATGACCTTTGGCCATGGGGCAGGGCAGTGGCGAGGGCTAGGATCGGCTCTATCACCGCCGGAGCGTTGCCGATGAACATGCGTACCACCGTCCTGTCCGTGCTGCTGGCACTTACTGCCACCGGCGTACAGGCGCAGACGCCGCAGGATGTTGCCTGGCCGGGTGTGCTGCGCATCGAGGTGGACGCGCGCGACATCGGCCGGCGCATCTTCAAGGTCAAGGCCACCATTCCGGCCAAGCCTGGCCCGCTCACCCTGCTGTATCCGCAGTGGCTGCCCGGTGCGCATTCGCCCAGTGGCCCGATCGACAAGGTAGCCGGGCTGGTGGTCACCGCCAACGGCAAGCCGCTGCAATGGACGCGCGATCAGTACGACGTGTACGCCTTCAAGGTGAATGTGCCCGAAGGTGCCAGCGAAGTGGTGGCGCAGTTCAATTTCCTGTCTTCCCAGGGCGGCAGCCAGGGCCGGGTGGTGATGACCCCGGAAATGCTCAACCTGCAGTGGAATGCCAACTCGCTGTACCCGGCCGGGGTGATCACCCGCAACCTGCAGGCCCAGGCCAGCGTGACCCTGCCCAAGGGCTGGAGTTACGCCACGGCGCTGGCCACCGAGCGTCGCGACGGCGACACCGTGGTGTTCAAGCCGATCCGCTACGACCACCTGGTCGACTCGCCGCTGTTCGCCGGCCGCTATTACCAGCAGTACGATCTCGACCCCGGCGCCAAGGTACCGGTGCGCCTGAACGTGTTCGCCGATGACGCCAAATCGATGGTCGCCAAGCCCGAACAGCTCAAGGCGCACCGCGCGCTGGTGCAGCAGATCTACAAGCTCTACGGTGCGCGCCATTTCGACCGCTATGACTTCCTGCTGGCGCTGACCAGCAAGCTTGGCGGCATCGGCCTGGAGCACCAGCGCTCCAGCGAGAACAGCGCCGAACCGGGCTATTTCACCGAGTGGGACAAGAACTGGCTGGGCCGCGACCTGCTGCCGCACGAGTTCAACCACTCCTGGAATGGCAAGTACCGCCGCGGCGCCGACCTCACCACGCCCAACTTCAACGTGCCCATGGGCGACAGCCTGCTGTGGCTGTATGAAGGCCAGACCCAGTTCTGGGGCCAGGTTCTGGCCGCGCGGTCGGGCTTGTGGAGCGAGCAGCAGACCCGCGAAACGCTGGCCAATGTGGCCGCCACCTATGATCGCGGCCGCCCCGGCCTGGCCTGGCGCGCGCTGCAGGACACCACCAACGACCCCACCATCGCCCAGCGTCGCGCGCTGGCGTTCCGCAACTACCAGCTGAGCGAGGACTACTACTCCGGTGGCCAGATGGTGTGGCTGGACGTGGAGGGCAAGCTGCGCGCGCTGACCGGCAACAAGCGCAGCCTGGATGATTTCGCCAAGGCGTTCTTCGGCATGAACGATGGCGACTGGGACGTCAATCCGTACACCTTTGAGGACGTGGTGCACACCTTGAACGGCATTGCGCCGTTTGATTGGGCCAGCTTCCTGCGCGAGCGCCTGGACGGACACGGCTCGCTCACCGGTGGGCTGGACGCGGCCGGCTGGAAACTGGTCTACACCGAGACCCCGAGCGAGGCGGTCAAGGCGCAGGAGACCCGCGCCAGCGGCATCAACCTGACCTATTCGCTGGGCCTGAGCGTGGCCAACAGCGGTGTGCTCACCGACGTGCTGTGGGACAGCCCTGCATTCAACGCCGGTCTCACCCCGGGCATGACCGTGCTGGCGGTCAACGGCCGCGTGTACAAGGGCGAGACGCTGAAGGAGGCGGTGACCACGGCCAAGACCGACAAGGCCCCGATTACGCTGCTGGTGCGCAGTTTCGATCGCATCGACACGGTGACCCTGGATTACCACGGCGGCCTGCTGTACCCGTCGCTGGAGCGCATTGCGGGCAAGCCGGATCGCCTGGCGGAACTGTGGAAGGCGCGATGAAAACACCCGGCCGCGACCTGCTGATCGTGGCGCTCGCGGCCGCGGCCATCGTCGGTGCCGGGCTGGAGGGTGATGGCCGCTGGCTGCACTGGCTGGCCAAGCCGTTGACCACCGTGCTGATCGCCGCGATCGCATGGCGCGTACTGCCGGCGCACGACGCCGGCTACCGCCGCGCAGTACTGGCCGGCATGGCGCTGTCGTGCATCGGCGACATCGCCCTGATGCTGCCGATGGACGCCTTCGTGCCCGGACTGATCGCCTTCCTGCTGGCGCACGTGTGCTACATCGTCGCGTTCCGCGCCGGCGTTCGTGGCGGGCGCGCCCTTGCCGGTGCGGCGCTGCTGCTGGGGGCGTTTGCCTGCGGCAACCTCGTCGCCTTGTGGCCGCACCTGCCCGACGACATGCGCGTACCGGTGCTGGCCTACGTGGTTGTGCTGGCGGTCATGGCCATCCTCGCGCTGGCCCGGCATTGGGCCAGGCCGGCACTACACGGCGCGGCCCGTCGCAGCACCGCGTGGGCGGCCGGGGGCGCGGTGCTGTTCGTCGCCAGCGATTGCCTGCTGGCCTGGGACCGTTTCGGCGGTGGACTGCCGATGGCCAGCCTGCTGGTGCTGAGCACGTATTACGCGGCGCAGTACGGGATTGCACGGTCGGTAGACGCGTTGGCTCGGCCCGCTTCGCGCTGACGGCAGCAGGGCGGCGCATCAGGCCGCATGTCAGTCTTCGTTGCCCACATCCTGCGCGGTGTTGCAGCGCTGCCGCGGCGGGCACAGTCGGTCCAGCAAGGCCGCGGTCACCCCGTTGCTCCAGCCGAAGCCATCCTGCAGCGGATACTCACCGCCACCGCCGCCGCCGGCCGAACCCTCCACCACGTACTTTTCCACCAGCTTGCCTTCGCTGTCGTACACCGCCTGCACGGTGCGCAGAAAACGCGTGCCAATGCGGCGCGCCAAGGCGTCTTCGCCGTAGCGCTGCAGCCCGTCCACCGCCACCCACTGCAACGGTGCCCAACCATTCGGGGCGTCCCACTGCTGCCCGGTGTTGACGGTGGTGGTGAGCAGGCCGCCCTCGCGCAGCAACTGCGCTTCCACCGCAGCCGCCGTCTGCCGCGCCTGCGGCCGCGTGGCGACCTGCAGCCAGAGCGGGAACAGTGCCGCCGCGGTGAGCGCGGGTCGGGTCTGGCCGCGCTCCAGGTCGCGGTCCACGTACCAGCCCTGGGGAGCATCCCAGAGCACGGTGTTGATCGCCTGCTGGCGCGCTGTCGCCTGTCGCTCGAAATCGCGCGCGGCCTTGCCATCGTGGGCCACCTTGCTGGCCCGGGCGAGGGTTTTCTCGAGGTGGAACAACAGGCTGTTCAGATCCACCGGCACGATCGCGGTGGTGTGGATGCTGCCCAGTGAGGTGGGCTCGGCCAGCCAGCGCGAGCTGAAATCCCAGCCTGATTCCGCGCCCGCGCGCAGGTCGCGGTATACCTGCGACGGCGCGCGCTGCGGCGCCTGCGCGGCCGTGGCCAGGTCATCGGTCCACGACTCGGTGCGCGGCACCGCGCGGGCATCCCAGTAGCGGTTGAGCAGTTGCCCGTCGGCCAGGCGCACCACGCGTTCGCTGGCCTGGCCCGGTGCGAGCCCAGCGGCGCCGCGCATCCAGAACGCGTGCTCGGTGCGCAATTGCGGCAGGTAACGGTGATAGGCCACGTCGCCTTCGTGCGTGGCCAGCAGATCCACCATCAGGCTGAAGAACGGCGGCTGCGAGCGGCTCAGGTAGTAGCTGCGGTTGCCATTGGGGATGTGCCCGTACTGATCCAGCTGCCAGGCGAAGTTGTCCACCATGTCGCGCGCCTGCTGCCAGCGCCCGCTGGAGGCCAGGCCCAGCAGGGTGAAGTAGCTGTCCCAGTAATAGACCTCGCGGAAGCGCCCGCCCGGCACCACGTAGGGCTTGGGTAGCGGCAACAGGGAGCCGCGCGGGTCCACGCGGTCGGTGGTCCGGGTCAGCACCGGCCACAACCCTTCGATATGCGCGCGCAGGGTCTGCCCGGCTGGCGGCACGTAAGCGGCCGCCGCACCGGGCACAACGAAATGCTCGGACACGAACCCGGCCAGGTCGGCCGATTGCGCCTGCATCGACTGCCACTCGGCCAATACTGCAGTGGGATCCCGCCGGGGCACGGCATCGGCGAAGGTCTTCTGGTCACCGAACAGGTGCGCGCCCTGTACCTGCTGGAACAGCGGCTGCCACTGCTGGTCCGGTGGCAGCGGCGGGGCTGGGCTGGGGCCGTTGGCGGTGGCCGTGGCGGTGCACAGCAGTGAGGCCAGCATCAGGCCGGCCAGGCGTGAACGGGGATGCATGCGGCGGTTCCGGGCGGGATGGCCCACTGTAGGGGCCCTTGCGTCAACGCCCGGTGCCTGCGGGGCGGGCCGTGAGCTGGGTGCGGCGCATGCCAATTGACCACTTCGGCCCCCCGCCGTAGAATTACCTGCTCAGCCGGAATAGCTCAGTTGGTAGAGCGGCGCATTCGTAATGCGTAGGTCGTAGGTTCGATTCCTATTTCCGGCACCAGATACAGCAAAAAGCCCCGGCTTAGGCCGGGGCTTCTTTGTGCTCTGGTAGCGCCGGGCGATTCCCGGCAGATTGCGTGGTCCCCCAGTAGTGCCAGCCCATGGCTGGCAGTCAGGGACCACGGAATATCGCGGCCCGCTTGCCCCTCCGGCTTCCCAAGCCCTTAGCTACCCGCGCTACCCCCGCCTGGCCGTCGCGTCTGCTTGAATGCATCCGCCAAATTCCCCGATCCTCACTCCTGTGCTAGGAATACCCAGCCTTGCTTCAAGGCTCTTTCAGGGATTGGAAGGATGCGCACGTTC